>Ga0272443_10000407_pt1 | contig 82049 bp, 76 predicted proteins | sample SSMAcet12_FD_193581 | JGI IMG/M metagenome (GOLD analysis project Ga0272443, IMG submission 193581) | Marine sediment archaeal communities from Little Sippewissett salt marsh, Falmouth, MA, United States - SSM-Acet-12 | ecosystem: Environmental > Aquatic > Marine > Wetlands > Sediment ...
ACGGCAAAAAATGTGCGATTCGGATTAAAATCCCCGAAGGTGAGACCAGTTACGATGATTTACTTCTGGGTAATATCACCCGTCAGAATTGCGAGATCGAGGATTTTGTGATTTGTCGCGGTGATGGTCGCGCAGTTTATAATCTGGCGGTGGTGGTTGATGATTACGAGATGGGTATCACCCATGTAATTCGCGGCAACGACCATATCAGCAACACCTTTAAGCAGATTCATATTTATAAAACACTCGGTCTGCCGATTCCGAAATTCGGGCATGTCCCGCTGATTCTCCAGAAGGACCGTAAAAAATTATCCAAACGACGCGGCGCAAAAGATGTTGCCGAGTACGGTCAGGAGGGGATACTTCCCGAGACATTGTTTAATTTTCTATGTCTGCTGGGATGGTCACCCAAAGATGACCGGGAGATTTTATCCAAAGACGAGCTTGTTAACATATTCGAATTAAAAAATGTCAGTGCCTCCAATCCGATTTTCGATGACGAAAAACTGCTGGCTTTAAATGGCGAGTATATCCGGCATACACCCGATTATCGTCTGGCCGAACTGGCCGCGCCGCTTCTGGTGACCGCCGGATACACCAGCAAATACTGGCTGGAAACACGCTGGGAATACCTGCTGAAAGTCGTCTCGCTCTTAAAAGAACGCTGCCATCGTATTACCGACTTTGTCGAGCTGGGCGGATATTTTTTCCACAGCGATTATGATTACAATCCCAAGGCGGACAAGAAACAGTTTACACACGAAAGCAAAGAGCTTCTAATAAGTCTGAAAGATAGTTTCGAGAAGATAGCAGATTTTAATAAAGAAAACCTCGAGGCCGCCTTGAACGATTTGTCGGAAGCGCTGGAAATCAAACGAGCCAAACTTATTCATCCGACACGATTGGCGGTCTCCGGTTTACCCGGCGGCCCCGGACTGTTTGATATCCTCGAAACCATCGGCAAAGAACAGACAATAGCCCGATTAAACCGAGCAATAAAGTATATCGATAATAAAGGGGGAGGGGCGTAGGTCAGAGAAGTACGGGTGCCCCACAGCTTGCTGTGGGATCGTATGAAAAAATTGTACTGCTAATATTGGTTTGAACCGTAAGGGTGGTACGTCTGTCGGGATGATATCCCGCTGGGGCGGGTTTACAATTCCTGACGGGGCGGGGACCAATAACTGAAAGGAAAGTCAATTCTCTTTGATACTTGACCGACATAAATATTTATAAAGGGGGGTAAACGGGGGAGTGGTAAGTGTGTAATGACTGTATTGTGGGCGGCAGACAGCTCGCCACTGCGAGTCCTCGTCTGCCCCTTGAAAAACCAAACTGAGGGGAACGTCATGGACGAAAAAGAAAAAATCCAGAAAGAAATAGAGCGACTCGAAGAGAAGTTATCCAAGGACCATTTTGGCGGGGTGGTAAATCAGGCGGGCCGCCGTAAGGATGAAAACCGCCTCAACAAACTCCGCAAAGAACTCGAAAAACTGGGGAAGAAGTCAAAGAAGGAATAAAACTTGGAGGAATAATTATTTTGTGAGAGCGATAGACAAAGTACATGAATTAAGAAAATCGATTCATATACGTTCATCGGCGCCAAGGCGCGCATATATGAATCGCATACGGCGCCCAAAAAAAATCTTAAAAATTATTGAAGAAAAAAATCCCGCAACATCTATTTTATATGAAGCTCGGCGCGCATATGTTGTTTCTCTTGCATGCGCATTTGAAATATTTTGGCGAGAGCTTGTCAAGTCATCAATTGATGACGCAAATATAGATCAAACGAAACTTCAAGGTCTTGAATCGATTAAAATGTCTATGCGCGAATTGGCTGGAGTATTTCGTCATAATATGACGCTTGGCGAGTTAATTTCTTGTTCTTTTTCATTTCAAGGTGTTGAACAGGTTAATAAGGCTATTTCGGTGCTTTTGGGTATTGATGCTTTTAGTGAATATAGAACCTACAAGTTTCAATTCTATACTGTTGATTCCGAAACAAAGGATTTTGTGGCATTAGTACCGACCTGTTTCGGACCAGAGGCGCTTAAAAGGAGTAAATTTATTAATCAATGTTTCGAAATTAGGCACGATTCAGTTCACAACACCGGAACAAGATTTAGAGTCAAACCAGATTTAATCCATCGGATGGAAGATGCTTTATGGCTTTTCAACCTGACTTTTGGCATTTTTGCAGAAAAGAAATTCACTGAATTAATTACAAAATCCTATACGTAATCAATTTCATCAATCTAATGGCTGGGTGGCCCATCCTTGGGGTGCGGGACTATTCAACTGGGTAGCCTACCCGCTCTGCGGTGGGTTTCTTAATGCAATACCATATATAAAACCACTATCGGAGTTCGGTTGGTGTAGGTTGGCTTATTAACCGGTTAATCCCGCATCTGTTCTCATTTTGTCGAATGCCGCCGGTTTTTGAGTGTTATAGAATTCGAGAACTTGTTCCACACATTGCTCCACACGAAGTGCATGCGTATCCAACTCAATATCGTATATCTTGCCCAGATGTATATTTTCAATCTGTGCCCTCGCAAAACCCTGGCGTCGCTCGTCACGTTTTTTCTCCCGACGTTCGAGTTCCTCCAGCGGACAACTCAAACCGATAAACAGAACATATCTATCACCCAGCAATTCCAAAGTTTGATCCATCCAGTCCTTATCGACCAGCACATTATCGACAATCAGATTGTTTTGTTCTTCAGCCATCGCTGCAATCGATCGGTTCATACCGCTCACCATTCTATAAAACATATCGATATCATCGGTGCGTGGAAGCATATGAATAAAGTCGTCCAACTGCAGATGTAAAAAATCTTCCTCCAAACGCTTTTGAAGCTCTTTTGCGATTGAGCTTTTACCTGAACTGGAAACCCCGTTAAGATATATGATTTTTCCCGAACTCATAGTCTGTTTCATTCAATTAAAGATTATGCACTTCTAATAAATACCTAACACGATTATTGATAATAATTTAATCTACAAAAAAGCCGAAGTCAATAGCGCGGGTGCACAACAGCTTGTCGAATATCCTGAATGCAATGACGGCGGTAGATTTCTGTTTGTAACAACTATTACAAATTCCCCATCAAATCAATGTAAATTCTGACCTGTGGCCGTTATGTAGAAACGTGAAAGATGGTTGATGTGGAAAAAGGCCTTCAAAAATATTTACGATAAACTTTCTAAAAGGCTATTTGTATTGGCTTTTGGGGGCGTCCGTCAATCGCAAAAAATATATCAAAGAAGTAGCGATTGAAAAAAAAGATGTTAATATATGCGATACGAACCCAATTCGCCGGACTAACATGCCCCACATCAGGTTACGCGCATTTTTTAAGACATCGTAGTATAACGACATAAAAAAAGAGGCCGGGTAAAACCGGCCTCTTTTTATAACCCGAAAATTTTGGTTATCGAAATAATAAATCGTACCTTAGACGAATTACCATCTCCTGCCGCGACCACCGCCGCCGCCACGTCCACCGCCGCGACCGCCGCGATCAGCGCGCGGGCGAGCTTCGTTGACATTAATCGACCGTTCGTTCAGCTCCTTGCCGTTCAAACCGGTGATGGCTGCCGTCGCCGCATCGTTATCGGACATCTCTACAAAAGCGAATCCTCTGGATCTCCCGGTATCTCTGTCCTTAATAATGTTGACGCTCGAAACCTCGCCGTATTCTTCGAAGGCTTGGCGTAATTGATCTTCTGTCGCATCAAACGACAGGTTGCCGATGTAGATGTTCATTCTACACTCCCTAAATGTTTATCCTCACCTGAAACTCCATTTATAATTGAGTTTGTTGATGAGATAAACCGTTCTATGCGCACCATTGCGCGTCGGTCCTCAGATTCAGCTTTTCCAAAGATTGTACTAAAAGAACAAAACCTCTCCAAAAGTGATAACTGAAACCTCATGTAACACAACTATAATATCGGTTTATAATTAAATTGTCAATAGATATTTTTTAATAAATTACTGTCCTTGAAAAAATTACGATTGTAACAACCGGTAATTTTTTCCGCCTGATTTTAATACTATAAACCAAATTTTAATTACAATGATTAGTTCAAGACTGCGAGTTTTTAAGTTTCAACTTATAGCGAGGGTCAAAACGACGCCCCTTACAGCATATCCCGCAGTAAGCCATCCGCAATCGTTTCCGCCGCGCGTATTCGGTCCCGCAGGCGGGACAGTAATATAGATATTTATATTTTCCCCTTAACGAGGGATGCGATTTGGCCTTAACAGAAGCGCCGATTTTGGCCGCAAGTCGTTTAAAGGCAGCATCATGGTTGAGATGAATAATATGAATCATCTCATGTTTGAGCGTATCCTCAATATCATCGGGAAATATTTCGTGATATTTTTGACCGATTCGGATTTCCTTTTTCGAAGGTGTAAATGTTCCGGCAATCAGCATCCGGGTTGAATATGTAATTTTCGTCTGCGGCAGTTGTCCTTCAAAATACTCATTGTTTATCCGGTCGAACATCTGATATAACTCGATTATTGACGGCAATGTTGGTTTTATTTGGTCTTCTATATTCGTTTTTTCTTTAACCCGATACGGGATTATGGTCGAAATTACCGTAGGCTTAAAAAAATCGTAATTAACTTCCGCTAATGCCTGAGCGCTTTTTTTCGACAGTTTCATTTTTTAAATCATATGTAGTATTTCACCGGACTTTATTGTCCGCGTCTAGTAATCTATTCATTTTAATAAATAAACTCCAGCGGAAAATTCGGAAAATATATTGATATATACAAAATACAGATTGAAACGACGCCTAATAGGCGTGATAAGCTGTTATCCAATAGTATTTTTTTATGGACTAAAATAAAAATTATATTATATTTATAATGTTATGCACGACTTGTAAATAATTCCTAATTACCAATTTTAGTCGAGGGACGATGAACCCCTACCTAACCATCCGACCCGACTCACGACGAAAGGGACAGGCCATGCCTCAAAAGTTAATTTCAACCAAAAGAAACTATAAATACGCACTTTTTTATGCTATTGTATTCCTGTGTATTTTATCAGTGGGACCTTTAGCTTACGCCGAACAGGTTGCGGTCGATTATTTCTTCGATTATCCCGAAGTCCGAGCCGTTAATATCGGCGGGCAATCCTACGACCGGGTAATTATGAAAGATGCTCCCAATTCCGGCAACACCGGTCAGCCGGTCCTGCCGGCCCGTGGCGCAAGAATATTGATTCCGTTTGGAACCGAAGTGTCGAGTATCGAAATAATTACGGATGAGCGAGTTTTCGTCGGCGGCGGGTATTATGTCGAGCCGGCCGGTAAACCGGTTCCGTTATCTAAAATGCAGAGCCAGGGGGAACCACCGACGCCGGACGAAACTATTTATAGTTCCGACAACCTCTTTCCCGGGGTAGATTTCGAGGATATCGGTGTCCAGACATTCCGCGGATATCAATTTACGGTAGTGAAACTTCAGCCGGTACAATATGAACCGGCTTCCGGAGATTTGTATTTCTATCCTCGTATGACGGTGGTCGTAAATACGGTCGAATCGGATCGTAAACAAGAGATGTTGCGCGGATTCGACGAAGATATTGCTGAAATTCGCATGCGGGTTGATAATCCGGAGATGGCGGATCGTTATGCCGCGGGGCCAATCAAAGGTACCAAGGCTTATGACATGCTGATTATTACGACTGATGCGCTGGCAAGTTCTTTCGAACCGCTGAAAGATTACCATGATACCACCGGAATCCTGACCGAGATTCATACTACAAGCGATATTGGAAGTTTCGATCCTGATGATATTCGTGATTATATTACCGATCGCTATATAAATGATGGTATAGACTACGTTATTATTGGTGCCGATGATGATATCATTCCGGCCAAGGACCTTTATGTTAAAAGCGATGCCTCCGGCTATTATATAATTTACAATATGCCCGGCGATGTTTTCTTCGGTTGCCTTGACGGTACTTACAACTACGACGGCGACTCTTACTGGGGTGAGCCAACCGATGGTGAAGGTGGCGGTGATGTTGATTTGGTTGCCGAAGTATATATCGGCCGCGCTCCGGCCGGAAATACCACCGAGGCGGATCGCTTTGTTAATAAAACGATATGGTATTTGACGAAACAACATGCCAATTCGCAGAATGTATTGCTGGTTGGGGAGCACCTCGGTTTTGGCGGTGTTGCCGAATATGCAAATGCTTATCTGGATGAGTTAATCGATGGGGCGGATACGCATGGCTATACGACAGTCGGTATTCCGTCGGATCAATATGAGATTGACAGTCTTTACGATTTTGCCTGGTCGGGGAATGACTGGCCGCAGTCGGAACTTAACAACCGCATTAATGCGGGTATTCATATTCTAAATCATCTTGGCCATGGTAGTGAAGATTACGCCATGAAACTGTATAATTCCGACGTTATGGCCGATTTGACCAATACCGACCTCTGCCTTTTATATTCCCAAACCTGCCTGGCCGGTCATTTTGATGACTTTGATTGTTTTGCGGAATACATGAATATTAAAACCGATAATGGTGCTTTCGCTGTTATTATGAATGCTCGTTATGGTTGGGGTGAACATTACAGCACCGATGGTCCGTCGCAGCGGTTTAATCGTGAATTCTGGGATGCGGTTTACAGCGGCACGGAAGGTATGCCTGAATTGGGGCGTGCCAATCATGATTCCAAGGAAGACAATCTGTACCGCGTTAATGAAGATTGTATGCGCTGGTGCTACTATGAGTTGAATCTGTTTGGTGATCCCACGGTTCCCGTACAGGGTGTTACCGGTTTAACATTTACCTATCCCAATGGTGTTCCCGAAATACTATTGCCGGGTGAGGCGGCTGTATTTGAAGTTATTATTGGTGGTGCCGGGGATGGTGTCCCGGTACCCGGAACCGGACAGGTTCATTATAAGGTTAACGGTGGCGCAGTGCAGACATCATATATGACCGAGCTGTCGGTGAATCATTATGAAGCGACAGTTCCGGGTGTGTTGTGCGATGATATCCTTGAGTTTTATGTTTCCGCCGAAGAAGCGGTTAATGGTCGGATTTATAATCCGAATCCCAATATGCCTTTTAGTCCGTTAATCGCTACCGGGGTCGATACGGCGTTTGCCGATGATTTCGAATCGGATAATGGTTGGACTGTATCAGGCGGTAACTGGGAGAGAGGAACACCCACCGGTGGCGGCGGTCAGTACGGTAATCCGGATCCGACCAGTGCCTATGCAGGTAGTTCCGTTTATGGATATAACCTTAGCGGTGATTATGAAAATAATATGCCGGAACGGCATTTGACCAGTCCGGCGATTGATTGTTCGGAGATCTCCGGCGTGACATTGGAATTCTGGCGCTGGCTGGGGGTCGAGCAACCGGATTATGACCACGCTTATGTTCGTGTTAGTAACGACGGCAGTAACTGGACAACGATTTGGGAAAATACCGGTACGGTTTCGGATGCTGCCTGGAATAAAAACGAATTTGATATTTCTGAGGTTGCCGATGGTGAGGCAACGGTATATATCCGCTTCACGATGGGTGAAACCGATGGTTCATGGTTATACTGCGGATGGAACATCGATGAATTGAAAGTAATCGGTTCTTCCTGCGGAACCAACGCGCCTATTATCACCACGACGACCGTGTCCGATTGGACCGTTAACCGGCCGTATTCATTTAAAATGGAATCGGTTGGCGGTATGGGCAGTATTGTCTGGTCGGATAAGTACGGCGAACTGTCCGGAACCGGGCTGAGTTTGTCGTCAGCAGGGATGATCGAGGGAACTCCGACGGCAACCGGTACTATTTCATTTACGGCCGAAGTGATGGATGATTCCTCGCAGACCGATGAAGAACCTTTCAGCTTTACAATAAATCCATCGGTGACGGTTGCGACAATGACGCTGCCCGATTGGACCGAGGATGTTACCTATTCTCAGCAGTTAACAACCAGCGGCGGAACCGGAACTATGAGCTGGGTTGACAAAAACTCGGATTTGGTTGGTACCGGTTTAACATTACTATCAAACGGAAGATTGACCGGGACGCCGCCGGTAGCGCAATCGATTAGTTTCACCGCGCAGGTGACTGATATCACCGGTGATGTTGGGGAACAGGCGCTTGGTTTCACGGTTAATCCGGCCGTTGACATAACGACCGAGTCGATTTCCAATGGAACAGTTAATGCGCCATACTCGCAACAACTGGAAGCGACCGGAGGTACTGGAACGGCAACCTGGGCCGATAGGGATGACGATCTCGACGGAACCGGTTTGACTTTGTCGACGGGTGGTTTGCTTTCGGGAACACCCCTTGCAGATGGTGAGATTTCATTTACGGCGCAGGTGACCGATGAAGTCGGTTCTGTTGATGAACAACAGTTCGCGGCGACGATTTATGTTGAGCTTGTGATAACCACACCGGAAGTTCCCAATTGGACGGTTGAAAATGATTATTCGTATCAGCTGGAAGCGGTTGGCGGTATCGGTGAAGTGGTCTGGTCGGATAAGAATAATGACCTTGACGGCAGCGGTTTGACATTGTCGGCATCTGGTCTGCTAAGCGGTATTCCGACAACAATCGATGACTATACATTTATTGCTCTGGTTACCGATGAAACAAAGCAGAGTGCCGAGCAGGAATTTGCGTTTAATATCAATCCGCATGTCGATATCACGACCCAATCGATTCCTGACTGGACGGTCAATCATCCTTTCTCCTACCAGATTGAATGCACCGGCGGAACCGGTGACATTACCTGGTCGGATAAGAACGGTGATCTCTCAGGTAAAGGATTGACGTTATCGGCTCAGGGATTGCTGACCGGGACGCCGACTTTCCTTGGCCTGATGTCATTTACCGCGGTGGCGACCGATCAGGGTGGCGATGTTATCGAAAAGGGTTATGAACTTACGATTAACCAGGCCATTATGATAACGACTACGGCCCTTCCCGAAATGACCTGCGGAATTGCTTATTCGTATCAGGCTGAAGCGACCGGTGGTACCGGGGCGCTGATCTGGAGCGATAAAAATAACACGCTTGATGGAACCGGATTTTCGGTGTCGGAAACCGGATTGATTTCCGGTATAACACCGGTTCCGATTAGTGTCAATTTGACATTACTGGCAACCGATGATGTCGGTGCTGAACGCTTTAAGACGCTGGCGTTAGTTATCAATCCGGTATTGAATATAACAACCGAAAACCTTCCCGATTGGACAATTGGTCAAGCCTATTCACAACCGCTTGAAGTAACCGGCGGAACCGGTGACCGGACCTGGATTGATTTGAACAATGATCTTGACGGCAGCGGTTTAACGATTGGTACGGATGGTATGGTGTCCGGGACGCCAACCGCTGAGGGTGCAATAAGCTTTACCGCCAAAGTGACCGACCAGTGCGGTGACGAGGAAGAACACCTTTACGAGTTTAATATCAATCCGGCGGTAGCGATTACCACGACCGAGATTCCCGATGCCGATGAGGGCGAGGTTTATTCTTATCAGCTCGAAGTTACCGGTGGAACCGGGGAGTTGGTTTGGAATGACTTGAATAATGATTTGAGTGGCACCGCCTTCTCATTGTCAGCGAGCGGACTGCTTACCAGTTCGGAAGCGGCCGGATCGATTAGTTTCACAGCGCAGGTGGTTGATATTACCGGTAGCGGTGATACGTATCTGTTCAGTCTCGAATCGATACCGGCGTTTATCTGCGGCGATGTTAATGGCGATACCGACATTAATATTTTTGATGTTACCGCTTTAATAGAGTTCTTATATCTTGACGGTCCTGCGCCGGAGCCCCTGGAATCGGCCGACGTTAACAATGATGGTGAGCTTAACATCTTTGATGCGACCTATCTGATTAGTTACCTTTATCTAGATGGGCCGGCGCCCGATTGTCCGTAAGGTGTTGAATTATAATATGGGGGACGGTTAATCACCGTCCCTTTTTTTTATTGACAATTTTATAACATTATTTAAATTAACACTTGGAGTTAATTAATAACCTGAGATTCCGGAAAGGAGACTATTTAATGACCGCTGTAAAGAATGATGTAAATGTAGTGGTGTACTCTGTCCGGAAGGTTTGTTGGGTTAATTAATATCACTCCGGTTCGGGTTTAAACATCATTAAAATTTAATCGATTTATCCGAAAACCGTCGGTTGATATGGCTGCCGATGAATTGTTTTCGGTTGGTTGGATAATGGTTAAATATACATAAATGAAGGAGATTGAAAATGACTGTTAATATTCTTGCGATAATAATCGATAAACAGGTTGATTATACCTGCTTGAAAACCGAAAAATTAAAATATTATAATAATTACAGGAATTTATACAATGAATTTAGAAAATTTAGGCTGGGATGAAAATTTCACCCGGAAATTTGAAGAATATAAAAACTCGGGATATATCCCGGCGAGGGTGATACTTGAACACAAGCAGATATACAGAGTTTCATCTGTTCAAGGAGAATTAATGGCCGAAGTGTCGGGTAAGTTTTATCATCAGGCGGCATCGCGCGCCGATTTCCCAACAGTTGGCGACTGGGTGGCGGTGTCGATTCCGCCGGGTGAGGATAAAGCGATAATCCATGCTCTGGTTCCCCGTCGTAGCAGTTTCTCCCGCAAAGCGGTGTTGGCAGGTGGCCCCAAATACGGCCCCGGAAAAACCGAACAGCAGGTGCTGGCCGCTAATATCGATAATGCTTTTCTGGTGTCCGGGCTTGATGGCAATTTTAATCTGCGGCGTCTCGAACGGTATCTTACCGTAGCCTGGGACAGCGGTGCCAATCCGGTTGTTATCCTCAATAAAGCTGACCTGTGTGAAAACGTCGAAGCATCTGTCGAAGTAGCCGAGTCGGTTGCTTTTGGTGTTCCGATTCTGGCGATTAGTGCTTCAACGAAAGAGGGAATCGATCAGCTTTATGAATATATCGAAGGCGGCAAAACAATTGTTTTTCTTGGATCGTCGGGAGTCGGTAAATCAACTATTATAAACAGCCTGATAGGTCAGAATATTCTCAAAACCGGCGAGGTGCGCGAAGATGACCGTCGGGGTCGGCATACGACCACCCATCGCGAGTTGATTGTCCTGCCGAAAGGCGGGATTGTTATTGACACTCCCGGATTGCGCGAACTGGCCTTGTGGGGCGATGAAGATAGCCTGAGGCGTACCTTTGATGATATCGAAGAACTGGCGAGTCAGTGTCGTTTTAACGATTGTCGCCACGATAACGAGCCGGGCTGTGCGGTACGTGAGGCTATCGAGAACGGCAGTCTCGACGCCGACCGATTCGCGAACTATCTGAAAATGCAAAAAGAGCTTAAACATTTGGCTATAAGGCAGAATCAGAAAGAGAAGCGAAAGGTGGAGCGAGCTTTCGATAAAAAAATCAGACAGTATTTTAAGGACCGTAAGAAACTTGAAGATAAGGGGCTTATATAATATAGAATAAAAAACGACATCACATTGTGCCGGTTCTTGCTTCCTCGCGAAACACGGGGAGCGGGAACCGGCATTTCTCATTTGGGATATAACTTGACACTAAACTTAAAAAATCTCAAATTGAACTCGTATAGTAATTCAAACCATTTTTTCCAAGGAGGATTGAATGGATGCAAAATTATCGAACCAAAGCGTACTGACCTGGTTTTTACAAAGAATAACCGGTCTGTTCCTTGGTTTTTTTCTGATAACACATATAAACGTGCATCATCTGCTTCATGATATAACGACCAAGGGACTGATTAGTTTTGAGTCGGTGAGTGAGAATCTGGCTTCATCAACATTCTGGAAATTATATTATTTCCTCTTCGTTCCGATGGTTGTGTACCATGCACTTAACGGTCTCTGGCAGATAATCGCCGATTTTCGACTCTCGGGAGGTGCCGCGTTGACAATTAAGATACTTCTCTGGGTACTGGGGATAGTGCTGGTCGTAATCGGCGCGATGACATTAAACAATTTATTCGGGGGGGCGTAAGGATGACATCTAAGAAGCAATTAGGCGGTGTTGTTGAAGATGCCGAACTGAATAAAAATGTGGGCAATTTCTCATACTGGGTGCATCGCATTACCGGCGTCGGATTGGCGGTGTATTTACTCATGCATACGTTTGTGTTATCGTCTGCTATTTCCGGCCCCGAATCATTTTCTTCGCGGATGCAGGATGTCCAGAGTCCGCTGTTTGCGATTCTCGAAATTCTGCTTCTGGCCGGCGTATTTTATCATATGTTGAATGGATTAAGGGTTACACTGGTCGATTTCTTCGGCTGGACACGTCATCATAAATTGTTTTTAATCGTCGTCGCCGTCTTATTCGTGATACTGATGATTGTTGCCATTGTTCTTCAGATTCCGAAATTCGACATCGGCAATTATGGTGTGGGAGGATGAGTCGTATGTTTTATGATGTACTAATTGTCGGTGGAGGCTTGGCCGGTTTGCGGGCGGCGATTGCGGCTTTTGATGCGGGGGCGAAAGTCGGATTGTTATCCAAGATTCACCCGGTCCGTTCCCATTCCGGTGCGGCACAGGGGGGAATCAATGCGGCACTGGGGAATAATCCTGATGGTCGCGATGACAGCCCGGAGCGTCATGCTTATGATACCATAAAGGGTTCCGATTATCTGGCCGATCAGGATGCAGCCGAAATTATGGCCGAGGCGGCTCCTAAAATCGTTATCGAGATGGAACAGTGGGGGTGTCCGTTCTCGCGGTACGAGGATGGTACAATCGCGCAGCGTCCGTTCGGCGGGGCCGGTTTCCCGCGCACATGTTACGGTGCCGACCGAACCGGATTATATTTGCTGCATACCTGTTACGAGCAGGTGGTTAAGCGCAATATCGAAGTGTTGTACGAACGGTTCGTTACCAAAATAGCGGTGCATGACGGACGGTGCGCCGGTGTGGTGGTGATGAATATGCATACGGGTGAGTTCCAGACAATCGGCGCCAAAGCGGTGATATTTGCGACCGGCGGGTCGGGACGTGTCTATTCGGTAAATACGACCAATGCACATTCCTCGACCGGATTGGGAGTGGTGATGCCGTACTGGGCCGGGGTACCGTTGAAGGATATGGAATTTATTCAGTTTCATCCGACCGGATTGGAAGGTTCGTCGATATTGATGACCGAAGGATGCCGCGGTGAGGGAGGTTACCTTGTCAACAACATCGGCGAACGGTTTATGAAAAACTATGTTTCGGAAAAAGTGATGGAACTGGCGCCACGTGACATTGTGGCGCGGGCGATTAAAACCGAGATTAATGAAGACCGTGGATTTGAAGTTAATTACGTTCATCTGGATTTGCGTCATCTTGGCGCTGATCGTATCAATGAACGCCTTCCCGGGATTCGTGAGATTTGTTTGAAGTTCAAAAATATTGATCCAATCGATGAACCGATTCCGATTCACCCGGCGATGCACTATACGATGGGTGGGATTGATTGCGACAAAGATGGTATTACGGCGCTGGAAGATTTTTATGCCGCCGGCGAATGTGCCTGTGTTTCGGTGCACGGGGCCAATCGTCTGGGTGGCAATTCGCTGCTCGATACGATTGTCTTCGGGGCGCGAGTTGGTGAACTTGCCGCGGAAAAAGTGAAAGATAAAAACGAATCAGCCGATGATGCGGCGCTAAGTCAGGCGCTAAAAGATGAAACCGACCGATACAAGATGCTACGTCAGTCGGATGGTAAAGAGAATCCTTACGAGATTCGGAATCAGCTTTCGGAGTTGATGAACGAGAAACTCGGGATTTTCCGAACCGAAGTTGACATGCAGAAAGGATACGATGAAATACGGCGGTTACGGGCGCGGTTCAATCGTATTCGTCCGATACCGGAGACCGGGAAATTTAATTATGATTTTCTGTGGGTAACTGAGATTGCCGGAAATATAGATGCCGCGATGGCGATTGCCAAAGGGGCTCTTTATCGCAAAGAATCTCGCGGGGCGCATTTCCGAAGAGATTTTAATAAACGTCTCGACGAGGAGTGGATGAAACATACATTGTGCACCTATACGGCCGACGGTCCGGAGTTATCGTACAAAGAGGTGACGATAACCAAGTTCCAACCCGAAGAGAGGAAGTACTAAGATGCCTACCTTTGAAGTTTTCAGATATAATCCGGAGATGGATGAGAATGCCTATTTCCAGGAATACGAAGTTCCCGATCGGAAGGGGATGACGGTTCTTGAGGGATTGTACTATATTCTCGAAAATCTCGACTCGACCCTCGCCTTCCGTTCCTCGTGCCGTCAGGGGGTATGTGGCTCGTGTGCCATGCACGTCAATGGTATGTATCGGCTGGCCTGCGAAACGCAGGTCGAGAAAATGGGCGAGAGGGTGATTGTCCGGCCGCTGGCGCACATGAAAATTATCCGCGATATGGTGGTCGATATGGATCCGTTTTTCGCCCAGTACGAAAAAATCAAACCATACCTGATTCCCGCCGAACTGCCGGGTGAACGCGAGTTTTTACAGACACCGAAACAACGGGCGAAAATCGATCATCATGTTGATTGTATTTTATGCGCCGCCTGTTATGGTTCCTGTCCGGTGGTGGCGACCGATGAAAAATATATCGGACCGCATGCACTGATGAAAACATTACGCTTTGTTGATGATTCACGTGATGGTGCAACGGGGGAGAGACTGGCGCTGGTGGCGACCGATGAAGGTGTGTTTCGTTGTCATACGATTTTCAACTGCCAGCAAGTCTGCCCGAAAGATTTGAATCCAACCGGCGCCATCGGAAAACTCAAAATGAAATCGCTCTGGGCCAAATTCACCGGCGGGATGAAAAAAACAGGTGAAACTCTGAGTAAATCGCGCATAGGGATTTTCTAGATAAGTAAAATTATAGGGCAGGCTCCTTGCGATCCTGCCAAAATTATGATGGAGGGATCAATGTGGTTGATGATAAAGATCACCTTATAATCGATGAATTAACAAATGCTATAGACTATTTAAAGAAACTGCAATTTTTCCTCGAAAACATAAATATTGAATTCCGTTGGAAATGGATTTCAATTTGTTACACTAGTGCATTCTATTCGATGGTCATTGCCGACTTGGAAGGAGGCAACTTTGAAAATGTCTTGGATCAAAATTGGTTAAAAAATCGAATTGAAAAGAAAGTAAAAGAATTAGAGAAAAAGGGGATTGAAATTACACAAGTTGATAGACTTAAGATTCGTGAAGAGTGTCTGCATGAGAAAAATGCTCAATTAATAAACTTTAAAAGTGCATTTAAGATGTTTCAAAAGTCGGAGTGGATGGGAAAATATTTCTATGGAGATAAACTGCATCCCTCGGACGAAGAAAAGTCGGGAATTGAAAAAATACAAGAATGGCGAAATTATTTTGTTCATTTTATTCCATGTACACTTGGGTTACATAAACTCGATATATTATTGCCGATTAAAAATTCCTTCAGATTATTTAAATATGCTTTTCTTGAAGCGGATCCGACAGTTTATTGGATTAAAGATGAGATAGATTTAAATACCGTGAAAGAGATAATAACAAAGATAGAAAATATAATTGATAAGGAAATTAATAACATTTAATAATTTCGGTGTAAATATTTTTCATCGAGTCTTCGACTCGCCGCGGTTGGTCTGAGGACCCACCGATCACAGATGTAGTGTCAAATAATGAAAATTAATTCCGTGTAAAAAACGTGTCGGGTTTCTCATTTCGATAAATCGAAATTCGGAACCCGACCTACTATTTTTATATGCTGAGCGATTTAAACCCCCAGCTTCTCCAGTATTTTCGGGATATCTAAAAACGTTTTCGCCGGGTGGGCGCCGGCTGAAGCAAGCGCATCGAGCTTTTCTTTGGCTGTACCCATCTTACCTTCGACAATCGCTCCGGCATGACCCATCCGTTTTCCCAGAGGCGCAAAAATTCCGCCAACCATGACAATCACCGGCGTTTTCATTTTCGAAATCGTATCACAGGCGCGCTCTTCATACACGCCGCCGATCTCGCCGGTCATCACGACCGCCTTGGTTTTATCATCCTGTTCGAATTTCCAGAGAATTTCGTCGAAAGTCGAACCGAGAATCGGATCACCACCCAGTCCGACACAGGTCGTTTCACCATACCCGGAATCGGTTAGAGTATTCGCGATATAGTACGTAATCGAACCGGACCGACTGACTGTGCCGACCCGTCCCGGTTTAAAAGCGATATCCGGCATAATACCAAGATTCGCTTCACCCGGAGTGATAATACCGGCGGTGTTGCCGCCGAGGACAGTACAATTTTGTTTCATCGCCTCTTTACGTACAAGAAGCATATCATGAATCGGTATATGTTCAGGTACCACAACAACAAACTTAACACCTGCCCGGATAGCCTCGATAGCCGCTTCTTTGACGAACTGCGCGGGAAGGAAAATAACCGAAGTATCAGCCCCGGTTCCCTTGACACATTCCGCAACCGTATCATAAACCGGTTTACCTTCGACGTCCTGACCACCTTTACCCGGCGAGGTTCCACCGACAATATTGGTGCCATATTCGAGCATCCGTTTGGTATGAAATTTCCCGGCCCCACCGGTGATACCCTGTACCATAATCTTCGAATTTTTGTCAACCAGAATAGCCATCACTTACCCCCTTCCGCTTCTGAAGCCAGCTCAACCGCACGTTTGGATATCTCCTCGATGGGCGTCTCGATACCATGAAATTCGAATTGTTTAAACAGTTCCGGATTTTCCTTTTTGGCCTCGGCAAACATCCGCACACCTTCCTGCCACATGTTGCCGGTCATACGACAAACCATCGGTTTGGAAAGACCATGATCCTCGAGGAACATAATAACACCTTTGGCGAAATCATCGCAGCGGGATATACCGCCGAAACGGGCACCGAAGATAGCCTTAACATTCGGATTATCATCAAGCAGAACCAGCATTTTGGCCAGACGTTCCGGAGAAGGTCCGCCGCCCGAATCCATAAAGTTGGCCGGCTTGCCGCCATAATAGTGAAGGAAATCATTACCCATAATTCCGAAACCGGCCCCGCCGGGGAACATACCGATATTCCCATCCAGATCGAGATAGGGGATACCCCACTCTTCTGCCTGCTGTTCGCGCGGCGTCATTTCGCCTTCCTCATGGCGTTTTTCGATACCCATCTCGGCCAGGTTGGGATGCCGGAAGGTGGCATCATCATCGAGTGAAATTCGGCTGTCGGCGGCGATTAATTTACCGTCACCGGTAATCACCAGCGGATTAATCTCGGCCAGCTTGGCGTCGTACGCCTTGAAAACTTTGAACAGGTTAATAATAATCGAGGCGGCCGATTTGACCAGCTCTGATGGAATTCCAACCGCTTTGGCAATACCGATGGCATCAAAAGTATAAAGCTGTTCATCGATATCGAACGAGCGACGCGTGATTTTGTCCGGTGATTTTTCGGCGGTTTCCTCAATATCAACTCCGCCCTCTGCCGAGGCGATAACCACCAGTTTATAATTCAATCGGTCGATCGTAACACCTAGATAGATTTCCTGCTTGATATCAAGCTTCGGTTCGACCAGCAGTTTCTCGACCGGGAAACCTTTGATCTTGAGTTTGAACAAATCCTCAGCAACTTTTTTGGCATCGGACGGATTATCGACTAATTTAATACCGCCCGCTTTGCCGCGTCCGCCGGTAAGAACCTGCGATTTTAACACCAAAGGTTTGTTTAGCTCTTTGGCGATAGAATCCACCTCGTTGGGCGATGCGGCCACTTTCCCTTCAGGAATGGGGATTTTGAAATCGGCAAACAACTTTTTGCCTTCATGTTCGTAAAGTCTCATCTGAAATCACTCCAAAATCTATACATACATTGCTATTTTTTTCACTAACTTCGGCAATCTAATATATGGCGTTTAAAAGTCAATATTATTCGGATTGGAGGAGGGGAATGGTTGTAAGCGATGCGAGATTCCGTATCCGACCTGAAATATAGGGGTGGACCTGAAAATATCTCCAAAAAATCAAATTATTGTGGATTTTTATACTCAAACCTATTGTCAACTGATTGCATTTTATATATATTAGGTGCTTTGAAGTTACATAAATTTGTGAAAATATTCACGAATGACGAGTATAATATTACAAATAATTTCCGGTAGAAGCGGAAAAATATATCGATTGATGAGGTCTCAATGGCGATAAACATTTCAAATCGCGACAGCGATGACAAGCTGAGGCAGAAAGTCACGGAGATCAGCGGACAGAATTTTCAGAAATGCTATCAGTGCGGCACCTGCTCCGGTTCGTGCCCCATGTCCGAGCATCTGACGGTTCAACCGCGACGCATTATGGCTCTTCTGCAGTTGGGGAATCGTAAGGCATTAAGCGAGGCGAACACCCCCTGGGTGTGTGCATCATGTCATACCTGTATGGTCAGGTGTCCGCGTAGTATTGACATCACTCGACTGATGGAGGCGCTTCGGCTGGTCAAGCTTCGCCAGAATTTCGACAAAGTCCATCCTAACAAAGTTAAGCCCGAAGAAATCGCCAAGCTGCCGCAGATTGCGATGGTTTCCGGTTTTCGCAAGATGACGTCGTGAGGTGAAAAAATGAAGATTAGTTATTATCCCGGTTGTACGTTAAAAACAAGGGCGAAAAATCTCGAAACCTCGGCGCTCGCTTCGTTGAAAGCGCTTGGCGTCGAATTCGAGGAGTTACCGCGATGGAACTGCTGTGGGGCGGTTTATTCGCTGGCAGACGATGATTTGATTCATCTGGTTGCCCCGGTGCGCGACTTGATTCGCGTTAAGGAGCGTGGACACGATACGATGCTGACCTTGTGTTCGATGTGTTATAATACCATCGCTCGCGCCAATGACCTGATGAAAAACGACGAAGAAAAGCGCTACACGATAAATTCTTTCATGGATGAAGAGCCGGATTATGCCGGTGAGGTGAGAGTCCTGCATTTTCTTGATTTCTTCCGCGATGAATTCGGATTCGATAAATTAAAAGAGAAGGTCACGCATCCTCTTAATGGTTTGAAAGTGGCACCGTACTACGGTTGTACCCTCCTTCGTCCGAAAGAAGTCGCGCTTGATAAACCGGATCGCCCGGAATTGTTCCAGCAGTTTTTGCAGGCGCTGGGTGCGGAAGTGGTTGAGTACGGTTCATCGACAACATGTTGCGGAGCTTATCAGGTTTTAAACGAGCCGGGTGCAGCGCTGACCGTGTCGCATAATATTTTGAAGGATGCCCTCAATCATGGGGCGGAAGCGATGGCGCTGACCTGCCCGTTATGCGATTATAATCTCGGTCGTCGTCAGGAAGCGATGAAAGAGAAATTCGATTTCGGCGATCTTCCGATTTATTATTTCACTCAGCTTCTGGCGATGGCGCTGGGATTGCCGGTCGAGGAATCGCATTTCGAATTGAATACCGACAGCTCGCAGGAGTTGCTGAAAAATAAAAATATAATTAACAAATCGGCCTAGAGGAAAATATCGTTTTGCATAAATGCGGCACATCGGTGTTGCATACAGATGTGAAGAGGTTTTAATGAGTACAACAGTTGAAACAAAAGATGCAGTTGCAGCCAAATTAATACCCATTTATATAATGGGTAAAAAATATGAGGTACCTGAGACGTTGACTATCATGAAAGCGATGGAATACGCCGGGTACAAGTATATTCGCGGCTGTGGCTGTCGCGGCGGTGTCTGCGGCGCCTGCAGTACGGTTTATCGTAAACCGGGCGATTATAAAATATATTCCGGACTGGCCTGCCAGACGGTAGTCGAGCCGGAGATGTATCTTACCCAGTTGCCGTTTTACCCGGCCATGCGGGCGACATACAATTTTAATGATCTGACCGGTGCGCCGGAGGAGATTTTCGAGTTATATCCCGAGTTGTTCCGCTGTGTAGCATGTAACGCCTGCACCAAGATTTGCCCGATGGATGTCGAGGTGATGGATTATATCGCGGCGCTGAAACGGGGTGATATCAAAGCGGCGGCGGAGATATCTTTCGATTGTATCCAGTGCGGTCTGTGTGCCAGTCGGTGTATGGGTGAACTCCCACAGTACCATATCGCGCAGTTGGCGCGACGTATTAACGGTGCCTACCTGACACCGAAAGCGGAACATTTGAAGACGATGGTGGCGAATATTGCTGACGGACGTTATTCTGAATGTCTGAATGAACTGAAAGGGATGGATGAGGATACGCTTAAGAAAACATACACCGATCGCGAGATGGAACCGGCTACGGCCGGTGAGGATTGGACTCCTAAAGAATCCAAATGCCTGTAAATAATTTGATTTGAATAGAGGTATAAGATGCCATATCCGGAAGAATTAAAAAAGTTAATAAAGGTGGTCGAGAGCACTCGCGCCGAACGCGTCGAGAAGAAAAAGCATAACGAAGAAGTTCCTTTTCTGTCGCTTGACGAGCGCCATAAAGTCCTTGACTATCATCCCGATTTCAAAGAAGAAGGTCGTCGGGAAATCAAAGTCGGGCCGAGTAAAGGTTATAAAATCGCTCATGAGATGTGCGATTTGCTTGAAGCCAAGAGTCGTGTTAATCCGGCCGATATCGATCTTTCCGAAATAGATTACGAAACCGACGTTCTCATTCTCGGCGGCGGCGGAGCAGGCACGTCGGCCGCACTTCTGGCGCAGGAGCAGGGAGCAAAAGTTCTTGTTGCCACCAAGCTGCGTCACGGTGATGCCAACACGATGATGGCCGAGGGCGGTATTCAGGCGGCGACGAAGGGACATAAAGATTCACCGTATTATCATTATCTGGACGTTCTCGGCGGCGGACATTTCAAGAATACCCCGGAACTGGTCGAAACGCTTGTAAACGAAGCGCCCGATGTGATTAAATGGCTGGAAAGTCTGGGATGTAATTTCTCGAAATATGAAGATGGCACATTAAAAACTATTCACGGCGGGGGAACGTCGCGCAAACGGATGCACTATGCGGCTGATATTACTGGTGCCGAGATGATGCGCACTGTTCGCGATGAAGCGCGTAATCGCGCCAACGATATTACTGTTGTCGAGTTCGCCCCTGCGGTCGAGTTGATATTGAACGAGCACGGGCATTGTGGCGGTGCGGTTCTGTATAATATGGAAACCGAAGAGTATATGGTGGTCAAGGCCAAATCGGTCGTGATGGCGACCGGCGGCTCCGGACGTTTACATATTCAGGGATTTATGACGACCAACCATTACGGTGCGACCGCTGATGGCATTATTATGGGATACCGAGCCGGTGTGAAAGTATGTTTCCTGCATACGGTGCAGTATCATCCAACCGGAATCGTATTCCCCGAGCAGGCCGAAGGAATTTTGATTACCGAGAAATTCCGCGGTTCGGGCGCCAACCTGGTGAATATCGATGGTAACCAGTTTGTCAATGAGCGTGAGCCGCGCGATGTCGAGGCGGCCTCGATTATCAAGGAATGTGTCGTTAATGCCAAGGGTGTCCCGACACCGACCGGTAAACTGGGTATCTGGCTTGACTCGCCGATGATTGATATGCTTTCGGGCGAGGGTACGGTCGAGCGGGAATTCCCGGGTAAGTTTATTCTTTATAAACGGTTCGGAATCGATATCTCGAAAGAGCCGATGCTTATTTATCCGACTCTGCATTACCAAAACGGTGGACTCGAGTTTACCCGCGATGGCAAAACCTCGGTGCCAGGTCTATATATCGCCGGTGAAGTCGGCGGCGGGACTCATGGAGAGAATCGTCTGATGGGTAATTCGCTTCTTGATATTATGGTTTACGGTCGTATCGCCGGTAAGAATGCGGCGGTTTATGCCAAAGGAGAGGCGAAGGACGGGAAATTATCGCTGGACCATGTCGCTAATTACAATAAAGAATGCGACGATACCGGTGCCGATGAAGGCCGGGTGGCTCCGATGATTCTTCCCGATTACACCGATCCGCGAGTTCGTGAGAAACAGTTGACCTCTCATTATGTCGGTACATTAAGATAATTCATTCCTATATTATAAAATAAACCGCCTCATCAGTAAGAGGCGGTTTATTTATTTCCTTTTGAGTATTTAATGTCTTAAATTCGGAATGTAAATAAGCCGGAGAAAAGAGATAATAGTAGATAATGAAGACCGAATCGACAATACACTCGGCGGTTGAACCTCGGGTAATAAACACGGAAGTATCACACGATAAAGGTCGCCTGACACCTTTAATAATCACCGGTGTTATAATCCTCGCCGGAATGATTGTCGCAGGAATTTATAAGGAACAGGTAACCGCCTTCGGTGAACAGTTGCTCCAGCACTACGGCCGTGAATGGGTCGATGTTTTTCTATTATTGATTACTTTCGTTTCATGCACGCCACTGATGCTTCCGGTCTGGTGTTATGCACTCGTCGGTGCGGCGATGGGATTAAGCATAATTCGTCTGGCAGCGGTGATGGCCGTCGGATCTGCTTTGGGTTCCCTGACGACTTATTATCTCGGGCGATTTTTTGCAAATCGAGCCTGGGTTAAAAAGAAGTTCCCGAACTTTCTTAATCATCCCTGGACAGAAGGCAAGTCGCGGCTGTATGTCAGTTGGATTTTATTTCTGGGGACAGCATCGCCGATTCCATGCGATGTACTTTACGCCGCCTGCGGCGCCAAACGTTTTCCGGCCTTTCCGTTTTTATTACTGATGATTGCCGGACGATTCGTGCGCTATATGTATCTGGCCTACGGTTTTCATTATTTCAGCAAATTCTTCTGATGAAAAAACAGGAGGGTAGTATATGTCGGAAGTGTATGATTTCCCCGAGTATTATGAAATCGCTTTTTCATGGCGGGATATTCCGGCGGAGGTGAATCTGTTTGAGGATTGTTTCCGGCAATTCGCGAAAACCGAGGTTAAATCAGTGATGGAAATCGGATGTGGCAACAGTCCGCACATGGAAGAACTGATAAAACGAGAATACTCATATCACGGTTTTGACCTGAGCGATAAAATGCTGGAGTATAGCCGAAATAAACTGGAGCGGTCGAATTTGCAGGCCAGTCTTTTTCGTGCCAACATGGTTGAATTCGAATATGATGCGAAGGTTGATTTTGTATTTATAATGCTCGGTTCGTTGTTTGCGACAGGTACGGCCGATTTGAACAGTCATTTCGAGTCGGTGGCGAATGTTTTAAATAAGGGTGGCCTGTATCTGCTGGACTGGTGTATCCAGTTCGAACAGCCGTGGGAAACCAATGCCGGCAGCAGTTGGGAGATGGAGCGCGACGGTGTGAAAGTAAAAACGACGGTAACATGGAAACCGATTAGTTTGGCGCGACAGACTTTTGAGGAAACTATTGTCCTTGATATTGACGATCATGGTAAAAAAATATCAATCACCGGGAAAGATATTCATCGAGCGATATATCCGCAGGAATTTAAATGTTATATCAACAATCATAATAGGTTCGAATTTGTCGGCTGGTGGAACAACTGGAACCTCGACAAGCCTTTGGATTTTGCCGAAAAAATCGACCGCCCGATAATTGTTATCCGAAAAAAATAAAAAAACGGCTGGTCTGCAATCGTGCAAACCAACCGTTATATTCACCTAGGCTTAAATTATTTCTTGCCTACCGACCATGTTCCATTGGCAACCGGGTCATAAGTCCACCAGGCGCCGTTTCCGGCGGCGTACCAGATTATTCTTAGTTCTAAAGTGCCATTATCATAATATTCAAGAGAACCGGAACCATCCGCATTCACCGTAATAATAAGTTGATCAATACCATCAAAAGTGTATGTCAACGTATAAATGCCGCCCAGGTAGGTCCATTCCCAGGTTAACAAGGGAGTAGTAGTATTATCATCGTACCATATCAATTGGCCCTGGGTACCGTCTTTCGACTGATTAGCCGCGTACCAAATCCAGTTGTCATACACTTCCTGTTCAAAAGTACCGTGCCACATATAACGCCAGTAGTAATGGGTGAGAGTTTCCCAAAATTTTAAATAAACCGTTATACCGCCATAAGACCATGACCATATCAATGTGTCTGCCGCATTGCCGGAAAGTTTCCCAACGCTGGCGACTTTCGAAGAGGGCGGTACAAAATATTGACCCAGACCGCCAAGACCATTCGCAAGATTAATATACGTCACGGCCATCTGAGCGTAGGGATCACTGGACGCCTCCATTGCAGCGGGAACATGGATCGAATCCAGAGTCGGCGAGTGATCCATTGTCTGCTGGTTGTTGTTTCCGGTCACTGTATCGTCGTCGTCATCAGAACATGCGAAGGCGAGAAATACGACCATCAAACCCAACAGCCAAATTAAGTTTGTTTTCTTTAGCATGTCATCTCCTTCAATTGGTTATTAAGTTGTCCTTGTGACCGCATAAATTATAAATTTTAAAAGTCTTGTCAACCTTAAATAAATGAAAAACGGGGCCAATATTAGCGGATTACTAAAATTTTATGAAGAATAAATTAGTTAATAATCTCGTTTTTTGAATATCAATAATGTCAGTAAAAACAATACCGCGGAGAAACCAAAAGTCGTATAAATCGAAAAGGTGTCGATAAACCCTTCGCCGGTCATCAGAGGTTTAAAGTTGGCATCCATCTCATTCAGTTTGGGAAGGATGTAATAAACAATATCGATAATCGTTTTCCATACCGAATCACCCAGGAAGTTATAGACAACTTCCCGGTTCGAAAGCAGTCCGGTAACGATACCGACAATAAAATATCCCATCACCGCCAACGCACCGGAGCGGCCGAAAAGCCCGAATGCGAATACGATGACATAAACTGCTAAAAACTGAAGACAGCCGTAAAGCAATCCAATGAAAAAATAGCCCGAAAAATTATCCAATCTGATGGAAAGTACTATCCAGATCGGGACGCTCATTGCAATAAGTATTAATGATTTTATAAGATAAACCGCGAGGAATTTCATTGAAAGCAATTTAAAACGGTCGATCGGTTTTGAAAGTACAAGCTCGATACGTCCCTTATTTAGATACGAGGGGAGAAGCCAGGCGGATCCGAAAACCATAAGAAATATTACAAAACCGAAAAAGCCGTTAAAAAAGAAAGCTATCATATCGGAAGCCATCTCGGGCGAAAGCAGGTTGATATCATCCAGCCCGGTGCCGTCAATTTTAATAGAGGGAAACAGGCTGAATACTAAAACTAGTACCACCATAACGGCCGCGTACAGCCAGATAATTTTACCACTTCGGATTTCCAGAAAAGTATCGTACAGTATGGCGAAAAACTTATTCATGCGTCTCCTCACCCTTAATAAGACGCATAAAACTGTCCTCGAGACTGACCTTAATCGGTGCGACCGCAACGATATTTATATTATTTCGCCTGAGTAAATCAATCAGGTTGTTTATCTGTTGAGAATTTTCTGCCGATAAGGAGATAGTATTATTTTCAAAATTAGACTGCGGGAATGACTCAATTATTTTTGCTTTAATATCTTCGGTTAATTCATTCGTTTCCACGCTGTAGATCGGCTTACTACTGATTAATCCTTCAACCGGCCCGGTTTTGATAAGTTTACCGAAATTCAGGACCCCGACACGATCGCAAACCGTTTCCACTTCGGCAAGCAGATGCGAATTTAGAAATATTGTCCGCCCCTGCTTTTTGACATTGAGCAAAATATCACGGATTTCGCGTCGCCCGATAGGATCGACCCCGTCGGTCGGCTCATCGAGAAAAATAATAGCAGGGTCATTAAGAAGCGCCTGCGCCAAACCCAGTCTTTGCATCATCCCTTTAGAATATTTTTTCAGCTTTGTGTTTTGCCACTCGTGCATACCGACCAATTTCAGAAGCGTTTCGATTTTCGATTTTATCTCCGTTTGCGATAATCCCGCCATGCCACCATAACAAAGCAGAAGCTGTCGGCCGGTTAAGTACGGGGGGAATCGATGATTTTCCGGAAGAAAACCGACTTTTCCACGCGCCCCGGCGGTGGCGATATCGGATCCGTTTATCGAGGCCGTTCCCGATGTCGGGTTGAGGGAGCCAAGAAGCAGTTTGACCATCGTTGTTTTGCCGGCGCCATTGGGGCCAAGCAAACCGAATATTTCACCGGCATGAACATCAAAGCTGACATCATCAAGGGCCCGGACAACACCTCGCGCTCCGCCCTTGAAAAATTTCGACAGGCCGCTGATTTTAATCATAATTGAACTATCAGTCATGCCTTAATATAACGAAATACGCGCAACAAAGTTGCGCGTATGATCGATTTAAATTTACGGAATTACAGACAACGTAATATCGAATGTCACCGATCCGGAAGTCGGGACCGTTGCATTGGCCGAACCGGGTGGCGTTAGCCCGGTATCGTAATATCCAAAATAGTCGCCGGTTTGAGGTTCGCCGGAACTGCTGACCACATAAACAGCCGCGTAAACGAAATAGGTCCCCGAGGGAACATTGTTGATCGAATAATCTACTGATGTACTATTATCGCAGGTTCCGGTGGTAATCGCAACCTCACCATTACCGCCATCAATATCGGTATCTACTAAAACGACGTATGTGTTACCGATAACTACCGACGGCAATGTCAGGGTGCCGCTTATATCGGCAGTGGTTAGTATTCCATTGGTTACATTATCATCGTCGTCGTCATCGCCGCAGCCGATTAAAAATAGCAATGATAGTACAAACAATGGAAGAACGAAAAGTTTAATTGATTTGATAAATTTCACAACTTTCCTCCATTCCAAAATACTCATCTAATACTGATATATAGGCAATCGCAAGGGACGAGTCAAGCGATTTTGCCGTTGCGGGTATTACTGAATCATAAAACGAAGTAAACCGATAGTACCTTCTTTGCCAAATTCGCCGACTTCCATTTCGGGGCCGACACACGAAGGACATCCCCCCTGACAGGGACATTTTTCGACCTGTTCCAGACAGGCTTTGAATAAATCGCCTGAGATATTGAACAATTTCTCTGAGTATCCAACTCCAGCCGGGATATTTTCATAAACATAAACAGTCGGAAGTTCGCTAAACGGTGCGCGTACCTGCGATATCGAGCGAAGGTCATGCGGATCACACATCACCCACAGCGGTGCGATTTTGCCGAGTATATTCGCCAGTCCGCGTAAAGCGCCGCCAAAGGTTTCACCTTCCATATTGAGCTTGATTCTTATATCACCGGGGAATGAATACCAGAAAGCGCTGGTCTGAAGTTCCAGTTCCGGTAGCGTTAATTTCCCCGAACCGACATTTTCATGAGTGTGAAATTTTACTTTTTTAAACAGCACCGTTACCGATGTGACTTTAACCTCACCCCATGATAATATAGAATCGTAAATATGTTTCTTATCCACTTCGGATAGTACGGTCAGATCGGATTTGGTCTCGGCATCGGTGAAATAATCAACCTTGGTCTCTTTAACGTATGCCTTGCGCCCATCCCAATCAAGTTCGGTAACCTGATACTGATCGGCATCATGCATGTAGATTGCTTCGGGATGCAAAAATATAGGTGCCGAATAGTAATCGACTTCACCTATGACGCGATTGTTGTCCGACTGATTGAGGATGACAAAATTCTCCGGCGAGGCGGATCGTAGGGATACCTCCTGCGCGGGATAAATTTCGGATGACCAGTGGTAACGCCCCTTGGCCTCACGCAGAATATTTTGTGACTCCAGATAATCAAGTATCTCGTGTGTACCGTCACCGCGAAAATTTTCATCGGACTGCAAAGGCAATTCAAAACTGGCGCATTTAATATGACTGGAACTGATAATCAAATTATCAGGGTCAACAATCCCCATTTCGGGTGTCCGTCGTAGTAGATACTCCGGGTCGGCCGCTAAAAACTGATTAACCGCCGAGCTGTTGGCGACGAAAATGGTCAGCGATGTCCCGGAGCGTCGTCCGGCACGACCCGCCTGCTGCCAGACCGAAGCAATCGAACCGGGATAACCGCAAATAATAGAGACATCGAGCGCGCCGATATCGATACCAAGCTCGAGCGCATTGGTCGATACTACTCCGGTAATACTGCCATCACGCAGACCGGCTTCGATTTTTCGACGTTCATTCGGAAGATATCCGCCGCGATAACCGGCGACATGGATATTTTTCCCGAACGGTTCGGCAAACGATTCGCGAAGATAGGTTAATAGTATCTCAACCTGTAATCGAAAACGCGCGAAAATTATTGTCTGGATACGCTGGCTGATAAAATGTTTGGCCAGAAAATACGATTCCTTCAGCGCCGATTTACGTATTCCCAACTGACGGTTAACTACCGGGGGATTGTATATCACGAAATGTTTTTCACCGACCGGGGCGCCGTTTTTGTCTATCAGATTAACCGGCCGACCGATAATTTTTTCGGCCAGTTCGGCCGGATTGGCTATGGTCGCCGAACAGCAGATAAATATCGGATCGGACCCGTAGAAATTGCAGATTCTTCTCAGTCTTCGAATAACATTAGACAAATGCGAGCCGAATATTCCTCGATAATGATGTATCTCATCGATAACGATGTATTTCAAATTTTCGAATAGTTTTATCCACTTGGTATGATGCGGCAATATTCCGGTATGAAGCATATCGGGATTAGTGACAACGATATGACCCGCCGAACGAATTAACCGTCGCGCCGTTTGCGGAGTGTCGCCATCAAAAGTAAAGGTTTTGATATCGATATCAAGCGTATCGATAATATTCGTAAGTTCGGCTAGTTGATCCTGCGAAAGAGCCTTGGTGGGGAAGAGGTACAACGCGCGTGCCGAATTATTTGTCAAGATACTATCGAGTACCGGAAGATTATAACATAACGTCTTACCCGAAGCGGTTGGCGTTACGATTACCGTATCTTTATTATTATGGATACTTTCGACCGCATCGTATTGGTGCGAGTATAACTGTTTTGCACCGCGACTTCGTAATATACGAACCAGTTTCGGGTCGAGATAATCAGGATAATCGGAGTACTCACCTGCCCGAGGCGGAATAGTCTGCCAGTGGGTAATATTACCGGCGATAGCGGGATCGCTTTTAAAATTATCGATAATCTGTAGCAGGCTCATAATTATTTTTTACCGGTAAGCTGACGCAGACATATATCGCAGAATTTTTCCCCCTTGTTGTCGATGTCGAACATCTCCTGACTGTAATAATTAATACATTTGGAATTGCGGCAGCTGCTGATTTTAAATAGATGCGCGACATGATGCACTGCCTGTTTAAAAAGCCGGCTGTACACTTTCATCTCATCTTCGGGCAATCCGTAAAATTCCTGGCGAATTTTCATGAGGGATATTATAGCGGTCCCCAGCACGGGATCGGAATGTCCCAGTATCGAAGTTTCATCGGGAAGGTAGATATCTTCTTCGCAGACGCCGAGAACGAATTCTCGCGGATTGGCTTTGACCCGTTCCAGTTTGGCCAGCAAAATACTGGCATAATATTGATTGCGGATAACATTATACGCTTCATCGGGGATTTTCATCCCTTTTAAGATATCAACCGAACGACCGAACACCGGACCGATATTGGTGGCGAGCCGATTAACCAGCATAAAATCAACCTCACCGAGGGGAACTACTACTATTTTGGATTTAACAAACGGCATCTTCTATTCGGCACTAAAGAAAATCGATTTTGAACCGGTCGGTGATACTCTAACTTCCATTTTTGTTCCGCATTTGGGGCACCATCCGACAAAGGCATCACCTTTTTTATTCAGGTATATCCTGTAATAAACCCGGCAGCATTTGAAGACCACCCCGATATGCGGTCGGCGACCTTTTTGTTTGTTGTCCGATTTTCGTGCCGCCAAATTGTTCCTTCCTCAATATTCGCTTCCGGCATAAGCCTTATTGTACTCTTCCATGATTTTCACCGAAGCCGAGGATCCTATACGGTCGGCGCCCGCTTTAATTAAATCCAATGTCGTTTTAAGGTCACGAATACCGCCGGATGCTTTCACTTTTATTTTCCCCTTGGCGGTTTTATGAAGTCGCTGAACTATTTCAACCGTGGCACCACCGAAAAATCCGGTCGCGGTTTTTACATAATCAGCTCCACCATTGATGACTGCCTTAACCGCTTCGGTTTGTGTTTTGACATTTATACGCGGCGCTTCGATAATAACTTTTAAAACGATTTCCGGCGGAATATTATTGCGTACCTGGGAAATTTCTCTTTCCACCAGTTCATATTCACCCATCGCCAGATAACCGACATTGGCGACCATATCGATCTCATCTGCACCGTCTTCAACTCCCTTGACCGCCTCGGCGACTTTGATATCGATACGATTGGCCGAAAGCGGAAACCCGGAGACCGATATTATTTTGATGTCGGTGTCAGTAAGTTCCTGCCTGGCATCTATTACCCAGCAGGGATTGATAGCAATACCATAAAAATCATTTTCGCGTGCATCGCGACAAACAGAAATTATATCCTCGAGTTTCGTTTCCGGATACAGAAGCGAGTGATCGAAGTACTTACTAAAATTGTCAATCATCCTGATGTCTCTTTTTTATTTTTGGCCTCAGGCCGGATTTAATGTCTGTTTAATCTCATCCAAAAAACTTTTTCCGGGGAAAGTATAGTTTATCTTAAATATTTCCGCAAGCGTTTGAGCAATATCTGCAAAAGTTTCTCGCGTGCCAAGATCAGCACCCTTTTTTATATTTTTATTAGATACGAGCAAAGGGACATATTCGCGGGTGTGGTCGGTCGAATGTTTCAAAGTCGGATCACAGCCATGATCGGCGGTGACGACCAGCAGGTCGTTTTTGTTTAATATATCAATCAGGAGTGGTAATCCGCGGTCGAATTCTTCCAGGCCTTTCCCGAATGATTCGGTGTCATTACGATGACCCCAGAGCATATCAAAATCCACTAGATTCGACATGACCAAACCATGTTTCGTTTGAGATAATTCAGCAATCACTTTTTGCATCACTTCATTATTGTTTTTTGCCTTGATAGCTTTAGAAAATCCTCGGCCCGCATAGAGGTCATATATTTTGCCGATGGCGACAGTTTCGATTTTTTCGTGATACAGTTTGTCAAATATGGTATCGGAAGGTGGCTGGAGTGAATAATCTTTACGATTGGTAGTACGAACGAAATTACCCGGTTCGCCGATAAACGGTCGCGCAATAACACGCCCAACAGCGTGTTCGCCCTGAAGCAGATCCCTTGCGATTTGGCAGATTTCGTATAACTTCTCCAACGGGATTATATTCTCATGTGCAGCCATTTGGAAAACCGAATCCGCTGAAGTGTACAGAATTATTTCTCCGGTTTTAATATGTTGTGGACCAAGCTGTTTGATTATCTCGGTGCCGGAAGCGGGAATATTGCCGATTGTTTTTACGCCGGTCTTATCTTCAAATTTCTCCACCAGCGCCAACGGGAAACCATTCGGATAAACCGGGAACGGTTGTTTCAAAATAATACCACCGATTTCCCAGTGGCCCGAAGTCGAATCTTTCCCGGCCGATTTCTCGGCCATCCGACCATAACAGGCGGTTGGTGAATCGACAGAACTGATACCCTCGATCGGTACAATATTACCCAATCCCATCTTCCGGCAGTTGGGCATATTTAATCCGCCTACTGCTTTAGCGACATTGGGAATGGTGGAAGCGCCAATATCGCCGTAACGATCGGCATCGGGAAGTTCACCGATACCACAGGCATCGAGAATTATTATTACAACCCTTTCAAACATATCACCAATGTACAAACAAAGGAATTCGCGACAAAATAAAAAGTACAACAAAAATGAAATCGGGTTAAAAGCAAGGTAAGAAGCTCGTTTAAAATAGTCGTTGACAAAGGTCTAAAATTCTTATATTTTATAAATAGGTAAAAATCAAAGATTTTACTCAATTAGTATTTTTGGGAAAAGCCTGAATAAAAGGCTGTAAGGACATTGTGTAGGTGTTTCATATGTTAGAAATCAAAGAATTTTGCCATTTCATTATTTAGAGAGGTGTAAGATGAATGTATCCAGATTTCAAATCATCTGTCTTGCGATTAACCTATTTATTTTTCTGATCGGTATGCATGCTTTTGCATCGAAGGATATCCTGGAAGTTATTGTTGACGATGATTTTACAAATCAAGCCGATGTTGATGTATATAATACATCTCATGGCACCAGTTACACGTGGGGGTATGATGCCTTTGCGGTTATTCAGAACGGGATTGATGCGCTAACCAATGGTAAAGTTCTTGTTTTGGATGGTACATATGGATCGGTCTTAGATGTCGAAGGGCGTGACGGTATTCTCATATTAGGTGAGAGCCAAGCCGGGACTATATTTATGCCGATTGGCGTTATTAATTGGGATGTCGGGATTTACGGCAGCAGTCGTCAAACGGCTATTAGAGTCGTCAATTCAACAGACATTTCTATTGAAAATATGACCATGGATTTTGATTTGATTAAAGCCAATAATCGGTCCGGCGTACTTTATTGGAATTCCAGCGGAGAAATAGGCGGGAATCTAATCCAGAATATGAACGTCAGCGATGCTGGTGGTGGTTATACTGAAATCACATGCTATTTGCGTGCTCCGGATTATACAGATTCGGATCGGGCCCAAATTGTGGTGGATAATAATACATTTTTAAAAACGGGACGTTTGGCGGTGGTTGCGCATGATTATGTTAACGTTAATATAATGTACAATTACTTCGATAAAGTCGAAGAAGATTTTGGCTATGGTATAGAACTTGGTTCTATGTCTACAGGTGAAATCACAACTAATACATTTCGGAATTTCGCAACCTGGGCCGCCACCGATAATTCAGTTGCCGCGGCAATTTATGTCGAAAATAGCTTTTCTTATGATATTGTTGATCCAATTGAAAAGTCGGTATTAATTGAAAATAACAATATTGCCTTATGTCAGTATGGAATATATGTCGGAAATGAGTTTGACGACATCTCGGTAACTGCCGGAAATGTCGACATTATCGCAACCATTAAAAATAATACCGTGGATAGCGCCGCGACTGCATCACCGACTTCATGGGCGAGTGGCGGGATAGTTTTAACCGATGAGGGGAAAGAGAACGGTTCCTCGGTAAATGTTACGCTCGATAGTAATTCCGTTAAATTGTGCGACGATTATGGATTATTGATTAAAACCGCCGGCGACGGCGATATAACCGCCTTGATTACCAACAATGATATTATCGGAAATATTCTCGGAATTCGTGTCGCGGAATATGCCAAGAGGGCTAGTATATATAATCTATCGATTTATCATAATATTTTAGATAATAACGTGAACGCATATGATGATATTGCTGGCGGATACTGGGATGATGGTGCCTCGGTGGGGAACTGCTGGATGGATTTTGAAGATAATTCCGGATACCCGGAAATATATAATATATATGGAAATGCAAATACGGTTGATCGCTATCCAAATGTGGATTGCAGGGAAGCCTGTGATTGTATTCCCGGTGAAAATGATGGGTCGCCACAAACCAATATTTTTGATATTACCAATATAATCAATTACCTTTACAGGGATGGTTTGGATCCTGTTCCTTACGAAGTATGTTCGGGAGATGCCGACTGTAATTGTGCTATTAATATTTTTGATATTACATATTTGATAACCTATCTATACCTTGATGGCCCGTCTCCATGCAGCTGTAATGAATGGGTAGGAAATTGTAATTGGCCTCCGAGGAATCAGATTTCGGAGAACGATGTAACTATATCCGATAAAACGGATATGAATACTGAGTTGATTACCGCGCAGGCATACAAATAAATACGGGGAACTTTAATTGATTGGATGAAAACATTTCTATAAAAGCCGCGCTGAATATGTTGTAGGATTCGGCGAGCCAGTTTTTGAAGTAGGCTTATTTATTGGTTATATCAACCAATCGCGTCAGGTTGTTGCGGTTTTCTTCGATTCTGAATGTTATCGACTTGTTTTCCTTTTGCTGGGTACCTTCGCGTACCAGATGCGTCGTCTCTTCCTGCCGAACTAAAATTCCGGTGGTGTATGAAAAGTAAGAGACACCTTCCACATCGATATGGTCAGCGCCTGAAATCTTCACCGATCCGTCACCCATTGGATTAGAACCGAGCGGGATAATCATAGTACCCTTATACTCAATCACGGCGCAGTCATAACCTGCCTCGCGGGCGAAGGCTTTAATCTTATATGTAGTGCTGGCTTCGGTTTTACCCTTATCGAGTAACACCGTATATCTATTGGTCCAGCTATAACCCTCGGGAACCGGTTCATGAGGATAAACGGGGGAGGTTTGCTCGAACAATTGACGATAGTATTCGAATGTTTCGTCCGATATATTGCTGTCGGGTTTGAATTCGGTGATGTTACCATCGGTCGCCATGATACAAGTTGTACTCCAGTTCTTCTCTGTTTTGGTTTCCTCATCGGTTTGTGAATATGAAAAAAGTAATCGGGCGGTGGTGTTGTCGATATTCTTGACAACTTCCTGCGTGTAAGTAATACGATTCGACTTTTCGCCGGTTAGGGTCTGTTTGTCATTTTCGGTAACAACGGTTGAGCTTTTGCTGTCATACATATAATGATAAACCTTTTCGGACGGGAATTTGAAAACCAGACGTACTTCCTTAGTCTGCTCGCCGCATCCTACCATAATAAAAATAGCAATGGCAACTAACAGCCAATTAATTAAACCGCGCGTCATTATTATCCTTTCCGGTTGAAGCGATATGACCTAAAATTATTCCCTGCTGTCCGACCGATCCGGGGGTGGAAATGAGAATTGAACTTATCAAAGCCGATTGCGATTCCCCTATTTCAATACTCGCAATAATTCGATTATCACTCGATACCTGACTCAATGTCGATTCTTTTTCTGCACCCGAAAGTACAATCGAAACCGCAAAAACAATCACAGCGGCGGCCAGGGAAATCGCGTATTTTATAAATGTAATAACCGGACGCCGAGGTTCTTCACGTACAGGTATATCTTCTCTGTCAAAAGTATTCGACAGTATGGTTGTTTCGAGATTATCCCAATATTTGTCGCCCGGATTCGGAACCTTGTCGGCTTTGACAATATCCAGAAGGATAGAGGTCTGCTCCAGCTCCTCACGGCAAATTTCACAACTTTTTAGATGTTCCTCTATCTGCGATCGAAAATCAGACTTAAGACGATCAGCCAGATAATCATCAAGATAAAGCTGTATTTCGCGACAGTTTAACATACTATCTCACTCAAAAGTTTTTGACAACCATTTACGAAGTTTGCGCCGGGCAATATGAAGATTTGATCTAACCGTTGCCTGCGGGCATGACAGCGCGTAGGCGATTTCGGCTTTACTGTATCCTTCGATATCGTGAAGAATGACCGCCATTTTTTGGCGGGGCGGCAGTTTTTCAATTGCACGGCTAATTTCCAATAATATTTCTGCATTCTCGAGGTTTCTGTCCGGTTTGATGATTTTGCCGGAAAGCTCGATTTGAACTTCCGGGTAAAGGGATAAATCATCCACCGAAATAAATCCCTTTTGTCGCCTTCGAATTAAATCTATACTATAATTCGTTGCTATTCGCAATATAAAGCTGGAAAAATATGAAACCGATTTTAGTTCGTGTCTCCTTTTATAAACCCTGACAAATGTTTCCTGGGTTACCTCATCGGCATCCAGATGATTTCCCAGCATTCTATACGCAACCGAATATATTTTCTTTTTATACCTCCTGACCAGCTCGGCAAATGCCTCACGATCTCCTTTGGTCACTTTTTTGACCAGTTCCCCAATATCCCGATTCATCCTTTGTCCGGCCTGTCTGTCGGCTAGTAAAAAGACGCCGACAAAATAAGTCTGTTTAAAACTAAATCATTGACACTTTGTATTTCAAAGATTATGATTTGTAGTTTTTATGTCAACCTATTTTAAGACAAGAGGTTGTCGCAAGCGAAAATAAATGACCGAAGATTACTCAAAATATAAACGCAAATCTTTGATAATCAGCGGCCTGGGAACCTTTATGGGGACGCTTGATTCATCGATTACAAATGTCTCGTTGCCGACTATCAGCCGCGATTTACAGACCTCGATTGAATCGGTCGGATGGGTCGTACTTGGATATGGTATCGCGCTTTTTTCATTATTAATGATATTTGGGGCCGTCTCGGAGAAAAAGGGGTATCAGTTCTCATATAAATATGGATTTGCTGCCTTTATGATTGGTTCGATATTAAGTGGTTTATCGCCCAATATTCATTTTCTTATTGCCTCGCGGGTATCGCAGGGGATCGGTGCCGCTTTACTGGTTGCGGTCGGGCCGGCTCTGATTACCCGAAGCTTTCCGGCCTCAGAGCGGGGGAGGGGATTGAGTATTATCGGGATGGTAGTTGGTGTCGGATTGATGCTGGGACCACCGCTGGGTGGCTTTATTATCGGAATTGCCGGTTGGCGATGGATATTTTATGTTAATGTCCCGGTGTGTATTTTTGGTATTTATTATACATATAAATGTATAGGCGATTTTCCAATTTCCGACCCGAACAAAGAAATAAGTATCCGTGCGGCGGCAAGTTTATCTATGGGATTATTACTGCTAATGGCGGCTTTGCTTTTATACAGTCGCCAGGTTTTGGATGTCTCTTACGCAATTGGAGTTTTTATTATTTCGGTTCTGTCTTTTGGTCTGTTTTTCTATTTTGAAAGCAAACCGGGGACACGGTTTATCGGTCTTGATATTTTTAGTAATAAGGTTTTTGCCTTTTCCGGTTCAGCGATGCTGATGGTATTTGTCGCTTCAATTTCGGTTACTATATTGATTCCTTTCTATCTCGAACAAATTAAAAACCTGACTCCGCAGCATGTTGGATTGTTTTTAATGATTACTCCGATGTGCAATTTTTTTATCGCGCCTTTGGCCGGTTATTTATCCGATAAAATACAAGCCTCATTTATATCATCCTTTGGGGCGATTATAATAGGGATTGGGATTTTTATGGTTAAAGGATTTAGACCGGATACCTCACTATTGCATATCGGTCTGGCGATACTGGTGCTTGGGGTGGGGATGGCTATCTTTATGACGCCCAATACTTCGGCGCTGATGGGATCGGTCAAGAAATATCAACTCGGTTCGGCCTCGGGAATCCTGGCCACTATCAGAACCCTCGGAATTTCACTGGGGGTGGCGTTTTCGGTAGAGATATTCAGTTTCTACCGCGACAATTACCGGGGTGAGGTAATCAACGGTCACGAGGCGTTTATGTATGGCTACCAGTCGGTTTACGATATATTCCTATTTGTTATTGCTCTGGCGGTTATTTTCAGCCTGGTACGGGGTAAAAACCTCGCTAAACAGGGATAGGGCTTAAAACAGTTGACAAAGTCTTTTTTAATACTATCTTGCGAAGCTGATTTAATTCAAGACGGGTTAATATAATGAATTCGATGACCGGATTTGGAAAAGCGGACCTTAGAAAAGATAAACTGGCAGTGTCGGTGGCGATAACTTCGGTTAACAGCCGCTTTCTGGAGTTTACATTACGATTACCGAAACAGATGGCTTTTATGGAATCAAAATTCAAAGAGTTAATCGCATCGCAAATAAATCGTGGGAAAATCACACTGACTTTGAATTATGAAGATTACGGCACCGGTGTTGACAAACTGGTTATTAATGAAAAAGTGGCCGATGAATTTTATCGCCAGTTGAAGAATCTGAAGAAGAAATACAAACTCGAAGGTGCGATAGAGATCGGTCATTTTATGGGATTCCCCGAACTGTTCAAACTTGAAAAAGCTAATGAGCTGGAAAAGCGAATTTGGCCGACGATAAAACAGGCGATGACGACTGCTTTAAAAGATTTATCGGCGATGCGAAAGCGCGAGGGTGAAAACCTTAAAAAGGATCTGACCGCGCGGGTTGAATATTTGTCATCGAAAATAAACGAAGTCGATAAGCAGGCAGCCAATAATATCCCGACATATCGCGAAAAACTCACCAAACGTATTGCCGATGTTATGGGTAATAAAACAATTGATGGATTAAGGCTGGAAGAGGAAGTGACTTATTTGGCCGAACGTTCGGATATTACCGAAGAGTGTATCAGGTTTAAAAGCCATTTGAAACAGTTCCGGGGTGATTTGAAAAAACGCGGGTCGGTCGGCAAAAGGTTAAATTTTATTCTTCAGGAATTAAATCGCGAAACCAATACGATTGGTGCCAAGGCGGGTAATAACGAGGTTTCCAAACTGGTTTTATTACTCAAAGAAGAAATAGAGAAAATACGCGAGCAGGTTCAAAATATCGAATAGTCCAAGATGCCCGGTAAAAAAATAAAAGGAAAAATCGTTATCATTTCATCACCCTCCGGCGGAGGGAAGACTTCCATTTGTCGGGGATTACGTCGTTGCAATAAAGACTGGTCTTTTTCGGTCTCAGCGACTACAAGGTCCAAACGACCGAATGAGCGGAACGGTCGGGAATATCATTTTATGAATTATGCCGATTTTCGAAAATATGTCGATAAAGGATATTTCGCCGAATGGTGTCAGGTGCACAGGTATTATTACGGGACACCCAAAAAACAGTTGGAGGATACATTATATAAGGGTGGGGTATTATTGCTTGATGTTGATGTCAAAGGGGCGGCAAAATTAAAGAAGGCTTATCCGCAGGCGGTGACTGTGTTTGTTTTACCTCCCAGCAAGACCGAATTAAGAAAGCGCCTAAAGCGTCGGGGGACTGAAGACGATAAGCATTTTAAGATAAGACAAAAGAGAGCATTAAGCGAAATGAAGCTGTACCGTAAATTTGAATACACCATTATTAATAAAAATCTTAATACTGCAGTTAATGAAGTGGAGATGATTGTTAAGTCGCTCCACTGCCGTAAAAGCAACCTTGATTTGGAACAAATTAACCGGATTGTCGGTTAATTAATTGGATTTAATAGGAGGCGTCATGGCAAAGATTCCATTGGAGGAACTTGACAAGTTGACCGTCAACAGATACGAGGCGGTTCTTATCGCGGCGCAAAGGGCGCGTCAGGTGAACGCGATGCGTCTGGCCCAGCTTGAAAGAATGGCTGAGGAAGATGTAACTATCGATGCCCGCAAAGTGACATCGATTGCACTTCATGATGTCGCGACCGGCAAGGCAAAATTCCGTCGAACTGGAGAAGAAAAAGAGGATTAATAAGGTTATTACATGGCTAAAAACCTTCTGATAGTAGAGTCTCCGGCCAAGTCGAAAACACTTAAAAAATTCCTCGGCCGGAATTTTGAGATACAGGCCACAATCGGTCATATTCGTGATTTGCCTAAATCCAAACTGGGTGTTGATACCGATGACGGCTTTAATGTACAATATGAAGTAATCAGAGGTAAGGCCAAAGTAATAAAGAAGTTAAAAGAGTCCGCCAAAAAATCCGAAGTGGTCTATCTGGCCCCCGACCCGGATCGGGAAGGTGAAGCGATTGCCTGGCACGTTGCGCAGGAGTTAAAAGGCGCCAAAAAAATTGCGAGGGTGACATTTAACGAAATTACCAAATCGGCCGTTCTGGGCGCTTTGGAAAATACCCGCGATATCGATGAGAATCTCTTTAACGCCCAGCAGGCGCGCCGGGTTCTGGATAGATTGGTCGGTTATAAGGTTTCCCCGTTTTTATGGAAAACGGTTACTTACGGATTATCAGCGGGACGGGTGCAGTCGGTGGCGTTGAGAATTATATGCGAGCGCGAAGCCGAAATCGAAGCTTTTAATATCGAAGAATATTGGGAAATCCGGGCGCTTCTCGCAGATAACAAAAAGGCGCAGATTTTATCCAAACTTACCAGAATTGACGGAGAGAAACCGGAAATAAAGTCGGAAAAAGAATCCAACCAAATTTGCGATGATTTAAAGAAGGCTGTTTTTACGGTTGAAGCGGTCAAGAAGGCGGATAAAAAGCGCAATCCATTACCGCCGTTTATAACCAGTACGCTTCAGCAGGATGCGGCCAGGGTGTATCGATATTCGCCTAAGAAGACAATGACGATAGCCCAGCAGTTGTATGAAGGTGTCGAGTTGGGTGATGAAGGTCCGACCGGTTTGATTACATATATGCGTACCGATTCGACCCGAGTTGCCGAATCAGCCCTGCATGCGGTCCGTGATTATATTGGCGAAAATTTCGGCGGGGAGTATCTTCCCAAATCAGCCAACAGATATAAGGCTCGTAAGGGAAGCCAGGATGCGCATGAGGCAATTCGCCCGACATATCTGGATCATCCGCCGGACAAGATTAAAAAACATCTGACCAAAGACCAGTTAAAGCTTTATACCCTGATATGGAACCGTTTTGTCGCCAGCCAGATGAAACCGGCTGTGTATGATACGACATCGGTGGATATAAAGGCCGGTCGCTACCAATTCCATGCACATTCGCAGTCGTTGAAATTCGACGGGTTCCTGAAAGTATATCAGGAATCGAAAGAAAACGGCGCCAATGGTAACGGTAACGGCGAAAATGGGCTGGTCGATTTTATTCCCGATTTGAAAGTCGGCGACAAGTTATCGTTGGTCGAGCTGACCCCCTCGCAGCATTTCACCAAACCGCCGGCGCGGTTCACGCAGGCTTCGCTGGTTAAAATGATGGAAGCGGAAGGTATCGGACGTCCCTCGACCTATGCGACTATTATATCGACCCTGCTGGATAGAAAATATGCCGAGTTGAAAGAACGTTCGTTGTGGCCGACCGATCTTGGCAAAACCGTTTCAAAAATTCTAAGCGAATATTTCCCGGCGATATTCTCTGTCCGCTTTACCGCCGATATGGAAAACGATCTCGATCAGATAGAAACCGGTAAATCGGATTGGGTAGAAGTAGTCAGGCAGTTTTATGGCCCATTTGACGAGCGTCTGGGAGAATTATCTTCTAAACAGAAAGAAATCAAAGAATCGCTTACCGAAACGACCGATGAAGTTTGCGAAAAATGCGGTTCTCCGATGGTTATTAAATGGGGACGCAATGGCCGCTTTTTGGCCTGTTCGGCCTATCCCGAATGCCGCACCACCAAGCCAATCGGTGATGAAGAAGAGGCGATGAAGACCGATGAAAAATGCGAAAAATGCGGATCGCCAATGGTTATCAAGACCGGACGATTTGGCCGCTTTTTGGCTTGCTCGGCATATCCTGATTGTAAAAATACCAAACCGGTCCCAACCGGCGTAAAATGCCCCAAAGAAGGGTGCAACGGTCAGGTGGTCGAGAAACGATCCCGCAAGGGTAAGATATTTTTCGGATGTACCAATTACCCCGACTGCGATTTTGTAAGCTGGTATAAACCGGTTAATAAGGAATGCCCCAATTGTCAGGCCAACTATATGGTCGAAAAAGTTTCGCAGAAAAAAGGCCCCTATCTGGCTTGCGTCGCCTGTCGGCACAAAATCTATCTTGAAGAACAGCCCGCATAAGGCGTTCCCCAATATCTATCTACATTTCCAGAATTAAATTGACCTCACTGATTTAATAGGCTATTATCCGATATGCTTAAGAATACGCTGGATAAATATTTACGATTTCTCTCGGAAAAACGCGGGCTATCGCCGGCATCGATAGAAACGTACCGAAGCTGCCTGACACCATGGGTTGATTTCTTGATGAAAGAATATGAATCGACACCGCCGGGTCAGAAAGTAAATGCCATTTTACTGCGGCAGTATCTTGCCAAAAGAAGAAAAGAGATGATTTCGGTCCGGACACTGGCCGGATTTATCTCGGCGCTATCCGGTTTCCAGCAGTTTCTTACTCAGGAGAAGAAATATTCAAAATATCTATGTAAACTAAGCCGTTTAAAATATTCCGAAAAAATCCCCGATTTTCTTTCGCAGAAAGAAGCCGATGAGCTTTTCGAGTTTTTGAAAAAGGATGGCTATTCGGCCTGGCGCGATTATTTGATGGTGTCATTGTTTTATCTGACCGGTATCAGGCGGGCCGAGCTGGCCGGTTTAAAAACAACCGATGTTGATTTTAAAAAGTGTTATATGTCAGTACTAGGTAAGGGTAACAAGCAAAGACTGGTACCGTTCGGCGATTCTATCCGCGAGGATATGTTATACTATTTATCGTTGAGAGACAATTTTGCGAACAGCAAAAAGGCCGATCGCGGTTTTATGTTTTTAAATTATCGGGGCGAACCGCTAACCGTTCGATCCATCGATCGAATCGTAAAAAAATACTGCTCGAGCCTCGGACGTAAAGTCACTCCTCACATGTTACGTCACAGTTTTGCGACCCACATGCTTGAAAACGGCGCCGATATTTTTGCTATTAAGGAAATACTCGGTCATAGTTCACTGGCAACGACCCAGAAGTATACCCATATAACGACCGAGCGATTAAAATCGGAATTCAAAAAAGCCCACCCGCGGGCGTAAAGGAGGGTAGGTGCATGAAGATACACGCAACGACTATTTTATGTCTGAGATATAAAGGGGCGGTGGCTATCGGCGGTGATGGACAGGTGACTTTCGGCGACACCGTCATGAAAGCCAAAGCCAATAAAATACGAAAACTGTATGATGACCGGATACTGTCCGGATTTGCCGGATCGGCCGCCGATGCGCTGGCGTTGTTCGAACGTTTCGAAGCCAAGATTGAGGAGTTCTCCGGCAATCTTCCGCGTGCCGCGGTCGAACTTGCCAAAGACTGGCGCACCGATAAATATCTCCAGAAGCTGGAAGCATTACTGGCCGTGGCCGACACCAAACATTCATTGTTGATTGCCGGAAGCGGCGAGGTGGTCGAGCCTGATGACGGTATTTTGGCGATCGGGTCCGGCGGGCCGTACGCCCTGGCGGCGGCACGGGCGCTGCTGTCAGCTAAACCGAAAATAAACGCCGAAGAAATGGTTCGTCAGGCGATGGCTATCGCAGCCGAAATTTGCATTTACACCAATGATAATATAATTGTGGATTCGATAAAATGATTAATGAACAGTACAAAACTCCGAAAGAAATAGTCGCTTATCTTGATAAGTACATCATCGGGCAGGATCGCGCTAAAAAATCGGTAGCGATTGCGCTGCGTAACCGTTGGCGGCGTCAGGCCGCCCCGGAGTCGATTCGTCGCGAGATTCTCCCCAATAACATCCTTATGATCGGTCCGACCGGGGTTGGCAAAACCGAAATCGCCCGCCGTCTGGCAGAGATGGCCGGAGCACCGTTTCTTAAAGTCGAGGCATCAAAATTTACCGAGGTTGGTTATGTCGGTCGTGATGTCGAGTCGATGATTCGTGACTTAGTCGATCTTTCGGTTAATATGGTCAAACAGGAAAAAGCCGAGAAGGTGGCCGAAAAAGCGCGCGAAAATACCGATGAACGTCTGCTGGATTTACTCCTTCCTCCACCGCGACCGATGGCGAAACCACCGATGGGACCGGGAGATGTCAAACCACCGCTGCCGACATACAAAAAACCGGATAAAAGCACTCGCGAGAAATTAAAAACGAAACTTCTCGCCGGTAAACTTGAAGAGCGTATGGTCGAACTGGAGACACCGCAGGATAAGTTCCCGGTGGTCGAGATATTCTCTCCGATGGGGATGGAAGAGCTGGGGATTAATTTTCAGGAGATGTTTTCCGGTCTGATGCCAAAACAGACCAAACGTCGTAAAGTTTCGATTAAAGAGGCGCGGAAAATTCTTTATTCCGAGGAAATTTCCAAACTGGTAAACATGGATGATGTCATCAATGATGCGCTCGGCCGGGCACAGGAATCGGGAATTGTATTTATCGATGAGATCGATAAAATCGCCGGGACAAAATCGAAAATGGGACCGGACGTCTCACGCGAGGGAGTCCAGCGCGATATCTTGCCGATTGTCGAGGGTTCGGCGGTGATGACCAAGTATGGAATGATAACCACCGACCACATGTTGTTTATCTCCGCCGGAGCATTTCATTCATCGCGACCGTCGGATCTGGTACCGGAACTCCAGGGACGTTTCCCGATCCGGGTCGAACTGGAATCACTGACCGCCGGGGATTTTGTACGTATCCTGGTCGAGCCGGAAAATGCACTGGTCAAACAGTACACCGCGCTGATGGCATCGGAGGAAGTCAAACTCACCTTCGATAAAACAGCTACAAAACGAATCGCCGAGATTGCCGAGCTGGTGAATAAAAATACCGAGAATATCGGCGCGCGAAGATTACATACGATTATGACGACTTTACTTGAAGACATCATGTTCGAAGCGCCTAATAAAAAGAAAAATATCAAAATCACATCGGCGACGGTTAATAAGAAACTGTCCGAGATTATCGAGGATGAAGATTTAAGCCGGTATATATTGTAAAAACTATAGAGTGAGTAATAATGGCAAAAGGGAAATTCGTTACCGTAGTTAACTGTATGGACGGAAGGACTCAGCTTCCGGTTATTGAGTTTCTTAAACAAAAATACTCCGCCGACTTTGTCGATTCGGTTACCGAACCGGGACCGATAAAAATATTGAGCGAACAGACAAACAAGATGCTGGTCGAATCTATAAAGTCGCGAATTGGTATTTCGATGGAGAAACATGGTTCGAAAGTGGTGGCACTTGTCGGACATTATGACTGTGGCGGCAATCCTGTCGGTAAAGACAAGCAGTTGTTACAACTCGAGGATTCGGTTGCTTTGGTTAAAAGCTGGGGGCTTGATATTGAAGTCATAAAACTCTGGGTCGATGAGAACTGGCAAGCACATCAGGTTTAATATTCCGTAAGATTTCAAGGTAGGGCAGAACCCGAGTCACGTTCTTACGCGGCGGTGTGGTTCTACTGTTCACATTTCTCCTTTTCATTTCGTATAGTCTGTTATCATGAGCGATAATAGATATAAATATAATTCCGATGTCATCGAGCCTGACGAAAACGACGAAGGACTCGAGGGCGAAGGATTTGATGAAATTATCAAGTTCACTATCCCCGGGTTTATTTCGGCAATTACGGTCGGGGCGTTGTTCGATTTCTTCGGTATGCAGACCAGTGCGGTCGGCCTGTGGATAGTGCGGACGTTTTCGGGGGAAGGTGAGTCGATATTCGAGGGGATATATTCGTTTAAAAAGCGACTGACACGGTCGGCCGGGACAATGGCGGAAGCGTACGGTTGGGGGAAACTCGCCGGGATGCTGTTACCGTGGATTGTGGACTGGGGAAGTCGTCTGATGGGGGTTGATGTGTATGGTGTCGGCAGTTTTTATATTCCTTATTTTTATGCGCTTAGCGATCAGATGGGGGCGAATATCTCCGGATCGATATATCTTCGTCGTAAAGAGGGTTCATGGTCGGCGGCTTTTAAAAGATATTTTCGTCACCCAGTTATGATTAGTAGTCTGTTAATTATATTGATAGTGCCTGTCGGTTTACTAATGGTACGCCTCCTTGGGTTTGTTCCGTCGAATCAGAAATATACCGCTTTGGAAACAATCGCCGCCAATCTCTGCTGGTTGCCTCCGGTAGTAGGGTGGTTGTGGGGGAAGAGGCGAAAGCGGTAAATGGGTTCGTTTCCGATTTTCCGAAATTATTTCGATTCATAAATTTTCTCAACTCGGTAAGAGGAGATTGCCACGTCGTCCCGAAGCTAAAGCATCGGGACTCCTCGCAATGACGGAAGAGGGCCAAATGGGTTTGTTTTTGATTTTGTATAATTTTTCGATTGCATAAAAAAATGTAGGGGCGAGGCTTGCCCTCGCCATTGTTGATTTTGTCACTGAGGCATCTCTATCAAGGGCGACCGCAAGGGTCGCCCCTACACCTGTCAATTCGTAAAGAAAATTTAAAATGGGTTCGTTTCGCATATAAAAGGGTCCCTACTTTTACGGTTTTTCGCAAAAAATCGTTGTAAACAATTGTGAGAGTGGATAGTCCAATGAATTGGGTTTGTATCGCATATTTTAACATCTTTATTTAATTCTGTACCTTTTTGATATATTTTTTGTGGATGGCGTACATTCGCAAATAATCACAAAATGGGTTCGTTTTGAAATTTTTATTCTAATTTTTGTATACATTTTATTTATATCTTTTTTATTTCGTGTTTCCATATAAGAGCCGGGAATCGGAATTTACATTGATATAGTAGTGATTATGATATAGCAGAGCTAGTAGATCATTTAATCGGAATTGGGGCAGACGAGGGCGTCTGCCGCCCACGAGAATTAGACCGATTATGACCAGTATCGGCGTATTTTCGATAGTAATTCGATATTGATTTTGCGGAATGTAATACACCATATATAATCCTTTTCACATTTCTATATAATAGCCGGAGGTCAGGAAAAACATTGAAGTGGTGGCGATTTTGTGGATTGTCAATATTGTATGACGTAATGGAATTGTTGTAGAAAGTTAGCCTGAAACAAAGCTATAAGCTTGATTTATAAGATCCATCGCATAATCGATCTGGCCTTTTTCGGTTACAAAGAATTGTGTATTTAAAAGGCCATAGCTCCAGTTCTTTGGAATCGGCTTTGTTATTTTTTTGGGATCAACACACTTTGAGTTTCCCATTTTAATCAAAATCCATAACCTCTTCTTTTGAATTTTTATTGATACAAAAGTCGATGTTGTACGATAATCACAATCACTTACACGAACATATTCTTGAACGGATTCGGATATACCCAATATCTTATCTCTAATTATCCAAAATATTTCTCTAATTGAAACGTCAGATTTATTTACTAATTCTTCAAGATCGGGTTCATCTTTTCGGATAACTTTTGTACCTGACATTGGAATTTTCTTGCCCTTTACTATATTTACATCTTCAATATTGAACAAATTGTCATGCGCTGAATACTTTTTAAGCTCAATAGCTGGGATTATTTGGTTAACCGCGGTTAATTCCTTTTTGTCGAAATCTTGAGCTATAATAATAAGACGGGGTTGTTCCGACCAGTTTATAATTGTATCTTTACCCAGTTTATCCCTAGCAATAGACTCGAAAGGCTTTTTATTTTGCATAACCCAATCGAGATAAAATAGTCCCTGAATAATTGCACTGAGGTCTTTTTTCCACTTGTATTCTATTATTACAGGTAAACCATCATCATCTAATCCTAAAGAATCGATTCTACCGTTAGGAATTGGGTATTCACCAGCAATTAACTTAATACCAATGATTTTTTCGATATTATCTTCAATAAAATCATGCAATTCTTTTTCGCTTTTAAATTCGCGGCGTTTGACTATTTCGACTTTATTATCTTTTTTTATTTCGAATAACGCCATATTTAGTCCTCATAAATTATGAAATGTAAATTATTACCGTAACTTGTATGCAAATATAAAGATAAAAAGTATTGTAAATCAACGAAAATAAATGCTAAATATTAAATATTGGATTAATTGACCCGAAACTCAATAATCATTACAACATAAATTATTAAAAATGGATTTCCATTCCGATTTTCGTTTTGGAGACTGATTTCTATTGGCGTTGCTTGATGATAATAGGACTTTGGTTTTAAAGCCTGACGACTGTAAGTATGCTTCGTGAATTCCTAATGTTTTGCCATTCAGAAAGATCGTTTTTATCTGCGGGAACTGAAAACGTATTGTCGAAAAGACATTACGAATCGGTTTTTTAATGTGTTTATCCATGCTGCCTTCCCGTTCGCATTGTTTATAAACATCCCACAATCCGATTCCATGTGCCTGTATTCTTTTAATTTTTTCCGGATAATCCAATGTTATGATATTTTCATCGATCGCATGGCCTATGAGCTTCCAGAAATCATTTCCTCGGTTAGCATAGTATTGTCTTCTTTCCAATGATTGTTCGCCGGGAAAAGACCCAAGGATTAAAACCAGTGTCGATTCATCCGATACCGGGGGTAAGCCTTGCTTTATCATCCTTATGACTTATAAATCTTAATATCACCAAAGGTAGTCGTAGCGGAGAGGTAGATTTTACTGGCGGCGGTGTCGTAGCCATCGGTTTGCCGGGTCAGGTTTTTGGATATCCCTGATGCCGAGCGGCCGAGGATATATAAATCACCGAATGTGTTTGAACCGTACGCTTTGACCTCCATACCGGCCGGAATTATAACGGTGATATCGCCGAAAACGGTCGAAGCATAGATATGATTCACACCCTCTTTAAGTTTGGCTTCGGACAGGTTCAGAGTCATATCCCCGAAAACCAATGAATAGTCCATTCCGTCGATTTCAAGACCTTTGGTTTCGATATACATATCATCGAATACGCGGGAAACGGATCGTGAAATTGTCCCGTCGGGTTGATAGGTTGCTTTGGATTTATCGTATCTTTCTTTGCCTTTTTGTCCCGAATGACGGATAATAAGCGCGATACCGATTATGACCAGAATAATCGGCCAGAGATTATGAATAAACCGCTGGGTCGAATAATTTATAAATTCGAGGTTGTCCAGCAGGAAAATCAGACCGATTAAAATTATCACCCCACCCCAGAATTCGCGTCGATTAAACATATAATATCCTCCGATATAAGAACCTACGTTATAGTGTATAAAATTGTTTCGGGCGTCAAGGATTTTATGTTTGTCGCCCAAAATCGATACCGTTTTGACGTTAATCCTGTATTTCTACCCTATTTATAGAAACATGAAAAGAAATACAAATGATTTGGCCAATTATGCCAATTATAAGGAAGGAATGAAAAAAGGATTCCTTAAATATGCGAAACAAAGCCATTTTTTTCCACCGTCGTCAATAGACATTCGTAGGGGCGGGGCTCGCCCCCGCCCTCGTTTATAATAAGAGGGCGACCGCAAGGGTCGCGCCTACATTTTTTTGTTTAAAAAATATTTTATGAAAATCGGAAACAAAGCCATTTTCCGGCCTTTAAAAGGCCGGAAAATGACATCAGGTTGTCCTTGACATTGTTTGTAAACAGGTGTTATCTTCGGCCAATTTGAACCCGAATCAGGAAGGAGATATTATGCCCAGATCATTAACCGAAATAACGGACTTCACCGCTGAAGAGGTATATAAAATATTTGAATTGTGCGGCCAGATGAAGCGGGGGGAGATCAGTCCCAAACCGCTGGCGGGGAAATCGGCCGCCTGCATTTTCACCAAACCATCGCTGAGAACCAGAATTTCATTTGAGGTTGGAATCAGTGAATTAGGCGGAAACGCTCTTTATGTAACTGATAAGGAAATCCAGCTCGGTGTTCGGGAATCTATCTATGATGCGGCCAAAGTTCTGTCGCGATTTGTCGGGCTGATTATGATTAGGACTTTTAAGCAGTCCGATGTCGTCGGATTGGCCAAACATGCCGATGTCCCGGTTGTAAACGGTCTGACCGATCTGGTGCATCCATGCCAGATATTGGGCGATTATTTCACAATTTTAGAACACAGCAAAAAAGATATCTATAAAATAGCTTATCTTGGCGACGGGAATAATATCGTCAATAGCTGGCTTAATCTGGCCAGTCTGATACCAATTGAATTGAGGATTGGAACTTCCAAACAAACCCCGCCGGACGAGGCTATTTTAGAGCGCGCTCGCCAGAATAAAAAGAGTAAAATCATCCTTACCGACGATCCTAAAGAAGCGGTTGCCGATGCCGATGTAATCTATACGGATGTTTGGGCCTCGATGGGCCAGAAAGATCAGAAAAAGGAAAAAGAAGAATTATTACGTAAATTTCAGGTTAACTCGGCATTATTAACCGGAGCCAGCCCCGATTGTATGGTGCTGCACTGTCTGCCTGCGGAACGAGGAAAAGAAATTACCGACGAAGTAATTGACGGTCCTCACTCGCTGGTGTTCGACGAGGCGGAGAACAGACTGCACATTCAAAAGGCGATCATGGCATTCCTTCTGGGGACTTAAGCTTTCGGCCGCCCGCCCGGTTATTGCTGCCGTGAAAGGAGATGTGGGATGCGCACGAAAAGCATTTTACCGGGAATTGGCCTGCTGTTACTGGTCGCGTTTGTTTTTGTCTGGGTTGGATGCTCGGACGATGAATCGCCCAGCGGTCCGACACAGGGTTCGGAGACCGATACCCAGTTTTTGCTGATTCAGGATCAGATCAACGAGTATCTGGACTCGACACAGGCGGTGCTTACGCTCGGTCTGGAGAATATCGTTCAGTTGCCGACCGATACCGAAGAGGTCGTTAATATTCATGGCCCGATGGGACCAAATGACACCGCGTTATATTCATACGCCAACGGCTGGCACGTGGTTTATATAGCCAAATACGCCACCAACTTTAATTTCAGTTTCCGCGATTCGATCCAGTTCAAGAATGGTGATGTGATTGTTGAGACCCCCGATCCGCTCGACTATCTTCATTTTATTCAGCACTGGAATCTAGCCAGTAATCTGACCGACCAGACACATACCGATTTGACGCGTTATATCAATCTGGTTTATGATAATCTTGATACCGATACCGCCACCATCGACGGAACCAATAATGCCGATGTCGAATGGAACTATATCAACGGTGATACGACCATCACGGCCACATTCGATATGAATGCGACCGCTACCGATGTTAATGTTGTTCGCTCCAATCTGTACGGCTGGGTTTCCGGCTGTCCATGTAGTGGTGAAATCGATATGACCATCAATGAGGCGTACTCGGCCGATGACGGAACCAACCAGGCTTCGTTTAACCGGACCTGGACCGTAACGATTGAACTGGATGATGGTGTCGCTACGGTTGATATTCTCAGCAATAATGTCACCTGGCACTACACGTATACCATGTGCCTGATTAGTTGATATTATTGAAATAAAAAAATATTACCATTATGCCCCGCCGATACCAGCGGGGCTTTTTATGTATTGACATTTTTTTCGAATTAGACAAAATTTCAGTCTATGAAAGAAATCGCAAAATACTCGGGATGTTTTGTCTGCGGCCAGCAGAATGAGATCGGTCTGAAAGCCAGGTTTTATTTCACAGACAATGAGGCAATAACCGAATATACCGCCGAGACGCGCTTTGAAGGATATAAAAATGTTCTTCACGGTGGGATTATATCGACTCTTCTCGACGAAGTTATGATAAAGGCTCTTCTGAGTATGGATATATATTCGATGACAGTTGAATTAAACATTCGGTTCCATAAAATCGTATCTATTGGTAGTAAGCTTAATTTTATGGGACGATTGGAGAAACAGCGCGGTCGATTGTATCTTACTTATGGTGAGGCGAAAAACGAAATGGGTGAAACGGTCGCCTCGGCCAGCGGGAAATATCTGGAAGTTAAAGACGATAAAAAAAGTATGCTGTTGGAATCGCTTGATGACGAGTGATTCGGCTGCCACCCGACCGCAAGAGTACTTATCAAAAAGAGTTGATAAAAGGGTAATATAATTTGGTTTTAATTGGTTGCCTGCTTCGCCGCTAAATTCCTCCCGCCCACGGGAGAAAGTATAGGAGAGATCAAACCATGTCGAGAAAAATCGGATTAGTAACCATACTATGCTTGTTTGCCGCCGCAACCGCTATAGCCGGTGATTTATATTTAATGAAAATCGAAAATTCTATCGCGCTTGAGGAAGTCAAAACGATTGTTGATTATGCCCATGGAACGATTGACGGAAAGTTTATCGTTGCGCTGAATAAGAATCAGGTATCGAAACTCAAGAACGCCGGGATTTCTTTGGAATTACTGGCCGAGGATGTTCATGCGGAGAAGTACTGCCTGTTAAGTAAAGAACGTTCCGAGAGTGAGGTTTCGCCTCTTTCTATTAATGCGATTTATACATCGGGGAAAAACCATTTGGTGGCAGTCGAGAAATCGGATGTTGATATTCTCAGGCGAAGCGGTTATATGGTTATACCGGTCGGGGAGAGGAAAACGCCGTTGTTTACTATACCCAATATGGTAGGCTCTGAATATCGAGATGATTTTCCGCTCGATTCGGTGGCCGATATGGTCAATCAGGATTCCTTGTACAGTTATGATACTCGGTTGGAAGCTTTCCAGACAAGGTATATATACTCCGACTCAGTTGATGCGGCGCGGGATTGGTTGCTAAATAAATTTCAGGAATTTGGTTACACCGAAGTATATACCGATACATTCTTTTATTATTCAGAGCAGTGTCATAATGTTATCTGTATTAAACCGGGGACGGTTGAGCCGGATAAGTTGATTGTTGTCGGGGGGCATTATGATTCCATTAATCAGGATTCGGAATCGGAAGTATTTGCGCCAGGTGCGGATGATAACGGCAGCGGAACAGCGACGGTTCTGGAACTGGCGCGGATTTTTAAGGATGTCGAAACCCGGAAATCGATAATGTTTGTAGCCTTTTCAGCCGAGGAGTTCGGTTTACATGGTTCGTGGGCGGTGGCCGAGCGGTTATATAATCAGGGGGTCGATGTCGATTTTATGTTGAATTTCGATATGGTTGCATATACTGAAGATGAATTCGATGATGTTACGCTAATCAGTGGTTCAGTCACTCAGGCGATTAATGTGCTGGCCGAAGCGGCGGAGCGGGTGACCACTTTGATTCCGCAGTATGGTGGAACGGCAGGAAATTCGGACCATACGTCGTTTGATCAGCATGGATTTATCGTTGCCTACGGGCAGGAAGGCGATTTTAATTATCCGGGATGGCACACCGATATCGATATTTCGTCGCGTTTGGATTTTCCATATTTCGAGCAATTGGTCAGGATGGCGGCAGCCGCGGTTGGGCATATCGATAATTCGGCGCATCTGACACCGATCGAAAATGTTTTTGATATCGGCGATGGGCAGTCGTTACGAGTCGTTTGGGAAGACTGCGAAGTCGATTATGATTATCAAATTCTATATGGAATATCATCGGGCGATTATACCGATACGGTCGATTTTTCATCGGGAATGTGCTTCTATGATTTGACCGGGTTAATATCCGGGCAGAAATATTATATTGCTGTTAGAGGAACCAATTCACTCGGGTACGGGCCGTTGTACCTTATAGAGGAGTCCGGGACACCGTATGTTGTTCCTCGTCCGCCGGCCAATGTGACGGCCGAGCCGGATTGTCAAAAAATTATTCTGTCCTGGGATGAAAATATCGAGCTTGATCTGGATTATTATACAATTCTCAGGAAAGTATCCGTCGGTAATTGGTCGATACTGGAACCGTCGTTTGTGGGGACATATTATGAAGATTTAACCGCGCTGAGTCATGTTGAATATAATTACATAGTATTGGCGGTTGATGAAGATATGAATGAGTCGGACAGCTCGCTGGTGACCTCGGCGGTTGTTGCTTCGTTCGATTTCCCTTTATTGTTTGTTGATGAGACAAATGCTACGGGAGGTATTAATCCAACTGCGGCGGCAGAAGAAGCTTTTTACTCGGCCATGTTAAGCGGGTGGATACATGATGAACATGATATTAATACCGGTGCCGATCGATTAACTCGTTCTTTGTCGGGTCAGTATAAGTCGGTAATATGGGTTGATGATGATGTTTCGACTCAAAACCTTTCGGCCTCTCTCGACTCATTGTCATGGTATCTTGGTTATAATAGTAATTTGTGTATTGCCGGATGGCAGACAGTTGCATGGGCGGCTGGTTCCAGTCAGCAGCAACCGGGTGATTTTATGTATGATAATTTTGGGATATCCTCTTTCGATGAAAATCCCGAGTTCGATTTTACCGGGGCAACCGGCGAGAATGGCTGGCCGGATGTTGAGGTTGATTCGGAAGGCGTTTTCAGCGGGGTGATGCCGTACATTTCAGTGTTTACGACTCTACCGGGGGCGCAGGTGATCTATCGTTTCAATTCGGCGGTGTCCGATCCCGACTTCCAGGATCAACCGGCCGGGGTAGCGTATGAAACTGCCGAAGGGAAACGAGTAGCGTTATCGTTTCCGCTGTTTTATCTTAACCAATCCGACGCCCAGGCTTTAATTGCTAAAGTTAATAATTATTTTGGATCGTCCTCTTCGGGCGAGTACGGTGATGTCAATCTTGATGAGACAATTGATATCTTTGATATAACATATTTAATTACCTATTTATATTTGAGTGGGCCATCCCCAATGGTTCCGAATCTGGCTGATGTAAATAGTGATTGTACTATTAATTTATTTGACATTACTTATATAATTTCATACTTATACCTTTCGGGTCCGGAGCCAACAGCCGGATGCGTGGAATAGAGTATGATAAAAGATAAGGTCGTCAAATATTCGATTCTGATACTAATCGCGCTAATAATGTTACCCGCGACCGGATTAGGCTTTCGGCTTCGGGAAGTAGCATCGCTTCCGTTGGAAAAAGCCGACCGGATTTATGGTCAAAAGACGGACAATATTATAATAGAAAAAGAAGACCGACTTCAGTTTCTTAACCGGCGGCATAAGGTACGTTCGGAAGTTAAATTTGATTCAACGATATCGGTAGCGGTAGGCGAAAACGGTCTGTTTTACGGCTTAGTATATCAGCCTACGAATGGCGATTCGATTTCGTTATCGCCGACAATGACTATATATAATAATCGTGAGATACCGCTATGGAGCGTTTATGATTTGGTTGAGGGTGATTATTATGTCGGATTATCTGGTGATATTATAATTTCCGTTATCGGAAAGGTCGGATGGTTTAGTCATAAGATGTATATATATCATCCGGATAAGCCGGTGATACTGGTCGAGGTCGAGTCGTTTGAGAGTTTACAGTTTAATGAAGATGGGGATTATTTTCTGGTTGATGCCGGTCCTAAGGGAATGAAATTGTATAACACCAACGGTGAATTGATACATGAGTATGACCCGCAAAAAATGACAGCTTTCTCCGAAGGGGGGATTGAGCTGGTTGCCTACGATTACAAAGGTTTCGCAAGAATATATGACGGCGATCGCAGGAAAATGGAAGTTAACATGCAACAGCTTAGCATCAGAGATATAGTCCTGCATAAGGCGGCAAAAATCCTGGCCATAATATATGATTTTAAAATAGATGTAGTGGACAGCGACAACGGTAAGATATTATGGGAATACGCCAGCGGTAAGGATGGGGGCTTGTATGTTTCGCTGGATATTTCGCCCAATAATGAATTTATCGCCTGCGGAATTGATATCAGCAAGGGTAAATCGTCGATTAAGGAAAACAGGCATACTCAAGGTTTCCTTTTTGTCTATGATCTTAACGGCCAGAGTTTGCAGGAAGTCGAATTTACCTATGATGTTTATTCGAAGGGTCTACCGGACGTGAGGTTCCTTCCCGATAACCGAACGATTGTTGTTCGTAATGCTGAGTCGCTTCATTTCGTTGAAATTCTCTGATTTTGAAGATTGTTGCACAATCTGAGAAGATTATCGCTCATTTTCGAATCCGCCCATTTTAAATTATTTCCCCAAAATCTCTATGTCGATTCTATTCAATAACTTCGAATAAAGCTGGATGCCTGACGGATGCTTGGCATTTTTGTTGCTGGTTTTAGGAAGCAGCAGAATCTTGAGGTATATTTATGAAGCCGAATTTGAAAATCGTTAATGTTGAAGAAATCAATCCCGTTATGGAATATCGTGATCGACGGGTGGAACATCTAAAGGAAGCGATCGGGCAAGCTGGGGCAATCCGAAACCTTTTGAATCTGGCCTCGGTGGGCGCTCATGAATTCTTACTTCTTGAGGATTCGGCCATACTGGAGGCTATCAGGCGAATGAAGTTGAAATACATTCCTGCCCAGGTGGTTCCATTAAAACGGCAGAAAAAAATCGCGGCTAATATCGGACTGGATGGGATGGATTGTTCGCGTATCTATGATTTTTATAAGATGTTTCCGCGCGCCTTTACGATGGCGGAGAAGGGTGCCGAAGGCCAAAATGAAAGAGGTAGTTATATTACGGTGTCTATCGGTCGCCGTAATCATCCCGAAATGGAACTGGCTTTCAAAAGAAATTCTGTCGGTCTGATTTCGGGGGCGGTTTTTGATTTTTTCAGTTTTTTGAAATTACACTGTTCGATGAACGAGAAGGTTTATCCCGGCTCGATAAAAAATACTAATATCAAAAAGAAGGGTGAAAGCTGTTCGCTTTCGGTGAACGGTTTGATGCCCAACGATCTATTGTTTGCCGTTCGGCAGAATTATTCGTTCCCGGCGGGACTTCTTCGTTTTGATAATGGCGTAAGGATAATCGGTATCGATTACCCGCTGAGGATACTGAACGAAAATGTACCGATACGGGAGAAAGAGCGCTTTCTTCATGATCTGATGAACTACCGTTTGAATTCAGGCTATTCGCATTATATCAAGAATGGTGTTTATCTGCTCAACTATTGATTATCTCCAAAAAATTGTTGTATCGTCGTAATTGAATCTTTAGATTGCGGCATTATGCTGAAAATTAATCAATCATATTGTCTAGAATGTGGTGGATGTGTGGCGGTCTGTCCGGAGGAGGCATTGTTTTTATCGTTTAAAAATCTTGAATGTATAACCGATTTATGCACGCTTTGTGGAATTTGTGTTCTTTTCTGCCCGGTCGGGGCGTTAGAGGAGAGAGATGCGGGGTAAGTACGATGTGGTAGTAATCGGGGCGGGACCGGCCGGTTCAATGGCGGCTTATGAAGTTGCCGCGGCCGGGTATTCGGTGCTTATACTGGAGAAACATGCCCAACCGGGGGTACCATTGGCCTGCGCCGAGGCGGTTTCGTTTGGTTCGCTGGAGATGCTTGTCGAACCCGAAGATGAATGGGTATGCAGTGTAATAAATAAGGCGAGGCTTATCGGGCCGAAGGGAAACAGTGCCACCGCAGTTTATCCCAATGGCGGTTATATACTGGATCGAAAGAAATTCGATTATTATCTGGCCGAGAGGGCGGTTGAGGTGGGGGCGACATTGAAGTGTAAAAGTATTGGTCTGGAATTAACCGAGAAGGACCGTCTATATAATTCTATCGATATCCTGACTGAAGATGGGGATAGAATCAATATTGAGGCTTCTCTGTTTATCGCGGCTGATGGGGTTGAATCGAAAATTGCACGGTTGGCCGGGATGGACAACCTGGTCGATATCGACACGGCGGAAGCGTTACTGCAGTATCGTCTGGAAAACATCGAGGTTGATCCGGAGACGATTGTGTTTTATGTCGGGAATGATATTGCTCGAGGAGGATATTTATATGTTTTTCCGAAATCAAAAAACTCGGCCAATGTCGGTTTGGGGATAATAACCGATTCAAAACGTAGTGACATGCTGGAAAAAAATCTTAATGAGTTCGTGGAGAATAATTTTAAAGGTGCGAAGATTGCCGAGAAGATTTGCGGTTTGACGCCGAAATATATGGGGGAGGGGATGTTCAGGAATTGTAATCTTTTGGTGGCCGGGGATGCCGCTCGGGCGCTGGATTCCTTTTCGGGTGCGGGGATTGTAAATGCAATGAGTTCGGGCAGGTATGCGGGATTGGCGGCGGTCGAATATTTGCGCGGTGAGATTAAAAACGAAAATGATTTTGACCGGTTCTATCCGGGGCGTTTTTTGGAGGAGCGTGGCGAGGAACTAAAAATATATTCGAAATTAAAGGTGGCATATCGTCATCTTGATGATGACGATTTTGCCGATGTTATCGAAACGCTGGATAAATATCTGGAGGGCAGAGATGCCCGCCAGATAAAGATAACCAAACTTATGATGTCAATAATTATGTCACGACCGAGATTAATACGGCTGGCACGTTTTGTGGTGTAGAATGGCAACTCAGCTGGAAAGACCGTTGACAAAAGTCATCAATCTCGATTTATCGCGGGCCGCTTTCTGCTTATTAACGACATTCTTGCGGGCCGCTTTATCGATAATACTGATGACATCTTTGATCATGCCTTCCGCCTCGGCCTTGGTTTTGCATTCACGTAAAGCCTTAATCGACTTGCTGACCTGCGAACGCATGGCGCGATTACGCTCTCGTTCCTCACCCGAGGTCTTCATTCTCTTTTTGCACGACTTATGCTGTGGCAATCTTTTATCCTTTCCAGTTCAAAATAATTCAGTCGATAAATATAAATATTATCCGGCAGTTGTCAATGGATAAAAATAAAATCCAGTCGATGGCGGTTTCGGCCGGAAAAGTGTCGGGAGCGACGGCGCTGTCGAGAATTTTCGGGCTGATTCGTGAGCAGGTGATGGCCTACCTGTTTGGGGCCGGGATGGCGACGGATGCCTTTGTGGCGGCATTCCGGGTGCCGAATTTACTTCGTGACCTGTTTGCCGAAGGAGCGCTGTCTTCTGCATTTGTGCCGGTTTTTAAAGATAAACTGGTGAAAAATGGCAGCCGGGATGCTTACCAACTGGCCAATCTGACCTTATCCGGTTTAATATTGATTGTTGGAATTATTGTCGCGATCGGGATAATTATCGCGCCGGGGATTATTTACGTATCGGCGAACGGGTTTGTCAATGAGCCGGGGAAGTTTACCCTGACCGTTAGCCTAACGCGGATTATGATGATATATCTTCTGCTGGTGTCGGTTTCGGCGGTGTTGATGGGGATTTTAAATTCGACCGGACGTTTTGGAATTCCGGCATTGTCACCGGCGCTGTTTAATATCGGGATGATAATCACGCCGCTGGTTTTATATCAACATTTTGATATACCGATTTATACCCTGGCAATCGGGGTGCTTATTGGGGGGATAGGGCAGCTTGTTTTTCAACTACCGTCGCTTTTTAGAATCGGTTTTCGTTTTCGGTTTATATTGAATTTTGCCGACGAGGGGATTCGTCGTATCGGGCGACTTATTGCACCGATGATAATGGGCCTGTCGGCATCGCGGATTAATATTTTGATAAATACATTGCTGGCGTCGTTTTTGATTGAAGGGGCGATGTCATATCTGAATTATGCGTATCGATTGATGCACTTTCCGCTGGGTGTGTTCGGGGTGGCGCTGGGGACGGTGGCGCTTCCGAAACTATCCGATGATATCGCTCGCGAAAATACAGGTCAGGTGGCAAAAACGTTTATGGAGGCGATCGGACTGTCTCTGTTTTTGGTGATACCATCAGCGGTTTATTTGGCCGGATATGGCACGGATCTGGTACGTTTGATTTATGAGCGAGGGGCATTTGATGCCGAGGCGACAAGGCAAACGGCGCAAGCGCTTTATTTTTATGCGATCGGGCTGGTTGGATTCGCCGGGGTGCGGGTAGCGGCGCCGGTATATTATGCCTTGAGTGATGCCAAAAAACCGATGTTTTATTCGATTGTTTCGGTAATAGTGAATATAGTACTGAATTTCGCTTTTATACCGTTGTGGGGATTTGCCGGTCTGGCGGCGGCAACTTCAGCGGCCGGATTAACCAATCTGTTTTTGCTTACGATTAATTTGCGAAAAAAAGTAGACGGTATCGATTATGTTTATCTGACAAGTAAAACGATTAAGATATTACTGGGGGCGGTTGTTGCCTATTTGATAATCCGATTTATTAATTTCGAAATGTTTATTAATCCTGATGATATTCTCAATAAAGCAGTACTGGTCGGATTGCAGATTGTCGGGATGGGGCTGACTTATTTATTGCTTCTTTGGTTATTAAGGGTTCCGGAAGTCAGAAAGATATCTAACCTAATTAGAAGAAGATAAAAAATATGGCCAGAAATTATCCCGCCATATTCGCTTTGATTGCGGTTGTATTGGGGATATTAACGGCCGATATGTGTTCTATCCCGTCGTGGATCTATCTTTTTCTCGGTTTTATATTACTAATTGTACTTATAGCCTTATACTATAAACAAAAAGGCGCAGTTGTCGGAGTCGTAGCACTGGTATGTCTGGCGATACTATCGGCATATGGTTATTCGTTTCGGATGAAAACTTATCCGCCGGGGCATGTTTGTCACTTTGTTGATAATGATGTTCGATACACGATATATGGTACTATCGATGACTGGCCGACGGTGCGTGAGCACAGCACCGATATTATAATTCATGTCGATTCGATTGGATTAAGTAATGAGATAAAAAGGGGGCGGGGGCGGCTGCTGGTGCGTATCGGGACCGAGACTACCGAACTTCGTTATGGTGATAGGATCTATTTCGATTCGAGGTTGTATTCAATTAAGGGAGGGAAAAATCCGACCGGATTCGATTACCGGCGTTATCTTAATCTCAAAGGTGTCTTTGGCGTGGCATACTTGCCGCATCAGTATTTTATACAAATTGACCCTGTGGACCGCGGGCGATTTTCGCGAATGGTCGGGGAGATTCGGAAATATATAATTGATACTTTTAAGAAGACGCTGGACAGTAATGCCTCGGCGCTAGCGAGTGGATTTTTAATCGGTGATACACGTGATATTCCGACCGAAATTTATAATCGTTTCCGCGACAGCGGGACATTGCATCTTCTGGCGGTTTCCGGTTCGAATGTGGCGCTGGTGCTGATTGTGTTTTTGTTTTTGCTGCGCGTCTCGCCGATGAAATCATGGAGTCGCACAGTCATTCTTCTTATGATAATATTTATATTTTCGAATCTGGCTTTTAATCAGCCGTCGGTGGTGCGGGCGGCTTTGATGGCTTCGTTGGTACTAATCGGAAAGTTCCTGCAGAGAAGGATTGAATTGAATAATATTATTGCACTGACGGCATTTATAATATTGCTTGTTAAACCGACCGAACTTTTTGATGTCGGGTTTCAATTATCATTCGCCACCGCCTGGGGATTGATATTACTGGTTCCATACACAATTCGTCTGTTTCGACCGATTCGGCGTAAATTGTACTTTAAAATATTGATAGTGCCGTTTTTAGTATGTGCAATCGCGCAGTTGGTATCACTTCCAATGTCGGCATATTATTTCCAGCGAATGCCGATGATATCATTCGTGTCTAATCTGATTGTGGTTCCACTGGTTTCTCTTATCGTGGTTGGCAGTTTGGTATTACTATTTGCCGCTTTACTTTTGCCGATTCTGGGGATATTTATCGGATCGCTTTTAAATTCGCTAATTAATATGACGCTGTATTTTATTAATATCTTCGGCTCGGAACAGGTCAGTGTGCTTTTACAGTATCAAGTAACGGGATTTACGGTTATATTGTACTATATATTTTTGGTGCTGGTTTTTATTTCTATTTATTCTAAAAAGACTCGCAGGTTGGCGCTTTTGTATGTTCTTCTGATTGTGAATGGACTGCTTGTTTTTGGTTTGGTTAAAGCTAAAGATGATGGTTCGTTTACAATTTTCTCTGTATCGAAGGGGATTGTATCGGTTTATCGAGCCGAGCAGTCGCAGGTGGTACTGTCTAATCTTCCGATGAAAGATTATCTGGTCAGCGAAAAAATAATCGAACCGTATCTGGCTAACCGGGGAATAAAATATTATGACCTGATATCGCTTTCGGATGATTATCAAACGCTCAGGAATATATCTTATTTACATAAAAACAAAAATGTTTCGGAAATGTATCTTCCTCAAACCGCCCGGAATATGGCTGGTGATATATTCTTAATAGAGGGGATTACTTATGACAGTAGTCGTATAAAATACTTCGTTAACTCGACATCGGATACGACTATCAATCAGGATGGTATTTATCTTTCCGGGGGGATGTTAAAATATGAATTCGATTCATCGACTGTTTTATTCCTGGACAATGATGTCGAACCGGGATTATACTCGGGCTTTTTGAAGAATCAAGGGAAGAATATAATCATTGTTAAGCCGATTTTGAAACAGTCGGATTATATAATTATGAATTCTGTAAGCAGCCCGATGGTTGGGATGATAATATGTAGTCGAATCGATAATGAAGTCGAGTCTGAAATAACCAAAAATGAGTCTGCAGGGAAGTCCACCCCCAGAATAGTTAATACCTCGCAATCCGGTGCGGTTGAAATAGTTATAAGAGACGGACGGGCGATGGTACGGAACTATTAATTTCATTGTTCTTGGCAGTAAAGAATATCCTTTAAAAACCCGATAAGATATAAGAAATAGGTTAATTGGGGAGATTTGCGCCACGGTACGGGTAACGGCCTATCGCGCATGATAATATGAGTTTAACAGGAAATTTAAAAACAGTATCATTTCCCGATATTTTGCAGTTGTTAGCAACGGGCAAAAAAACGGGGACGCTTCAGATCAGCACGACCTCGAGGCAAAAAGAAATCGTCTTTCAGGACGGTAATATTATTTTTGCATCCTCGATCAATGCCTCCGAGGACCTGCTTGGTAATCTGCTTCTCAAACGGGGCAAGATTTCCAAAGCCGATCTGGAGCAGGCCATCTCTCTGCATAAACAAACCGGGCGTCAACTGGGAACGACGCTGGTCGATATGAACTTGTTCGAGAAGGATGAAGTCGTCGAATGTTTGAAGATGCAGATTGAGGAAATAGTCTACAACCTTTTCAGCTGGCCGGAAGGTGATTTTCGATTCGCGGAAAATGTAATCCCGAAAAATATGCAGATGACAATCGAGCTGAGCACTATCAGCGTTATCATGGAAGGGACGCGTCGTATCGATGAGTGGATCGAAATCGAAAAAGTATTGCCGCCTGATGATGTCAAGCTTATGCTTAACAAGGCGCCAAAGACGAAAAAAGACGAGATTACTATATCGCTTGAGGAGTTTCAGATTCTCTCGCTGATTAATGGCGAACGAACAATTCCCGATCTGGTTGAAGCATCACCTGTCGGCGAATTTGTAACGCTGCGAGCATTGTACCGTCTGATTATCGGGGGTATGGTGCAATCGGCCGGAAAGGCGTCGCCGGAAGATCGAGAGGTTTCCAACGAAGAGGAGGTTATCCTTTCGATTTTGTTTACGATGTACAACAGTTGTTTTTATCGTATTCGTAATGTTGTCGAGGAAGTGGTTGGTGACGAAAATCCGATGTTCGGGAAGTTCTTAGCCAGTTTTCGTAACGGCTTTTTGACCTATTTCCCCGGTATGAATCCGGGAAGTGATCATGGTCCGAAATTCGATAAGTTTTATGCCGAAATATTAAAAATTCCCCAGCCGGTGCGGATGCATACTGTTATGAGTGCGCTGGAAACGATGTTAAGCACGCAGATTGAGTATATATATTACTTCCTCGGTTCCGGGGTGTATCGTCGCGCGATTAACAAGATTAAAAAAGAGATTACCGAGCCGCTGGTAATGCGTCGCGAATTGGTAAAAAGATTTCAAATAGACGATAATTTCCTGAGATCGATAAAAAAAGCCGAAAGGCTGGTTCATCTGGTGAAAGGTGTATCATGATGAAAAGAATAATCAATATATTGTTTATGGCGGTACTGGTTGTTTTTATAACGGGCGGAGCCGCATGGGCCTCGGTCAAGATCGAAGACCTTTATACAACAACGTCAATATTTGATATCACTTTGCTGATATGCGCCTTTATCTGTCTGTTGTGGTCGCTGAGAATTATGTCATTGGTTCGGGGCGGGTTAATGTCAAAAAGCTGGCAGATGTTTGTTCTGGGATTCGGCTTTTTGGTGATTGCACAACTTATTGCGCTGGGGGCAAATGCCCAGTTGTTTTTGATACCCGGATATATCACAACCGTGTTATATTTATTGATGGCGGTGATGTGGCTGGCCGGATTATACCGGACAAGAAGAATTCTGGGATAGATAAAATTTAATTGACATAACCATAAATGGCAATTATAATTACGAAAATAATAAATTTGGTGTTTTCCTAATACTAAGGCTAATACCGGTTTATTCCGGTTTGGAGTAGATATGCCTCAGGTAGCGGAATTAGACGACAGGATCGCGAAGTGTAATAAGATACTCAATGAGAATCCTAATTCTCAAATTTTTGCGGCATTGTCGGAAGCATACAGAAAAAAAGGTGACGTCGATAAGGCGTTTCGCGTTTGCCAGACAGGGTTGAAAATCCATCCGGATTACGGCTCGGCGCATATGGTCATGGCCAAGATAAATCTCGATAAGGGACTGTTTGACTGGGCGGAGATGGAAGTGCTGAAGGTGGTCGAGTTGGAGGGGCCGAGTAATGCATCCGATTTGTTGATGGCTGAAATTTTGATTGGTAAGGGCGAGTATGCAAAAGCAACCAAAGTTTTAGATAAACTCCAGAAGGCGGGTGTCAATGTACAGCAAGTGAAGGAACTATTGGTTGCCGCCCAGAGACATCCGTTGGAATCGCCTCCGGTTGTGGAAAAAGAGGAACCGGTTCATGTATTGCAGGAAAAAGAAGATGATACCAAAATTTCGGTTCAAGGTGAAGAAGAACCGGCGCCGACACCCCAGACTATTACTGTAAAGGAGCTCCTGGATGCGGTTGCTGATATACCCGGTGTTGACGGGATTTTGCTTATCAACAAAGACGGCCTGGTTGGCGATTCACGCTGGGATAACGCGGAGTCGGCTGATATTTACGGCGCGCTGGCGCGGGATGTTGTCGATACGATTCAAACGCAGATGGATGTTTCGCATTTCGGTAGTTATGAAAATATTCTGGTGGAAGCGGAGTCGAGTATTTTGAATGTTCTGCCGCTGAAAAACAATTTGTTATTTATCAAAGCCAATATGCAGATAAATCTGGGGACTTTAAGATTGAAACTTACACACCTTCTCGAAAGATTGGGTGAGGATTTTATATAAGGCGGGTATAAATATGAGTACCAGCAACAGAGATTCAATGCAGTTCTTTTTACTTTCAGTAATATTGCTGATCGTACCGATGTTTATATTCCCGGCGAAGTTCGGACTGGAAATTGGTTTCGGTTCCGTGGCCTATTCGTTAATAGAAATTATTTTCTATACGATAGTATTTTATTTGTTCCGTCCGTCGGGATCGACGCTGCAGTTGTTTCAGGGAGTGGGGTTGGCATTTCTTTATCGTATGGTGATGGGTTCTGTATTCGGATTATTGATTGCGATAATGTATGGTGTTGATTTCGCGGTGGCGATGACACTGGGAGTATCCCGGTATCTACCGGCGATATTAATTCATGTCCTGGCGGCGCCGTTTATAATCAGGCCGTTTTACATGTGTTTTACGCGCGAAACTCGACCGAGTCGTTCCCGTTATACGAAAGAACAGCCGGCCAGTCGTGCTGCGGTTGACAGACAGGTAAAATCTTCAATGCGACCGATGGTGACAAATCGTCGCACGCAAACGGCAGGGGAGACATCGTCTTTTGATTCCGGAAGTGCCACGTCGGTTGGTTTGGATACCAACGGTTTTGAGAGGGCGGTCAAATATCTGGGTGAGCATCACAGTGTCAAACTGGCGACGGTGGTTGATCGGGAAGGTTTGTCGATGGCGACGTTTGCGCGAGGCGGAATGGATGTCGAGCAGTGGGCCCCGTTCTCGTTATTGTTCCGGGAGTCGAATGAAAGCGTCTTGAATAGAAACGGCGAAAATATGAAGATGGACCAGTTGCGTCTTTCGTTCCATGATTTAAGAATAGAGATTACGAATATAGATGACTTCAGCCTGTTGGTGCTGTCCGATCGTGAGGACGACGATCTTTTAAAGATTCGGATAGTTCAGGCGACAGACATGATTAGAAAATATTCATCCGAACGCTACGGCAAATTATTGTCGGCAGTCACGGAGGAGCAACATGTATCAAATACTTGAAGAATTGAATAAAACCAGCGGGATCACCGGATCGATGATAGTCGGCAATGACGGTATCGTTATTGCGGCCGATCTGGATACTTCCTTCGAGGAAGAAACGATTGGAGCGCTGGCGGCATCAATAACAAGCAACATAACGAAGTCGATGGATCGACTGCAACAGTCATCGCTGCGACAGGTTACGATTGAAGCCGAGTCCGGCAAACTGTTTTTGGCCGGCGGCGAAGTTGGGATTTTGGTAGTAACGGCGCAGCGGGAAGTGAATATAGGATTAATTCGTTTGGAGATTAAGAACGCCCTTTCGCGTATGAATACGAACAATTAATCAGTAGGGAATCATGGTATCAATAAATTATGCAACACGCGAGGTCACCTGTAAGATTGTATATTACGGACCGGGCCTTTCTGGAAAAACAACAAATTTGATATATATCCATAAAAAGGTTCCGTCCAATACCAAAGGCAAAATGATATCGCTGGCGACCGAGGCGGACCGGACATTGTATTTTGACTTCCTGCCTATCAATATCGGTACAATAAGTGGTTTTGCCGCAAAATTTCAGCTGTATACTGTACCGGGGCAGGTGTACTATAACGCAACTCGAAAACTGGTTCTTCGGGGTGTTGACGGATTGGTTTTTGTGGCCGATAGCCAGGCCGATAAGATGGATGAAAATATCGAGTCGTTGACCAATATGCGCGAAAATATCGAGGAATACGGATATAATCTTAATGATATTCCGGTCGTGATACAGTACAACAAACGTGACCTGCCCGGTGTTCTCCCGGTTTCGGAGTTGGATGCGAAACTTAATACCGACGGTTGGCCGTCGTTCGAAGGCGAAGCGGTCAATGGCGCCGGTGTTTTTGATTCATTAAAGATGATAATCAAGCTGGTCCTGGAAAAAGCAAAACAGGGACAGAAGGCCAAGCCGAAAGAGGAAAAGAAAGCCGAAACACCTCAGGCGACGATTGCACCGGCCGAGACGGTTCCGAAACCGCCGACTCCGGCGCCGGTAGAGCCGACGTCTGCCCCTCCGCTGCCGTCAGATTCCCAACCGGCGATGGCGGCTTCGGCCGATAAGGAGGAAATGCCAAAGGATTCTGTTATATATGACGAGACGAGCAGCGGGGCTTCTCAGGATAGAAAGGAAACGGTAGCTTCGGCCGATATTCCGCCCCAGCATAAAGATATAGTAAGTACAACAGATGATATAAATCAGGTTCCATCAACGGATAAAGAAATCCCTGTTGAAGTGGAGAAGGAAACGGTACCGGAAACGGTAACTTCGGGTCAGGCCCGTCCGTATCCCGGTGGTCATCGGGAGCGACGGATCACCGTGTCCGATTTTCTACCCTCATCCAGGGAAAATGAAATGGAGACGATGGATGAGGAGTCTGATTTAGATGAAGAAAATGAACAAGCAGCCGCGGAATCGAATTTGCCGTCACCGACAATGGCGCCATCTAGTCGATTGATAAAGAAGAAACGTGGTTTCTTTAAGCGGCTTTTTGGAATTAAATAATTTAAGGAGGTGCCTTCGGTGAGTGATGATGACCTGATTATTTATGAAGAAGAGATCGAAAAAATCGATCTGGTGCTTTCCAAGATGTTAAAGGGAGCGGAAGCCAAGTGCGCCTTATTGGTGGATAAGGATGGTCATTTGATTACTCGGCAGGGCTTTACTCATTCTCTTGATACCACGGCTCTGGCGGCATTACTGGCCGGGTCGTTTGCATCCACGAAAGAAATCGCCCGTTTGGTCGGCGAGTCGGAATTTTCGGTTTTATTCCACCAGGGTAAGAAAGACCATATTCATATGTCTCTGGTTGGTGATAGATCGATTTTGGCGGTCGTATTTGACGACCGAACGACGATCGGTATGGTTCGTCTTTATGCCAAGGAAGCGGCAACGGAGCTGGGTAATATAATTGCTTCGGTGAAATCCGAATCCAGAGAAAGCCTTTCCGGTTTAACCGATGAGTTTGCCACTTCGGCTGGCGATAAACTGGATGACATTTTTCAAGATTAATGAGACAACCCGGTAATCGCGCTAAATAGCATGGATTGCGGCCGTAATGGGGAGGGATTCCACTACGCGGATGGTTTTATTGCGGATGGCGTCCAATTTGCGGAAATCTTAACATCCTGGATTAGGTAGATGTCGGTAGAATTAGGAGCAATGTTGGTTAAGGCGGGGAAGATCACGCAGGAACAGCTTGATCGGGCCCTGGAACTTGTTAAAAATGACAATAAAAAGTTAGAAAAGGCGCTTGAGGCCATCGGCGCGGTAACTTCGGAAGATGAGATTACCGCATTTATAGGCAAACAGCTTAACATGGGCACGCTGCGTCTGGCCGATGTCGAATTAAACCCCGAAATTGTCCAGCTTATTCCGGTTGATATAGCCCGAAAATTTAATGTTATTGCGGTTTCGAAATTAGGCAAAAATCTGATTGTCGCCATTTCGGATCCGAATAACATTTATGTTCTCGATGCGGTCAAGTTTATCACCGGTTGCTCTATACAACCGGTTATTTCGCCGGAGAAGGCGATTCAGAAGGCTATCCAGGTTTATTATAAAGATGTCGACGGTTTCTCGGAGATTGTCAAGGGTCTTGAGGACGATACCAGTCTTGAGGTCGTAGCGACCGAGGAAGAGACACCTTCGGAAGCTGATCTACAGTCGGCTATTCAGGACAAGCCGCTGGTCAAACTGGTCGATTCGATTATTGCCGATGCTATTCGATCGGGAGCCTCGGATATTCATTTCGAAACCTACGAACGACGTATCAGGGTGCGTTTCCGTATCGATGGTGACCTGCAGGAAAAGGCACCGATTCCATTTAAATATCGCGCGGCGATTGTCTCGCGATTAAAAGTTATGTCCGATCTTGATATCTCCGAGCGACGTCTTCCGCAGGATGGACGAATTAAAATCAAAATTCAGGATCGAACGGTTGATCTGCGTGTTTCGGTTTTGCCGACTATTTTCGGCGAAAAGGTAGTTATGCGTATTTTAGATCCGAAAGCGCTGATGGTTGATATGACCAAACTTGGATTTACCAAGGCATCACTAAAACGCTTTGATGAGGCTATCCACCTTCCGTACGGTATTATTCTCGTGACCGGGCCAACCGGTTCCGGTAAAACGACCACACTGTATTCTGCCTTGAAGCAAATTAATACGACTGATGTTAATATTATGACGGCTGAAGATCCGGTCGAGTTTAATTTCGACGGTATCAACCAGGTGCTTGTTCGTGCGGATATAGGTTTGACGTTCGCATCGGCTTTACGCTCTTTCCTTCGTCAGGACCCGGATATTATCATGGTTGGTGAGATTCGTGATGGTGAAACGGCTGAAATCGCTATCCGTGCGGCGCTAACAGGTCACCTTGTCTTTTCGACCCTGCATACCAACGATGCGCCTTCATCGATTTTGCGTCTGATTGATATGGGTATTCCCAATTATCTGGTGGCAGGCGCGACTCGTCTGATTATGGCCCAGAGAATGACGCGTAAGATCTGCCAGGTTTGTAAAGAGGAAGTCTCGTTGACGGACGATCAAATCGAGGCGCTGGGCGTGCCGGATGAGATGCTTAAAAACCTGAAAGCGTTTAAGGGTAAAGGCTGTAACGAATGTAATAACACCGGGTTATCAGGACGGACCGGTATTTATGAGGTGATGCCGGTTACCCACAAAATCGAGCGAATGATTCTTTCCAATGCCAGTGAAAATGATCTCCGGGAACAGGCCATATCCGATGGTATGCTTACCCTGAGAATGGCCGCCGTTGATAAAATGGTAGATGGATTAATTTCTGTCGAAGAAGTCTTCGCCACCACCTCATAACCTCTCACCGTATTTTTTATTTTCCCTAAAATCATTAATTATCATAGAGTTATAAGAATAGAGGCGCGATTTTTATGTCAAGATTACGCCTGATTTTCCGATATAAAGAGTGATGAAATACCTGTTATAAAGCATTCTAATATTAGGAGAAAATATGGTTGGCTTACGCGAACTTCTGGAAGAATTGGTTAAAATGGATGCTTCCGATTTGCATCTGACGGTCGGGGCACCGCCGGTGGCAAGGGTTGATGGAAAACTGGTTAGAATGCAATACGATGTGTTGACTCCGGACGATACCCGAAAATTAGCCTACTCGATAATGAATGAAAAGCAGAGGTTAAAATTCGAAACGTCCAGCGAACTGGACCTTTCATTCGGTATTGCCCAAATGAGTCGATTTCGATGTAATGTCTTTATGCAAAGAGGAAATGTCGCGGTTGCCTTAAGACAGATTCCATACAAAATAAAAACTTTCGATGATTTAGGACTGCCTAAGGTTGTCTCCGAATTTGCCAAATTGCCGCGAGGATTGGTTCTGGTGACCGGGCCGACCGGTTCGGGAAAATCGACAACTTTGGCGGCGGTAATTGATAAAATTAATAAAGAACGACCGTGTCATATTATTACGGTTGAGGATCCGATCGAATATTTGCATCGTCATCAAACCGCAATCGTCAATCAGCGCGAGGTTTTCAGCGACACGACATCATTTGCAAGTGCCTTAAAGTATGCATTGCGTGAAGATCCTGATGTCGTACTGGTTGGAGAGATGCGTGATCTGGAAACAATCGAATCGGCGCTTAGTATTTCGGAAACGGGTCACCTGGCGTTTGCGACATTGCATACCAATTCGGCATCGGAATCTATTAACCGAATAATCGATGTTTTCCCGACCAATCAGCAACAACAGGCGCGAATATCATTATCGTTTAGTTTGCAGGCGGTTATTTCTCAATGTTTAATTCCGAAAATAGGCGGTGGGCGATGTCTTGCGTTGGAAATTCTGGTATGTACACCGGCTATCAGAGCGCTGATTCGTGATGATAAGATTCATCAGGTGTACAGTATGATACAATCGGGTCAGAAGTACGGTATGAAGACGATGAATCAGTCGCTGGCCGAACTTTATAACTCCAGCAAAATAACTATTGGTGATGCCATGAGCTATAGCTCCAATATGCAAGAATTAAATGAAATGTTATCTGGAAATAAAACGGGCGCGATGGCCAAATCGCTCGGTTAAGAAAGGTATGAGATATGCCTGTATTTGAATATAAGGGAAAAACAGTTGCCGGAGCACCGGTTCAGGGTGAGCTTAACGCCAAGACTCGCGAAGAGCTGGAACGTATCCTGAGGAGAAACCGAATTATGGTTTCAACAATTCGGAAAAAGCCGGCAGAGTTAAAAATCAAATTAGGCTCCGGGGTAAAGAAAGTCGAGATATCACGGTTTACGCGGCAGTTTGCTACTATGATCGGAGCCGGTTTGCCTATGGTACAATGTCTTGAAATTATGGCGGCTCAGGTTGAAAATAAGGAGTTGGGACGGATTATTAACTCGGTTAAGGAGTCGGTGCAGGGTGGTTCGACACTGGCCGATGCCCTGGCACGGCATGGAAAAGTATTCGATCAGTTATATACCAACATGGTTGAAGCCGGTGAAATGGGTGGTGCTCTGGATTCGATTCTGGTACGTCTGGCGGTCTATCGCGAAAAAGCAGATGCCCTGATTCGCAAAGTTAAGGGAGCGTTGGTCTATCCGGCTGTTATCAGCGTCGTGGCGGTAGGCGTCACAGTGGCTATGTTGGTTTTTATCGTTCCGGTGTTTGCCGAAATGTTCGGATCACTGGGAGCTGAATTACCGGGACCGACTCAGGTAATTTTAAGTATCAGTCAATTTTTACAGGATAATGTTCTGTTTATTCTTCTCGGATTGGCTTCAGCCGTAACAGGATTTATTTTCTGGATACGGACACCAAAGGGGCGTGCTATTTTTGATGCAGGATTATTGAAGGCACCTATTTTTGGTAATCTGGTCCGGAAATCTTCCGTAGCCCGATTTACCAGAACGCTTGGTACATTATTGTCTTCCGGTGTTTCGATTCTTGATGCACTCGAAATTACCGCGAAGACGGCCGGGAATACGGTTATATCCAATGCCATTAAGAAATCGGTTTTGTCAATTGCGGAAGGTGATACAATTACCGGACCATTGAAAGAATCAGGTGTTTTTCCGCCCATGGTGACCCAGATGATTTCGGTTGGTGAAAAGACCGGTGGTCTGGATGAGATGCTTCAAAAAATCGCTGATTTTTACGACGAGGAAGTTGATGAGGCGGTAAGTGCATTAACATCAGTTATCGAGCCGATTGTTATTGTGATAATGGGTATTGTTATCGGTGGTATTATGATTGCCATGTATCTGCCGATGTTTGACATTATCGGAAAGATATAAATACAATGAATTCAGTAAAGGCGCCCGGGGTATAGGGCGCCTTTTTTACTTTTATGAGTACACGACCTATATCCATAAAAGCAGGTTTACTGCTTTCGCTACGACTAACGACCTATGTCTTGATTTCGGTCATAGTTATTTATTGGGTGCGTTTTCCGCATCTGTTAAGCGCGCCATTTATCGCCTATTCTCTTATTACTCTGACCTTACCGATCTTGTTTATTTTGAAAAAATGGCTGGATACAGCGTTTCTGATAAAAGCGATGCATCTGATTCAAATCATGCTCGAGATTACGGTTATTATTGGGGTAATATATATAACCGGGAATGTGAGTTCGGCATTTTCAGCCCTGTTTATCTTGACAATAATATCGGCTGCCCTAATCACTAACCTGGCGGGAACGCTGGGGGTGGCATCGTTTATATCTATTGCCTATGCTTATGTTGTCTGGTTCGGGCTATCGATTTACGGCGTTCCGGGGTCATCAAGCCGGGCGCTGGAGGCGATATTTTCATCACCCGACGCCGCCTTTTATAATATTTTCCTGCATGTCCTGACATTTTTTCTGGTTGCGTTTGTCTCCGGCTTTTTGGTCGAAAGATTAAAAATAAAAGACAGAGAGCTGGCGGACGCTTCACAGGCATTGAAGTTGGCGAAGCTGGAGACGGATGATATTTTGCGGCATATAAGTTCGGGCCTGCTGACAATTGATAAAGATGGCCGGATTATATTTTTTAACCGGGCCGCGCGCGAAATTCTTGGATTCGATGGGGGAGAAGCGCGCGGTCGTGATTTCCGGGATGTTTTTTACGGCCGGATGCCGGATTTGGCTGACATTCTGGCCGAAGTATTAAAGACTCATCAACAAAAACCAAGAAAAGAAATCGAAATTACCAATCGCGAAGGGCACAAAATACCTCTTGGAATATCAACATCGCTTCTTATAGATGGAAGCAAAAATATACGAGGGGTAATTGCGATTTTTCAGGACCTGACCGAAACCAAGCAGTGGGAGGCAAAAATCCGGGCGGCCGATAAAATGGCCGCGGTGGGAGAATTGTCGGCGGCCATTGCCCATGAAATTCGTAATCCGCTGGCGGCGATTTCCGGATCGGTCGAGGTTTTAAGCGGTGAGTTGGATGTGGCCGATGAAAATCGCCGACTACTTGAATTGATTGTCCGGGAATCGAGCCGATTGAATAATATTCTATCCGACTTTTTATTATTTGCGCGAAGCAAACGGGTTGCATTTACGCGGGTGGAGTTATGTCATCTGGTTAGCGATGTGGTCGAGGTTATCAGGCATCATCCGTCGCAACGGCCCGATATTTCAATTAAGGTGTCCACCCGGGAGTCGATGGTTTATGTTTTCACCGATGAAGATCAGATAAAACAGGTGCTTATCAATCTTATTGTAAATGCCTGCGAGGCGATCGGCGATAAACCGGGAGAGATAACCATTAAAATAAAAACCGGTGGTGATACGACGGTTGTACTTGAGGTCGCTGATAATGGTCCGGGAATTGAAGATGCGATTATTTCAAAAATGTTCACACCTTTTTTCTCGACTAAAAAAGATGGCACCGGATTGGGATTGGCTATCGTCCATCGTCTGGCAGGTAATCTTGATATCGAGCTTTCGGTTCAAAGCGAAGTCGGTCGGGGGACGTCGTTTATTCTATGTTTTCATCGAATACCTGGTAATCCCCCGCGACAAACCGATGTCGAACGACAATCGGCTTTGTCGGTTTAATCCATCGGCGTAAATCGCCGGTCTTATTATTTATCCTTGATTTTCGCCCCTAAATGTATAACTTATATGTTTTGTGGCTGAAAATATATATAGGAATTGAATTATGTATCAAAGGTTAAATAGCGTTTTCCTGGTCATCATTCTGGTGGGATTTATATTTGGAGGCGGTTGTAAAAAGGATAGTCTAACATATTCGGATATCATTAAAAATGATTTTCCGGTCGCGACTATTGACGGGGAAGTGAATATAATGGCATCCGATCTTTACAATCGAATCGCCAATAGTAATCTTCTTCCCGAAGGCGGCCTTATTGATTCATCGATTTTAATCGATACGCTCAAGGAAATGGCAATCGATTCTATGGTATCTATGGAGGCGGTAGATATTGATGTAAGGCAGGATCCGGGATCGTATCGGACTTATCTTCTCAGGTATCGTGATTATCTAATCGATTATGTTTATGGAAATTACATATTGGATTCGATTCATTTGGATTCAGCAGCGGTTGACAGCTTCTATTGGGCACATCCGGAGATGTTTTCTTTCGAGGAGCAGGTTCATGCCCGGCATCTGGTAGTATCGGCTGAAGGGTACAAGTATGGTGAAGATTCGATGATGTATAAAGACTACTCGATGGAAGAGTTGGATTCTATAGCCCGCGAGAAAGTATTTGAGATAAGGGAAAAAATAGATAATGGGGCCGATTTTGGCGATATGGCCTTTGAATACTCGATGCATCGCGAATCGGGGAATAACGACGGTGAACTGGGATACTTTTTCCGCAATACATTTCGAAAGGAATTCGAGAAGGTAGCATTTTCGCTGGATTCGGGGACTGTTTCACAACCGTTTAAAACACCCGACGGCTGGCATCTTGTCGAAGTCCTGGATCATATCGATTCCGGAATGATACCGATTACGCCCCATTTATATCAGGACGCATACGCCACCTACACCGGTTTACTGGCCCGCCAACGGGGCCTGGTTTTCATGGATTCGTTAATTAATAATTGTCATATGGAATATAATGATTCGGCGCTTAGCCTCAAGGCCAATCTTGTTCCCGATTCGACGTGGGCGGCGATTATTAATGGGGTCGATACGATAACATTTTTTCGATTTCCGGATTATCTACACCAGTATAAATCGACATTCGACCTCGATTCCATTTTACTTCAGGATAAAAAGAACATGTTGTTTCAGATGGCACAAAGATTCCTGGTGATTCAGGCCGCAGATAAGCTGGGATTTACGAAGCGTCCGGAAGTAATCAAAGAGCGTGAAGGTATATATCATAAATATGCAATGAATATTGTCAGACGTACCGATTATAACCCCGATTACATACCGCCCGACAGTTTGATAAAGAATTATTATGATCTGAATATTGATAAATATGTTTTTGAAAAACCTGTCTATGTTCAACATATAATTGTCGATGATTCTTTGTTCGGGGAATTTATTCGGGATTTGGCTTTATCCGGTATGGATTTTCTTGATTTGGCCGAGGAATATTATCCGGGTGAACCGGAGATCCGCCGCGCGGCGGCCGACCTCGGGTATATCGGCCGTGGTGAGATGCCTGATGCCTTTTATAATATCGCCATTGCGACCCGCGTAAAATCGGTCTCGCGTCCGGTTAAAACTGAGTGGGGGTATCATGTTATTAAGGTTATCGATAAAAAGAATTCTCTTTCTTTGGATGATGCCCGATACGAAATCGTTCAGGAATTAAAAGTTCAGCATCGAAAGCAAACTGCTATTGATTGGAGAGAAGAAATCCTTGCTCGCCATCAAATCGAATATAAACTTGAGAAAATGGCGAAAATAAAATTATTCGCGAAACAGTAATTCTTAAACTAATATTTCTGTTGGCAGTACAGTCCGACCAATATAGAGAGCTTAGTTACGGGGGAGAATTCCTCCGTAAACTAACGCATCTTTTTGCCTTTATTATTCCCGGAACATATGTATTTCTTGAACTGAGCCGCGAGGTGATGCTGGCGATAATGATCCCGATTGCACTGGGGATGATTGTTATCGATGTATCGCGTCTGCGGGGATGGAAACTCTGGCGACTATTACGAAAAATTATTTCACCGATGATCAGGGAATCGGAAACGCAGGGTAATTTCACCGGTGCATTTTATATTCTGACGACCGCCTGCGTGGTCATTGGCTTGTTTTCGCGGCCGGTGGCGGCGTTATCGCTGGCCTATATTATTGCCGGTGATCCTGCCTCGGCGCTTATCGGTCGGAAATTCGGTCGGCATAAATTTCGGACTAAATCGCTGGAGGGATCGCTGGCATTTCTGGTAGCCGCAATTCTTATATCGTTGATTATGCCGGATATACCGCTGGTTGTCAAACTTATCGGGGCGCTGGTAGCGACTATTACCGAGGCGGTGTCATTTAATGTTGATGACAATACTACCGTCCCGCTTGTATCCGGACTGGTGATAACGTTACTCCTTAAACTAACTATTTTTTAATAGAAAGGTCTCTTTTGGGGAATTGATAAGGCCGATTAAAAAAGTTGCTCCGGGTCCTGCCCATCCTCTCCTGAGGATGGGTGTGACCCGGCGCTGTTATTAGCCTACAAACTCGGGCGTCAGTTCACACGTCCCATAAATGGGACGCAGGAACTGACGCAACTTAAAATATTCCTTTTTTCAATAAGATTATATCTATTCAATCGGTACGTGGAACGTTAGATTACCACAAATTTGCACACCGCTTCCGCCCACGCCGTCTTCGATTTTTATCTTTTCGCCGCTACCTTTTACTTGTGAGTAAGATATGTAGCGGTAAACAACACGACCGCCAAAACTCAGGTTGGGGATTAAAAACAAATCAAGACCTGCCCCAAGATTAATCCCAACACCGGAATATTTGGCATCAACCGGGTTGGCGGTCCCGAAATCGGAACCGTTTTCGATAGATAACCACGGAATACCGATACCGACCAACAGATACGGTTCGACGGGTGTGTACGAGAATATCCCTTTGATATCGAAATTTAAAATATTCAGTGAACTTTTACCGGTAAGTCCGACGTAAGTATAATCATGCGATGAATGCTGAAAACCGATTTCAACCGCATAACCGAGGGAGTTACGACCTATTTTGGTGTAACCTATCGCTCCTCCGAAACCGAGAGCGCTTTCATTATCGGGGACCATGATAATTTCGCCGGTCTCAGGGACCGACAAATAGAGGTCACCATTAAAATCTCCGCCAATCGAGTTATGGGGTAATTGACCCGAAAAGTATACTCGTGCCTGATCTTTCGGACGCGGGACAATGGAATAGGCGATGTTGGATAGGAGCAGAATTATAAGTATAGTAAATATCGCGGAGTAAGATTTGTTTGTTTTCATGCTAATATTCCTCCATAAAATTTTTGTCTTTTAACCATCTAAAAATAGCTGTTGCCGTAAAAAATTGCCAATATTTTTATCGTTTTTATTGGCCGCTCTGCTATTGCGACATATATTTGTTATATGAAAAAAATTGATTTTCGTTCAGATACTGTTACAAAACCATCACCCGGCATGATGAAGGCTATTGCCGAAGCCGAAGTGGGTGATGATGTTTTTCGCGATGATCCGACAACACTTCGTCTGGAAAGAAAAGTCGCGGAGATGTTCGGCAAGGAGGCGGCGCTGTTTGTACCATCGGGCACGATGGGCAACCAGGTTGCTTTAAAAACGCTGTCGCTGCCGGGCTGGGAACTACTCTGCGAGCGCCAGTGTCATATCGTTAATTACGAAACGGGCGGGCCGGCGGTACATTCATCACTGCTGGTTAATATGCTTGATTCAGAATATGGCGCCATCACCGCCGAGCAGGTGGAGAAGTCGATTCGGGTTGAGGATATTCATTGCGCCATTACAAAAATTGTCGCGCTGGAAAATACGCATAATTGTCATGGCGGGACAATTTATCCGCTTGATGAAATAAAACGTATCCGTCAGGTGGCCGACAAACATGATTTGTTGATGCATCTTGACGGTGCGCGGATATGGAACGCGCATGTGGCGTCGGGAATTTCGCTGTCCGATTGGGCCGATCCGTTTGATTCAATATCGGTCTGTCTCTCTAAAGCATTGGGCGCGCCGGTAGGATCACTGGTAATAGGTTCGAAGGAATTTATAACAAAAGCGATTAGAACTCGGAAACTGTTTGGCGGCGGGATGCGTCAGGTGGGAATTCTGGCGGCGGCCGGTCTGTATGCGATTGAGAATAATATCGAGCGATTGAAAGAGGATCATGATAAGGCGCGACTTTTGGCGGAAGGATTGAATAAGATTGATCGGTTTAAGGTTGATCTGAAAAGGGTGCAGACCAATATTGTCATTGTTGATATCGCCGACACCGGCCAAACTCCCGATGAGATGATGGCTGAACTGGATAAACATGATGTGTTGGCCATAGCATTTGGCCCGACACAGTTGCGGTTCGTGACACATCTTGATGTAACGATGGAAGAGTGTAAAAAGGCGCTGGATATTATAGAAGGGATGGAGTTGAAATAGTCTAATGAAAATTCACTGGACGATACTTGGGTCGGCGGCGGGAGGCGCTTCACCTGATCGTGCCTGCACCGGATATGCACTATCGGTTGATGAGAATGTTATAATATTTGACTGTGGCAGCGGCGTGATGTCATCATTTCTCAGGGGCGGTTATGACACCCGCGATGTTGAGTCGATAGTCCTGTCGCACACACATCCGGATCATATCTCCGATCTACCGCTTCTGATACAAAATATGTATCTGGTTAAAAGAGAAAAACGGCTGGATATTTATCTTCCGTCGGAAGCGGTTAGTCCGATTCGTAATTATCTTAACACCTGCTACCTCTTTCAGGAAAAATTCCCGTTCGAGTTTCATCTGTTTCCGATAGAATCAACTATCGAATTGTTAGATAGTAAAGTAGAAATTGCTGCAATCGCAAATCGTCATCTGCAGGGGAATTCCGAAATTATAAAACAAGCCGGATATACCAACCGTACCGAATGTTATTCGTTTCTGATTAAGGCGGGCGGGAAACAGATTTTATATACAGCCGATATTATTTCGACCGACGAGGTCGAGGAATATTTCGATAATCTTGATTTACTGGTAATCGAGACAGCGCATATTGATATTTTTCATTTTGGCGAATTATTGAATACAAAGAAGATCGGCAAGGTGATATTAAGTCATCTTAAAGAAGAAGAAATCGAGCAGATAAGAAAATTTGCCGGGGAGTATAGCGGTTTATCGAAGATGATTCTGGCCGAGGACAATCTTGTTTTAAAATTATAAAAAACTTGATTCATTGATTCATATCGGGTAATATTCGGGTATCAATAACAAATGGGAAAGGAGACATAATGCCGGAAAGACTCAAAACAATGTCGGGGTTATTGGTTTTATTGTCCGTTTTACTTTTGGGCTGTCAATTATTCGCGGCAGAATTTACGGCTGATTTGGTTTTTAGTATGCCCGGTCAGAACGATACGCTAAAATTGTATGTAAAAGATCATGCGTATCGTCTTGAAAAACTGGAAGGCGATAATAAAATGTTGCTTTTCCGTATCAAGGGTGCAACAACCGCTTTAAACCCGGAATCGAAAGAATATAAGGTGTTCAAAGGGGTCGAAGAGAATTTTATTAATCCCCTTGCGGCCTGGGAAAATACGTCTTACGATATGCAGGCTAAACCGGGTGATGGAGAGACTATTAACGGCTATGAATGCCGGAAATATTTATATAATTACAAAGGCTCGGATGAAATCGTATTCGAGCGATGGTTGTCACCCGAATTGACTTTTATCGTAAAACAAAAAATGATAGCCGCTAATGGTGATGCCATTATGGAGTTGATAAATATCAAGAAAGAGCCGGTGGATGGAGTACTTTTTGAAATCCCGATGGGATATAAGGAAGCGGTCGATCCTGAAGATATGCCGATTCCGGTCCCGGAATGGGCCGCTGATCTCGAAACGGCGCCGGTGTTGAAACCCCCGTTCGAAAAAGTGCTGAAAGCCGGGATGATAATCAAGATAAGGCCCGAACCCGGGATGTCGATATGGCTTCGGGGAAAGAGTACGACCGAAACGGAGGCGGTGGCCAAGGCGATTCCGTTTAAGAATGGGCATCCCTTAAAATTGGCAACAACATACAATAATTTCGCTATGAAAGGGACCATCTGTGAACGTCGCCACGAAACCGAAGCTGAGGCTGATTATATTGTTGTTCATATTGAGGAAGGGGATGTGAATCTTGAGGCGAAAACCTCCGCAATGTTTGAGAAAAAAGTTGAGGTCGGCGGTGAATTCCGGATGCCAATCAGCGGATATGATAATATTGTAATGAGGATGGTGAATCTGAATGACGGTGAATCGGAAATACATTGGGATCAGATGAAAAACGGTGAAGCGATAAATTCTGAATATTCTAAATACCGCAATAAAGTCTTTGAGAAAAAGAATAAATCCTATAATACATCTATAAGCGCCGATGGTGATGAGTTAGTATTTAAGGTGACCAAAGGTGTGATGCTGATAAAAGCCGGGCAGTACGATACTTTTAAGTTTTAAGCCTTCGGCGGACATGAATATTTTTTCATGTCCGCCGTTTTTTATAAGGTACTTACTTCTTCTGTTGATGTTACAGTTTAACCTGCCGACCTATCTTATATAGCTATAGGCGATAAAATTACGAAATTGGAAATTCGACTCGTAATGTATTTAATAGAATAAGCATGTGGACATATATTTGAGAGTGGATTCGATGAAAACAAGCAGGATATTAACTTTGTTGCTGTTGTTATTAATTATATTGCCGGGAATTGTATTCGGCTCGGTTGTTGATCCGTACAGTGGTCATTATTATGAGATTTATTATACCGATTCGATTATCGACTGGCATCAGGCGAAGGATACCGCCGAGAATATGGGTGGACACCTGGCGGTGATCACATCCGAAGCGGAACAGGCCCTTGTTTACAGTCTGCTTTCCACAAACGATACCGCCTGGATAGGCGGAACCGATTATGTGGTTGAGGAGCATTGGATCTGGATCACGGGGGAAAGTTTTGCCTATACAAATTGGGATACCGACGAACCTGCCTGGATTGATAATTTCGATTATATCCAGATTTTTCAAGAGGACGGGGGAAAGTGGAAAGCGAAATCATCGGGCTGTCGGGGATTTATTGTCGAGTATTATTGTTGTGAGGATGAGTTAACCGGCAATGTTAATTGTGATGACAGCGATGTTGTAAATATTTTTGATATCGTTCGCTTAATAGATTATCTCTATTTGTCGGGAGAACCGCTTTGCTGTTACGATCAGGCCAATGTCGATGGCGATCTTGATAATATTATAAATATCTTTGATATTACCAGGCTGATAGATTATTTATATCTATCGAATCAACCAATCGCGGCCTGTAAACCGGGGAATCCGGTATATCAGGGCGATCCGATTTATATTACCGATAGTACTGAAAGAATGTGGGATATTACCCATGCGTTTAATTTTTATGGGATGGATTCAGCCAATTTTAATTTTGGTTTCGGACCGGATGCTATCCTGCCGATATTAGAACCCAAATTCAGCGAACCGGGCGATGATGATTACCCGCTTCCAACTGAAGAATTCTCTGTTATCGGTTTAGAGATCGGTGACAATATTCGCGCTTATCGAACCGAACATCTGAATAATCACGAGATTGTTAATGATTTGGTCGATACGCAAAGTGTCGCCGTTATGTATTGCCCGCTTCCCAGTTTAAGCGAGGTATATACTCGCGAGATGAATGGTGAGGTTTTAACCTTATCGGCAAGCGGGTGGATGTTTAATTATATCACCGTTTTTTATGATTACGAAACCGAAAGTCTGTGGTCTCCGACCAAGATCGGGACCGAATACGATACAACCTGTGGTTGTCTGCTTTCGGTCACACAATTGCTGTGTGTTCAGGGTCAATATGCGGGCAAGACATTATCTCGGATTAAATCGCACAGCGATCAATGGGACGAGTGGTATTCCGATTTCCCAGATAGCTGGATTATGAAAGATCCGGACTGACAAACTATAAACGTCTTATATCATACATAATAATTATTAGTTGTAGAATAATATTAAAGTAATACTTTATATCATGATTCTTGCCGGATGGTTATTGAAATATCCATTTGGCTTTTTTATATTAGGATGAATTAGCTTTATAATTAGTATGGATATTAAGAAAATCTCACCGGATCAGTTAAATATTTATAGCTCGGTTTCGATTGCTTTCGAAGTTAAATCGGAATACAAAATCGAATTATTGGATAATGGTCTAGGCGGCATGATTTTGAAAGAATATCCCGTCACTCCAAC
>Ga0272443_10000408_pt1 | contig 81990 bp, 123 predicted proteins | sample SSMAcet12_FD_193581 | JGI IMG/M metagenome (GOLD analysis project Ga0272443, IMG submission 193581) | Marine sediment archaeal communities from Little Sippewissett salt marsh, Falmouth, MA, United States - SSM-Acet-12 | ecosystem: Environmental > Aquatic > Marine > Wetlands > Sediment ...
CTACCTACAATAATAAAGAACAAAATATTGTGGATATGGTAATATGAATATAAAAAAGAAATGTCCAGATTGTAAAATGGAAAATAAAGATACGAATAAAGAATGCTGGGTATGTGGTTGTAGATTATAATGGATTGGAATGAGTTTAAGTTAGAGTTAGATAAACAATATAGATACCATTCAAGTTGTGGTAACTTAATGGCTTTAGATTTACTTGATATCATATATGATTTATGGCAAAAAGGAAAAAGAAATAATGATATGATTGAATTACTAAATGAAGTTAGAGTTGATGAATATGAAATATCCAAAAGAGAAGAATATAAGTTGGGATAAGGATATTACACTAACAAGAAAAGAGATTATAGTAGGTAAGATATGTCCTATATGTAATGAAATGATTAATGACAATATGAGATTACTATATCATAGAGAGTGTCATAAGAAATTAAGATGTGAAAAGCAAAAGAAAAGATATAAAAAGAAATTACAAAAAGACTATCCACCTAAACATTGTATAGATTGTAATGTATTATTACCTAAAGAGAAATGGAATAAGCCACTTGTAAAAAGGTGTGATTTATGTCAGATTAAATATAACAGGAAAAGTCATAAGAAATATGACAAAGATAGATACGGATATAGGAGAGATATAACAGTAGCAGTTACTTGTATTATATGTGGAAAGATTATTCCTGCAAGTAGCACTAATAGAAAGTATTGTCATAGACATACTTATAGTGTAGTAAAAAAAGATAAGGATAAAAGGAAAGTGGATAGAGAAAAATACAAAGCAGATAAGATAAAAGAATGGCAAAGAAAATTTAGAACAAAAGATAGTAGAGAAGGATTAGGAACATATACAACTACAAGTAGATTTAGACAATATCCACCAGATAAGTTAGTAACAGATAAAGAAGGCAATCCTGACTTTGAAAAGGAAAGAGAACAAATAGACAGACTAAAAAATAAAACATATAATCCACGAAATCAAGGTTATAGTAAGACAGAAGGAGATAGGAAAAGAAACTTAAAAGGTGTAGATAGTTATGATTAAAATAAAAGGATATGAGATAAAGATATCTGAAATAATCGTAATACTAATAATGGTTATAGGTGTAGTGCTTATAGCATTATATCCAATAGATATTAAATCAGATATACCTGAGTTACCTGATTATCCAAGTGGTAGTTTACCACCACCTGATAGTGAAAGTGGAGAGTTAGGCATAGGCTGGAACTTAGTAAGTATGGATATGTCAGTAAATAAGACTGATGTATATATAACTTATGACAATGATACTTACGATTGGGATAGTGCTATATCTAATGGTATCATATTCCATAAACTATATGGATACAATGGTAGTAATTATTATCTTGCTAATAAGTTTATTAAAACAAAAGGATACTGGTTATATGCTTTAAAGGAACCTATATACATATCAAGTCAGCCATTAATATTATATTGTGGTAAACTATACTTTGACGGAACAGAAAACATAACTTGTAGTAAGATAGTTATATCGCCAGATTATACTAATGAGATACATTGTAATCAATTAACAGTAGATAGTGTTGAGTTTTATTATGATGATGTTGGTGTATTAAATGACTAAAGTAAAGACAGATGAATTAGGTTTTAATGTAGTATCTGTTCCACCACCCCCACCACCACCAAGTAAAAAGGTATGTTTAAAGTGTGGTGGTAGACTGAAATTAAAATTAGGTAGATATATATGTTGTGAATGTGGTAGCATATTTCTACTTAAGAATGGAGAGATAGTATATGCTGTGTGAAGGTTGTACTAAAAGACTTACACAAAAGGAATGTAAAGAATGTGATTTAAAATATCATGGACAGCATTATTATTGTAGTGGTTGTAGACGGATAGATTATGAAAAAGATTAAGTTTATTACTAAAAAGCAATATACAATTTCAAATAAATTAATAGTGTGGAATACAAATGACAACACATAAAGTATATGGATTATGTAATAGGTGTTATCAAGGTGTGATATCTGTTATAAAATCTGATAAGGTAGATAATAGTGAAACACTTTACACTTGTCCTAATTGTAGTCTATTTGCTACCTTTAACTTTAGTATAAGTGATGAGTTAGAGAAAAGGATAAAGGAATCTAAAAAAGGAGAGTAAAATATGAAAGCAATAGATATATTAAAGAAAGCAGATAAGATAGAAAATAATTGGATATTAATAAAAGATGATACAAATAAAGAATGGGGTATAGCAGTTAGATTAACAAATGACCCTCTAATAGAGATAGCCTATGTAGGAAAACAAAAAGAAGGAGAACATAAGATAAATAATAAAAAGTATAAAGTCAAAGATTACCTACATATAGATGTCAAATATATAGACAAACTAATATCTGCTATCGTTGAACTTGTGGAAATGGAGTTATAATATGGAAATAGAAGTAGAAGGAGAAACAGAAGTGGAATGTAAATGTCCACATTGTAAGAAAAAGTTTTATCAAACAGTAACATATTGTGATGTAGTAGATGTAGATATAGAACCAATGTATAATGAAGGATACGATTAAGGAGATGTAGTATGAATGGATATGTAGACTTTTATGGTATATGTTGGTATAATTATTTTTGGAAAGTGTTTCTTATGTGGGATAGATTAGAAATGCCAGAAATAAATATGCTTAATGAATATCATCTAATAGGATAATATGAAAGTAATAAAACCAGATATGGCTAAGAAAAATGAAAGAATATATCTATATACAAAAGTAACAAATACACTTATTAAGATATTAGTTGTTGATGTAAAGAGAAAAGATAACTATATACTATTCTTTGTTGATGATGAGATATTTGGTATGGATAGGGCAATACAAGAATGGGATGAATTTGATTGTCCACCTCAAGAAGGTATAAGAACAATACCTGATGATATATTATTTAGATTAGAAAAAGATGTAGATATAGATGAATTTAAAAAGACATACTTACCTGCATTTTTATTATAAGGAGATATTATATGGAAGAAATAATAAGTTATTATATTAGTGATGAAATAGAAAATGAATTAGGATACTGGGAATATATTCATTTAATGGATGTTATGAAAATAGTGGCATTTGATGAGTATGTTCTAGTAGGTATGGACCCAAGATATATAGAATGGAATGGTAAAAATGAACGAGAAACAAAGGAAAAAGTTAAGTAAGAAATGCACTACATTAAGAGACAAACTTATAGACGGAAAGTTTGGTGATGATATAGAACTATTGAAATACATAAAGAGAAAACTAAATCAAGATGAAGTGTATGAAATAGTAAGGCAGTTCATTATGAAAGAAGCAATGTCTACTATATATGAAGAGGCAGTAAAGCAAGGAGAATACCAAAGTGATGACGATAAAGAAAAGGATAGTATAATGTATGGCTAAATACAAATACAAAACACAAAAGAAAATACAAAAAATAGTTAATGGTGACGATACAATAGATATAAAGATAGCAAAGATTGTTGCTTATATACAAGATATATCAAGATATTCAGCAAGAAATAGGATATATGCTACAAGATTCTTTTTAGATTGGATACTAACACAAAATGTTAGAGATATATATGTAGCAGAAATGTTATAAGGAGATAATAGTATGAGTGGATTACCAGAAGATTTAGATAGATTAATATACCATTTACAAGACAATGGTTGGGAACTATCAAGAACACAATCATATGCTAATGGCATATTCTATACCAATATGATAAAAGGCAGTGAAAAAATACGAATAGAATATGAGTGTTGGTATGATGAAGAAGAATAAATGGAAAGGCAGATACATTAAAGTTGATAACAATATGATTCATACTATATTGTATATACATAAATACATAGCAAGAAGTGATAGACATATATTTCTATATGCAACTGATTTAAGTAATATGATTGAAGATAGATGGTGGCTACCAATAAAGCCAAAAGATTGGAAATATATTACAAAAGAAATGGCAATAGCAGAATTATTATAGGTGACAATATGAAAGACAAAAAGGAAATAAAAGAATTGAATAAAGAAATAGATAAATTATGGGAAGCAGTTATAAAATTGCAAAGTAAAAAGTAAGGAGATGATATGAAATGGGTGAAATAAAACTCAATCATACTCAACTAGAGAGTATGTTAAAAGAATATATTAAGGCTGGTATATCCCTATATCTCTGGGGTACGACAGGTATTGGCAAGAGTCAAACCGTTGAGAAAGTATCAATAGAGAATGCAAAGGAATTAGGTAGAAAATTTGTGGTATGGCATAAATTATCTAAAAGTGAAAAACAAGAAGTGCTTGATAATCCAGAACCTTATTATGTATTGATTGATAAAAGGTTATCACAAATGGACCCTTCTGATCTAAGAGGATTACCTAGTTTAAATGGACAGGAAACAGTAGAATGGAAACCACCTATGTGGCTTAAGACAATATCAAATCCTAAAGCAAGAGGTGTATTGTTTTTGGATGAGATAAACTTATCACCACCTAGTTTACAAGCATCTGCATATCAGATTATAAACGACCATGCATTAGATGAACTAAGTATATCACAAGGTGTATCTGTAATTGCAGCAGGTAATAGGAAATCCGATAGGGCAAATACATTTGAAATACCTAAACCATTGCAGAATAGATTTGGACATGTTATACTTAAAGTACCACATGTAGATGATTGGATTACATGGGCAATAGAACATAACATAGATGACAGGATTATTACATTCCTTAAGTTTATGAATGGTGCATTGTTTAGATTTGATCCAGATAGTAAGGAACATGCATTTCCTACACCAAGAAGTTGGGGTGAGTTTTGTGATAAACTTATCAAAGGTAAACCTGATAAGACAGAACCACAAAGGAAACTAATTAAACAACTTGCTTCATCTGCAATAGGTAGTGGAACAGCAATAGAATTTGTTGCATTCCTTAAACTAAGGGAAAACATTGACTTGAAAAAAATCCTAAACAATCCTGATGAGGTAAGTAAAATAAAACAATTGGATTTGAAATACTCATTGATATCTTTGCTATCTGAGTGGTATCAAAAGAACTTTAAAGCAACTGATTTAAAAATACTATTACAAGTAGCAAGTAATATGGAAGATGAGTTTGCTATCCTATTACTCAGGATGTCAAAAGAGAAACACAAATCATCATTCTTAAATCAAATAACCAAATTACCTGAATGGAAAGACTTAGGACAAAAGTATGGTAGATACCTAATATAAGGTGGATAAATGGAAAAGATAAAAGGAATTAAAGATGAATGGCATCAATATGCAGTTATTCATTGTCCTAATCCAGAATGCAAAGGAATGCTATTATCAAATCCATATTATCATACTATGAAATGTTCTAAATGTAACAAACTATATATGGAAATATGTTACTTTAAAGAAGTAAAAGAATTATCTTAAGGAGATAGAATATGAATTTATTTGGAGACTTAACACCATTACAAAAACTAACTAAAGCAAGAGTTAATCTTAATGACAACAAACCTTTCTTTGGATATCTTACTATGAGATTAGTATTTCATGTAGAGAAAGACAATGAAGTGCAAGGTAGAATGGGTGTAGATATGTATGGTAATTGTATCTATAATCCTAAATTCGTAGAATCATTACCACAAAATGAAGTAGAAGGTGTGCTTTGTCATGAGGTAATGCATTGTGCCTTAAAACACTTAGAAAGAGTAGGAGGAAAGGATAGGGAATTGTGGAACATATCTGCTGATATAGTTATAAATGCACTAATTAAAATAGACGGAATGACACCACCAAGAGGTGGATACAATCCTGACCACAATGGAGACATAAAAGTATTTGGTGATGTAGACTTACACGAGTGCCATAAGAAAAGTGCTAATGAGGTATATGAAAAACTATATGAGAAATGGAAGAAACACAAAGGACCTATACCAGAAGGATTTGATGTTCATATATACGATAGTGATAAAGGGAATAATAATGGTGGCAAAGGTAAAAATAAGAATAATAATAACAATCAAATAGATTGGGAAAAGGAATTAGTAGAAGCAACAACATTTGCTAAAATGCAAGGACATTTACCAGCAGGAATGAGAAGATTAGTAGATGAACTATTAGGTAATACAATAGATTGGAGAGGACTATTGTATAAGTATATACAAAATACATTACCATTTGACTATACATGGATTAAACCAAATAAAAAATCATATGCAACAGGAATATATATGCCAGATATAGTAAGAGAAAAAATAGATATTATCTGTGATATAGATACTTCAGGTAGCATATCTGCTAAAGAGTTACAAGAATTCTCAAGTGAATTATTAGGTATAATAAACTCATTTGAAAATGTTGATTTAACTATTATATACAATGATACTGAAGTATATGGACCACATAAGTTAAGGAATCCTTCCCCAGATGACATTAAAAGATTAAAACCAGAAGGTGGTGGGGGTACTAATCACATACCTGTATTTGAATGGATAGATAAGAATGAACCACAAGCAAAACTATTAATTGCATTTACTGACGGATATACATCATTCCCAAAGAAATCTAATATAGATACTATATGGGTATTGGGTGGATATCATTGTGATAAGAAAGATATACCATTTGGTAGGGTAATAGAATTACCAAAGGATATGTAAATATGAGATTTAAAAAAGGAGATTTTGTTAAAGCATATTATAAAGATAAACCTAATAACTATGCAATAGCACAAGTAATAGATGTAGATGAGGAAACAGAAACTTATGTTGTTAATGAGTTATACTCAAATAAAAGCCTTCCTTTAGGTGGAACTATGGATGCTACATTACAAGAAAATGAAACAGTAGCATTTGAACAAATAACAAAAGAAATGTTTATTGCTGAGTTGATTTAATTGCCATATGAATTAGGAGATATAGTATTAGTAGATACTGGAGAAAAAGGTGGCTATATAGATACTCATGCTATTGTTGAGATAGTAGCAATTGAAAAAAGAAAAGGTAGTGAAGGAGAATATAATCACTACATATGTAATCCAATTAAAATATATCATGGTAAATCATTCAAATATTTTGAAGACGATAGTAATGTATACTATCATTCTAAAAAGATAACAAGACAAGAGTTAACTGCACTACTTCTTTAAGGAGGTGATATATATTAGTGCAATAGAAAGAGTTGAATATCTACAAGAAAGAGAAAGACAGGCACTTGCTGAGTTAGAAAGTATAAAAGAAGACAAAGGTGACATATTCGGTGAATACTTTATAGAAAAGTGTGGAGATAAATATGAAGAAATCTATGATATACTTACAGAAATAAAAGAATATGTATGTGAGGAAAGTGACAAGTGTGTAACAAAACAAGAACAAGAGATGAGAAACTTAGTAACCAAATCATTACAAAATCTAATAAGCAAAAAGAAAAGAACAAATGTTCAATATAAAGCAAAACATATCTACACATGGGGTGGAGATAAGAAAGTTGTATTAGGTACTTATGGCTTTGGTATAGAATCCTATGGTAGAGCACAATCTATAGACTATTTAGAGGATATAATAGGTATACTAAATACAGGACACAAGTTCTCTAAATATGTATGGAAACAAAGCAAGAAACAAATACTTGATACATATCAGGAACATTTAATACATTGGAAATTTATAGATAACCAAAAAATAAACAAAGATACAACAATAAGTAAAAAGGTTGAGTATGTTAGTGACGAGTTTATTACAATGTTCAGCAAATTAGATGACAAAGATTTAGATTGCAACATAGTATCCTATGGAAATAGTCTAAAGTTAGGTAGGTCATACTCAGATAATGTAAAGGTAGTAAACTTCAATAAAGACATAACACCATATAATTGCTTTCTAATATTCCAGATGTGGGATGATGTAAAAGATATACTATATAATGCAAGAGATATATTAAAAGATATATACGAACACAATAAATCATTACAAGAAAAGATAATAGAAAAGGTAGGACATTTAATAGTAGCAGAAGGATTGTAATATGGATAAAAAGATTGGAGACTTTTGTGTAGATGGCAAAGATGTAACTCCTGTATGGGCTAGTATATATACATACGAAGGTATAACATATATGTCTATGTTCTTTACAAGAGGAAGTTCACCTAGATATGATGAGTGGTATAAAAGTCTAGAACCATTAGGCTTTAAACTAATAACCAAAGGTGGATTTAGATATGGCTACTACTATAAAGTAATAATATCAAAAAAGATAGACAACATGCAGGATACAATAGACAAATTAAAAGAGTGGAAAGAGAGTAATCGTAGTTTTAATTTCAAGTATTCAGTAGAGGAAATGTATAACAAATTTGTGTTGGCTAAACTATGATATCAATTACAAGTATAATAAATAGAATGCCAGATAATGATAAAAGAGAATTAATTAAAAGTATGCAAGAAGCCTTAAAATATATAAGGATTAAAAAATTAAAGGAGAGTATGAATCATATGAACACATACTTATGTAAAGAAGCAAAAGAGATAATAAATAAAGTAGCAAGTGATATAATTAGTATAGATGATAATACATATTATCTATGGCTATACAATCATGACGGAGATATGATAGGAATAGTTCATGGTGGAGAGAATAAACCATTTGAATTAAAGATAATAAACATAGGAGAATACAAACAAAAAGACTTTCAATTCCATAATTGGTGTGACTTTAAAGATTTCTTACAAAATGAAATGAGAGATTATATTATAGCAATGGCATTATAGGAGATAATATATGATAACTGATATAAAGCAAAAGAAAAAGAAAACTAAAATAGGAGAGTTAAAAGTAAACTCACCTGCATATTTTGGTTTTAGTAAAAGACCAATATGGGCATGGGTAGAAAATAACTATTGGACAGACGGAAAGAATGCAATAGTAATAAATGTAAACTTTAATAAACAAAATGAACTAATAGCATCTATGCTATATAGTGAATTATTAAAGATACAAAAGAAAGGGATTAATGTAGATTTGCATGATACTTGCATTCATCTAAGAGGACACAACAATAGTAACTATCAAAAGATATATTACAAACTCTTTATTAATATAGATCCTAGTATAATAGGTATGGACTATGTAATTAATAAAATACATAATGTAGTCATACAAAGCACAACTGAATTTAAACATAGAATATGTGATGATAAACTAGAAAAGTTTAAAAGTAGAGCAGTTGCTGAATTATTATAAATATAAGAGATGATGTTATGAATAGAAAAATTTATATAGTTGGGGCTATTATGTTAATATTAATAATAGCAATACCAATGGTGCATGGTGTTGATATAGAAACATCTTGTACTATTGTAAAGCCAGAACCAGCAAGAGACCCAAAAGATAAATTAGTAGTTGTTGGTATAGCACAAGACATTACAAATCTAAATACCTATCAAGGATATCAAGGATTAAACTATGTAAGTAATGATACAGATATAACTGTTACTCACTATGGTAAAGATAAGTTATATCTTAGATCAATAGATGCAGAGTATAAAGATGTCACAATAAGAATATTTAGAGACAATGTAAATGTAATTGATATCAAAGACTATACTGGATTAGTATATAGATTTGGTATGCTATTAATTATGTTTGGAACACACTATAACTTTAATATACATACGTGGTAATATGATATGGGATAGACGTAAATTAAAAGGCAATTGTAAAATACCAATAGAATATTTTGAAATGACTAAAATATGTCCTATATGTGGTAAAGAAATAAACCCAAATAAGGAAAGGTATAATAAAACTAAAGCAATACCATATATAAGACACAATGATAAATTCTATTTTATACATAAAGAATGTCAATATATTCTATACTTAGGTATAAAGAAAACAATAGAAGAAAACATTGAAGAGTTTAGTGCTTATGCAATATAGGTGATAATATGATATATATAAGTCCAGGTAATAGAAGAATGAAAATACCTACATTTAGTTTACCAGCAGAAAAGACTTGTCCTAACTCTACACCATTATGTAGAAAGTATTGCTATGCTAAGAAGGCAGAAAAAGCATATCCTAATGTGCTTCCTTCTAGGAAAAGAAACTATGATGAAACTACTAATTGGAATTTTCCTAGAGATGTAGTGAATTGGATACTTAAGCATAAGCCAAAATACTTTAGGATACATGAATCAGGAGATTTCTATTCACAAGACTATTTAGATAAATGGTGTCTAATAGCACACATATGTTACAATACTAAATTTCTAGCATATACACAAATGTATGACTTTAACTATGATTTGGTACCAAATAATCTTACTATCTATTGGACTGTATGGCCAGATAGTAAAGGTATTCCAAATAATGGCTTAAAAGCATATGTAATAGATGATGGTAAAAATAAAATACCAAAGTATAATACTAATGGTTTCTTATGTAAGAAAGGACATGGTACTGATATAACATGTGACAAATGCTTACATTGTTTTGAAGGTAAAGGAGATGTAGTATTTGAGATACACTAAATTACCAAAGGAAAAAAGAAAATATATTAAACCCAAGTTTAAAAAAGGTGACATGATAGTATGTTCATATAATGATTTCCCTACTATTTATGCATATAAAATAGTAGGATATCAAATAAATCATAGGAAATATGGATTAAGTGAAAAGGGTCAATGTAATAACTTTTATGTTTGTACAGTAATAAAAGGAATAGAACGTATAATTGAGAAAGAATATGAATTAATAGGGATAGGTAGTACAGCAGAAAAAAACTCAAAGGTGGTAACTAAAGAAGAGTTAACTGCATACCTTTTGTAGGGATTAAAATGGAAAAGAAAATACCAGAAGAGATTGAAATAGTATTTGTACAGGAGATGTGATAAATGTATTATTGTCCAGAATGCGATAGTGATGATATAGAAATAATAGAAGACTCTGAAGTTAAACAATTTAATGAATGGTCATGGCAAGATGTATCTATCTGGAAATGTAAAGATTGTGGTTGTATATTTGAAAAGATAGAACATACTGATGTAGATTTAGAAGTAATAGAACATGGAAAAGAATATGAGGAATAATATGAATGTATTAGCAAAGTTATTGGGAATAGGATTTTTTATATCTCCATTCTTAATAGCATATGGAATATATCTGATATTAAATCCTGTAGGATTCTATCAAACTTGCATATGGTTTGTATTAGCATTCTTAGTATGCTTCTTTGAAGGAATCTTTGCATGGATAGTTGGATTCATATTAATATCAGACTAAGCAGAGGAGAAATAATGGCTAAAAAGAATAATGTAGACACAAATATAAATATACAGGATGATAAATGCTGGAGATGTGGCAAGAAACTTACTGATGATAGAACTACTCATCATGCCATACCAAAATCATTAAGTCCAAAAAGGAATGTACTTATACCATTATGTAATAGATGCCATAACGAGTTACATAATGTAGACCATTCAGTATTAAGAAACTATGTATATAAGATCAAGTGTGACTGCACAGAGTTAAGTAATAATATAAAAAGAGTATCTAGTATGATTGAACACATTATTGAGATGCAAGATAAATTAGATAAGGCAGTAGAAAATAAGGAGTAAAAATGCAAATATTCTTTAGTGCTGATTATCATTTAAATCATGCTAACATCATTAAGTATTGTAATAGACCATTTATGCATTATGATGATGTAGATGAAGATTTAAATTGGAAATCAGAAGAGATTAAGTTAAGAAGATGTCAAGATATGAATAAAACAATCATAAGAAATCATAATAAAAAGATAACAGATGATGACATTTTATATCATTTAGGAGATTTCTGTTTTGGTAGTGAATCTCAAAGATGGGAGAATATGTTGAATGGAACAATAATTCATATATTAGGTAATCACGATAAAAACAATAAAGTTAAGTCTTACATAACATCTGCTAATATGAAAGCAGGTGGATTAAATATATATGCTGTACACAAACCACCAGTCGATAGACAAGTAGATACAATTGAAAGCCATTACATTGCTAACTGTGATATTATCTTATGTGGTCATGTACATAATCTATGGAAACACAAATGGATAGAAGTATGGAATCAATCTTGTAAGATTAAAAAGTTATGTATTAATGTTGGAATAGATGTATGGGGATATGAACCAATAACCATACGGAGTATTCTCAAATATATAGCTAAAGTAAAAAGGGAAGGATTATAATGCAAACATTTTTACCGTATGCTGATTTTAAGAAGTCAGCTGAATGTTTAGACTATAGAAGATTAGGTAAGCAAAGAGTAGAAGCAAAACAGATAATAGACTTACTTGAGAAACACGATGCTGGAGAAGATATATCTAAATTACCTTGGGGTAATCATCCTGCAGTAAGAATGTGGATTGGATATACATTAGCATTAAAAGATTACTACAATACAATAGTTAGAGAATGGATATCAAGAGGATATAAAAATAATATGAAATTATATGATATTACATTAGCAGAAGAGGTTGTATTAATAACTGAATATCCACAGTGGTTTGATAATCCAGATTTCCACGATGCTCACAAAAGTAATCTATTAAGAAAGGACTATGAGTATTATAAGAAATTTGGATGGGATGTTCCTTTAGATTTGAAATATTTATGGAAGTGATACAAATGAGAGAAGATGAAGGAAGAAAATCCTATAACTTATTAGGTGGAAATAGAACAGTTGATAAAATGTTTGCTAATGTGATTGAATGAAGCATGTAATAAAGCAAACTCATTATCTTACAAGCGACACTTGGGATATAATATATTGGGATGATGAGGAAAATTGTGTTAAATATCTAAAAGGAATTCCTAGTATAAGGAAATGATTGAATGAAAGATGTAGATAAGACAAGAGTAAAATGTTTAATATGTGGAGATATAATTAAGCCAGATGGTAGAGGTACTATGATATGGTGCTCTTGTACATCTGTAGCAGTTGACGGCAAATACGATAGACATGGTGAAGGATACTGTAGGATCATAGGTAATATAGAAAACTATACAGATTTAACTAATATAAATAAATTAGTTAAGTCAAAAGAAAAATCTATCAAAGAAACAAGTAAGTTGCATTAAGAGGTGATAGAACGATAGAGTGTGTAGAGTGTAAAGGATTATATCATAAATCAGATATATTATATGATACACTAGGCAATCCTATTTGTAAATTATGTTTAGAGTTAAGGTGGTAATTAAATGAATAGAGACAATGTTGTTAATAGAATAAAAGTACAGAATATATGAGGAGTATATTATGGAAGACAAACGAATGGAAATAAGGCTGGTACTAAAAGTAGAAGGCAAGTACTATTACGATATTGGTTTACGTGGTAGTGATAACAGAACATCTAGATTTGTTAAAAGATATGGCTATGATGAACCAAAGTATTTGGAGGATTTTATACATCTATTCGGTAAAAACAAAATAAGGATAGTTAGCTATGGAAAATTGAAAAATAGGATGGATGAAATCAATAAAATGCTTATATAAATATATATAAATGTATATGCCAACCGAAAGGTTTATATACTCACCCCCAGGTATTATATATATGAGAGAGGTGCAAAAATATGAGCAAAGCAGAGAGGACTTCTTCCTATAGAGGACAAGAAGCATACGATAGATTTGTATCAAATTGTGATATATCTAGCCTACGCTTTCTATCAGAAAAATATGAAGATGAACTTGATTATTTTAAAAAGAATAATGACCTTAGTATACCAGAGAACTTTAGAGTTTACAAGGACAAGCAACAAATAAAAAAGATAATAGATGAAGAACTAACTAAAAGGCTAATGGATGAATCAGCTACCATAACCAATAATACAAAAACATATTTTGATAGTGAAATGGGTCAAGTAATAGACGAAGTAACTGGTGAGATTGTAGCAGTAGCAGAGTTTGATGAAAACGAAGAGTATGTAACAGTTAGGAATTTTGATGGGGATATTATAAACCAATATGATGGTGGAGAACTTAAAGAAAAAGAAAGGACAAGGAAAGAAGTATATGACGGATGGGAATATTGAGGGAGAAATACATAGATTTAAAAATCTAGACGAAAATGAATTAAAAATGCTGTATGGTGAATACCAAAACAGACTAAAACAAATAGCAGAAGAACTAAGGAAAAGAACTAATGCAGGAGAAATACATGAATTAGCTATAGATATAATGAAAAGACATAGACATTGTGAAACTACATTTGAAACAGATGCTGAATTAATATTTAAAAAATTTAATAAAGACACTAATTGGACATATAATAATAGAAAAGTACCTAATGAAACATTAGCACTATGTATTGTTAATGATATATATTCAAAGTATAATATAGAGTTTAACCCACATGAATTTATTGAAGAGTATGACTTGGATGGAATACAATTCCAAGTATTATATATGAGACTAAAAGATTGGAGTAAAGAAAATTATTGGAGAAGATAAATATGACACAAAGTCAAAGTAGATATAGTATAGTAGAGAGGCTGACGCAAACTAAATTAGATATAATGGAAGAGAAAGCTGGTATGAAAAACCAGTTAAGACAACTTGAACAAAATATCTCTGGCCTACAAAAGGATTTAGAGAATTGGGAAAAGGATGTCAAAGAAGATATCAAAAGAACAAGGAGACAAAAAGAATTACAGATACAGAATGCAACTAAAAAATTCCAAGACTTTGAAGACCACATGAAAGATGTGGAGAAATCAATCGAGGAAAGAATAAAGACAATAGATGTAGCATTAGCATCCATAGAAGAGATCAGTAAGACATCACCCACAATTAATAAATAAGGTACCCCAAAAGAAAATAAGATGCCAAGTGCATGGGGATGGTTTAAGGTAGAAATAATCCAATGCCATGTTGCTGGATCCCTAAGTTGGTTCGATTCCAACGCTTTGGTGTGGTTAATTCCACACCATTAAAGGGTACTTAGATTAGATTTAATATATATAAAAAGGAGATATAAAATGGCAAAAAAAGTAAATAAGGACACCTGGAATGAAATACAAAAAAACTCCAAAGGAGACTATTTCATTCTAGATGAAGACAAGGGAAGAGTCCAGGTAGAAATGCTATCTGAACATTACCTTGTAGAAGCTGGTGACAAAGACTTAGCAGGTAGACTCTGGGATAAAGAGTGGGCTAAGAATGAAATAAAAGCATTAGTAGACCAGGAGACTAAAATATTTAGTCTTGGTTGGACAACTGGTGCTCTATTAAGAAAGTTCATTGCAGTCTGCAAAAAGAATGATATTGGACCAGATGACCTACCAGGTACAAAGTGGGAAATGGAAAAAACTGGTGAATATGAATTCGATATCATATACAAGGGGAAAAGTGATTCCCCTAATGTTACTTCCTCAGAGCCAGTTGATGAGGAATATAGTAAAATAAAAAATACTGTTTTATCATTGAAGGATGAGCCTGAATTAGCAGAAGGAAAAGGTAAAGATAGTTTCCTAGCTATAGTAGGACTCAAAGCTCAAATACCTAAAGCAGATGTTGTAAACAAATTTGAAGATCTTATTAAAGATAATGTAATCAAAGAAGTAGACGGCAAGATAGTGATTCAGTAATGACAAAGATTATTACTCACCATGATGCGGATGGTCTTATCTCTGCATATCTTACTTCTTTTGGAGTTAAGTCTCCTAATATAATAGTAGCCAATAAGTTTGGTGATACTGCTGATTGGGAGAAAGGCTCTTATATGACAGATATGAGACCAATAGATCCAACTATAGAAGGTACAGTTATAGACCATCATCCTGGTCATCCTAACCTAACTGAACGAAAGTATTCTCTTATTTGGGATTCTAAACCTGCTTCTATATTAGCATGGCAGAAATTCAAAGATGATATACCTAGGTCAGAATGGTGGAAAGTTATGATAGGTGCTGTAGGTGATGGCCAACCAGAAAAAGTACCATATGAAGTATGGGCTGAATGTCCTGAGTTAATGCAGAAAGTAAAAACATTTATATCACATAGCTATGGTGAATGGAAAACATCATTCAGACCTGCTTATCAATTAATGTCTTCAGGTATAAATGCATTTGCTAGATACGGAGAATTTGATACTGCTTTAAGACTGATCAAAAAAGCTAAAGTACCTAGTGATATAATTGACAATACAGAAATCAATATGCAGAAAAGCAAATTAAGTAATACCAAGTCAGGTGATTTTGCTAAAGTAATACAGGACTCAAGGATATATCCTATGAAGAATCTAACACTATGTATATATAACTCACCTAACATTAGGTTATCTGGTTATATAGCTTCAGTATTAGCATCTTCTAAAGAGAATATATGTGTGCTTGCAGTCAATGAAGACAATGGTTCTCTATCACTTAGAGGAGATACAGCTAACTATATAAAAGGTTTACTAACAAGTAAGCTAGATTATATAGACATAGATGGACACGATGGATTTGCTGGTGGACATTTAGATAAACATCCAAACCAACTGTATAAAGATTTGCAGGAGATTCTATGAATGTTTTTAAAAGGATTGGATACGCTGATATATTAACACATGGTTCTACTGGTTCCCATGTCACATACTCGTGGCATGGAGAATCACCTTTTTGTACTTGTATATCCTATCGTGTAAGAAAATCCTGTAAGCATTATGATGAGATGGTGAATGAAATGGTATATAACATAGAAGATATATTAAATGATGAAGCTGGTAGAAAGTTTGATAGCTTCCTAACTGTAATGAATGATATGTTTGATGACAAGGCATATAACTCAAATGAGATATCTGCTTTGTATGGTAAACCTAAAGTAGGTAAGTCTCTGTTCTCTATACAAGAAGCCTGTAAGTTAGCGGCTGATGGAAAGAATGTTCTATTCATTGATACAGAAGGTAGTATAATACCTATGCTAAAGAAATGGGTTCCTGTATTTGAAGAGAGATATGGTAAAAGGAAAGGTAAGATATTAGTAGAAAGTAAAAAGTCTATTGAGAATCTTATGAAGTTCCTTGGTCATGTAGTTAGGTTAAGCTATAAATCTAAAGATAAAAAGATGAGGAAAGGTAAGCTTGAATTTTCTGTCATAGAAACAGTTGATGGAGAAGTAGAAGATGTAATAAAGAAAAACAAAATAGACTTTGTTATATTAGATAGTTTAACTTCCCCATTAAGAAGCTTTACCAAAGAGCAACAGAACTACCCTGCTAGAAGTGATGCAACTGCTTTTATAATGAGATCCTTTGTAAAGCTACAAGAGGATTACAATGTTGGTTGTCTAATGACAGTACATGCAAGTTTCAATCCTGCTAATGTATACGAAACTATGGCTGAAGCTACTGGTGGTATAGTATTACATCACTATGCTAAAAGACTTATCTATCTAGATAAGAGAGAAGCACAGGCATATAGAGATTACAGAAGACTATGGTTAGTAAGAGGAGAGAATGCTCCTGAATGGAGTAAAGCATGTGTTGCAAAGATAGACGCTACTGGCTATAATAATGTTGCTAAAGAAGAAGACTATAAAGAAGTATTTACTACTTCTGAACAGAGTAAGATAGGCTTATGATCTCAATAGATAGTCGTGAGCCTACTAGGATAAAACAATTACTGGCAAAGAAGAAGGTATCTACTAAAGGAGAGTATTTGGAGATAGGAGACTATCTCCTTCCTGGTAGTACAATAGTAGAAAGGAAAACTGGTGCAGACTTCATCTCATCTATATACGATAAGAGAATCTGGATACAGGCTAAAAACCTTTCACAATATGAACATCCTATAATAGGTATCATATCAGAAAACAAATGGAAAGACTTTTACTTTAGAAAAGGTCGACACATTCACAAATCTTGGATAAGTACAATTGCTACTTTATCTTCTAGGTATAATATATCTGTACTTACCTTTGATAGTGAAGGAGAGTTTATAGATTATTTAGTTGCTTTAGACAACAAACTCTCTAGTGAAAAGGATTCTGTTAGACCAGATCCAATAGCAAGAAAACCAACCAGCTTACAAGAGAGAAAAGAAAATACTCTTTGTGCTGCAGAAGGAGTAAGTATAAAAACTGCTCAACAGATACTTGAATGTTATGGGTCTGTTAAGAATGTAGCAAATGAAACAATAGAAGGTTTACAAAAAATAAAAGGAATAGGTGAGAAGACTGCCCAATCAATTTATGATTTATTCCAATAACCATAAAACAATTGAAACCCATGATGAAGATGTGAACCATTACAATCTTGAAACCCAAGTAGAGGATGTGAACCATAAGCATATTGAAACCCACAGGTAAGATGTGAACCACCAATATTTTGAAATCCATAAACGTAATGTGAACCAGTCTATAATTGAAACCCACAACTTCCATGTGAACCAAATCTTTCCTGAAACCCAAAAGAAATGTGTGAACCAAAAATATGAAATTGAGGAATATATATGAAAAAGAAATTAATATGCCCATTATGTAAGCAAGAGATAACTGAATCTGAAGTGCCTGATACCCACCATAAAGATGGAGATCATAGTAATAACAAGAAAAACAATTTAGTAAAAGTCCATCACAAATGTCATATGATCCATCATGAGATATATCCAGAGAACTATAATGAATTAAGACAGAAAGTTGAGACAGCTATAGATTATCAAAAGGCTAGGATAGGATTTGAAAATCAAATGAGTGCTAGAGAAAGGCTTGGGTTTAAATCATTTGAAGAGCAAGATGAATTATCAAAACTAATGAAGAAATTAGAATCCAAAATTAAGAAAGATTATAGTAATACAGTAGAAGACATACCTATATGTAAAGATTGGCTATTAAATTTAGAAGGAATTGGTTTGGATATATCTGCACAGATAATAGCACTTATTGGTGATATAAGTAAATTTGAAAATATAAGTAAGTTATGGTATTATTCTGGATATGGATTAGATAAGAAAGGAAAAAGAACCTGTATGTGGAAAGGGTATACTCATAACTATAATCCAAACTTAAAATCAGTATTATATAAACTTGGAGCTAATGGTTTTATAATGCACAAGAAAAATAGCTACTATGGTAAATTATATGATATATTTAAAGAAGATTATAAATGTAAACATCCAAAAGAAATAGATAATCCTAAATATGATGCCAAAAAGAAGAGAGGGTATAAGAAATGTTATACTCCAAAACACATTGATATGATGAGTAGAAGAAAAGTACTTAAAGTATTCCTAAAAGATTTATGGATTGTATGGAGATACTATGAGAATTTGCCAATTACTATGCCATATGAGGTAGATACTCTAGGACATCATATTCACTCAATACCTAATTTTGGTAATCCACTCGAGATATTAGAAAATGATAATAACTGGAAGAAAGAAAACAACACGTGGATATATATAGGTAAGGATAACTAAAAACATTTTGAAACCCATGTATGTGATGTGAACCATATCCATACTGAAACCCACAAATCTTGTGTGAACCAACACAACTTTGAAACCCATGGGGATGATGTGAACCAGTATATTTATGTAGCCATGACATGGTTTATGTGTAGATTAACAAAAATATGGAAAGAAGAATATGAAAGGAATAAGTATAGTAGCAATAGTTTTAGCAATAATAGCTCTAATACTTGCAGGAGTTAGTGTTGCTATAGAAGAAGCTGGACCTAAAGGAGACATCGGTTTAACAGGAGAAACTGGACCTCAAGGAGAGGTTGGACCACAAGGTGAACAAGGACCAAAAGGAGATACTGGGGAACCAGGACCAGAAGGACCTAGAGGACCAAAAGGTAATCAAGGTAATCAAGGTAACCCTGGAAAAGACGGTGAAGATTTAGAGCCAAATGATGCTCCAATTATAACCGTGAATGATAGTGATAGTTACGTAGAAGGTTGTTGCAAATGGGATGATTTTCATTTCTGTTTGAATATATCTAGTGACGATACCGAGAATGACGTAAGGAAAATCTGTTTATACTATAGATGTATAGAAGATGACCTTTGGGAACTCGGACAAGAATGGCCTATGTTATACAATGGTGATTACGTTACCTATTGTAAAGAGATAACTGGTAATTACTATTGGGGAAACAAAACATTCTATTGGTTAGTAGAGATCATTGACGGAGAGAATTTAGTATATCTCCAAGGCAACACAACACTATGTAAACCATCATGTGAATAATTTCCTACCAAGATAGAGAAGGAATTCTTGGATTGGGTGGTGCCAAGTAAAATCCAATCACCCATTAAATCCAAAAGGTAAAATATATGATAGATATATTATTAATCTGCCTATGTGGTATAGGAGCAATATCTCTAATACTGTACCTACTAAAAGTATTAGTAAGAGCCATACTATACGAGAATAGGCTAATGTATATAAACAATCGAAGTTGTAATAGACGATGGAGGAAGTGAGACTATGAAAAAAAGTATAATAGAAAGTCACATAGGAAAATATGTAGACTTAAATACAGTAAATGATATGAGAATATTTGGTACATTAGAAGATTGTGATGATTCGTTTGTTACAATCAAGAGACCAAAGTTCTATTCGGATCACTATAGAGAAACCCATTGCATAATACCAATCAGTGATATTGTATACATCGATATATGTAAAAAGTCTCAAGCGTCTGAAGATAAAATAAGATTTGATAAGTGGCTAGTAAAGAAGAAGAAGCACCAAGACTTAAAAGATAATGAGAGTGTTGAAGTAAGATGAGATGTTATGAGTGTGGTGAAACATTACTAAACGATGAAGACATAGATTGGGGCATATGTAGGAAGTGTAGATCACAACTAGGTTTCGACCACATGGATGAAGAAGATGCTAGAAAATATAATGAGCATAGAAGAATGAGAAATATATGGAGAGAATCAGAAGAAGAGTGTCTAGGTCCAGGATGGTAATATAATGGAAGATGATAAAGTAAAGAAAAATGCAGAAGCCCATTGGAAGTATGTTGAAAGTATCTGTCATAAAATGTATGTTGATGCTTTCATACATGGATACAAACATGGTAAGGAAGATAAATGAAAGTAACTTTAATTGATTATACAAAAGATGGTATGCATCTAATAGCTAACATGGCTAGAGCAACCAGAAAGAATAGTTTAGATCTAAGTGAACATAAGAATAATGAACAATTTGTAAGGAACCTTATTAAAGTAGGCCATTTAGGTATACTTGAACATATAACATTTACATTTAATGTATCTGAGGTAAGTAGATGCTTAACACATCAACTAGTAAGACATCGTATTGCAAGTTATCTACAACAATCTAATAGACATGTGAAACCTAAATGGGAAGATTATGTTATTCCACATACTTGTATGACTCCTAGCGATTGGACAGAAGAAGACGGTAAGGTTGATACACATGAAATATTTGAATGGACTATGGATAAAGCATATGCAGGATATCAAGATTTGATTGCACATGGAGTACCAGTAGAAGATGCAAGATATGTATTACCACCTGCATTCTATACTCATATATCTATGACTATGAATGCAAGAACATTAAGACATTTCCTAAAACTAAGACTAGATAAACAGGCTCAATGGGAGATAAGAGAACTAGCAAATAAAATATTTGAAATAGTGTACGAAAAGTATCCTATAGTGTTCGAGGATTTGCTCGAGGAAGCCCAGAAACGGCCCTTGTAGGCATTATCTTTTGTTCCGAATACTAGACCCTTAGTAAGGGGGGTAAAAAGGCTTAGAGGCGTTTAAAATGAATATTGATGAAATAAGAGAAGAGAAAGAATTATTGATTAGAAAACTTGATGTGACATATGAAGAAGTCAGAGAACTAGAGGATAAGATACATGAACTAACACAAAAAGAGAATGAGTTAGACGACAAGATAACTAAAATAATATGTCCAGAATGTAATGGATATGGATACACAATAGAAGAAGATGGGAAGATATTGTGTATGATGTGTAAAGGTAATAGATATTTGTGGGCTAGAAAATTTACAGGATGAGGTATGAATTTGATTGATGAATTTGAAGGTGGATATAGATACTTCTGTCATTGGCATTCTGGTAAGTCATTATATGGTGACCAGATTAAAGTACATAACAAGAAAGAAGTAATAAGCCTAATAGAGAAATATAATGGTATGGAGAATTGTGGCATATCTATAAGTACATTTGTTAATGGCATGCCTAAACTGCTTTACTTACCATTTGACTTTGATTCACCTAATCTAGAAGATTCATTTGAAGACGCTAAAAGATTATATAATACAATAATAGGTTTTGGATATAAAGCATCCTTCCACTTCTCTGGAGGTAAAGGATTCCATGTATTAATACCTATTGTACCTAAACACTATTCTAAGATCCAACTACTTAAGGCACAACAATTCTTTAAGAGAACACTTAATCTAGAAACAGCAGATGAACAGATATTCAGAGATGTAAGAAGAATAATAAGAATACCTGGTACATATCATATGAATGGTAACTTATGTGATGTGTATGCATATAATGATGAAGGTAAGACATTAGATCTAGAAGAGTTATCACCACCTGAATTTAATAAGTTTGTAGATATAGGTAAATCTACAAAACCAATACCTAAAAATATAATACATCACGATTATCCTTGTATAGAAAGATTAATTAATGATAGAGAATATTGGGAACAGAATCATCCAAGAGGAGAGAATGAACCACATTGGCTAATAAGATTTGCTTGGGTAATAGAACAAGCATATAAAGGTAAAACACCAGAAGAGATGCTTGAAGAAATAAGAGAATTTGATTGGGATGATTTTGATGAAGAGAAAACTTTATATAATATAAACTATATATTAGAGAGAGATTATACTCATCCAACCTGTGACACATTACAGGAATTAGGATTATGTCTAGATGGATGTCCATATAAAAAAGTATATAGACCAAAGAGAATAAATGATAATAGTATCAGGACTTGAAAGGAGTGGTACTTCACTTATGATGCAAATCCTAAAAGATGCAGGATTTGATGTATTATATGATGATGGTAGAAAACCAGATATACATAATCCAAAAGGATATTATGAGTTAGATGATGGGAAAATAATAACCAAGCTAGAACATAATCAGTTTGATATAAATAAATATAAAGATTCAGTAATAAAAATAACAGCATATGGAATTCCACTTATATCTGGAAATGCATATACAGTTATATATATGGAAAGAGATATAATAGAAGTAGCAGAATCACAAAGAAGTATGATGAAAGGTAAGGCACAATATATTGCAGCACATAATGATATAGAACTACTTACTAAATTAAATAGATCAACCAAAAAGTATATGAGAGATAATAATATAAATTATACTATTATCAATTATAATAAATTAATAACAAGACCTAATAAGGAATTGGAGAAACTATCCAACTTCCTAGATAAAGATCTAACTAAAAGTATTAGAGTAATAGATAAAAGCTTATATAGAAATAGGAGATAAAAATGAAAGAAGAAAGAATAAACCCTTTTAATATGAAGAAAGCAGAACTGCTTGAACTATTTAAGGGTAGATGTAAACATGGACATACATATGCAGAACATCCAGCATGTTATGTCAAAGAAAAGCAAGACACTACAAAGATAGGATATATAGATATAGAAACCTCTAACCTTAAAGCAAACTTTGGTATAATGTTATCTTATGCTATAAAAGTTAGAGGAGAGGATACAATATACTGTTCTACTATAACTAAAAAAGAAATAGAGAATGGTACATTAGATAAGAGACTAGTGAAACAATGCATAGAAGATATGAAAAAGTTTGATACAGTAATGGGGTACTACTCTACTAAATTTGATATACCATTCATTAGATCAAGGGCTATGTATTGGGATATAGACTTTCCTATATATGGTGAGTTGAATCATAAAGATGTATGGTATATGGTAAGAGCAAAGATGTGTCTACATTCTAATAGACTAGAATCAGCTTGTAAACACTTAGGTATACAAGGTAAAACACATTTAGATGGTCTTTACTGGATAAAAGCATTATCTGGTGACAAAGAATCATTAGACTATATACTAGATCACAACAAGAAAGATGTAATTATATTGGAAGAATTACACAATAGAATAAAAGAATTTGTAAGAGATAGTACTAGGAGCATTTAATGAAAAAGAATATACCATTTAGATGTGATGCTAAAGGATGTAATAGATTTCCATATATGGAGATGTATGACTTAGATGAACACAAATGGTACTACCTATGTAGAATACATTACATAATAGATAGGCTGAAGAATGGAAATAAGCATGGATATGCTAAAGTAGATACTGTGAGAGAAATGTTAGATGGATTAAGACAAGACTTATTTAACTTAGAATTGGAAGTAATAAGTCTACGAATTGATTTGGAGGAAAAAGATGAGTGATTACTGCAGTGTATGTGGTGAGTATCTAGAAACATTTGAAGAGAAAGAAGAAGGTATATGTTGGAATTGTCAATCAGCTATGCTACAGGAAGATGAAATAGACTTAGGACTTGGAATTGAGGAAGATGATATTTAAATCTATATTAGTAGTAGTGAAGTTTTCATTTGTACTAGTAACATCTACCATATTTGTTGTTGGAATGGCACTAAACAATGAATCAGTTATTGGTATATCTGGTATAGTATTAATAGGTTACATACTATATAGAAAGATAGATCAATTACATAAACAATACTCTATATTCAAACAGATACCATCATACATAAAACAAATGGTAAGTTCAGGAGACTTTACTAACATATATAAATCCAAGAAAGATATAAAGAATGAGGATGAAAGAGGTTATCAATGAAGATAGAGGAATTACCAAAGTGCTTACAAAATGGATATGATAGTGATTCTATAGTCTACTATACAGATAGTGAATTCTACTATAATAAGGATGTAGATAAAGATCTAATAGAAGACTTAAGAAACAAAGAGTTCCAAGTATATACTGGATACTATACACCTAAGATAGGTAATTGGGAAGCATGGAAAGCTAAAGAGCCTACATCTAAACCAACTATCTATTTATTAGGAAGAGGTAAGAAGTCTGGTAAACAAAAGATTAAAGTAGAAGGGTTCTTACCATACTGTTATATGCCAGATACTAAAGGTGAGTACGAAACTTATCTAGGAGACAAAGTAAAGAAACTAATCTTTGAGTGTAATCCTAGAGCAGTTGGTGATTTCAGAAAAGGACTAGAAGAACAGAAAGCATCAGTTATACCACTAGAAGCTGATGTGCCATTTATAAGAAGGTTCTTGTGTGATACATATCCCTCATTCAAACCTAATAAAGAAATAACTCCTAAGATAGCAATCTTTGATGTTGAGACTAATTTCCCTCATACTCAAGACTTAATATCATTCTCAATTAATTCAGATGGTGAGATATATCATAATTCAATATATAATGTATCACAAGAAGAATTAGCATTAGACCTATATAATAGACTAATAGAGCATGATATAGTAACAGGATGGAATGTTAAGTTCGATATGGATATTATAAATGAAGAACTTAAGAACATAGATAAATCTCTATACCTACCTAATGAAGTAGCAGTTATTGACTTAAGAACTATAGTAAAGAAGATGTATGCTAGAGAAATAAAAGGTTCTTGGTCATTAGATAATGTAGGTGAAAAGATTGTTAATATAAATAAAGTAGAGATAGAAGGCTATCCTAGAGATCTAGATAAAGAAGACCTTGAGAAATATAATAATCAAGATGTTCTAATACCACAAAAATTAGAAGAGGAATTAGGTGCATTACAATGTCATACTATACTTTCATGGAGTGCAGGATGTACTATAGAAGATACAGAAATAACAACAGTAGTAAATGATTTATCTTTATTAAGAGCTTATCATAAAGCAGGTAAAGTACTTAACTCAAAACCACCTTGGGGATTAAGACCACCACCTGGTAAAGCAAGATACAAAGCAGCTGACCCTAAAGCAAGACCTGGAGTATATAGTAATGTAATGGCATTTGATATTAAACATGCATATCCTTGGGCAGTACAAGCTATTAATGCAACTCCAGAAACAAAAGATAAAAATGGTAAATACATAGCTCCTAATGGAGTTAGATTTAATGATAAACCATCTGTGTTTGTAGATACTCTTAAAGACCTTATGGATGAAAGAAGTAAAATAAAAAGTAAATTAAAAGAGTTGGATAGTAAATCAGATGAATATAAAAGACTTAAGTTTATAGACTTTGCTCTTAAGACACAAGCCGCTGCTTTCTCACATGGTGAATTTGGCTATTGGCGTTCACGTATGAAAGATTATGAAGTAGCTGAAGCAATCACACAAACATCACATGATTTAATATTTCATGCTATGGGTAAATCAGATGAATTAGGCTATCCTTGGATATACCAACACACTGATTCAATATATATACAAGCTCCTAAGAAGAATAAAGATTTATTAGTAAGTACAATAGATAATATGGTTGAGAGATACTGTAAAGAAAAAGGGTATAGAGTACCTGCTCAATTAGAATATCAAGAACCATATATAAAGAGAGCATATATACACTCACCTGCCAGAAATGTTATGGTCCCTGAAAAGGTAGATATAGATGATGATGAGAATTGGAAAGTTACAGGTATGAACTTTATGAGAAGTGAAACCCCTGATGCTCTTAAGAAAATAGAAATAGATTTAGTAAAATTAAAATTAAAGAGAAGAAGTGCTGTAGAACTTATTCAATATCTAAAGAAAGCAATCGCTAGTCTTGGTGAATTAACGAGTATTGATTTAGGAATAGTAAAACCATTTAATAAACCACTTAATGAATATGGTGGACAGACTGAAGACGGTAGAAATATACCAATACCATATCATATACAAGCATTGATAGATGCTCATGATGAATATGGATTTGAAATAGAAGAAGGAGAAAAGTTTATGCTATTACCAGTTATGTCAGAAGAAACAACTGGTAAGAGAAAAGTAACAAGAGTAAGAAAATATATGGCATTCCCTATATCAGAGGGATTACCTAAACAGTATACAATTGACTATGAGAATTATTTAAAATCAAATCTATATGGAAAGATATATCAGCTATTTGATATACCTTCAGATATATTAGAAGAGTGTGTAAGAGATTATGTACCTAATATAGAAACAGCTAATAAGATAGTAAAGAAAGCAATAGAGGAGATGAAGAATGATAATTGAAATATTAATATTTATATTCCTATGGTTCACTATGTGTGGACTATGGCATGAAACAATGCATACATTAGAATGTGAAAGACAAGGTAGTCAAGGAACATTTTGGATTGTATTCAATGGTATTATACCAGGTATGAGATGTTCTTGTTATTCTTTTACAGGAAATCTGAATCGTGATCTATATCTATTAGCAGGAGGAGTATATACTTCAATCATATGCTTCATATTAGTATTTTTATTTGATGGGTTTGTATCATGGACTTTCCTCACATTAGGATTTGTTCAACTAGCATATGGATTCTTTGAATATAAATATATAGATGTTATGTCCACTAATAAATATACTATAGGTAGATATTTAATATATGTAATAATTGTATTTGTAATGATGTTAATTTATTTCCTAGCATAGGGATTGGTATGACTTTAGTAGAAGAAATTAAAGATAAGTATGTAAAGGAAATGATAAAGGAATTAAAGAAAATGAGAAAAGAATATAAAGGAAAACCTGCCAATGGAAGAACTGACTTTATATTTAGAACTGGCGTAGTTGCTGGTTTAGAGAAAGCAATTGAATTAGTAGAGGAGTATGAGTGATAAAATGACAGATGAAGCAAGTAAGATGAGTGTAGATGATGCAAAAAAAAGAAAAGGAAAATTAGGGATGTCTTCTAATGAATTTGAGGATATAATCAATGAGAAACAAGATGAACTATTTACTGACTTAAGAAGCTTAATCTTTCAATGGAAAGAACAAGATGACGGTGCTAAAAAGATGATGTCTAGATTGCCTAATGGTAAAGTTGTGTTCTTAGATAGGTCAGATGATCCAGAAGAGATAAAGACAGACACTCCTTATATATGTGCTGTATACGAAAGAGAAAGAGAAGCTTTCGCCAAAGTTATATGTGAAGAATATAAACCAAAAATTTATATATTACCTTCTCATATTGTACACTTAGTGTATAAAGATGATAAGGATAAAACACAAATAGAGATGCCAGGACCACAATACAAAGGATATGAACAGAGACTATTGTATTGTATAAAGAAATGTGAAGCATTAGGGTTCCCAGAAGTGGCATTAATATTTAGAGGAAATAGGAGAAAGGAGGTATTTGAATAGGACAAAGATGTTGTGTATGTGGTTTTAATACCATTTTTTATATATGGACATCCACTAGAAATTTCTCTGTAGAGGAATTATCTCCAAAGGATAAAACAGTTTATAAAAATGGTAAGCCATATGTGATGAAAGAAGAAGGAAAACCAATATGTTTAAAATGTTACAATGAGATGAAGAAACATGAATAAGTATAGAATAGGAATACAATGCTCATCTATAGGTGAAAGATGTGGGATATACACATACTCTATGAGACTAGAAAAATACCTAAATGGGCTTAAGGAAGATAAGAACGGAAATAAAGTTGATGTAGATGCGTATATCTTTGATGCAAAAGCAAAGAAGAATACTGATTTAATATGTATACAATATGAACCAGGCTTAATGCCACCACAAAAACTAGCACATTTACTAGGCGAATATATAGATCCAGTAGTTACTACTGTACATCATATAGGATATTTAGAATCATTCTATAATTCATTAGATGGGTTTATATTTCACTCAGAAGATCAAGTAGAGAATAAGCCTTGGGATTATGCAGTTATAGAACACCCATCTTTAGTATTCAAAAATAAAGATAAGATGGAATTAAGAAAAAAATATGACTTACCTACAGATAAGAAAATACTAGGTACTGCTGGTTTTATTATGGGTACTGGTAAAAATCTTCCAATAACAGTTGGTGAGATATTAAAACATTTAAACAAAGATGAATTCTTATATCTTACTACATCATTCTGGAAAGCAGGAGACATGGGAAGAAAGTATGATATAGTAAAAGAAGTAAAGAAACTAGGTAAGGAAGATCAATTTAGAATAGATACTGACTTTGTATCTGCTGAAACATTAAATGAAAAATTACAAGCATGTGATTTATTATGGACATGGTGTGCAGTTGGTCCAAATGATGTAGGTTCTCAATCTGGTATAGCTGCAGATATGTATGGTGCAAGAAGAAAACTAATTGTTAAGGATTCAGCTCACTATTCATTCATTGGATCCCAAGAAGGAGTTGAAGTAGGAAGACCAAATCCAAAAGACTTTGCTAAAGATGTAGTTGATGTATTAAGAAATGGTGATTTAGATGATGTTCCAGATCCACTGTGGTTATCTTGGGAAGAAAAAGCTAAAGATTATCTAGATTACTTTCAACAGGTATTAGGTGAATAAAATGACTAAAGAGAAAGTTCTTTTAGTAGGTGATGATTTAAACAGTCCTACAGGTTTTGCAGTTAATGGTATGAATATATCATGGGCATTAGCTAAAGACTTTGATGTACATTATCTAGGAGTACAGTCATATCAGGGGTTTAGAGTTAAATTAGATTTAGAAGGTGAAGAAAGAGAAGTAATACAACATCCTAATATACCAAGAACTCCTAATGTAGAATGGGATTTTGGACAGAGTTCATTACCACCACTATTAGATAAATTAAGACCAGATGTACTACTTACTATAAATGATATACAAATGATATCACATGTACCACAAGTAATGTGTCCAGATAGTGTAAACATAAGATTAATAGACCTACCATCTAAAGAGTGGATACCAGAAGAAGCACTTAAGATGCAGATAGAAGGACAAATAAGAAAGTTTAAAGAAAGATTTCCAAGAGACCTTAAATGGATAGCTTACTGTCCACAAGATGGCGATCCCCCAATGAAAAATTGGCAGAACATATATAGAATGGCAGATCAAGTAGTTGCAATGGCTAAGTATGGACAGAAAACATTTAAAGAATACTACAATATGGATGTTCCTTATATATGGCATGGTGTTGATTCTAATGTATTTAAACCTGAAGATAAACCAGAAAAACTACAAGATAAATTTGTGGTTGGAGACATAAATAGAAATCAACCCAGAAAACAACCAATTAGAATAATAGAAGCATTTGCTAAATTTGCTAAAAATAAACCAGATGTGTTACTACATTTACAACAAGATTGGAATGACCGTTTTGGTTGGCCACTAAAATACTTTGTAGATATGTATGGAATTGCTAATAAATGTATCAGACCAGGTAAGGTAGGAATGTCAAGAGAAGAAGTGGCTAAAGTATATAATGCCTGGGATGTTAATATGATGACTACTGGTGGAGAAGGTTTCGGTTTGGCATTTGCAGAATCAATGATGTGTGGTGTACCTAATATAGCATGTGATTATACTACAAGTAAAGAACTAGTAGATGATGGATGGCCTAGACCAAGAGGACTATTAACTAAATATGATTTACATTGGGAACTACTAAATGTAGCTGCAGTTAGAAGATCATTAGTAGACGTAGATGACCTAGTAGACAAATTAAATTATTATTATCACAAGAGAGATGCATTAGAAAAACATAGTGAAAATGCAGCTAAATGGGCACAAAAGAATTTGAATATGAATACTATTGGAGATCAATGGTGTAAATTAGTAAGAGATGTAATAGATAGGGAGGACTAAGAAATGAATATATTTCATTATAAGAAATCATCTGGAGAATATAAAGCTTTTAATATAAACCCTACAGATGATAATGACGCAGTTTTTGTAAACATAGTACAAGGCGTAAAGAATGGTAATAGAGATCAACTTACATTAAAGATGAATAAACAAGAGTTAGCATTTATAGTTATGGAAGCAACAAAGATATACAACTCACTAGAGGATAAAGAAGATGACAAAGGAAGTGACAGTTAAATTTACATGTGACTTGTGTGACAGAGAATTCTCAGAAGAAGCAGATAGTTTTGGTGAATTAACTTGGGTATGCCCAGAGTGTAAAAGCAAAGAAAAGGTATATCTTATTGATATAAAAGAGTTACACAAGAATGATGAACCAATAGTAATGGGTCGTGGTGGATGCAGACAGAAGTAAGACATAGTCTACAAACCTGTCTTACCTGCCTATATCGTCATGTCTGTGAAAAGAAAATAAAAGATGTATATAGAATAGGGTGTGATGATTATCTACCTGAAGATTCTAATATGTTATGGAGGAAATAAGAATGAAAGATAAAGAGTGGAAGGAATATCAACAAGAGATAGAAGAGTTATGGAACTTACCATTACCTAAAGTAAAGATAACATATAAGAATAACAAAGTAGAAATTAAAGATGCACTATCATATTGTGCTACATGTGGAAAACCAGAGTTCTATTCTTTAGATACCTTACAGGATGTATTTGGGGAATCAAAAGGATTAGATATGTATGATAGACAGAATAAGGAATGGAAAATAGCGAGGGTAGAAGATGTCTGGTAAAAAGTGGAGTTTGAAAGATAAGAAAATAGTCTATGATACATTATTAGAAGAGAGATATGGTGATATTATATATTATTACAAATCATCTGATATAGATATTCTCAGAGAGAAACTGATTGAGGATGTTATAACATATGTTGGTGTTGAGATAGGTTACGACAAACCTCTTTATAGTCATATGTCTTATGTTATAAAAGAGATTATTAATAGGAGATTTGGAAATGAAATGTCTTAGATGTGGTAAATATATAGGTTCAACAACTTATAAATATTGTCCATATTGTGGAATATTATTAAATATACCATCTGATGCTGATGGTTGGCAAGATGGTTATACTTATGGAACATAGGAGATTTGGAGTAGATGACTAAGAAAGTATATTGCAAGAATTGCAAGTGGTTAGGAACTAAAAAATACTCATCAGGCACATCATACCAAGCTTGCATATGTCCAAATATTCCATATAGAGATTCTTGGTATCATAAGTGGCAACCAGATAATCCAATGGAGATTAATGAAAATAATGATTGTAAATGTTTTGAGGAGAAATAGAATATGTTAGTAATTTTGTGGGATTCATTAAGGATAGACTTTACAGAACCTTTGCATGATATATTTCCAGAGGAGACGTGGAGTTCATATAGAACAATAGCTGGTTTCACAGCACCTGTAGTGTCATCAACGATAACAGGAAAGACACCAGAAGAGTTAGGTTTAAAGAGAGATACTAGTGACTTTACAGCTACATTAGATCATAATGTAATAGATGATATGTTATTTGATCACTTTGATAAGTATATAAGTATAGGTAGGCTCATAGGTCCAGAGACAAGAACTATGCCACTACCACCTAGTAGAGTAGGTAACTTTAAGTTCCTAGAACCTATTAAGTGGAATGCTGTAAGTAACTGGGATCCAGATATCTATAGATACTTTGGTATGAAGTGGAGTAAAGTATCACCTCATTGGTGGGATTTAATTTGGTATCATAACTTTATTACTCATGGTAACTTTAGTGTATTTGATAGTAAAGGAGCAGTAGAGTCACCTGAAATTAAGAATGGTATGAGAGTAATGGAAAGACTATCTAGACAACAACCAGAGGAAATGAAGAAACTATATATGCAGGGAGTTAATAATGCTGTCCAAGTACTAACTGGATTAAGAGACATCTGTGATAACAAAGAAACAATTATATGCTTTGCTGACCACGGAGAATCATTTGGAGTTATGGATGGTATGGAAGCATGTGGCCATTTTCATGGTATGGAGAAGCATCCTGTATTAGGTACTGTACCAATATGGATCAATCGAAAGGAAGAGATACCTAAAGATATTAACAATCTAAATCTTAAGGATTGGATTGTAAAGATGTACAAGAAACATGAATTGAATAATCCTGAATATCAGAAGTATAAAAAAGGTAAAGATGTTTGATTGGATTGGTTTAATACTCACCCTAATAGGCTCATTAACTGTAATTAAGAAGAACAAATATGGTTTCTTATTTATGGGATTTGGGTGTTTATCTTGGATAGGATTTGGAATTCAAGTAGATAGTTTAGCTGTAATAATAACTAATGTAATATTCTTTGGTGTGAATATATTTGGTTTCTATAGATGGAAAAAAGATGATTAAATGGAAGATGAAATAGGTAAGACTGCAAGAGAGCTAGATGAAAAAGAAATCATATATAGGATAAGAGTTGGTCCTAGAACTATAAGAAGAATATTTATGGCTATATTAATGTGGATTATTGTAATTATATTGATGTGTAAGTTTTTATGAAAAGAGTAAGTAAAGAAGACTATTATCTTAATATAGCAAGAGAAGTATCAACAAGGTCACCATGTCTTAAATTACAGGTAGGAGCTATTATAGTTAAAGATGATTGTATAGTATCAACTGGATATAATGGTCCACCTAGAGGAGAACCACATTGTGATGTATGTACTAGATTAGATATTCCAGATGGAGAATCTTATGGTAAAGAATGTCCTGCTGTGCATGCAGAGGAAAACGCTATAATCAATGCGGCTAGGTATGGCATTTCAATAAACGATAGTGTAATGTATTTATATACAGGAATTGGATTAGAACCCTGTTATAGATGCAAGAGAGCTATTATAAACTCTGGAATAAGTGATGTTTATTATGTTTAAATATAGGGTAATAATATGAGAAGAGGATCAAGAAATAGATTACATCCAGGACTTGGAAGACGTAGATACCAAGCTGGAGATAAACCTGGAAGTGGACCAGGTGGAAATTGTATATGTCCAAGTTGTGGATATAAAACTCCACATAGTAGGTCATCTCCATGTAATCAAATAAAATGTCCTAACTGTGGGAATGTTTTAACTAGAGAATAGGAGGATTAATATGACTAATGTATCTACTGATACTTTCGAGTTTACCATAACTGTAATTCAACATGCAAATCTACAAATAACTAATCCAGTGTATCCTACTGCAGTAGAGTCTGGAGAAGACTTTGATATATCATATCAAATAACCAATACTGGAGCAGAAGACACCTGTTATGGTGAGATTATGAATATTGGTTTAGGTTCAGTTATGCCAGGTAGTGATTGGGAAGAAACAATTGCAGCTGGAGCTACTGAAACTAAAATATATACAGTTTCTGGTGGAATTACAGAAAACTTAAATGCTATAATAGAAGTTGGATATGTGAAGTAATGCATATCTCTTTTATAGGTAAGGTGGGAGCACCAAAGGAAGTGCTTCCTAATGTTCCATTTAATATAAGATGGAGAATTTGGTATATAAGTATACCGTTTATTAAGTTTAATATTAGAATAAAACTAAATAGGGATGAGGAATTATTTAATAAAACAAAAACAATAATCCCTCTATTCTTTTTTGGTTTAGTAAGAAGTGAAGTTGATGATTCAATTGGTGAGGATAAAAAATATAAATTAAGTATGGAGAGTTGGTAATGGAATGTAATGATTGTGATCTATATAAAACAAGGACTAATATAGTAGAAGGCGATGGGAATCCAAATTCAGATATAATGTTTATAGGTGAAGCACCTGGTAGAACAGAAGATGATTTAGGAATACCATTTATAGGAGCAGCAGGTAAGATACTAGATGAATTACTAAAGAAGGTTCATCTAGTTAGAGAAAACATATATATAACTAATATAGTTAAATGTAGACCACCAAAGAATAGAAACCCAACAGAGAAAGAAATTAAAGCTTGTAGTAAACACTTAGATAATGAAATAAAAATTATCAAACCAAAAACAATAGTTCCATTAGGAGTATTTGCAACTAAATATGTATTTAATAAATATGGTATTAAGTTTACTTCTATGACAGCAGCTAGAGGAACTGTATATAAGGTTGGTGACATAAGAATTGTACCTATGTATCATCCTGCATCTATTATATACAACAGAAATTTACAAGATATAATGTTTAAGGATATTGGATTGGTGATTACATAGCATCAACTACAAGTGGAGCATATACATATACAACTACAACAAATCCTAATACTACTGTTGGTGGTATAGCAACATATTATGTTTCGTCCAGTAATCTGAAATTTAATTTTATATCTTCTAATATTACTCCTTGGAATATTAGCACACCAATTACTAATCCAAAAGAAATGTTAAAACAAGTTCATGACATAATTATTGCAGGAGAGACATTTACTCTTAATGAAGAGCAAATATTAAGACTAATGGATTTACTATCAGAGAATGGACTTGATATAGATACTGTAAGTTTAGAAGATGTGAAGCCATATTTAGTAGCGGTGAAAATATGAAAGTAGTAAAGAAATTAGGATATAGACAACCATTCAATTTAAATAAAATAAGAACAGCATTAATGAGGACATCTAGTAATATAGGTAAAACATTTAGCAATGATGAGTGGATGGAAATTAAACCAAGAATATTAAGTAGGTTGGAACCTGTTATGGAAGGAAGAGAAGAATTATTCTTCTGGGAGATAGATGATGCAGTTATTGATTCTCTTTTAAGATCTAGGTTTAAAGACCTAGCAAGAGAATATATAGAAACCAGAAGTAAAGACGCAAAAGACAAATTAAATGATTTAGGATTATCACCTTTGGCAATGTATCTATTAAAACAAAGATACTTAAGAAGGGATGGAAATAATAAATGTATAGAGACAGCAAAACAAATGATGTGCAGAGTAGGTACAGCAGTAGCTAGTCAAGAGAAAACACAAGAACTAAAAGAACTATATACAGAGAAATTTAACAATATGTTAATTAGTAGAGACTTTGTACCAAATTCCCCTTGTTTAGTCTCAGCTGGTGCGGATAGAAAAGGTACTTGGTTTGCATGTTTTGCATATGCAATGGACGATTCATTAACTAGTATATTCTCTGTCTTACATAAAACAGCAAGAACCTTTCAATTAGGAGGTGGAGTTGGAGTAAGCATAGCTAACCTTAGAGAGAAAGGGTCTAGTATATCAGGTACAGGTGGGGAGAGTTCTGGTTCAGTAGCATTCTTAGAATTATTTGATACAATGTGTAAGACTGTTAAAGCAGGTGGCTTTAGAAGAGGAGCACTTATGGCTCTAACCAAATATAATCATCCAGATATTAATTGGTTTATACATTGCAAACGAGATACATCTAAACTAAACAATATGAATATTAGTGTATTAGTAGATGATAATTTCTTTAGTACACTAGAAAAGGATGGTACTATAGATTTGGTATCACCTAAAGATGGTGAAGTAAAAGGTAAAGCATCTGCAAGATTAATGTTAGAAAGTATAGCTACTAATATATGGGAAACTGGAGAACCAGGATTATTATTCTATAATAGAATAAATAAAGATAACCCAACTCCTCATCTTGGTGATATAGAGTTAACAAATCCATGTAGTGAATCAACATTACTTAATGGTGAAGCATGTAACCTAGGATCAATCAATTTAGTTAATCATTTAAACGAAGATAGAACAAGTATAGATTGGGATAAATTAGCTAATACAACTAAACTAGCTGTGAGATTTCTAGATAATATGATTGATGGAAGTCCATTTCCAGATGATCAAGTAAAGAAAGCAGTTCTAGCTACTAGAAAGATTGGTGTTGGTGTAATGGGATTACATGATATGATGATGTATTTAGGTATAAAGTACTCATCTGATAAAGCTATAGAAATAGCAGAAAAGGTAATATCATTTATACAAGACTCAGCTGACCAGGCATCTAAAAAATTAGCTAATGAAAAAGGAACATACCTAGAATGGAAAAAAGAATATCCAAAGAGGAGAAATGCAATAGTAACTATACAAGCTCCTACTGGTAGTATTAGTCTAATAGCTGGGGTATCACCTGGAATAGAACCTAATTTCTATAAGAACTACTCTAGAGAGATAGATGGTAATATAGTTAGAGTTAATCATCCACTAGCTGATTCAGAATATTTTGAAACAGCAGCTGAGATATCACCAGAGCAACATCTAAAGATACTAGCTACATTCCAAAGACACATAGAGAATTCAGTAAGTAAAACAATTAATGTACCACAAGAAACTACAGTAGAGCAAATAAAAGAACTGTTAATAAAGGCACATGACTTAAATGTCAAGGGAGTTACAATATTTAGAGAGGGCTGTAATAGAGATAGCCTTATTAAATGTGAAGATTGTAAATTACCTGGGAATGAAGAATGAGAATATTAACTAAAGAAGGATGTAATCAATGTCAAAAAGTTATGGAATATTTAGATTCAAAGAATATAGACTATGAAGTTATAAATCTATCTAAGAAGGAAGAAAGAGAAAATAGAAAACACTATAGAGATAGTGGATATAGACTACTTCCTGTGGTAGAAAATAATGGATGGGCTATAGAAGGACTTAATATAAAATTATTGGAGGAATATATAAATGGCTGAAGAAGAAGATCCAGTACCTTTAGAAATGAGGAAGTGTGTACACTTACTTACAAATAGTTTAGGTACTGAAGTGTTGATATCAACAAATGATAAAAACGACAATATAGATAAAGTAATAAAAGAAGCTGAAAGGCTGATGGATAAGTACAAACTAAGAAGATCTGGTGATTAGATGAACTGCCCCAATTGTGGGGGTAAGACATATGTCACTAACTCATTTGACAAAAAAGATTTTGTAGTTAGATATAGAAGATGCAAACGATGTAATAAAACATTTAAGACTAGAGAGATGAAGGACAGTGATTGGGTGTATAAAGAAATATTAAAGAAACTTAAGAAACAATTAGATGAGGTAAAATTATGATATATAAAATACATATACTACCACTAAATCAAATAAAAAGATTTATTCCAAATAGTAAAAACATGGACGATTATACTCTACAAAATGAAAGAGGAATATATTTTTTATTTGAAGATTCTATAGTTGTATATATAGGTAAGTCAGATGATTTATTTAGAAGATTACATAAACACAATATATATGATGAAACAAAAATAACATCTGTTGGTATATTACCTATAGTAAATAAATTTGAGATGGATATAGCAGAAATGTTATACATCCACAAACTAAAACCAAAATATAATAAACAATACAAATATTTAGATGAAGATGATGTAACTGAGATTTTTATCTAGGTATATCTAGCAAAAATGAGGTATTAAAATTAGCATATATAGCAACAAAAACAGTGAAAATGGCTTAAAATACCACTTGTTGTGTCTAACCCCTACCCCTTTGAGTGAAAAACATGGCTTCTGAGAAGTTTTGGTATTCTCCCATCTACGAACAACACAACAATGGATTCTTTGTAAGCAAAGATGGGAACAAATACTACTTAGGCTTTAAATATAAGAATGGTAAAGAACTGTATGTAAAGATATCGTATGATACTTTTAATGTATTAAGGAAGGAATGGAAATGATAGCTACACAAATTAATGAAACAATTGAACCTAATGGTTACGTAAAAGTAGATGTAGATGTACTAGATTGTGACCAAAATATAATAGGTGATATGATGGAAGGAGAGCAAGTTAATTTAGAATTTACTATGAATGGAGATGAATATATATATGAAGATTGTATAATATCATCTTTTGATTTTGATATAGATACTGATTCTTGTGTTGGTGGGTCATTCACATTTTTGTATGACAAACCAATAGAGTTTAAAACTAAAGATGGCATAGATATGAAGATGAGAAAATCATTATACTTTAAAATATATGATCAATACTATGAACCTACTAAATTGACTGAAGAAGATATTAAATTGTGTATAGCTGCATTATCCTTATAGGTGAAATATGACAGCAAATGAAGAAGAGATTGATGAAAGTAATAGAGAATTAGATGAAGTTTGGAATAAAGCAATATATAATGCTCGTAAGGCATTCAAAGATACATTTGAAGAAGAAGGTTATGATGCTGCATACTGGACTATAAAAATTATAAGTCACGGTATGAGTAGTGGACTTACTGAAATCCTAGAAACTAAAACCTGGGATGAATATGGGTCCTATAACCTAAAGAATAGGAGAGATGAAGAAGAATGAAAATAGATACAAAAGAGATAAATAAAATAAATGAAGCTCTTGATTCTATAGATGGATGGGAAATAGAAGACTTCAAAGTATGGCAGACACAATCAGGTAAAGACATGGCTACTATTAGACTACGTAAGTCTGATAAGAAAGAAGAACTAAAACCATTAGAAGAAGAAGACCTACCTTTAAAAGGTAATTCTGGTGGTAGTAGTATGGCAATAGGACTAAATATAACTAGTGGTGAAGATGATTAGAGATCCATTTGATATAGACCATTTCTTTAGAAAAATAGAAGAACAAATAGAAAGAGCTACAAAAGGATACGGAGCATATAAAACTAGAACTAGAAGTTCATATGATGACTATTTTATGGAAGATGACGAATATGTATATATGACTGTTGATATAGGTATTGAACCAAATGACTTAAGAGCCGACATAGAAGATAATAACGTATTAGTAGTAATAATAGATACTGGATATGAAAGAATAACACTACCTACAAAAGTAGAGAAGGTAGAGAAAATAACCTGTATCAATGGTATACTTGATATAAAAATAAAGAAATCAAATGAAAGAGAAAGAAAAGATGAATAAACCATCTGGTAATATAGAACTAACTGAAAAAGATAAAAAGATAATAAGAGAGAGATTGAGGCAATTGGGATATTTATGAGTGATTTAACTATAGGAATAGCAACTTGTGGTAGACCTAAAGTATTAATTAGACTTTTAAGGTCTTTAAAGAAATATGCAGGTATGGATTATAAATTAAAAATCCTAGATAATACACCTGCATTTACAGATGACCCAAAAGCATTTGTTAATCCAGAGAAATTTCCAAAATATGCTGAAGTAATATATTGGGAAGAAAAGATAGGATGTTGTGAATCAAATAATATATTAGCTGATGCTTGTGAGACAGAATACTTTATGCATATGGATGATGATGTAATAGTAACTGATGAAGATATCATAAAGAATATGTATGAGATAATAAAGAAAACTAAGAAACCAACTATTATAGGTGGTACATGGTATGATACCTTCTATAAAAGACACAGACATCAGTCAATGAAATATATATTTGGAACTATTGATGACATGCCAACAGTTAAGAAATTCCCAATACCATACGAATATACAAATCAATTTGGATATGAAATATTACAAACAGATGAATGTCTCCATAGTATGATCATGAGAAAAGATGATGTATATAATTTAGTTAAGTGGGATAATAAATTTAAGTGGAAAGGAGATAGATTAGACTTCTTCCTACAATGTGATAAAAAAGATATTGCCCTATATACATATTGTAAACAACAATTTACACATGACCCACAGAAGTTTCATTATGGTAGTCTATCATATGAAGACTTTGGTGGTAAAGAAGCTGTAGAATACTTTAAAGAGAAGTGGAAAATAATACCAATTGTAGGTTGGGCAAATAAACAAATAAAACCAGGTAACATATGAAAGTAATATTTGTAACAGGATATTGGAAATCAGGAACTACACTATTACAGTTCCTGCTAGCTAAAGATAAGAATATACAAAATGTATTTCCAAGAGAAGGTATTAACTATGATGGTACCGAATTTTGGAGAAAGTATATACCTCAACATACCAGTAATAATGGACATTACATTCCTAAGAGAGTAGTAGAAAACATAGATACCGATACAATAAGAGGATGGATAAATAAATTCCATGATGGATCTGATTGTATTTTACTTAAAAGGCCACAATTTGTAATGAACGATGAATTAATATATAAGCTTTGGCCTAATGCAAGTATAATATCTACAAAACGAGACTTATTACCAAACATATACTCTATGCTGAGAATGAGAGAACTAAATAGATATCCAGATGATTTAATAGTTGGTCAATATATACCAGGATGGAGAAAGATGAAAGGTAAATCCCCAATAGAATTACTAGTACATCAATACTGCTATATAAATAATTATATAGATAAACATAATATATTTAATATAAACTATAATGAGTTATGTAATAATACAGAAAAGGTATTGAAAGATATTAGTAAAGAGATAGGGTATGATATTAATCTAGAAATACCAGATATTACTAGTTGTGATATTGACTATATAGAAGGTACTAGTCTTAAGTCAAGAAATGATGATACTGCCACAGGTAAGATAGAAATAAAAAGAAATGATAAAGAATTTCCACCATTAACAAAAGAAGAGATAGATCTAATACACCACTACTATGATAAATATAAGGGAGTTAATGTTATATGAAATTTAATCTAATACAGATACAAACAACAGGTACTTGTAATGCAAGATGTGAGATGTGTCCATATAAAGATTCATGGTTTATAGATAATCATGGTATAATGACAGATGACTTATTTAATAAGATATTATATAATATAAAAGAGGAAGATCCAAATTGTAAGGGTAGGATATGTCCTTATCTAATGAATGAGCCATTTGCAGACCCAAAGATGTTGGATAGAATAGATAAGATAAAGAAAGTATTTCCAAATGCCATACTTGAAGTATCTACAAACACTGAACTATTAAATACCAATAAAATAAATAAACTAGTTGAATTACTAGGTCCAAAGGATAAGATAGTAATAAGTCATCATGGCACAGATAAAGAATCATTTGAAAATACAATGCATATCAATTATGAAAAATGTTTAGATAATGCAATAGAATTAATTCGTTCAGTAGATGGTAAAACACCAATAGCAATACAGGATATGGCTATATCTATAGACGGTAAGTTTAGATATCATAGCCCTAGAGAAATAAAAAGATACTGGAATGGGATATTTGAAAATAATAATTTATCTTGGAATAATGTTTGGCTATCAACACTAGAGTTTCACAATAGAGCAGGTAATGTAAATATGGAAGAATGGGGATATGATAAAGTAGTTCGTAAGATAGACAAGACTCATCCATTTAGTTGTAAGAAACTATATCACACATTAAATGTTTTATGGAATGGAGAGGTTGTGTTGTGTTGTATGGACTATATGCATGAGACACCATTTGGAAATTTAAACAAGCAAAGTATTTATGAAGTATTCAAATCATTAAAATGGAAGAAATTATATGACCAATGTACTGGCAATATAGAATCACCAGATGATTTTATATGTAAGAGGTGTCAGACAGGTGGCTAAAGATATAAGAGATTTAAAAGATATCCATAAAGGTGAAAGATGTTTTGTAATGGGTACTGGTCCATCATTAAAACCATACCAATTAGAAAGACTAAAGAAAGAGATTACAGTAAGTACAAATGGAATAGTATTTGCTCAAGATGAATTTGATTTTCATCCAACATATTTTTCTACATCAGAATACTATGTATTCAAGGACCAGGAAATATGGAGTAGACTAAAGAAAACAAAATCAACAAGAGTGATATCCAAATTTATATTAATCAAAGCACCTCAATTTGGATATAACTATACTGGTGAGCAAAGAGCATTCTTAAGGAATAGCTATCTAGTAGATAATAAATCTACACGTAGAGAACTAGCTACTAGTCCAGAACATATAACATTAGATTTAGAGAAAGATCTTAGGATGATGGGTACAGGTATTATGGATGTAGCAATACCATTAGCATTCTATCTTGGTTGTGATCCAATATATATGGTAGGATGTGACTGTCAAGACACAGGTCATTTCTATAAACATAAGACAGATTCAGAAAAAGAATTAAAACATAGTGGTATGCCAGATACAAGAGTAAGAGATCAATACCCACTATTTAAACAAAGAATGGATATGGAGAATAGGAGAATAATAAATCTAACTCCAATAGAAGCTTCATGTCCAGGAATACCAAAACAAGATTTTGATGATATAATATGAGAGTATTATTTATAGTCCATGATAATTACCAAGAAGATAACGAGTTACCATTAGGAGTACTCAATCTAGCTACAATACTAAAGAACAATGAAGTAGATGTTAGTATATATTGTATGGATGTTTATCACTATACAAATAAGCAATTAGCAGACTACTTAGATAAGAATGAGTTTGATATAATAGGATTAGGTTTCATGGCTGCAAGGTTTAATGAAACTATCATTCCATTATGTAAAGTAATAAATAGACATAAGAAGAATGCCTGGCTCATGTTAGGTGGACATGGTCCATCTCCTATAGCAGAATATATGCTAGATAAAGTTAAAGCTGATTGTGTTGTGGTTGGTGAGTGTGAAGCTAATATAATGGATATATTAGACCATAGACAAAATAATGATAACAAAAGAATATTCTATGGAAAAAGATTTAATAAACTAGATAAAATACCAGAACCAGATTGGGAATTATTACCTATAGAAAAGTATGCATACTCTATGAGAGTTGATAATATGAAACCAGGTGATGGTTTCTTAAGCATAGAATCATCTAGAGGATGTGTTAATAGGTGTGCCTTTTGCTATAGGATGGAGAAAGGAGTTAGACTAAAAAGTATTGATAGTATAGTAAATCAAATTAAACATCTTAGAAATAAATATAACGTAAAATATGTATTATTTACTGATGAGTTATTTATATTATCAAAGAAGAGATTAGAACAATACTATTGTGCTATGAGAGATGCTGGAATAGATGATATAGACTATTGGTGTAATGCTAGAGTAGACCTAATAGATGATGAATTAATGGACTTAATGAAGAAGTCTGGGTGTAGATTTATAAACTATGGATTTGAATCTATGGATGCTGATGTATTAGAAGCAATGCATAAGAATACAACACCAGAACAAAATGATACTGCGGCTAGAATAACCAAAGAATATAATATACCATTTGGTATAAACATAATATGGAATAATATATATGATACATTTGAATCATTAGAAATGGGTAAAGAGTTTATTATGAAGTATAATTTATTTGGTCAACTAAGAACTATAAGACCAGTTACTCCATACCCAGGTTGTGACTTATATTACTATGCATTAAGAAGAGGTCTATTAGATGGACCAGAAGACTTCTTTAATAGATTTAAGAATTCAGATTTAATAACAGTTAACTTTACATATATGAATGTAAAGGATATGTATGATGCCTTATATAAAACAAATAGGGAATTAATATTCCATCACTATAAAAATACTACTGGTGATATGAAAGAAGCAGAATATATGGCACATCAATTCTATAGAGTATATTATGAAAAGTTCTATAAGTTTAGAGGAGCAAGACATTATGAAGCAGAAGAATGATATTAGAAATAGTATATCAAAAGATAGTGAAACTAGACCTGGTGTATGGGATGGTCATTGTCTTAGAAATGAAGCATTTAGATGTGTAACAGTTGGTATAAGAAGAATTAGAGCAAAAAAGATATTACAAATTGGTACTTACAATGGATATACTGCACTATGTTTAAATAAAGCTATAAAGAATACAGAGATATGGACTGTTGACTATGTTCCTAAAGAACCAGGTAATTATAATGTATGTATTGATAGATTTGGTCATTCAAGAGATGAGAATATGAAGAGACATAAAAATCTAAAAGAACACTTAAAAGATAAAAACATTAATAATATCCATCTATACATAGATGGGTCTGATGATTTCTTTAAAGAGAACAAAGAAACATTTGATGCAATAATAATACATGGTGACCATGCATACGAACAGGCAAGTAAAGACTTAAAGAATAGTCTAAAGTGTATAAACAAAGGTGGTATAATATTTATGATACCAGCTAAAGATAAATCTGGGCATACAACTGCTAATGTATTTGATGAGTATGAAGGTAAAAAGGAATACTATGAATGTAGGGAAGGAGTTGGTATAATATATGCTTAAGATTAATATAGGTATGCATCAGAGATATATCCCAAGGTGGAGAAGAGTTAAGTGGAAGAATATGAACTATCCATCTCCACATTATACATTTGATAAAAGACCAGGTAACATAGATATAGAATATGATCTTACATCTATGGAACCATTTCCATTTAAAGATAATGAAGTTGATTTATATTACTGTTCACATACATTTGAACACATACCATTCTATTGTGCCCAGTATGCAGCTAATGAAATATACAGAACACTAAAACCAGGTGGATATGTAAGACTTATAACACCTAGAATAGATAAAGATACTACTGAAAATTATGGAAAACCATATGACCACAATGACAATGGAAGGCATATAAGTTACTACACAGAAGAAATATTAGTATTAATGTTAAAGGAAGCTGGATTCAAAGATGCATATGAATCCAAACCACAAGAAAGTAAATGTGAAGAAATGAGAGGAGAATTATTTGATAATATGATATACCCAGAAGATAAGCCATCAATATCTGCACATGCGGAGGCTAGAAAATGATAGTTGCTATAATAACTGCAAGAGGAGGAAGCATAGGAGTACCTAGAAAGAATGTACTACCTATAGCTGGAAAGCCACTAATAGCTTGGTCTATAGAACATGCTTTAAACTCTAAATTAGTAGATGAAGTGTATGTAACTACTGAAGATCCAGAGATAAAAGAAGTATCTTTAAAATATGGTGCTAAAGTAATAGATAGACCAAAAGAATTATCTACTGATGAAATAAGTAGTTTACCTGCTATAAAGCATGCATTAGATAATATAGAAGATGTAGAATATTTTGTACTACTACAACCAACATCACCTATAAGAAATAGATTCTTAATAGATGATTGTATTGCAGAGATGATTGAGAAGGAAGTTGATGGAGTATTTACCACTAAAGTAAATTGTAGAATTACATTAGGTGATGACATTCGTAGACAAGATGCAGAGAAATGGAAAGAGTGGGATGGAAATGTTTATGTTGGAAAACCATATAAAATGTTTGATGATTATGAATGTGAATTAATATCATATAAAAATAGTCAAGCAGAAAATATAGAAATTGATACTCCATTTGAGTTTTGGATGGCAGAACAAGTACTAAAACATTATAACTATGAACCTACAGTAGAATGGATAGAAGGAGATGAGGGACCTGAACCTTATATACGTAGCTAGTTTCAATAGAGCATCTGATGGTGCTATAAGTAAATTAGTAAATAAAATAAAAGAAGAAAATATGTGGACTGATGATTATAAAAAAGCAGATTATATACTAGCAGTTGGAGATAGAAAAGAAACATTTGACTTTGTATTAGAGAGATATAGAGAGAATAAAAAGATAATACATTTATGGGCTGGAGAGATATCACAAGGTACACATGATGAAGTATATAGACACTCTATAACTCTAATGAGTTGTATACAACTATGTACTAATGAAAAAGCTAAAGAAAGAGTAAAAGCATTATGTAAAGCAGTAGATAAAACATATAGAGTTGCAGTTATTGGTAATATTATGTTAGATAATATGGACACATATCTATCTGTTCCTCTAGATAATATACCAGATACAGAATACGATGTTGTATTATATAATCCTCCTACTAGTTTAGAAGAACACGAAATTATGTTAGAAATAAATAGAATAATTAATATATTGGGTGATAACAATTATATATGGATAGAACCAAATGGAGATAAATATTCAGAATTAGTTCAGCCATACGTAACTCATAAAACATTTGACAGAGATGAGTTTCTGATGTTATTATATCACTGTAATAGATTTATAACTAACTCATCAAGTGCATATTATGAAGGACAATTTCTAGTTTCCAAGGATAATATTATCCCAATAGGTAAAAGAAATAGAAATAGAGAATCTAAATATGGAGATATGACTATACCTAATGCAAGTGAAAATGTAATGAAGATATTGAGGAGTCTAACATGAGTGGGAGATTTAAAGATTCTTGGGTAAAACCTACGTTTGATGAAAGAGGATATACAATATTTGGATGGAGAGCATTTAAACCAGAAAACTTAATACTTGGTGACCGATGTGATATAGGACATGGATGTTTATTACAAGCTACATACGGAATTGAGATAGGAGAAAAGAGTGAAATAGGTCCATTTAGCTATATATGTTCATGGTCAACTATTGATAATAAGAAAGGAAAGGTAACCATAGGAAAAAATACTATGATAGGAGCACATTCCACAGTTATGCCTGGAATTACAATAGGAGACAATGTAGTAATAGGTGCATATAGTTTTGTAAATAGGGATATACCAAGTAATAGTAGAGCCTTTGGTATACCAATTAGAGTAAGAGGTAAGGTAGAATGAAAGAAGAATATGAACAAACAGTAAAAGGATATGAAAAGAAATATAATGAAGGATATGGATTAGAATACCCAGATGGGCATGTAATAAGATTTTGTACCCAAGTATTAGATTGGGAATTAGATAAGTTTAAAGATAAAGGTAACGTATTTGATTATGGTTGTAGTATAGGTACTCACTTAAAATATTTCTCTGATAGAGGATGGACTCCATTTGGTGTCGACATAAACGCTATTGGAATCGAGAAAGCTAAAAAACTATTACCTGAATACAAAGATAACTTTCATGTAATAGATCCAGTACCAGATCTTACTAAACTATATGATGTAAAGTTTGATGTTATAATCACTAACCAGGTATTATATTACCTTAATGATGAGGACATACATAATGTGGTTAATCAATTCTATGATATGATGCCTAAAGGTGGTGTCTTCTTTGCAACTATGATGTCAAGAAAGAACTATTACCACAACTATGTACAATCAATAAGTATAGATGGATTATCAGAAGTAGTACTTACAGATAGAGTACATGATACGACATATATCAATTTCAAAGAAAAGGTAGAACTAGAAGAATTATTTAAACCATTTAAAAAGTTACACATCGGATACTATGATAGACAAATAATAGAAGATGAAGGTAGTAACGAACATTGGATATATATTGGTGTAAAAGAATGAGGAGATGTAAGAGATGTGTAATGCCAGATACTAGACCTGGCATTAAGTTTAACAAAGCAGGAGTATGTTATCCATGTCTTGCAGCTGAGAAAAAGAAATCAATAAACTGGAATAGGAGATTTAGAGAACTTAAAAAGTTTCTTATGAAGTTTAGAAGAGATGATGACTACTATGACTGCGTTATTGCTGGTAGTGGTGGTAAAGACACTTACTATCAAGTATATGTAATGAAAGAACTAATGGGTATGAACCCTTTAGTTATAAAGGTAAAGGACTCATATACTGAAACAAAAGCAGGAGCACATAACCTTAAGAATATGTGTGACGTATTTGGAGTAGATCTTATTACATATAATCTAAACCACGATACTATGAGGAGAATGACAAGGATTGCTTTTGAAGAGTTTGGCTTACCTAATTGGGCAGTTGACCTTGCTATATATTCTGTACCTCTTAGACTAGCTTATGATTTAGGTATTAAGCTTGTTGTATATGGAGAGAACATATCATATGAGTATGGTGGCCCACATGCAGAAGAAACACATAGTGCTAAGAATCAAATAAAGAATAATGCTGTCAAAGAAATAGATTGGGAATGGTGGGAAGATAGAGGAGTATTTGCAGATGAAGTATCTATGATACAATACCCATGTGAAGAAGTACTCAATTGGATAGAACCTATATACTTAAGTTTCTTTATGCCTTGGGATGGTAGAAAGAATTATGAGTTAGCTAAGAAATATGGATTTAAAGATTGTACTGATGAATGGGATAGAGAAGGTTTCATAGAAAACTATGATCAAATAGATTCAATTGGATATGTAATTCATCCTCAATTAAAGTATCAGAAATATGGACATGCAAGAGCAACTGATGTAGCCTCTTATTGGATAAGAAATGGATATATAACTAGAAATGAAGGAATGAAGTTAGTAGAAGAAAATGACCATATAATGGATAGTAAAGCAATAGAAGATTTCCTACAGTTTACTGGTTATACAAGAGAGGAATTTGATGAGATAGTAAAGAAGCATACTAAATATGAAAATAAATGATTCTTTAATAATAAATGATTTTGAGCAAGCAGTATCTAAATATGCTGGTTCTAAGTATGGAGTAGCAACTTCTAGTAATACGAATGGTATATTCTTATGTCTAGAATTACTAAAGCATAAAGGTATTATAAAGACAGGACAAACTATAGAGATACCTAATAGGACATATATGTCTGTTCCAATGAGTATACTTAATGCTGGACTAAAGGTCAAATTCAATCAAGATAAATGGAGTGGAGCATATCAACTTAAACCAACTAATATATATGATTCTGCTGTTAGATTTACTAGAGATATGTATGTAAAGGATTCTCTATATGTTGTATCATTCCAATATAAGAAAGGAATACCAATAGGTAGAGGTGGAATGATATTAACAGATTCAAAAGAAGACTATGAGATACTAAAGAAATTAAGGTTTAATGGTAGAACTGATGGTATATCACAAGCAGATGATGTGTATACTATGAGAGGATGGAATATGTATATGATTCCAGAACAAGCAGCTAGAGGACTAACACTAATGACATTAATAAATGATAAAAACAAAGACATAGCTGGATTCCAAGATTATCCTGATTTATCTAAACAAAAGATATTTAAATGAGAAGAGTATTATTAATAGGTGGTGCAGGATATTTAGGTTCTGTACTATGTAAAAAGCTTTTAAGTAGAGGGTATATTGTTAGAGTATTAGATAATTTATTGTATGGTGATGAGGGTATAAAAGACTTCTATGGTGAACCTAACTTTGAATTTATGAATGGTGACATAAGAAACATACAAGATATAGCTAGCAGTATGAAAGATGTAGACTCTGTAATACATTTAGCTGCTATAGTAGGAGATCCAGCATCTAATCTAAATCCAGAAGATACAGTAGATATTAATTATTTAGCTACAAAGAATATAATATGGGCATGTATTAAATATAATATAAAGAGGTATATATTTGCTTCTACTTGTAGTGTGTATGGTGGTAGTGAAGATACTTTATTAGATGAAACAGCAGAAACAGCTCCATTGTCTTTATATGCAGAAGTAAAACTTAAATCAGAGAAAGAGATATTTGATAATAATGGTCCAAGCTTTCATCCTACAATATTACGAATGGCTACTCTATATGGAATATCTCCAAGGATGAGATTTGATTTGGTAGTTAATTTCTTTACTATATCAGCATTCAGAAATAAAAAAATATCATTATATGGTGGTAACCAGAAGAGATGTTTCTGTCATGTAGATGATGCTGCAGAAGCATATATCAAATGTATAGAATCTCCAATAGATAAAGTTAGTGGTAGGATATTCAATGTATCATCTGAGAATATGACTATTAAAGAATTAGCAAATAGAATTAAAAAATATATTGGTGAATTAAAGATAAAGACATATAAGAAAAACATAGATGACCGTAGTTATATAACATCATCAGAGAAAATAAAAGAAGCTACATTATGGAGACCAAACAAAAACATAGAAGACTTTATTAATGAATTAGAATGCAACATAAATAACAATCGGTGGAGTAATTACGAAGACCCAATATACAATAACTTTAAATATCTTAAGGTAATGGGTTTAAGGAGTATATAATGACAATGATAATAGCAGAGATAGGACTTAATCACAATGGAAAACTTGTTATAGCAAAGGAGTTAGTGAGGAGTGCTATATGGGCTGGTGCTGACGCAGTTAAGTTCCAAACATTCTGGAATATAGGAAGACTTAAGAAATATGAGTTTAGTAGAGAGGAATGGATTAATCTAAAACAATTTTGTGATGACCTTGATATTACCTTTCTTTCTAGTCCACATAGTATAGAAGCAATTGATTTTTTAGAAGAACTTGTACCAATGTATAAGATAGCTAGTCCATATTTAACTAATGAAGAATTTATAAAGAAAGTTGCATCTACAGGAAAACCAATACTATTAAGTACTGGTAGCTTAAGTAATAGTAATGGTATGGCTACGGATGATGAGATAGAGAAGGCTTTATCATATATTAAAACAAACGAAATAGTATTAATGCATTGTGTAAGTAAGTATCCTTGTACAGATCCGCATTATGAAAGAATAGATGAACTAAGGAAACATTGTATGAGAGTTGGTTTATCAGATCACAGCACTAATATAAATATACCAAAAGATATAGATGTATTAGAAAAACACTTTATGCTAGAGAACCAAAAATGTATAGATGAAAATGTATCATTAAAGCCAGAACAATTTAGAGAGATGGTTGATTTATTATGAATGTTGAAGTATTAAAAGATACCCATGTTGGAGAAAGGTGCTTTCTATTGGGTAGTGGCCCTTCACTTAACGACTATGATTTAAGTAAGTTGTATGATGAACAAGTATTTGCAACTCTTTATTTCTTCTTTGCAAAAGATTATACAAAGTTTAATAATTTATACCTACATTATTCAGCTAGGTTTCCATGTAATACTGGTATAATGCCAGGTAGATATATACCAATGTCAAAAAGAAATAAGAGAGCCAAGTTCTTCTACAGAAAATGTTTTAAGGAAGTAAATGATGAGAAAAATTTCTATGATGATAAAGATGTATTTTATTTAGAAATGGATAAGGGAAAGCCATTGATGGAAGGAGCTGAATTTAAGACAGATATATCCAAACCAATAACAATGTGTGGTACTATAGTAGCTGACTTTATGCTTCCTGTTATTCACTATATGGGATTTGATACAGTATATGTAATGGGTTGTGATTGTACTGATACAAATGCACATGAAATACCACCACACTTTTATCCAAACGAAAGAATGGCTACTATAGAACAACAATTAGTTATTGGGTATAGTGATGGATTTGATTCTAGTGACCTTAATGTTATATGGGATGAATGTAGAAAGAAATTTGAAAGTGATGGTAAAAAAATATATAATACAACAGATAAAACAAATTTAAAAGTATTAGAGGTAGTAGATTATGAAACCCTTTTTGATAGCTGAAATAGGAATAAACCATAACGGTGATTTAAATATTGCTAAACAACTAATTGACTTAGCAGTTAAATGTAAGTGGGATGCGGTTAAATTCCAAAAAAGAAATGTTGATAAAATATTTTCATCAGATAGTCATACATATCCTAGAAGGGAAACACCTTGGGGTGTATTATCATACCTTGATTACAAAAAAAGAATTGAGTTTGGAAAAGAAGAGTTTGACGAGATAGACAGATATTGTAGAGAAGTAGGAATTGATTGGTTTGCCTCTTCTTGGGATGTGGACAGTGTGAAGTTCTTAGAGCAATATGACTTAAAGTATAATAAGATAGCATCAGCTATGATAACCAATATTGATGTATTGAGAGAAGTAGCAAAACAGAGAAAAATGACTTTTATATCTACTGGAATGAGTGAGATATCTGACATAGATATAGCTCATAACATATTTATAGAGAATAAATGTCCTCATGTAATAATGCATTGTGTTGGAGAGTATCCATGTCCACCAGAAAGACTAAACCTAAATGCAATAAAAACTCTAAAAAATAGATATAATACAAGAATAGGGTATTCTGGTCATTCACCAGGAGCATTAGATTCAATTGTAGCTACTGTACTTGGAGCAGATTATATTGAGAAACATATTACCCTAGATAGATCTATGTGGGGAACTGACCAATCATCATCAATAGAAAAACGTGGTATGGAATATATAAGACAGAATTGTGATGAAATGAGACTATTCCTTGGAGATGGACGTATTTGTATGACAGAAGATGAAAAGAAAGTAGCTAAAAAACTAAGGTATTGGGAATGAAACATATATTAAGTTGGAAGAATGGAGAGTTAATACCACAAGATAGACTTGGTGTATCAGCTTGGGATGCTCACTTCTTCTTTGGATATGCGGTATTTGATGCATTTAGGACATATAACCATAAGCTATTTAATGTTGATTATCATTTAGATAGGTTCTTCAAGAGTGCTAAACTAACAAATATAAAAATAAAATATGATAAGAAAGACATACTAGAAGAGATAAATGAACTTATGGATATAAATAGAGTACACTTTAAAGATGATGAATATAGATTTATGGTATTTGCATCTCCAGGTAACTTTAAGATCTATGAGGATATAGGTGAAGTAGAACCTACACTTACAATACAACTAACCACTACATCTAGATATGCTAAATTCATATATCCAAATTTAGTTAATGGATGGACATCTCTAATTACTAACCAAAAACAAATACCTAGTAGATTTTTAGATGTAAGAATAAAGTCTTGTTCTAGGCTACACTATGGTATGGCTGATATGGAATGTAAGAAGAGAGTTGAACCAACTAATCCTATCCTATTAGATGAACATGGTAATATATGTGAAAGCTCTGGAGCTAATATAGCCTTTATAAAAGATGGAATAATCCATATACCAAAAGGAACAGATATGCTTAATGGAGGTACTATAAGAGTACTTAGAAACATAGCAGTAGATGCTGGATTTGGAGTTAAAGAGGGAATATATAAACCATATGATTTAATAGATAGTAATTGTATATTATACACAAGCACATATTCAGGTATAACACCATCATATAAGTTAGTATATAATACTAATGAGTATCACTTGAGGCACGAAGATGAATATAGAAAGATAATGGATTCTTTTAGTAAAGAAGTTGGAGTCGATGTATTAAATCAATGGAAGAATTGGTATGAGTGAAAATAATTATAATGAAATATTTAAATCAAATAAATATAAAGAGTGGGAAAAAGCCCCAGGAAAGGAAGTAATAATAGATGCAGTAAATTCATATATTACTGGTAATAATCCATATCTATTAGATATAGGATGTGGTACAGGGTATCTATTACATAGACTATATGAAGAGAATAATTGTGACTTTAATTTATATGGCGTAGATTCATCAAAAGAAGCAATAAATATAGGTATGAGGAAATATCCATACATACATCTATATTGTGAAGATGGTGCAGATACCCATTTTAATGATAATATGTTTGATGTTATTATATCATATGGATCAATTGAACATTTTAGTAACCCAGAACATGCTATAGAAGAACTATCCAGACTACTAAAATCTGGAGGATACTTCTTTTGTATGATGCCTTCTTTAGGTATTGACAGAACAGATGTTGATAAAGAAGGATGGTACGAAGAAAGAATGATAGAGAATTATCCAATTAGACAAATGCAGTGGAATTTATATAGACAGACATGGGAATCATACTTTACTAAAAATAACTTGGATCTGTTTTATATTGATGAACCAAAAAGATTTGGAGCTATAAATGCAGGGGTGTTTTTCTTTGGAAAAAAAAGGTAAGAATATATTAGTAACTGGTGCAAAAGGTGGTATGGGACAAGCAATTGTCAAACAACTAAAAGAAGAAGGAGCTAGTGTACTTGAATTAGATTCAAAGAATGGATTTGATATAACCAATGAAGCAGATAGAGTAAGTATATTCTTATACACAGATAGATTAGATGGTATTGTATTTGCACATGGTGTAACAGCAAAACCTTGGGATGATACACTAAATGTAAATTTAGAATCAACATATAAATTCCTTAAACTAATGAAGAAAAAGATAAATAAAGGAGCTAGTATAGTATGCATTACTAGTTTAAGTGGACATATGGGATTTCCTGATAATCCACAATATTGTGCTGCAAAAGGTGGATTAAGAGCTATGTCTAAAGCACTAGCATTAGATTGGGGTAAAGATAATATTAGAGTAAATAATGTAGCACCTGGATATATAAGAACAGATATGACAAGTAAGAGTTATAACAATAGGAAGTTAAAGAAACAAAGAGATAATAGAATGATATTAGATAGATGGGGAGAACCAGAAGATATAGCTAATGCTGTCTCATTCCTATTATCAGATAAGTCTTCTTATATTACAGGTATTGATTTAATTGTGGATGGCGGTTGGTCTGCCAAGGGGTTATAAATGAAAGGAACAGATAAGAAAATATATTATATAGATATAGACGGTGTAATATTTAAAAACGACTATACTAGATTAGACTATTATGAGGTTATACCAATATACGAAAACATAGAAAAAATAAATAAGCTTTATGATGAAGGAAATATTATTATACTATGGACTAATCGAGGTGGAATAAGTCTGGTTGATTGGTATACAATAACAGATAATCAACTATACGACTATGGAGTTAAGTTTCATAAGTTAACATTTGATAAACCATATTATGATGTATTTATAGATGATAGAGCATTTAATAGTTTTGATGATTATGATAAAAAAAGTGAATAAAGATTGGGGATATGAAGAGTGGATAGTTAATAATGAACTATACTGCTTCAAGAAGCTATTCGTAAAAAAAGGATACCGATGCTCTATACATTGGCATAAAAATAAAGATGAAACATTCTATGTAGAAAGTGGAATAGTAAAGATAGAAGAGTTTGCAAGAGATCCAGTTATTGTAACTCATGGATATAAAATAAGGATCAAACCAAATACATTACATAGATTTGAAGCAATAGAAGACACTATGATATATGAAGTATCAACACACCATGAAGATAATGATAGTTATAGAGTAGTTATGGGTGGTAAAGTATCTTAATTAAAAAGAATACTGGTGGAATATTCATCAGTCCAAAATATAAGTTGGCATATATTAATTCTGCAAAGAATGCTTGTACTACTTGTAGATATATTATGGCTAAACTAGAACACCCAAAAGTACCTACTGATATAAAGATGGTAGATATAGATCCATATTTATATAGAGACGATAATATATATCACAATAAAAATTATAAGATATTTACAGTATGTAGAAATCCTTATGCAAGGGTTGTATCATACTATAGATATCAACATTATGCAGATAATGGAATATTTAAAGATATGTCTTTTGATGACTATATAGAAATGTTGGATACAACTCCTCCAAGAGAATACAATAGACATAACTGCACTCAGTGGGATAATCTACATATGGCTAAAGTAGATGAACTTATACATCTAGAGAACTTTGAGAAAGAGATAAGAGAAAAGATACTAGATCCAATAGGTGTTGATATACCAATACCAATAAGAAAGTATGGTGGTAAGTATGATTATCACGACTATTATAATGATTGGTCTAAAGAGATTGTAGAAAGAATATATAAGATTGACCTGGAGAATTTAAAATATGACTATTGACCCTGACCAAAACTTTTATGACCCTGATTATGATATTGATAATGACATTGATTTTACTGGTTATACTCTTGGCTATAATTATTATGACCCAAGATTTACTCAAATATTTATATGCAAGAGATATAAATTAGCATATGTTAATTCACCTAAGAATGCATCTACAACATGTCTGCATACATTAGGTATGCTACAACATCCTGAACTTGATGATAACATATCTACCGAAGCCATAAAAGAAAATGGTTATGTACAAAAAGTTACTGACAGAAGTAATAAACTGATAAAGTTTAATATATTAAAAAATAAAGGATATAAAATATTTACTATATGTAGAAACCCATATAGTAGAGTGGTATCTGACTATAGGTTTGAGTATAAAACAGGAGTATTAGTTCAAAGACACATAACCTTTGAGGATTATATTGGTAGGATAGAATCAAGAAAGTTTGGATATATGACAATAAGAAATTGTACCCAATGGGATAACTTTCTTATGGATAAAGTTGACGAACTAATCAGATACGAAAACTTTGTAGAAGAATTTAAAGAAAAGATATTAGACCCAATTGGAGTAGATATAGAGCTACCTGTATTACAATATGGTGGCAAATACAACTACCGTGACTACTACAATGAGGATCTAAAAGAAAGAGTATATAATCTATATAAGATAGATATTGATAATTTGGGATATAAATTCTAATTTGCTCGAGGATTGCATATAACGGCTTTTAAGCGATTTATACCCTCTACGCAACCCTATGTACCTACAAAAAAAGATCTCAAGCGAGAGGGGCTTTAAAATCAATCCTCGTGGATATACTATGGCCACGGTAACCTCTTTCCACCATCATATTTTCTAGCATATCCTCTCGCTATTAACATATCATTTACTTTTTGTTCACTTATATATACATCTGCTAGATACCTACCATACTTTCCTTTTTTGTATGTAACTATTCTTACATCTTTATTTAATACTAAACCTTTTAGGTAATCTCTAGCCTGTCTGGCTAGCTCTTTTTCTAGCATCATTGATGATTTTAATTCTGGAGTATCTATACCAGCTAGTCTTAATTTTTTAATAGTGAATAATTCAAATCCAAGATCTACTATAGCTGTAATAGAATCTCCATCATATACATCAGTTATCTTTGCACTATATTCATACATAGTATCACATAAATACTATCCAAGGTTCCCAATCATCTGGTAACTTAAATATCTTATCATTTTGTGGTTCTATAATCCATACTTCTTTGTCATTATCAACAAAGCAATTAATTGCATGGCCTCCACCTGGGACTCCTGCCCATAGTATACCAAATGCTAGACCAGACCAACCTGGTACTGAGAACTGTCCATGTAATCTATAACTGAAATCATCACAATCATGGTATTCTGATAAGTACTTTCTTTTATCTGTGTCATCTAATGCTAGGAAGTTTTCTATCTCTTCTTTAGATGTAACTTGATAATCCCTATCTGATAAGTATATCATACAATCTTCTCCCATCTCAGCTCTTAATACTGTCATTATTTCTGTATGATCTACGTCTTCTAGTGGGTCTGGTTTATCTACTTTATCTTTAAAAAAACTAAAACACATTATATCAACCCTGCTCCTGAAGTTTTACCTTCTATTATAACATTCATAAGTCCTTCCGACCCATCAATTGTCCTAGAACTTATATTATTAACATACAAAGTAATATTTTTTCTCATATCTTTTAATACAGATTTAGTGTATTTTGGATGGTCATTAGGTTCAATTTTAATTGTATTTAATCCTTCCCAAGTAGAATCATAATAACTCATACCTGCAGTTATTATATTCAATTCACCTATAGCTCCTGGAGTTGTATTATCTACTATAGTATTATAATCACTTTCATTTAGAATTGTTCCTATTGTATGATGACATCCATCTACATCCCATCTAGTGCACCAACAATTAATTGAACTACTTAAGTCAGTTCCGTAGCAGATATCTAGATCTCCACTACTTGGTTCTGTATAACTAGTTGTTAAATTTACTTGTTTAAATACAGATGATAAACTTAATGTAAATGTACTAGATATATCTCCATATATATCTACTGATTCATTAACATATATTTGGATTGTGTTTCCATCTGAACAATCTAATAACTTTTGTAAGTCTAATATATAGAGTCCATCGTCATCTGTAGTAGTAAAAGTTTTACTATTTGTAGTTTGGTCTTCTGCACCTACAGATACATCAGCAAGAATTGTTGTTCCATCATCTTTATATATGTATCCATATACGTAATATGATACTGGTAATTTTGCCATTAACTATTCCATGTCCTTGCTGCATTAACCTTAAACCTAACTACATCATCTCGATCTACGGCTACATATTGATTGAATGGTAATCCTTGGATATATAAATAACTAGTACTCCAATATGGAGAAGTTGATGATTCCCATATCTGTACTGATTCTCCTGCCTGTAAACCAGCTGCTGTAGCAATTGATCCTAATGTAGTGGAAGAACCATTATTATATCCAAAGTAATTATATCCTTTATTTACACTAGTATTAGTTAAACTATTTGAATAGCTTTTAGTGTAATTAACATCTACATCAGGAATCATCTTAATAGTTATAGTACCAGAGTCTTCCATATTTACATATATAACATCTAATATTGTTACAGTAAAGTTAGTTCCTGATTCATCTCCGTAATACTTATCCCAATTAGCATCAGTATCTGACCATGTACCATTTTCCCATATTGCTATATATTCAGCTGCTTCATCAAATCCAGTAATGTATTGAGTAACTCCCCATGCAGATGTATTTGATCCAAACCAAATAAAGTAGTCTTCATTATCTGCTAGTATAGTCGTATAAAATTTTACTGCAAAACTAGAGTCACTACCATATATTGTACCTAGACCTGTTACTACTATAAATGCTCTATAATGTATAACATCAAATGAACTTAATCCAGTTAGATTATATAATATATCATAAGTATTACCTGCTCCTTGTGAGATAGTAACTGTGGTTCCATAATTAGTATCAGAACCATACTCAAATCCACAAGATGTAACTGTATACCCACGAGTATTTATAGATGCACTTAATTCTCCACTACAGTCAGTTAAATTAACAACTTCATTAGTAGTAGCTGTTGGAGCTGAACCATTGTAAGTTACCAAAAAGTCTCTTCTACCAGTAAAATCACTTACCTGAAATTCATCAGAAGTACCAGTAACATCAGTAAGTATTGTACAATCTTCAATACCATTTATATATACATCATAAAAACTACTTACATCTAGACCATATAATGTATAATTAACATCTGGTGTTCCTTGTGTTACATTATCAGTCCATATTACTGAAGTATTAATCCAAGTTACATCAGCTGATATATTACGATAAACATCTATCCACTCATCTGGAGTAAATGATAATTCAACTGATATATCACAATCATATTCATCTGAATACTTAAAACTATTTCCATTATCATTAAGGGTAATCTTTTTAGGTGTATCAAATGATATATTTTTAAATAATGTATTAGATAATGTGTCTCCACCTGGTGTTTCTTCTAAATAAATTAAATCTCCACCATCAGCATCTACAGAAACATTATATACATTTATTCTATCACCTGAAACAAAATTAAATAAATAGAATATTGAAGCCTCAGTTCCCATCTCTCCACTAGTAACATCTTCTATAGTTACATCAGTAGCATCTCCAGAAATAGTATTTCCAAAACAATTTCTAGCTGATGTATTATGTTGTATAGTTATATTTTTAGCACTAATATCGTCTGCTCCAGCTACATAAACTCCAGTTCTGCAATCTGTTACATTAATATTTTTTATTGTTACATCATGTGTTGCTCCCACGTGGTCCTCACAGATGATAGTCCAAGTTTCTATGTTTGATATAGTTACATTCTCTACAGTTATATTATATGTATCACCAAAAGTTTCACCTGCTATAGTAATACCTTCCCTACCACCGTCAATAGTTACTTTGTTTATATCCACATCATGAGTACCAGACATTTGAATTACTGCATTAACTACAGGATTAATTATATCAGTAAAAGTACAATTGTATATATATCCTTCATATGACCTTGAAAAATGAATTGCATCATATTTTTCTATAACTCCAGAGTCATTGACAAAAGTTGAATCATTTACCCAATAATGATGCCCCCAATACAGATAAATATAATTATATGCATTACGAATAGTGCAATTTGATATATCTATATAATCTACTTTATATCCATTAATTGCTGCAGCATCATTACTATTATTTATAAGTACATTACTGATTGTTATATTATTAGAATTAGACATATACATACCATTAGCATTATCATCAAGATATGTATTTTCTATTGTGACTTCTGAAACATCACTGAAATATATTCCACCATAGGTATTTGGTGCAGATTCTTGTGTTATATTATGAAATACACAATTTTCTATAGTAACACCATCTGTACGGAATAAGTTTAATCCTCTTCTAGTCATATTATAAAATGTACAATTCTTCATTACAAAGTCATCCATTCCAGTAACTGAAAGAAATGCCCCATGTCTATCACAATGATGTATAGTCATATTATCTAATGTAAGATTTGATATAGTTACACTATCACCACAAATCCCATACATAAAATATCTGATAGTTCCATCTTTAAGTGTTATATTATCTATGCCATCACTAAATGAAATACCACAACTACTTGATAGATTTTCACCTGATAATGTAGATGAATTAAAATCTAAAGTTACATCAGAACTAATTATGTGTGCTGCCCCATCTTCATCAGAGTCATTAACATTATAAGTAGATGAATCTTTTATTGTATAATCACTTGATATTTCTACATTTTCATAGAATGTACCTGGTTCTCCTTTAACTGTAAATGTGAACCATTCATCAACATCATCATATCCATCTGTAGTATTTACCCAAACAGTATATTCTGTTAGCCAATCTAATCCACTTATAGATAATTCTTTACTTCCATTAGTATCATCATTACCACTACTAGTATCTCCATTAGAACATTCTATAGTCCAATCAAATGTCATTCCATCTGGATCTTCAATTGTTATGCTCCAAGTTAAACTAGTTTCTTGGTCATCAGAACCATTGGCAGGGCTTGGATTAGTTAATTCTAGTAATTGATTTACAAATAGTTTAAAGTAACAAGATGCTTCTTTAGCAGTTTTTAAACCTTCATAAACATCATCGTCAGCTCCTCTGCTAAAGAACTGATAGTGCCCTGTATCATCAGGAAAATCAAATGTCCATTGCCAAGGACTAGAAGTATCTGGATTACTTGCGTCATCCCATTCAATGAATGGAATTTCATCATATTGTCCATATATATAAAACTGTAAGTCATCTCCACTATTATTAGCCCAAGAACCACCTGATCTATAAACTTTACTTCCACCAGTATAACTACCAGAAGTATCATACTCAACTCCTAGGGTATTTGAAAAGTCTCCATCTGTATCTATAGCAACAGCATACATAGTTCCAGAACTAAGAGAAATTGGATTTTCAAATGTAACATTATATCTATAGTGAGTTGGACTAGCTACTACTGTATCTGTGTCAATACCTTGTTCAGTTAGCTTTGTATTAGGTAATCCTCCAGATGTATCCCATATAGATACATTTGCTTGTGGTGGACTTCCATATCTACGTAACATTAAACCAACCTTTTTACATGTAAAATCATAGTCATTTCCAACTGTTCCAACTGTAAATGTCTGTCCTAGCAAATAGCTACCAAAAAACTCTTCACCTGAACCTCCACTATCATGATATTCCATCAACTCATTTGTTGATTCATAGCTCCAATTATAGAAGAATCTAGTACCATTATATGGACTATATAATCCAACCACACTTTCATTTGAAAGAGTTATTATAGGATGATTATATGCATTATCTTCAACGTGTTCATCTACAGTTATCTTACTCCAAGTATTAGGTGCAGTTTTATTCCATACACAAAAATCATCACCTGCTGGATCATAAGCAGATATATAATATTCATCATCACCACTAACTGTATTACATGGATAAGATCCAGTATTACCACTATATGTAAATACAGTATCATTAACCCAAGAAGCTCCATCTTTATATATAGCTGTTAATGTAGCATCTCCTGAACCTGTATATTCTCTACAAACAATAAATGGAGAATCACTACTATTTACACTAATATAACAATAAGTATTACCACCACTAACTGTTATGCCTTCTGAAGTACTTAAATCAGTAGTTTCATAATCAGTTCCATTGTAGTATGTATAATATAATTTTGTATTAGGAGGAGTACCACTTTGGAATACTGTATGAGGATAATTATTACTATCTAAAGCCATAGATATAAAAGAAGGATTTCCTTCCCACATTATATCTGGGCTAGCAGCATTTGATATTCCTCTCCATGTTCCACTATCATTATATGTATAACATAATCCAGTGGAATTTTCATATGCAATATGTGGTTTATCACCAGTACCATAATGAAAACTATTTCTTACTGTTCCAGCAGATGAATCTGTAGCTATTGTATCTGTGTTCCATGCAGTACCATTCCACCAATAAAATAGTAAATTATTTGTAAATTTATTTCTAAAAGCAACAGATGGCACATCTGATGAGTTTATACCTATACCATAAACATAATGGGTTGTACTTCCTGACGCATATATAGTATCTAAATCATTTGAATTACTCTGTCCTCTCCAAGTACCATTTGCTTGTCTATAACCATAATATATTTTGTTATCACTACCGTCTCTATATACGGTATGTACAACATCTGATGAATCTATATCTATAGCAGAATCCCTATTAATATGTGAACCTAAATTAACACCCTGTTCAGTATTATATACGTAAGAAAATGTACTATCCCAACTATTATTATCACTCCACCATCTGTAGTATAATGATACGTTATCTAAACCTTCATCTCCTGTAGCATCAATAATTAATTCTTGAACTTCAGATGTGGTTTGATTATAAGGTACTATATCATCCACACTAGTAGTTAAGTCATCTGGTGGATCATCCAATAGCATATATCCTCCACTTAATATTAAAGTAGATATCACCCCACCTATTATTATCTTTTTAAATATACTACTAAGTTTATTTCTGAATATGTATAATAATGAAATGGAAGCTATAATAGCTCCCACAATTAAAAATAAAATATAAATATCTATATTACCAACCACCTATATTACTGCCACTAAGTATGGCTTCAATTTTAACAGTTAATAGACCAGTATCTGCACCTAATGGTGAGCTTGATATATTCTTTACATATACCATCTTTGTATCTCTCATATTTTTAATGGTACTATCACTACTTGTATTTGTACTTAATTTTAAAGTATTCTCTCCATTCCAAGTCATATCATAATATACTTTTTTACCCAATACTTCATATAATTCTCCAACTGCTGCAGGTGTTAAATTGTCATATATATTTTGGAATTGTGATTTAGTGAGATTTGTTTCTACTACTATATTCCAATCATTTTGATCCCACCTATTACACATACAACTTATGCAATGTGGAGCAGCCAAAGAACTATAGTATATAACCATATCTTTAAGATACATCTAATCTAACTCCTTCTATCTTTACATCAAATATATCTTTGTTTAAGAATGAATCACTTATTGATTTAACTCCAATCCTTCTTGTTTGTCTAAGACTAGATATTCCGTATCCACTTATTGGTTCTATGGTTAAAGTATTACCTGAAGAATATGTTGTATCTATAAATGTAGGTTGTCCTAGTATTTTATATTGCTCTCTTACAGCTCCTGGTACAACATTATTATATAGATAATTTCTATCACAAGCATCCATAATGGCTTCTATTGTTATTGTGTAATTAGACTCATCCCATCTACTATTCCAACATCTAATATCTCTATATGTCCAATCAGCTGTACCTACAGCATTACCAGTTATTCCATATATCTCATCTTCTATATAGGTTCCTTCTTGTTCATCAAATTTCCAATGCAAATGTAAATTAGTTGTTAAGTTTATTCCATTATATAATTGTTTAACTTCATCAGCAGTTAATGCATTTCCAGAATATATCCTAACTTCACATATACTACCACTAAAGAAACTATTGCCTCCTTTATACTGCTCTCCTATAGTAAAGTTATTAGATCCATCATCCATATCTGTTAGTCCTGGACTTTTTGTTGCAACTTCTACCCCATCTATGTAAAGGAACATATCTCCTCCATCACCTTCATATACGCCAACAAAATGATGCCAACCAGTATCTAATGTATTAGGTCCACCAGAAACATCATCTGAATTTCCATCTTTATCTTTTATCCAAAATGTAGAAGCTGTAGATGCACCTGCTTGTATTCTAAATTGTGCTCCATTACCCATTATCCAACAAGCTGAACCACTAGGTTTAGCCCACACAGCAAATGTTCCATATTTATAATTCATTTGATCTAAGTTTTCTTTAAAATCTATTGAAGTAGAATTAAACTTAAAAGCTCTTTGTGGAACTTTTATATATATTGAACCATAGTTAGTTAAACTCATTCTATCGCCTTTCCTATAAATGGAATATAAACTTTCTTACCTTTAATTCTAATAGGCAATGCCCCAAATACTTCTGTATTATTTGCAATCCATTGCCAAGATACACCAGATGGTCTTATATACCTATCTGGTAACTCATTAAAATCTAAATTCTTACCAATTAACTTAATAGAAGTAGAACCTGATATACTCACATTACCAGATTGGTCTACATCTATTTGTGAATTCTTACCTTTAATAATAAATGTACCATCACCATTACTAGCTACATATGTACCGAAATCATCTAGATAGATTCTTCTAGCCATGACATATGGTATTTTGTTTTTTAAAGCCATCTTTTCTTTATATCCCATTATGCTGTCTCCTGATTATGTGCTACTTCACTCACTTTCCTAACTATATCAAATGGTTGTTTACCATAATTTATAATAGTAGTAAATCCACCATTTCTATCTATTCTTTGTGTATAAGAAGTGACATCCCATAATTCATTAATACCAAAATTATTTAAGTTAGACGAAAACCTATAATCAGCACTCATATTTGGTCTACCATTAATAGTAATAGTTCCTTTCTTAGGAATAGATGACATACCAGATACTTCTTGTTCTGCTCTTTGTTGTACTTGCTCTAATCTTGTATAAGAAGGCTCATTTATTTTCTTAAAGTGCCTTCCAAATGAATCTATACTTGTTTGGTTTGATGCTCTATATTCTATATCTCCTTCCTTCCAACCTAATTTAAATGTCATATTTCCTCTAGGTATAATAAGTGGAGCCATTGATGCAGTACTCCAGTTAACTCCATCATCCCACGAATATGCAATCTTACCATCATATGTTGAATCTGGATTATAATAATAACTCCAAGTAGTTAAACTACTAGCTACATAAATAGATGCAGCTACTATTTCTGGATTATGTCCTTGTTGCCATCTATCTAATTTAATATCTATAGAACTATAATCTAATATATCATTAACATCCAAAGAAGCCTGGTTCCATCCTGCATAAAATAAGCAACCAAAACTTGTCCAATTTTCCGTACCAGCAGGTGCCCATGAAACATCAACATTACTCCATTCATCAACTAATTTAACATTTACAAGAATAGATGTTGTTTTATCCCATACTGGAACTGACTCTTTCTTTATCCAACCAACAGCATCTAAACTCATAACTTCCTCTCCTCCATATGCTATTACAGAAGCTCCAGTATTAGATGATGAATCCCAATCTCCAAGACCTGTAGCAATTTGAAAATCTTCATTTACTATTTCAAATTCTATATTATCACTAGTATCTGGTGGAGTAAATACCATCCACCAATCATTATTTTTAAATGGATAAGATATTCCTTGTGCAAGACCTGGTGCTAGTTTTAGATCAGTATAAGTCTGCCAAGAAGAATGACTTGGTGGATATGGAACGTCACCAGCAGTAAATGATATATCATCTGACCACTCTACTTTAGTTCCTGACTTTGGTACTCCTCCACCTTCTACTCCAGCTACTTTTACAGTTACTGATCTTATATTTGGAACAACGAGAGAACCTGATGTAGATTTATAATTTCCACTAGCCTGAATATAATATCCAACAACTAATTTAGATCCTGAATCCGCAGAAGCTATTGAAGTCCATTGGTTCTTGGTTAGTTTTGTCCAGGTACTACCAGCATTTAACGAACCAGAATAAGTTATAGCATTAGGAACATGTTCACTAACAATTACTTTTATTTGGTTATAAACTATACCTCCACAATCAAATAATCTAGATTTAGCTTCACCATCACTAAATCCAGTTTTTGGCATTGTAACTACTTTACCTATATCATATAGACGTAGTGAACCTGTTTCATAGTTAGGAGCTGTTTTTAAGTTATCCCAATAACACCTAGTTCCTCTAACTCCACTATAATAACAATCACCATCAAATCCAACATACTCATTAATATCAGGTTCACCAGCAACATAATTACAATAAGTCCCTTGATAATCATGAAACATTCCTGTCCAAGCATTAGAATTGGATGAGAATTGTATATAGAAGTGGTTACATAATGTATCGCTGTCACCTCCATATTCTATATATGCACCAACTATTGTGTGTGTATCCGTACTTTTAAACATATTTTTGGCATAAGCATCTCCAGTAGTGTATTTTGGTACATATAGATAAGCGTCAGTTGCACTATTACCATCAAACGCATTAGATGAATTAGTCCATGTTGTACCAGCTAATTCTTCAGTACAAACATTATCATCAGAAGCATCAACAGACCTAACTTTTAATCCACTAGCAACAAGACAATTTGTTAGTATATTACTATTAATATCATTATACCAACTTTCTGCTCTTTTAATATTTTTTAATGAATTAGATGATAGTTTTGTAGCATCTGAGAAATCTTCAGTAAATACTGTTTGTTCATATCCACCAGTTTCATCTGATACAGTTAATATTGCTTTACTTATCTTAGGTGTAAAATTTCCATTTGATGAAAATCTATATTTTATCTGTGTTCCAGTATTCTTTTCACATCCAAAGTCATACCATTGACCACTTACTATAGTTTGAGTACTAGGTTCACCAGCTACCCAGTTATTATTAGTTCCAGATATAAATATCCAATTACCAGAAACAACTCCCTCCAAATCTAATTTCATATATCTAGTATCATTTGTATATGAAGTTGATGATATATACCCCATTGAACTATATCTTCTAATCTTTACATAAAAAGAAAAATCATCTAAGTCAGAATCTGACCAAGTCTCTCCATCGTTACTAACATACGCCTTCCCATTAGCATATTCGTCTGTTACATGGCCATGAATTAAATAATAGTCATCAATTCCCCTAACTACTAATGCATATGTTTTATCATTTTCTAAAAATCCCTTATTAAATTTATGATATATCCACTGAGCACCTGCAGCTAGACTAGTATTATATGTTCCACTAACTATTATAGAAGCAACTCCAGATGGTTTTCCGCTATTACCTGTTGGTCTTATATCAAATTCCCAATTATACTCACCACCTGCTGAGTCTAATAGCATCCTTATCTCACCTACTTGACCACTATACGAAGGAAACTTAAATGTTTGAGCAGCCCATTTACCTGCTCCCCTGAAGTCTTGACCATATCCATATGCACATGATTGAGTAGATTCTTTGTATGCCAAAGTAAGATTTCCATCTTCAATAGTCATATTACTACTATAATCAATATAACTCCAATCATCAAAGTCATCCTCAATCAAAGTCATTTCTGTATTTTCCCATATCTCAAAAAGGATATCTCCTGGTGCATTAGGATCTATCGTTCTATTTAGATATAATTTAATAGCAGATAGTCTATCTTCTGTTGCATTAAACCTTTGAGCCACCATCATATTAGCAGGAAATACTTTTGATTGTGGGTGTGTAGGTGATACACTAGTTATTTGAGAATAATCTGAACCACCTATAACTAAACAATCATTAACTAAATCCTCGTCAGATTCCTCTATTGGATCCATACTAATAAAATCACTTTCAGTTATAGAAAAGTTAGGTAGGCTTGTTTGTACATAGTATTGTAATTCATTATCATTATCTACAAAGAATTTAAACCCATCTATTTCTGTAAGTTTAACTATAGCATCTCCTACTTGCATATTAGTTAGGTCAATATCATTAGCTAGTGAAAATCCCTTACTACAATCTATATCATTGCCAGATATACCAGGACAATATGCAGCAACTAAAGAACTTGCTATATAAGCAGTTGTACCAGAGTATAATGCATTAGCATCAGTAGGATATCTCCATAAATCATATGTTTTACCTACTAATTGATATTCCCAAACCTTCTTTCCCTTTTCTATTGTTTGTTGTCTTCTAGATACATATCCATTAAATTGAGATATATCATCTATATATATCATACAAGTATCTCCTATATTCTGTGAAGAAGGTACATTGAATAGTTGTACTCTACCAGACTGATAATATTGTTGGTCTGAATTAGATACTTCAATTAGAGATACATTATCTCCTGGTTCATAATGTTGTTTTCCAGCAAGACCTGAATTAAAGTATATATCAAATTTATTTCCCAATTAATCACCTTGTTGTTCTATATCTATATTTAAATTCTTTAGCCATATCATCAACATTTGCAATTCCATTAACTGTGACTGGACCTAATACATTAAATTCTTCTCTAGTACTATTATCTGTAATTCCACCTTCTTGTCTTGTCATTTCTGGGAAGTATGTAGGTATTATATGTTCTAATATGTCTCTTCCTCTGTCTTTAAATTGTCCTGCTAATGGCACTACTGCTTCTGGTCCTTCTTCACCTATCATAGCAAATGTTGAACCTCTAGTTCTTTCTATTCCACTCTTTAATCCTAATATTCCTCCAGTAGCCTTTCTTTGTGGTAGACCAAGATATGAATATGAATGTGTATGTTCAACTTTTATAGGAGTAACAGCTTTAACTGCTTCTTTAAATATATCCGCTGCATTCTTAATAATAGGTTTAAAATCATCACCTGCACCAGTTACATCATCATATAAGTCATTAGATGCCTCATTAGTCCTACTATAAAAACTATTAGCTGAATTATTTATTCTAGTATTAAATTCATTTGCTGTATTTGTTATCTCTGGTAATAATGTACTTGTTATAGAATTGTTAAAGTTTGCTAATGCACTTACAAGTTCAGTAGCCCTTAGATAGATTTCCATATTAATCTTTTGGCCACCTTGTCTTACTGTAACAAGTGCATTAAAGACATCGGATCCTGCTGACGCACTTGCTCCTGTTCCACCACCAGTATCTACAGTCTCAGTAGTTCCTCTTCTAAATGGAAGTCCAGTATCTGGAGTTGTTGGTTTTGTTATTGTATCTTTTATTGCAATTCCATCCATAGGTGCTCTGACCATAATTCCTTCTGTACCAGATAATATATTTCTAATCCCTTGTAGAGTTTGTAATATTCTATGAAGTGTTTCTAATTCATCTGGTAATGGTTTAAGTATTATTTCTCCATTCTCAAATCCTTCTATACCCTTTAATTCTCCTAAAGCACTTACTATTCCACCAGCTTGCATGAATGATAAGTCTGGGAAATACTTTGGTATTATATTTTGTAGTATTGCTTGTCCATATTTTCTATTTGAGCCTTCTAATGGTATAACTGCCTCTGCACCATTTTCACCTATTATAGCTGATGTTGGACCTGTGGTTTCTGTAATTCCTTTTTGTAGAGCTAGTATCCCATCCGCACCAAATATAGGTGTAAATATCCTAGGTATTCCAGTAAGTATATCCCAAAATGATGTGTCTTCTTCTTCACCAACTGTCTCAATCACATGAGTAGTTGTAACTGTTTTATCTAGCTCATTTACTTTATCTAATATTCCTGGAATTTTATCAGTTATTTGGTCATCAATTTGTGCCGTTACTTTTCTAATAGTTTCATCGTTTATAAACCCACCTGTTCCACCAAAAATTGTTTGTTGTTTTGAGATAATTGAATTTATTGTTTCTTCAGCACCATGTTCCCAGAGAAAATCTAATACCATATTCTTTTTTTCTTCATTTCCTTCTATCTTATTATAAGCGTCAAAAAATGTTTTAGCATTAGGTCCAGTTGTTGGTTCAGGTATTTTTAATTTTAGACCAATTGTAGGCATACCATCAATTAACTTATATGGTAATAAGTCGGTTGTATCACCAGTTATTTTTGCATTAATCTCTATTTGTTCTTTTGGTGTTAATCCTTCATATAATTCTTTCATATCTATAGTTGAAATAAATTCAGGCCTTAAATGAATTACCTGTGGTGGTATTTTCTTTATATCATCTATTATACCTTGTTCATTAACACTAAATTCTAAATCTTTTAGTGTGAAATCTGTATCATCTAGACTGTTAATGGTATCAGTAACAGTACTAGTATCTGTATCAAATGGAAGATTAATTCCTTCTGGCAACATTGATATTAGTGATGGTATATATTGTGTTGGTATTGCACTCATAAATTGAGAAAATGTTTTTCCATCCCATACACTTTGCAAATTGAATGTTGTAACAAATTGTTCTAATGTACTATCTATATTCTGTCCTTTAGACTCTAATTCTGTTTTCCAAGTATCCCAATTCTGGTCATCCCATGTAGTATCAAAATCAACTAATATCTGGAATCCTTCAAACATCTTAACTAATGTATCCTTTGCATCTTTTGTATTTAATATATTTTCCCAAATTTCATCACTAAATGGTTCAAATCCGTCAGTTGCTATTCCCTCTATATTCATATCCTTTAATTGTTCATATAAACTCTTCTCTAATGCACTAGCTAAATCAGTTCCAGATATTGATTCCATTAAATCATCAAACAATACATCTAATTTTATATTACCAACATATTTATTTATTGCATCTGATAAGTCATTGGATATATATTGACCTACATCTTCAAACCAACCTTGCCATGATTCTCCAGTTTGTAATCCAGATAGATCAAGTCCAGTAGCAAGTTCTATATCCTTTAATAATTCTGGAGATTTTTTAATTTGGTCAGCCCACACTTCCCAATCATCTGTCCTCCATGCATCCATTAAATAATTACCAACTTTCAATCCTCTTCTTCCTAGCTCTTTCATGACATCGTCTAAAGTACCAAAGTCCTCTATTAATGCTGGTATATCGTATCTTAATGAAGCAATTAATGGATCAATTCCTATTTTTTCAAACATTAGATTTCTCATATCTGCCATTGTTTGATTTAGGTCACTCATAGCGTCAGCAACATCTTTAGTGGCTTTAGCTAAGTCTTTTTGAACTTCATATAGACTAGTTTCTTCTTTTAGAGCTGCTCTTGCATAGTTTTGTACAGATTGTAAGCTACCAGCAGACATATCTAATGCTAATGCAGTTCCAGTCATCCCATCTTCCCATAATCCAGCTGCCTGTCCTATATCAATCATAGAAGCAGCTGTAATTAATTGTTCATCATTAAAATCTGATAGTGAATCATAGTTAGTCTCAAAGAAATCATTTAGTACATCTAATTGGCTAGCATCACTACCAGCTAATTTACCAGTAATTTCTAGTCTCTCAATTAATTCATCGAATACATCTATTGTCTTTTCACCTTCTTCATCGATTAATGACATAGCTAGTCTGGTATTTGTATTTATAAGAGATTCCATTGCTTCACTAACTTTTTCAGTTTGTAGAGCTAAATCAACACCAGCTTCTGCAGCTTCTAATTCATTATCAGCTATTTTATTCCATGCCTCTGCAGCATCTGAACTAACTAAGTCTTGGTCAATCAAGTCTTGTATTACAGGACCCAATTCATCTTTATATTCCTTTGTAGTATTAACCAAATTATCTTGAGCATCATTCATTGCAATTATAGTATTTAGTTCATCTTTAGTTATTATACCTTTATCTACTAATTTCTGTAAATCTGCTAATTCTTCTGAATATCCAGTCATACCCTTCTCAGTAAGCATGAATTGTTCTACCTCTTCTCTTTGTGCGTCTGTTAAGTTACCTATTGCGTCTGCAAATGGCTTATTTAGTTTTAGTACTGCTCCTTCTGCAATCTGTAACTCCTTAAATCCTTCAATCATATTCTCACTTATGAGTCCTTCTTCAGCTAGTTTACCAAATAAGTCACTCAATTGTTTAGATTCATCTTGTCTTAATTTGTATAGTTTTAGTTTTATATCCATAACCTTTAAAAGTGTCTCTAGATATTTCTTCATTCTTTCATTAGTGAATTTGATATACTTTTCTTCTAGATTAATAAGAGCATTTTCTGCGGCTTGTAGTGATGTTTGTTCTGCAGTTGCTGTAGCTAGCTTATTTCTTGCATCGGCTAAGTCATATGTTTCTATTATTAGAGCCTTCTCTGTCTCAGATAATTCTAATGCTACTTTTAATGCTATATCTCCCTCTGCTTGGTAGTCGTCAAATAGTGTTCCTGTATATTGTTGCTTATTCAACATTTCTGCAATTTCATCTTGATTATATCCCATAGCCAATAATTCATCATTAGTTTTTTCTACTAATACCCCATGCTCTTTAGTGTATTCCCACTGCCTTCTTGCTATATCTAGTCCAGTTTCTAATTCTGATTGTTGTTGAAGTAATTCAGCTCTTCTTTTTGAAGCATTATATAAAGTTCTCTCAGCATTTACTACTTGGTCAGCACCAGCACTATATGTATTAAGTGCTTCAGATAAATCAATTACTGCTCTTTCTTCGTCAGTATATGCTTGTTCTAAATCATAACTTATATCTCTAAGAGAACTTTTTACTTCAAAATACTCTTCTACCACATTTACAGCTTCATTCATCTTTTCACTACTATTTCTGATTTCAGATATCATTCCCCTAATCGCAGACATAACCTCTATAGTTAGTTCTTTTCGTCTATCAACTGCTTTATTATATCTATTTTCTAGTTCAAGTAGTTTTTCTGTATTATCAATGTCCTTTATTTTTGCTTGTTCTAAATCTTTTAATGCTCTACCTTCCTCTATGATAGTATCTTTTAGTCTTTCTACATTATGTCTGAGATCTGATGTTTCTGTAGATAGTCTTAATGCATATGCCCAAACTTCTGCAAATTTAGCACCCTGAGGTATAGTTGAAGAATACAATGATTTGATAGCTGCTTCTAGTATCTGGGTTCTATTAGTAACTTCTTTCACACTAACTCCCAATGCTTCTGCAAACCACTTTTGAGAAGCTAGTTCTTGTTGCTCATGATGAATATCTTTTAGCCACTTAGCGGCAATTGCAAAAAAACCAACAATTGGTATAAATTCATACCATTGACCCCACTCAGGGTCAAATTCTTGTGCTAATTTTATTTCTTTTAACTCTTCTTTTATCTTATCAGTAAAATCAAAAACTTCTCCATATTTTTGTGGCATTGGTTTAAACTCAGTTAGACCTAGGTCTTGTATTGCTTTAGATATTATCTCTATATCTGAAGATTTGTCTATAAATTCATCCACTCTCTTTATAGCAGTTCCTATACCTAATTCTTCTATTGATTTATTGACTCCATATAAAGATTCTTGGAAGTTTTTATTTGTGTGTGACGCTTCATAAGCTGCTATTTGCCACGCTGCCAATACATGAAGTAAATCTACAAAATGGTCACCAGCTAACTTTTTAATTGCTAAACCAGATTCTTCAGCAGCGGTAACTACTTCTTTTGCAGCGTCCATAAAACTAAAGAAACCTATAGCACCCAAGGCTGCAGCTGCTGCGATTGCTGCTAGCCCAAATGATGCAATAGTTATGGCTGCTGCAAATGCACTCATAATTGGAGTTGCAACTGCAACACCAGATGCATAAGCAACAATTCCCTTTATTGCTCCATACAAACCAGATATTAAAGAACCCAATGCAGATTTTCCAAGATAATCCGTCAATGCTGCAAAAATAGTTGTCTTTAAATTGACTAGAGTTATTATAAAATTAAGTGCACCAAGTGCCTTAGTAATTATAAAAATAGTAGTTTTCCATATAACAAAATATTTAATTAGGTCAATTATAAGAGGTAAGTATTGTTTTAATCCCTCGAATAGATTTGTAACAAATGGAGCTAATGACTTTCCTATTACCTCTGCTAGTTTTTCTAATATAGGAGCTAAAGATTCACCTATTTCTAGTGAGGCCCTTTGCATTGCATTAGTTAAATTTTTAAAAGCCCCAAATAATGTATTTTCCTGTACAGATGCAACTGATTCTGTAATTCCCTTAGACATTAATAGTTGAGCATTATATTGTTCTATATCACCAACTCCAGATACTAAAGCAGCGGCAGATGCGGCTGTTCTTGCTCTAAATAGAGATGACGCTTCAGCTGCTCCAAATCCAGCTGATCTTAATTTCCAGAATATCTCTGTTAGACTATATAGTTCTGGATTAATATCTTCTACAGATATTCCTAACATAGCCAATGTTTCTTGTGCTTTATCTGTTGGTTTTAGTAATTTGGTTAGGATCATATTGAGTCTTTGACCTGCTTGTGACCCTTGTAAACCCATATTAACTAGTAACATACCAGCTGCTGCAGTTTCCTCTAATGCAACTCCTAACTCGCCAGCTATTGGACCAGTATATCTCATAAAGTCTTGTAATTTATCCATAGTAAAGAAAGACCTAGTAATTGCTCCAGTAAATGTATCTACAATTCTTTCTGTTTCTTCTAATGTCATACCAAATGCTTTCATAGTAGTTAGTACTGCTTTTGTGGCTTCGTTTAATTCTGATTGAGTTGCAGCTGCATAATTTAATATTGGCAATAGTTCTTGCCTTGTTGCATCAGCAATATCTATTCCAGCACTAGCCATAGAATAAAATGCTTCTGTTATTTCTAAAACACTAAATATAGTTTCTTTGGAAAGAGTATATGCTAATTGGGATAATCTTTTGTAAACGTCTTCAAACGCAATTCCTAAATGCCCACTTACTGCTATTGCATTAACTAATGCTCTTTCAAAATCCCTAAAATCTTCAATCATTTGGGAAAATGATTGTCTAAACATCATAACTAATTGAACACCTATACTAAATGTAACATAGTGTATAATCTTTGCTAAGAATGTTTTAAAATTGAGCATTGATTTCATCATAGATGTAAAAGACTGATCAGCTGACTTACTCATAACTCTACCAGAATGAACCATTCCTTCAGCACTTTCTTTATATGTATCTCTAACCTCATATGCAGTACCACCCATATGAATTAATGACTTATTTATTAATTTAGTATTAACTTCTTGTTTTTTTGCCATATCACTAGTACTTTGAGATATAGTCCTTCCCATACTTCCAAATATTTTTACTGTAGCCTCTTTTGCTCTTTCTGCTGCAACTGCAAATTTCTCCATAGAAACTTTAGCTAGGTCAATTTTCTTTGTGAAGTCATTTATATGAGCTGTAAAAGTTGCTTCAATATTACCTAAACTAGCCATGTAATATCACCAAGCTGTAATAGCCTATATTATTATATATTTTATTCATTTTTATCAAATTATTAATTTGCCTGAGAAAGCTCATAGACGGCCTCTGAGCCATTTGACCCCACACATGGGTACATTACCATTAGGAATTAAAGATAATGGCTCTACGGCCTTCCTAGGGCCCTTCTCGTACATTAATCTTCGGTATCACAGATCTGAATTAGGTCTCTTTGAATTATTGGCATATATCCATATGACCCACCAAGAGAATGATATCCTTTCCATTGAACTATGTATATACCCAATGGATCAGTTGATTCTGTTTTAAAGTAATAATGATATTCTCCAGTATCATCTTTTGTAGCTCCACTATTATTCACTAATATGCTACCATCTGATTTGTATACAGTTACATATGCCTTACTACCTGATGGGTCTGTTAATACAGAACCAATCTTAAAATCTATATCAGATTTTATTGTATTTCCTCTTTCATATTTGTCCATATTATATCTATTATTTAAAATACATTAATCTGCTGCATCCATAGTATTTGTCATACTAAATACATCAGAATTTGTTATAGAAACATTAAATAAATTACTACTTGTTGTTGTAGCATTAAACAAACTAGAATCACTTTGTATACTATTAAATAAACTACTATCACTCATCACAGAATTGAATAAAGATGATTCAGTAGCTTTGGCATAATCTATGAATGTTATTAGTAGTGGGTATATATCAATTTTATATGATTGAGTTATACCAGATGAAAATGTCTTATAGTCTATCAAATAGTTTAATACATTCTCTTTACTCATTTTTATATCAATATCATATAACCTTTGGAATGTATCTTTTAATAGTAGTTCTATGTTGCTATTTATAGATATGTTTGATTCTCTTATTAATATATCAAACAAGTAGTGAGATACGTTCTCAACTAAAGTATTATAATCTATTTTATTATATGCTAAAGTCTCCTTACTTAATAGTGAATCAATATCATAAGATTTAGTCTTCTCACCAATCAGAAGGGTGTCTATAATATATGAAGATGTCTTATTCATTGACAATATATATAATGTAATTAAATAATCAGCTGTTAGATTATGTGACTCAAGTAGAATATCTATTACCTCATTTAAGTTATATATGCTCCTAGCAATAAAGTCTATTAAGTTGGATTTAGTCATACCTAAATCTTCTAGTAGTTGGTCTATGTTATATGTTTGTGACTTACTTTCCATAGCTAATAAATCAGTTACCATATTCATATCTAGGTTTTTACTTCTTGCATACAAATCAATTATATAAGATTTATTAATATCAAGTGTTCTTAATAGTACATCAATATCTATTCCTCTATTATTAATTATAGTCATAAGTATATCTAGTTTCATCTTTCTATCTATATTTATATTCTCTGCCATAAAATCTATCTTATGTGATTTTGTTGATGATAACTTTAGTAACACATCTATTATGCTCTGTATTGAATTATCTTTTTTATTTATTAATAAGTCTATCAGTTCACTCTTACTTATATTTGTATCTTCTAATAATGTATCTATATTATAGTTTAATGTAGGATTATATCTATTGATAAAATCAATTAGCATATTTAATATTAAATATTCACCCATAGCAATATCGATGTGGTAATTAATATCCTCTTCAGATAGTGTTGTATAATCTATCTTATATCCAATACTAGATATCTCAACAAGGTAAGTATCTATTAGATGATTTATCTCATTGTTTTTATTACTGATAAGTAGGTCTATATCATATCCTAAATCATGAATTGTTCTTATTAGTATATCAACTAAATTACTTATTGTTTTGTCTTTATCTTTTAATAACATATCTATCTTATAGTTTTTTATTATAGATAATGAAAGAACTATATCTATTATATTATTTTTACTTAGATTAGATGATTGTATTAGAATATCAATTAATTCCTTTTTGGTTATGTCTTTTGTTCTTGTTAATAAGTCAATTAAACTATTGTTTAATATATTCTTATTCTCATTAAGCATATCAATTAAATTACCTTTAGTTAGGTTTCCATTCTCAACTAGTAAGTCTATTAAGTCACTTAATGTATTATCTTTTTTTCTAACTAAAATATCTATATATTCATTTATTGTATTAGCTCCCCTCATTACCATATCTATTATTTCATTTAATGTCTTGGCCTCTCCTACTATCAAGTCAATCACTTCTGATCTAGAATTAGATACCCTACATAATACATCTATTAAATTATTAATAGTTATATTATAGTCTTTATTAATTATATCTATTAAATTATTTAATGTATTTTCTCTCATTTGATTGAGGTCTATAGTTATGTTTTTAGATATATTTTCATCCTCTAGTAGAACATCTATTAATTCATTCACACTTAACCCAAGTGACTTCATTATTATATCTATTGTTTCTTTTCTTGTTAGATTAGAATTCCCTACTACTATATCAATTATATATGATGCTACATTATTCTTTAATGATGTGTATATATCAATATTATTTATTGATGTATTCTCACTTCTTACTAATAGGTCTATTATGCTATGTACATCTTTACTCTTTGATAACATCACATCTATAAGATTATTTATATCAATATCCTTATTTTCTATTAATAAGTCTATTATATTACTAATATCAATTGTACTATGTGTCATATAATCAATTAACATCCTATTTGATTTGAATGTTCTTGTTATCATATCTATCTTATTCTTTCTTGTCTTTGTAGTTAATATCTCTAAATCAATATCATATCCTAATGATTTAGCCTTTTTAGCAACTAAATCAATTAAGTTTACTATATTTAGGTCTTTATCCTCTATAAGAACATCTATCTCATTATTTATGACCTTATTTATATCAGATATTAAAGTATCAATTGTATAGTCTATATCTTTAGTGCACCTAGTAAGTATATCTATCTTTTCTGATAGTTTAGTATCTTCTGACTTTATTATAATATCAATATTTATTAACCTAGAAATAACTAATGTTACTACTATATCAATTGCTTCTTTAGCTGATACATCTTTACTAGAAACCAATATATCAATTAGATTACTTGTGTCTTTATTCATTGCCTTCATAACCATATCTATTAGGCTATTTAATGTTATAGCACCCTGTGATACTACTAAATCTATTAAATTACTAATTGTTATGTCCTCATTTTCTATTAATATATCTATTACTTCTGATATATTATCTGTCTTTACAAATATTGCATCTATTTTATTTTTGAGAGTGTTGTCAGCATTTGATATTACAATATCAATTATCTCTTTTGCAGTTACTCCATGTAATGCTAATATATCAATAAGTCCTTTAGCTGTTATGTTACTTTCTTTAGCTAATAGGTCTATTAGGCTAACTCTTACATTATTACTATTTTGTATAACTAAATCAATTATTTGGTTTTTAGTTAAGTTAGTTGTTGAGGCTAACAAGTCTATTAAATTACTTACACTAAATTCACCTAATTGTAATAAGTTCATTAAGTTATGAATTTGTCTTACTGACATTGGAACTATATCAATATCATATTTAGCTGTTTTATTTATATTTGACATAAGAGTATCTATATCTATATTTTTAGTATTTGTCACTAATTGTAGAATATCTATTAGATTTTTAGCACTACTCTCCTTGGATAATATAGCATCTATATCAAATCCTACTGTATTATCTATATGACTCAATAACATATCACTATTCATAGATACTGTATTAGATAGTGTTTCAGATAGTAAATCTATTAGATATGGTCTAGATGCCTTCTCTAGGAATATAGCGTCTATTAAGTTATTAATACTATTATCCTTATTACTTATTAACAAATCAACTAATTGGTTAATATCTAAAGTCTCTACACCTTCTTTTATTATTAAGTCTATTTGTGGAGTTAGTGTCATAGTTTTTCTTAATAGTTGATCAATCTTATATTTACCACTTCTTTCTAGCGTTGTTAGTAAGTCTACTAATACACTCTTCTTTATATCATTTTCTATCAATAATAAATCTTGCTTATTTGTTCTTGTTAGACCTGCTCTTAACAGTGCATCTATTAGTATATGTATTGGTAAGTTACTATTACTTAATACAAGATCTATACTCTCTTTAGCAGTTAAGTCTGGATTACTCTGTAACATATCAATAATATTACTTATAGCATTATCCTCTATACTCATTAATAAGTCTTGATTATAGTTTGTTGTATCATTTAATTTTTTAAGTATTAAGTCTGTTTTATATACACCAGTTTGGTCTGGGTATATATCAAAGTTAACTTCTTCAGCTGCCCCACTTATATCTAATGTAAATGATTTTTTCCATGTTTTATCTTCTTCTGTAAAATATACTTCCTGTACATTTCCATTACTTGCAGAGTCTTGAATATTAATTGTATAATATCCACTAGCATCAGTCTGTCCTGATACAGACTTATCATTAGTTATGTCTTTTATGTGAATCCACTTTGATGTTAGTGCTTCACCTTCTTTTTGCACTAAACCATAAACTGGATATGGAAATTCTAAACCACCTTCACTTGGTGTATAATCAACTGCTATGTATACTTGAGTACAACGTATAGTAGAATCACCTGAATAAGCTAGACCAATATATAAATTATCAATTTCACTCCATGTCCACGCACTGGATGTCCAAGGATTTTGATTATATTCATCACTATAATCTGCATATGATGTTGTTACTGCATGAGAGTCTGATCTAGTGTCACCAACTTCATCTATACCAATTACAGTTTGAGCATTTGCCGCCTTGCTATCTGTCTTTTTAGCTCTCACATAAATAGTTAAACTATTTATCGTACCAGAACCTTCTGAATGATTTTCTGATGTGTAAATATCTTGGGATCCCATAGTAGGTGCCCTATATACATAAGTACCATCATCATCAGGTTCATCATATGAATCATCAACTTCTATATAATGATCTCCTCCTCCCTTTGAAGTGAAACCTGAAACTTTATCACTATCAGGATATAAATATTCAATTGCCATATAAATTCCATTCTCTAGAGTGGTATTTTGATTTTAATGTATTAGATAGAGAAATTTCTGTAGAATCTAGTTCTCCATCATAGATATTTGTATGTAATATTTCACTAACTGCTTGTTTCAATGCAATTTCAAATTCCTCTTGTGTTATTTCATGACCTAACTGTATTTTTGCTGAAGTCATCCTATCACTAGATTTAGCACCATACTTGATTTGTGTATGGACAGTATCAGTTAAATCAAAATCTAAATCTAAAATACTCATCACTCCAACTAAATCTGGATTAATTGCTACTCCAACCATCTTTTTTCCATTAACTTCTAAATCATTATTTTCTGATCTTTCTAATTGTAATCCAAGTATTTCATATGTTCTCAAAGTAACTTGAAAAGAAACTTCTAACCAGAAATCTCTTTCGTAATCTCCTCTACCAACAAAAAAGAACATTGGACAACCTGGACCTCCAATACCAACACTTCCATGTTTCATTACAGTTCTGACATATGGTAGTCCTAATTCTTCTACTCTATTAACTTTTATTTGAGACTCTAAATTATTAACTTCACCTTGAGTCACCCAAAAGCTAATTTTAGGAGCAAAATATAAAATCAAAGTATCAGAAGTTTTGTTATTAACTATAGACTCAAATGTTGCTGCAAAATCTTTCATATCTACATTAAAAAATTTTAAATAACGTAAATCTGAATTAAATCTAAAGTTTTCAATTTCTAATTTGATTTTATTAGATTTATATTCTTTGTACTTTTCCTCAAAATCCTGTATTGATTCAAAGTTTAAAGATTTTAAATCCGATACTAGTTTTCTAGTTAAATCTCCTTTCTTACTTCTATCCTTTAATTTCAGATTATCTTGAGTATATTTATTATATAAATCTTTCACTTTTAATATTTCTTCTTCTGTTATAATATCAT
>Ga0272443_10000409_pt1 | contig 81870 bp, 79 predicted proteins | sample SSMAcet12_FD_193581 | JGI IMG/M metagenome (GOLD analysis project Ga0272443, IMG submission 193581) | Marine sediment archaeal communities from Little Sippewissett salt marsh, Falmouth, MA, United States - SSM-Acet-12 | ecosystem: Environmental > Aquatic > Marine > Wetlands > Sediment ...
CAGCTATAGCAACAGCTAAAGCATCAGCAGCATCATCTGGTTTAGGTATACTGTCTAAATTACATAACCTCTTTACATTCTCCTGCACTTGCTTCTTATCAGCTCTCCCATACCCTGTAACAGCACTCTTAACCTGTAAAGGTGTAAAATCATGTATAGGTAAACTATGCTCCTCTAAAACTAATAAAACAACCCCTCTAGCCTCTCCTACAGACATAGCAGTCTTAGCATTATTGTAGAACAGTAAAGTCTCTACACCACATACTTCAGGTTTAAATCTATCAACTATCTCATTCATATCCTTATATATCTCCTTAAGTCTAGTAGATACATTTAAGCCTTTATCGGTTGTAATAGCACCATAATCTATTGGTTTTGGATTAAGATCTTTATCAAAATCAACAATAGCCCATCCTACTATAGCCAAGCCAGGATCTATACCTAATATTCTCATAGGATATTGTAGCATGTATTAGACATTTAGATTATCGATCATCCCGATAATCAAAATCGAGAGAAGGATCATTTTCTACTCTAGCAAGAATCTCTGCCATATTTTCCGCCGTGTCTATAATTATATCTGGTCTTAATCCGAGTTTGTTTGCTTGTTGTACCAAGGATTCTATCCCCTCCCTATCTTCCCGATCTGTTACTTCAATGCAACAAGAAAAATACCTATCATAGAAATTCCCTCCACCAGGTCCTATTCTTACAGCTACTTGATGCCAATTTGTTGGAGGTCTTTTTCTTTCTTCTAGATATTGTCTAAAATCTTTATAGATATCGTCTTCCGTAAAGCCCATAGGATAAACATACGTATGATCATCAGGATCCGTGTTTATCGTTTCAGGAGTATATAACATCATAAGAAACCTGTCGTCTAAATCATCCTCAGATTCATGAATTCTAATAAAATCAAAAATATGTGTATCAAGACTATTCGCCCCAAAAAGTCTTTCATCCCACAATCTATCAACATGATCTTGCACCTCCTTGTTCATTACCCTCATTACCTCTTCGTATAAAGTATTTTCTATAGGGTCTCGATCTTCAGGACGTCTATAACTTGGCATACGAAATTCACAATCACTCATAAAATAAAATTTACCATCTATCTCCCCTTTAATATCTGTTGGTTCCGTTTCCATAACTTCCATTATTTAAATTATCTAAATAATATAACCAAAAATAAACCTCTTTGCAAGTACTATAAGATATTATTCAACAATTGAAAAACTTTTACTTACACCTCTAAATCACTCCATACACTCTGTACATCATCTCTATCCTCAAACCTCTCTATTGCTTTCTCTACTCTCTCTAAAGCTTCTCCTTCTAACTTCTTCTTGTTCTTAGCTATTTTAATAATAGAAGCATCATCAATAATATAAGGAAATCTGTCAGCCATCTCATCCCTAACCCTTGTCATATCCTTAAACTCCGTAATAACCTCAACTCCTTCTACACCATCAATATCCTTCTCTCTAATATCAAGTATCCCTTCTATATCCATAAGATTCATTATAACCTGATCCCTATCATCTTTCACAAATACATCATCCTCTCCATACTTTTCGGATTTCTCTTTATGCCCCGCCTTAATGTCTATAACACCCTTAACATCAAAATTCCATGATACGGAACCATGATCACCCAGACTCCCCCCTACTTCCTCAAATAGTCTTCTTATTTCAGAAACTGTTCTATTTGTATTATCAGTTAAACAATCAACTATTATCGCTACACTTTCAGGACCAAAACCCTCATAACTCACCTCTTCAAACACCACACCATTCTTACCCTCCCCAGTACCCTTAGCAATGGCCTTTTCAATATTATTCACAGGAAAACCTATACTTTTCGCCTTATCAACATACATTCTCAAGCTGGGATTCATCTCTGGATCACCTCCTCCTACCTTAGCAGCATGTGTAATGAAGGTAGAAATCTTAGAAAATTCTTTACTCCTCTTAGCATCATTAGCTTCTTTTTTATGCTTAATTGTGGACCATTTACTATGTCCTGACATAACAGTATTTTATCACATTAAAAGCTACTTTTCTTTCTCCTTCTTTCGAGAATCTTCCTTCTTCTTATCAGAACGAATTAAGGATCTATTACCTTTATCACTATACTTTTGCTTACTCCACCTACTTATTTTATCCTCTATAACTCCTCTATCCATACTATACTTCCCTCTTGAAGCCTCTATTACTTTCTCTTTAAGGCTGTAAGATATATACCTTGGAGCCAATGATTTTGCACTAAAAGGCACAGAAGTCATACCATCAATACAAAGCTTGATATACATAGCATGAGCATCCAAAGAAACCAGATCATCTGCTGTTACATCAGGGGCAAACTCCTTTTCTAAAATAGCTGCATCTGATTGACTAACTACAAATGATCCCAAAGTTCCCACATTACCAAATATAGCTTGTCTTACAGTTAAAGGTAATTGATCAATATATTGATTTGTCATTGTTAAATTGAGCTTATATTTCCTAGCCTCCGAAAGTATTTTTGCAAAAGACTCTGTAGCGAAATTCTGAAATTCATCTACAAAAAGATAGAAATCTTTTCTCTCATTAAAAGGTTGCTCTGTTCTTTCCATCGCAGTAGATTGAAGTCTTGTAATTATCATACCCCCCAGAAGAGATGCTGTTTCCTCACCTAGTTTTCCCTGAGCAAGATTAATCAGAAGAATTTTCCCTCCATCCATTATTTCTCTTAAATTAATTGTTGATTTCACCTGTCCTATTATGTTCCTTATAACAGCAGAGGATATGAATCTACCAACCTTATTTTGAATAGGTGCTACCGCTTCCGTAACCAGCCTATTATTTGAAGACATTTGTGCAAACTCCTCCTCCCAAAATTTAAGAAGTATGGGATCATCAACCTGCTTAAGAATAAATTTTCTATAGTTGTTATCCGTAAGCATTCTGATAACTGCTAAAAGCGTTGTATTCTGAGCTTCTAAAAGAGTTGCTACTGAATTTGTAAGAATATACTGTAATCTTGGCCCCCAGGAGTCTCCAAACTGCTTTTTAAAGACCTCTACCACACCATCAGCTATGAGATCTCTCTGAGACTTATCTTCCAGCTCCAGCAGATTAAAACCTACAGGATTATCTACATCAGTAGGATCAAAATACACAACATCATCTACACGCTCCGGAGGTATGAAATCCAGAAGTTCCTCTACTGCTTCACCGTGAGGATCAACAAAACATGCTCCCTCACCTCTTAGAATATCTGCAATAAACATATTCTTAAATACTGTAGATTTTCCCACTCCAGTCTTACCAAGAAGATAGAAATGTCTTCGTCTGTCCTCCGGTTTTATACCAAAATTAATCTTATGTTCTCTATAGTCGGTCTCTGCAAAAACAGAAACGCCGTAATCATTTTCAACAGGTAGGTTCATAGGAGGCTCTAATTTTTTAGATCTGCTCCATGCAATATTAGGGGTCTCTACAGAGATATTAGGCATATGATATACAGATGCAAGCTCTTCAATGTTCATAATATCAATTACATCCTCAGGCAGTTTTCTACCTACAAAATCTGTATATATCTCCTTTGCACCCCTTTCTCCTACAGAATATGAAAAGCTGTTTAGGTGTGCAGTAGTAAACTGCTTAAAACTAGCTATAGAATCTCTTAAAATCTGCTCAGATCTAGCCTGGTCTTCAGCCTTAGTAACTATTCTGATAATAAATTCAAATCCCACCTTTAACATCTTATTTTCAATTTGTGCCAGCTCCTCTTCTTGCCCAGGAGCAAGTTTGACAATTTCTTTTTTTACTCCGTCATCACTACTGGTATTCATAGATTCCCCTATATTCTCAAAGAGCTTTCCAATCTTTTTCAAAAAACCTCCCTCAAGATCCTCTCCTTCTCTTACTGCAGTAATATATCTCTTTGATTCCTCCTGCCAATAGTTATCTATCGGCCTTATTAAAAACTGTATCCATGCACTTTCATTAACCTTCAGATCCGAAATCGCTCCAGTAATGGCTGCTAGAGGATCCACTTCAAAATCCCGAAATGTTTTTATGGGAAATATATAGTCTTTAACAAACTCTACCTCTCCGGTTGTAACATACGGACCGCCGGAGTTTTTCTCTAAAGTGTAGTCGTTAACATACTTAATGTTGGCATTGGGATACTGTGCATATATCTGACCCTCTACAAATTTTGCTAAGTATTTAGGTGATACAACAAAAAACCGAATCCCTTCCTCTCCTGTTGATACAATCTCAAAGCTAATAATATCTCTGCCTCTTCTGGCACTCCCTAAAAGGCCATGCAAAGAAGCAAACATCTGCTCTGATGCCAAAGGTGTTTTGTCATTTTCTCTTGGCACCAAAACCTGTAAAACAACAGGACTTCTAACCTCTTCATAAATCTCTTCATCTTCCATATTTCTTCGTTTATAGATGAAAATAAAGATTAGAAACAGCAAGGAAAATATTAATAATATCAGTATTGCTATTACCATAGTAAGTATATTGTACAAGATATTTTAATCAAATTAAAACTACTCAGCCAGATCTGTTCCTAAAACTAAAACAATATCACCTGTTGTTATAAAAGAGGGCCTTTCATACCTAACCTCTATATCCTCCCCCACTACATCCCTTACAAGATCAAGCGAGCCTGTATACTCTTCAGGCTCGGGAATATATATGACGCTATTTTCATACATACTGGAAGCATTATCATATCTTAATATCCTACATCCTGTATGTCTGATCTTTCTGGCATACTTACTTGCAAGCCCAGAGATATTGCTTGCATTATACACCTCTACATTTACCCTTTCCTTTTCGACTTTCCCACTAACCAAGTCATCAATATATTTAGAAAATTCATCATCAAAACTACTTATATCAAATCTTGTTTCCGTATGTTCACTAGAAACAATAACCTGCTCTATACAGCAATCCAGGATATCCATTTGAGTAGATTGATAATTGATAAACATCTGATTTATAAAATTTGTCTCTTTGATCAAATTAAGTATTGGAAGATTAGAATACAAATTGTCTTTCAACTCTCTGCTGTACCCAAAATCAAAAAGAATACTCCACACAGAAAGCTTAGAAAAGAACTCGTCAGTATTTTCACTACTGTCAGCCAGCCAAACATAATTATCAAATTTTAATCCTAACAGATCACCCATATATTCAACTGTATACTCCTTGCTGGATCCATATTCCAAAAACTCCCCTACTGATTTAATAGAAGAAACAGGGAAGCTGTCGGCACTATCTTCGGTAACGTATATTTGAGTTGGGATATCTATTTCTAAAATCTCCTGCTGATTCTGGCTGTATATGATAATTTTCATACCTGTGATCTTATCTTCTTTTTCAAATACAAAAAGTGTATTGATTAAAGAGGAATTCTTTGACAGAATACCCTCAGAAACAGCAGAATTATCCGTATTAAAATTAATAAGGACGATGGTGCGGTATAGAAGAAAAATTCCTATTAATATTCCTATGATAGATAAAGTCTCTTTTAAACGGCTGATGCCCTTTTCCCCCTTTACCTGCGACTCATTTTTATTCTTTTTTACTTTACGCCTAGTCATAATTTCTGGTTAATAAAAGATAACTTTTTCTTGGAAACAGGATGGGTAAATGAAAGATATATTGACTCCAGCATGATTTTTTCTGGTAAAGAACTGTTTCTACCAGGTTTATACAAAGTATCACCCTTAATATGACAACCATAATAATACAGCGTCGCTCTTATCTGATGCATTCTTCCTGTGAGGATTTTAATTAGCATTTTATTACCCGATATGGGAAGAATATAGCCTTTTGCGGATTTAGAACCTTTAAAATGGTAAGGTCTAAAAACCATTCTATATCTATTAACTCTATCCCTTCCTATAAATCCCTTTGCCCTGAACCAATTTTCGTAATCTACACTTCCATCTTCAATCTTATCTACTATTTTACCTATCCTTGATTTGGGATAGTTTAAGAGCTCGGAATCTTTAAACTTTTTAATCTCAGCTAGATATATTTTATCTACTTTTCTTTTGGTAAACTGCTTTTTTAATTCCTCCTGTACGTATTTATTTTTTGCAATTACTACTATACCCGAGACACTTTTATCCAGTCTATGAACTATACCTGCTCTGTCTACATTAGTATCATACTGATTTTTAGCCTGAAGATATCCTTTAATGTAGTTAGCTAAGGTATTTTTCTTATTCCCCACTCCCGGATGCATTACCATATTTTTAGGTTTGTATAACACAATCAAATATTTATCCTCATACAAAATATTTAATTTTTTCTGCTGAGGAATAATCTCCTCGCTGAGATCCTTTTTATCAAAGAACTCTTTCCAGAATTCTTCATCTATCCTCAAAGTGTCTCCCTGTTTACATCTGTATGATGGTTTTCCTTTTTCTTCATTAATCTTTACACCTAAGGGGATAGAATTTTTTATCATACTGCGTGTAGTTTGTTTAAACCCTGCATTTTTAAGCTGTAGCTCGACCAGCTTATCCAACCTTTTTCCATGAGACTTGGAGTCTATTACAGTTCTCATTATTTCATTCTAATCGGTTGATTAATTTCTATATCTACTGCCCGCACACTTGACACCTTTTCTATCTGAACATTAGGACGGTTAATGTCAATTATTGTAAATATATCCATTACCACAGTCCACACAAGAAGGGCTATTGCAGAGCCGAATTCAAACTGGGATATTTCATCAGAAAGATAACTATATGAAATATACAGTGAAGCCAAAGTTATAGTCAATATACCAATATATACTAATATTTTCCTTCTTTTAATACCATTTTTTACTGTGAATAAAAGGATTTTTGATATCGCCCAGAATACTAAAGGAAGCAATAGCAGAATAATTCCCTTCACTACCCAGGCATTATACTGTTGGACAACTCCTACATATACAAAAGATAGTCCTAGCATAGAGGTCGTAGAGAAAAATACAGGAGAAGATAGCTGATACCATCTCCACTTTTTGTATAGAAGCACTAGAAGAGTTAAAACAATCAGGAATACTACCATAGCTATAAATATCGTAAGACCCCCATCCCAAATACGCAGAAATCTCCAAGGAAGTAGTCTAAATAGATATACAGTGTCTCCATATTTTTCATATGGCAAGAAATACCATGCATATCGAGAATATTCAGACCAATGAATAACCAGGTATGAAATTCTAGAGGCAATTAACCCAGAGGTTATTGATATAATAAAGGTATCAAAGATCGAAGAACGGTTCTTTCTCGTTTCTGTACAGCCTCTCCAGTATATAAATAAACCTGCTATGGATATAATAAAATATATCCACAAAGGACTTGTACTAACCAAAAAATCACGGATTGATTCTAGTATACTATCCATATATTGATAATATTATACACTTATTTCTTACTCTTGTTTTTGTTTTTACTTTTCGTTTTTACTTTCTTTCCATCCCTATACTCTTTTACAAAGATTCCTTTTATCTTTTTCCCTATCATTCTATATCCTTTCAATACAGATTGTCCCATACCTTTTATAAAATTTCTCTCCTGTTTATACTTGCTTTTTTTGGATTTTACAGTCTCATGTGCCTCCTCCTTAACCTCTTCTATCTGTTTTTGCATCTCTTCCTGACTTATTCCCTCTTCTTTTTTCTTCTGTTTATTTATCTGATTCCCACAATGTGGACAGTATTTATACTCAAGATCTACATACATGTTACAACTTGTACATTTATTTTTAACTCTTTTTTTACAGCTAGGACAGAATACAAACCCAGGATACAGCTGTGTACCACAGTTTGGACAGTCTCCCAAGTCTTTTGCTTCATATTTAAGATATCTTCTCTCCAGATCTCCCCAGTATATTTCATCTATTGTTTCAGATGGTCTTATAATCAGGTATATAATCCAGCCGAATACAGGGATTAGTCCTATGAGCAGATAGAATAGTCTCATACCTTTGCTTGTTGTTCGTTCACTAGAGTCTACCCATATCCAGCTTGTTACAACTATCCAGAAGATTATACTTATTACAGCTATTATAGTTCCTACAAAGTTGTAGTCTACTTCTGTTACACTGTTTACGACATTTATTATCATATCTTCAAAATCCATAGTATTTATCTCCTACTTATTTTATATCGGTGGTCGAGAAGGGAGTTGAACCCTTATGCTATTGCTAGCACGGGATTTTGAGTCCCGCGTGTCTGCCAGTTCCACCACTCGACCTAAGTGGCTATATTATACAGTATTAAGGAGTTTTTAGAAAAATAGGAATACACATAATTATAAAAATATTTTTCTTTCCCGAAGTTTAGGAAAGATAAAACCATTTAAATGGTACCTATAATCATAAAGGTGTAGCAAATCATAAAGCTCATAATTGTATGATTGCAAACAGAAAGCCTTTTTACTAAACAGATACGAGAGGAATTCCACATATTTTTCTGACACTCGTTCAACTTCAATTGTTTGAATTTTTCTGAATTCAGAAATTTTCTCCTTGTTTACACTAGGAAACCCATAATCAGTTAGTAGCACTTTCCCATCCTTATCAAAGTTATACATAAATTCTCTTGCGTCTATGTATAACGACAATACCCCGAGACTTGCAAATAATTGATCCATAGACTCCCAATATGTAGTATATGAGTCTTTCTTAAGTTCACTAATAAATTCCCCCTCTAGAACATCCCTCACTTTATTATTAACTAATGGCTTATCAACAGTCAACAAAATATTATCTACAGAAGTAAAAAAACGAGCTTTTTCAAAGATGTCCATTCCCCCTAACAATTTCTCTTCACATACTACCTGGGGAAATAGATCAAGATACTCTCTAACCTTTCTGTTACATCTTCCATTTCATCACAACCTTTTAATGCCCATTCCTCTCTAGATAAAATGTCATTAATTTCTTCAATAGTTAGATTTTCAAGGTCTAGTTCTTTATAATTTTCTCGCTCTGTTTCTCTTGACATTTCAAAAATACATTAATTTATTCAAACATCAATTCTTCTGTAGACTCATATCCATAATTTTCTTTTAGAATTCTTCTAAAGATCTGTGTTTGTTCTGGCTCGGCTGAGACATCTATGTGTATATACTTACTCCCATCAAAGAATTTAAAACCAAATGCGAAAATATAGTTTCGCAGAAGCATTTCACTGCCACTCAAGTTCTCAATATCTAAACCATTTCTATGATCTATGCTTGCATTAAAAAAAGTAATCTGTTGCCCTTCTAGCCAAACTACCTTTTGTATGGCTATGAGTCCTTGCAAAGAATACTGAGCTACTAATTCTTTACTAAGTGTTGGATTAATTCTTAAATCAAAAACAACATCATTAATGACTCTTAATTTTTGTTCATTGGCTAAATTTTCTTGACTCTCTTGGGCAGTATTTTGAGCTTCTATTTCCTCACTCATAAATACTGTATATTTATTTTATTCCTCTTTCTCTCTATACAAATTCCTAAAACTAGCAATCTCTTTAACAAAAGCCAACTCTACTACACCAGTAGGACCATTCCTATGCTTTGCTATAAACAATTCTCCTGCACCTTTCTTCTCCGTATCAGGATTCCATGTTTCCTCTCTATCTATAAACATAACAACATCAGCATCCTGCTCAATAGAACCAGACTCTCTTAGATCAGACAATTGAGGTCTTCTACTCTGCCTCTGCTCTATAGCTCTTGAAAGTTGAGATAGAGCAACTACAGGAATCTCTAGCTCTTTAGCCAGATTCTTAAGCCCTTGAGACACCTCTGCAACCTCTAAAGTCCTACTCTCCCTATTGTTTGCGTGCATTAACTGCAGATAGTCTAAGAATACAATATCTACTCCCTGCTCTATCGCTAATCTCCTTGCTTTGGTTCTAACCTGATTAATATGCTGACCAGCAGAGTCGTCTATAAAAATATTTGCATCTGCCATAAGACCCATGGTATTAGAAAGTTTAAGAACCTCCTCATCTGTAACCTGATTAGTTCTAATCTTCCAAAATGGTACACCAGACTGCATACCCAAAAGCCTATCCATAATTTGGACTTTAGACATTTCAAGTGAAAAGAAAGCAATATTTTTCTTTTCATGAATAGCAGCATGCCTCATCATATCAAGAGCCAAAGCAGTCTTCCCCACAGAAGGTCTAGCAGCAAGTATAATCAGATCTGATTTCTGATACCCCCCAAGTAGAGAATCTAAGTCCTTAAATCCGGTAGATATCCCCCTTAACTCATCTGCATTTTGAGCCTTAGCAGCTCTCTCATATGCATCCTTAAGAAGCTCTTTAACATGAATAAAATTAGCCTTTATACCCTCCTGAGCAATATCATAAAGAAGTCTCTCAGATTTATCCACTACTTCATGCAACTCCTGCTCTTCATTGTAAGACATCTCAACCATCTTCGTGGCACAGGAAATCAAACCTCTTCTGGTAGCATTTTCTTTTACAATATTTGCATACTCTTCTGCATGTGCAGAGGTAGGAACAGAACTAGCCAACTCAGCTAAATATGCTCTCCCCCCCACTTTTTTTAATTCCTTTTTCTTTTTTAATCTATCAGAAATCGTAACAACATCTATGGGCAAACCATTTTCAAAAAGATAAAGAATATTCTCATAAACCTTCGCATGATTAGGATCATAAAAATGCTGAGGTCTTAACCAGCCTGAAACATTAACTATAACGTCTTTATCCAAGAGCATCGCTCCCAAAAGAGATTTTTCTGCATCTGTATTTTGTGGCGGAATTCTATCCATATGCTATTTTACATCTAAAGAAAGATAATCTCCATAGGAGCATCCTCTTTCTCTTTACTCCTAGGCTTAACTGTTATATAGCTTTCTTCAGAAACATTGGAAAAACCAAAATGATTAATGAAATCCTCTTTAGATTTCAGCTCCTTATCTAGCCTAACACCATCCTCCTTAAGCCCACAGGGTAGCAGAATTTGAGGATCTACTACTGAAAAAACTTTTTCCAGACTATCATAATCTAAAAAAAGATCTCCATTTCCTATTGGAGCAATCAGTACATCAACGTCTCCGACATCATTTAAATCTTCTAGATCAAAATTTTTACCAGCTATTCCCATATACAAAACACGAAGATTGCGTTCATCGATAATATAGAAATTTGTCCTAACAGGCCTTCTTATAATAAAACCACCAATCTCAAACTCTCCAGGATTACTAATCTCTACAATTCTACCCCTTTTATCCGACACAACTTTCTTATCTATTCCAATATCCTTTAAAATATTTTTCTTGGATCTTAAATCGGGATCAGAAAAAAGAACCACATCAGCCGAGGTTTTTGTAAAACTCAAGCCGGACTTCTTAAGTTCTTGAGGATCTGTAATAATACTTACACTATCACCAGATATAATAAATGATGCCCAGTTGTGTTTCTTTATTCTCATTTCTATCTATTTCAATTTAGTTAAATTCACATAATTTTATATTTTTTTACACAATAGAGCAAATAGGTCTGTCCTAGGTCCGACCCCAATTCCAACAACTTCAACCTCTTGTAAAGCCCGTAGCCTTCGTGTCACTCGAACCGTGACCAAAGATACTCTCTTGCCTTCTTCACTCGACCTTCCTTTTATTACAGCCTTCTGATATAATCCTACGCGTTATGAAGAAGGGTATACATCCAAAATACAATCAGGTTAAAGTCGTCTGCTCATGCGGTAATACTTTTGTTACCGGTTCAACCTTGGACACTAATGTAATCAACGTAGAATTGTGCTCAAAATGTCATCCTTTTTATACAGGTGAACAGAAGATAGTCGATATAGATAATCTTGCCAAAAAATATAAAGAGAAAGTTCAAAAAGCTAAAAAAATGTCCTTTAAATCTAAAAAAGAGAAAATAGCTAAAAGAAAAGCCAAAAAGGCTGAACTTTCACAAAAGAAAGAAAATACCCTGACCCTCAAAGATATGCTTACTAATGCTGATATAACTAGGTAACTACAGTATAAATATTTTTTAAAGTTATACCATCCAAAGATGAATATTGCGAATTACAAAGAAAAGTATAAAGAGAATTTACCACTTGATAAACAACATGAGTTAGAAGAGAAAATATCTAATGCTCATAAAACTGGGGTTGACATATCGGCTCTTAATCAGGATTTAATCTACCACTCTACTCTCGCAGATAAGATTTCTCAAATTCAGAAGGCTGTCAAACAGTATATTGAAGCTCAGGAATTGCTTCTGGATCCTGATATGAAAAATCTCGCAGAAAGTGAATTAGAAAAAAATGAAAAGATAATTAAAGAATTAGATAAAGAAATCACAGCAATTGAAATTGATAGAAGATTTTCTGATAAGGACGACATGAGATCTGCAGTACTTGAGATAAGAGCAGGAGCCGGAGGAGATGAAGCCGCTTTATTTGCAGCAGATCTTTTTAGAATGTACAAAAGCTATTCTTTATCAAAAGGCTGGTCAATATCAATTGTTCACGATAACCTTACAGAGGGGGGCGGGTACAAAGAAATCATTGCACAAATTAATGGCAAAGGAGTATATAAAGCCTTAAAATATGAAAGTGGTGTACATAGAGTACAAAGGATCCCTATTACAGAATCTTCCGGTAGAATTCACACCTCTACAGCTTCTGTCGCTATACTGCCAGAGGCTGGTAATGTTGATATAGAAATTAAGCCTGAGGATATTATTGTAGAAGTAATGAGAGCATCTGGAGCTGGAGGACAGTGTGTAAACCGCACTGACTCTGCCGTGCGCATCACACACAAAGATTCCGGTATAACTGTAAGCTGCCAGGAGACTAAACACCAAGCACAAAACAAAGAGAAGGCTTTGCAAATATTAAGGGCTAAGCTATACGAAAAGAAAAAAATTGAAATGGCTCAACAGAGATCTAACCTGAGGTCTTCACAGATTGGATCAGCTATGAGAGCAGAGAAAATTAGAACTTACAATTTCCCGCAGAATAGAGTAACAGATCATAGAATTAAAAAATCATGGCATAATTTAGAAGATATTTTGAACGGAGACATCGAAGAATTACTCAATCAGGTAAGACATCAAATCCAATTAAATACCCTAGAGGAGAGTAAGTATGAATAATCTGTCAGAGCTGTTTTATATTCAACGAGCTCTGCGAAAAGCAAAGTATCCTGATTACAAAAGAGTTTCGAAAGAAATTGCGGAGTTTACGAAAAGTAGAAAAGATTTAAAGAAAATTCTTGAACAGATTAAACAAGGAAAGCCTTGGGAATATATCTGCAAATCTGTGGAATTCTATACAATACAATTTTACATTAATCAAAATGTCATAATCCCGCGTATTGAAACTGAAAAAATGGTAAATTTGGCAATAAAGAAGTTTAAAAAAGAGCATTTCGATACTGTGATAGATATCGGAACAGGAAGCGGATGCATCATTATCGCTCTAGTAAAGAGTTTAATGCTCCCTTCAATTTGCAAAAAAGATTTAACAAAAACTAAATTTATAGCAACAGATAGCAGCGGCAGGGCATTAAATGTAGCTGAAGAAAATATTAAGAAGCATAATCTACTAAATATTATAAAGATTAAAAAAACAGATTTAATTAAAAGAATTAATCTCAAAAATAAAAGTGTTCTTTTAATGGCAAATCTCCCATATATTCCTCAGAGACAGTATGAAAGACTTGATGAGAGTATCAGGAAGTATGAACCCAAATCCGCTTTAGAGGGAGGAGTCGACGGGAATAAATACTATAAAAAGCTGTCAGAACAGCTCAGGACAAGGACTTTTAAAAATTTTACTTTAATTCTTGAAACCGAGGAAAGTATTATTGAAGAAACCAAAAAGATTTTTAACAGGTATAATCCCATAATAGTTAAGGATATTTATGATAAAAATAGATTTTTAATTATGAGTAGTTAACTACTCCTGCTCTTCAAGAGTAACGTCCACTGTTCTTGTGTCACCATCATTCCATATTGTTAATTCTACCTCATCCCCCACTTTATACTCAGAGATCGTACCAGCTAGTGAATCGCTTATTTCTTCTCCATTAAATTCAGTAATTATATCTCCCCTTTTAATACTGGCATCTTGTGCAGGACTATAAGGGTCTACTTTAACGATCAAAGCACCAGCAACTACATTGTCATAATACAGTGCCTGACGCTCAGAAATCATCTGATACGAAACACCTAAATACGGCTTAATAAATTTACCATAGGTTCTATACTCCTCAACTCTATCTTTGACTATATTTATAGGCAAAGCAAACGATATATTATCCGCCCCAGAAGTAGTCGCGAAGCTTATACCGACGACCTCTCCTGATGTATTTAAAAGAGGCCCCCCAGAATTTCCTGGGTTAACTGCAGCATCTGTTTGAATTACATCTTCATATGTTTTTTCTGTAACACCAAACCAATCAGTTGATGCTGTAACATCCCTATCAAGACCACTAATAATCCCTGTAGTTACACTTCCAACGTACTCACCAAGCGGGGTGCCTATTGCTATAACTGTCTGTCCGACCACAATAGCATCGGAGTCTCCCAAGGTAAGAGGGGTAAGATCCTCAGCATTAATTTTTAAAACAGCAACATCATTATTATCATCCTTCTCTATATCAATTACTTCATACTCACTACCATCAAAGGTGACGACTGTATAGTCGGAGTCAGAATCTGAAACAACATGCTGATTTGTTACAATTAATCCCCCACTGTCAACAATAAATCCTGTCCCTATATTACTACTCTCATCAATTATTCCTTCCTCTGAAGAAAAAGACAATTCCGTAATAGCAATACTTACTACAGACTCTCTTGCCTCACTAACAACATCTATAATAGACTTTTCATTTTCAGTAACTACCACTTCTATACCATCATCTTCTGTTGATTGAGTAGTATTTTCAAATTCTGTATAGAATAAATAATAATTAAAGACTATAAGAGTTACTATACTTCCAACTAGCAATGCCCCTGCAACAAGCATCGTAACAAAAGCAACTATACCAGCTTTCTTAGGATTTTTTATCTTAAATATCTTTCTACCCTTTTTATCTTTTTTTTGAGTTTTTGCTAAATCTTTCTCCTTCATATTTTTTAAAAACTTAAATTATTATAGTAATAAATTAACTCACTTTAATAGATCAATCGCTTTATCGAGCTGGGGATCATCCCCTGCAGTAAAATCTTCATTAGTAAGCTCTATTTCATAATCAGGAGTTATCGGATTGTCACTATTGATCCAAGTTTCATCAGGTAAAAGCCATTTATATACTGTTACATGTAAAGATGAGCCATCAGAAAATCCCTCTATAGCTTGAGCTGTACCTTTCCCATATGTTTCCTCTCCCACTATTACAGCAACCTCATAATATTGAAGCGCACCTGCTAATATTTCCGATGCCGAAGCGCTACCTGAGTCCACCAGGACAACTAATTCTAGACCAGTTAAATCCCCTCCATCATCAGATGAAAACTCCTCTTTACTCCCTTGTCCATCCTCCTGTATAGAGATAACTTCGGTACCTTCAAGAAAATCATCAGCGGCATAGATCGCTGCATCAAAATACCCACCTGGATTACTTCTTAAGTCCAAAATCATCTTTGTAACAGCACTATCGACTATTTCCTGCGTAGCTTCTTCCCAATTATTTATCCATGTTAAATATGTAGAATCAGTAAAACGGGCAAGATCTAGGTATGCTATATCATCTCCCAAAAACTCTACTGTCATACTAGGAACTGTAATCTCCCCTCTGGTAATCTCAATTTTAGTAGATTCTGTGTCCCCATCATGTAAAACCTCTAAGACTACTGTAGAACCTGATTCCCCCCTGATCTTTTCTACTACTTCATATACATTATCCCCCTGATTTACATCCTCGCCATCTACAGAGAGTATAATATCGCCAGGTCTGATACCTGCCTCTTTCGCAGGTGAGCCGTCTAGTGGAGAAATAATTACAATATATCCATCATCATAACCTAATTCTGCACCAATACCTTCAAAATATTTCCCTTCATTAGTGCTTTCAAAAACTTCTGTTTCAACAGGAGTTAGAAATGTAGTCGCTGAATCGTCATAAGAATCAACTAATCCCTTAATCGCACCATAAATTTTATCTTCCTCCGTAATATCCTCAGCATTAACAAAGTCCTCTTCCATTATATTCCATACCTCCATGAACAGATTCATATCAGGAGTATCAGTAACGAGACTTGTCAATGATGAGAAAAGATTTATATTTATTAATTTCCCTGCAGTAAAGCCAACTGCGAGCATACATACGGATAGAATTACAACACCTAAAGTTCTAATATTTTTCTGATCTCTTTCCTTTTTCATTTCCTAAAGAATAAAATAATCGTTTTTATTATATGCTCACATCGATATAAAATCCAGCGAGCCTAAATCTACTACAGATTTTCCATTAACCCCAAAGTCTATAGTAACATAATTTAGATCATTTATCTGTATAATCTGTCCAATACATCCGTAATGCGCACTGTGTCTTGAGATTACATAGGACCCAAGTAATCCCTCTACAAAAAAGTTCTTTTCAGTTGTTCCTGCCTGTTTTGACTCAAGAATAAAGAGCTGTTTCTCTTCACCATCCAGTACAGCGAAATTATTATCAAGTTTATAAAATTCTGTTAACAATTTCTGATCACAATATATTTTCCCAAAGCCTTCTATAACCCCTATAGGTAGTCCAAGACCTTTAAAATCATCATATTCCATAGAATATGTAAGTATAGCTTTTGCCCCTTTCTTAAAAATCTTCATAGCCAAATCAAGAGACAGATATGCCCCTGCCCAGACAATCTTTTCTTTAAGAGCAATATCCGGTAACTTATGTATAACCTCATTTTCTTTGTTAAGAAATATTAAACTCCCAAAAAGTTTTTCTTCAAACAGGGTTGAAGTTGAAAGATCCAAAGCTGATGCTGGAGAGTTTATGGATATATAGCTGCCGGGCAGGACATCATTTACAATACCCGAAAAATTACTCTCTACCGTGACAGTTTCCTCTTCCGCAAGAATATCTACAAGTCCTTTATTTATCCTGGCAAGATCAACTATCCCAGACTCTTTTACTTTTATCTGTTTAATAGTAAGTCCATTAGAAGAAGTTTTCTGTGCAATAATTTCTCCTTCATCTACATAAGAACCATCTATACAAGTGATATACTTAAAGCAATCGGAAGTTTTGCATCCCAGTTCATCTACTAAAAAGTACGAATCCATTATTCTATTTTCTGATTTAGAGAACAAAGGGTCTTTCAGATTAATTTTCTGCTGATTTTTAACATACAGCTTTTCACCCCCTGATAAAGGTATCTTAAAACTATAGTTATTGTAATGTTCCAATATTCTTGCCTTAATCAACATTTAACCATTTGTTTATTTTTAATTTATTTTTATAATTATCTGTATCATATACAACCGGACGTGTTCTAGAATCTATAAGTACATTATCATATCTCATACCCAATGGTGATGACACAAAGTCAATTCTTCCATTTTTTATAGAGGGTATATAAACATTATTTTCAAAATTGCCTTCAAACACAACTTTATTAATCTTGTTTTTAATATCCAGCATCTCAAAAGTATCCCCAAGTACTACAATTTTTTCTCTATCATAATCTTGAGAATTGATAGAGCCAGAAAATATTACCTTATTCCTAGCTTTATTAGATTTAAGTTCTGGAATTACAACTTTTGTTTTACCAGAGACTATATCATTTTTCCCAATAACTATATCCTTGGATTTTGTTCCTTCAGATGCACTTACACCGTAAGCTGGTAATTTACACTCATTATCCCAAGCGACATCAAAACATCCATACAGCTCCAATCCATCTATCAATGACAGAAGCATAGCTTTTTTCCCCAGTAATCTAGGAACTTTCCCTCCTAGAACAACAAGGCTATTCCCTTCACCTATTTTACTCAATTTAAATCTATTATCATTAAGGAGTGATAAGAGCTGAACAGTAGTAAAACTGCGTAAAACATCTAAGAGATTGGGATCCACTAAAACATCTACTGGATGAAGAATAAGATTGGCCCAGTTGTTTTGCATTTGGGAACTATCTATATCGGTTGCTAAAAAAGCTCTTAATCTTCTATTTTTAACAGAATCCACAACTCCTATTTCATTACTCCACTGCTGTGACACTTCGGCATATTTATACCGGTCTAGAAATTCTCCTTTTTTAATTGATTTCCCTTCTTTATCAACCCTATATATTTGAAATGAGTCAATATCTAGGTCCATATAGATAAGGGTGCTATACTCCAACTTTTCTACAAACCCGCCTATCAGCTTCCTTATATAGCTGGTATCCATAACCCTCACAGCGATGTCATGTGAATATTGTGATACAGAATAGAAAATATTTGTTAAGAAACCTTGATTATCATCAACCAAAACTTTTATACCATTCAAGCCGTAATTTTCATCTTTAAACTCAATTACCCTATTAAGTTTCTCGTCTATAGACGTCATTATTTCCCATCCGAAATTCTTCTGAAGAAGTTTAAAGTATTCTCTCCAAAAGGATTCCATGAATATATAGTCGTCTAATCTCCTTCTAAGATGTGATATATCCGTATAGTCAGAGAGTATGTACTGAACTTCGTGCGAATAATCTACATACGCCAGATGAGACCATATTGCATTATCTTTAACAACTATTGTAAGATAGGCATTTTTTTGAAGGGCAGGCAGTTCTTTCATATATATCAGTTTATATAAATATTTGTTATTTTTCAACAAAAAGGGAGTTTTAGACTCCCTTTCTCATTCAACATCTGAATATCTACTCCTCAGATACATAAGGAAGTAAAGCCATATACCTAGCTCTCTTTATCGCCCTCTTTAACTGTTTCTGATGCTTATGACACAAACCTGATTTCTCACTAGAGATAATCTTGCCCCTTACCGATGTAAATTTCTTTAACTGAAAAATATCTTTGTAAGAAACATGCTTTACTCCAGACTCACAAAGAGGACACTTTAAAATCTGTACAATCTTTCTTCTTCTCCTCTTTTTATGAGAATCTTCACCAACTGGATTGTCTCCTACGTCAAGTGTCGTACTTTGTATGTTCCTCTCTTCTTCACGCATTAATCAGTAAGTTATAAATTAAAAAGGAAGATCCTCTTCTAATGGATCCTGTTCTTCTTTTTCGTCAGTAGGCTTCTCCTCATCCTCTACAGGGGGTTCCTCTTCCTGTGAAGCTTCAGGAGCTTGATCCTCATCTATACCTGCTCCCTGTTTTCCTTTGCTATCTAAAAGAATCATATCTGTGATCCTTACCTCTGTCCTGTACCTCTTGCTCCCATCATCAGCATCCCAGCTTCTTGTATTTAAAGACCCTTCCACATACACTTTCATACCCTTCGCTAGTAGCTGTTGACATATTTCAGCTAGCTTGTTCCAAGCAACAATATTGTGGAATTCAGCTAATTCCTTCTGCTCACCATTCTCATCTCTCCATGATTTGTTTGTAGCGACACCAAAAGTAGCAACTGCAGCACCTGATGCAGTATATTTTAATTCAGGATCTCTTGTAAGATTTCCTATTAACATCACCTTATTTAAAGACCTAGCAGCCATGTTTTTATTTATTTAAAATTTAACTATGCTTCTATTTTAATATACAAAAATGAACTAAATCTTAATAACTTTCTTTTTAATTCTTGTCCCTATTTCCTCAGGATGATCAACTTCTACAATCATATATCTTAATATCTCCTGCTTCAACTGCAGCTGTCTTTTAATCTCTGCAATGTGCTCAGGTAATATTCTATAGTTGTAGAGAATGTAGTAAGCCTCATTCTGAGCCTTAATGTCATATGCAAGATATCTCTTCCCCCAGACATCAACATCTAATATCTCTCCCTCATTAGATTCTACAAGATCAACAAAATTTTTATGAATCTCTTTTCTTACTTCATCGGGCAGTAACGGCTTGAGAGCAACTATTAATTCATAAACCTTCCCGCCTTTATCTTTAGCCATTAAAACATACTTCAAATTATATTTAGCGAGTGGATTTTAACAGAAAGTATAACAAATATCAACGATTGTCATCTACTTATTTGCCAAAATAACAATATAGTCACCATCCTGCACGATATACTCTTTCCCATGATTTTTTACCATGCCTTTCTCTTTTGCACCAACCCATCCTCCCGCCTTTATCATTTTCTCTACATTCACAACATCTGCTGTTACAAAACCCTGCTCTAGATCTGTATGTATAATCCCAGCAGCTTCTTTAACAGTCGCATCTTTCTGTATAGTCCATGAGTTGCACTCTTTTGAGGAACCGGTATAGAAAGTAATTAAATTAAGTCTTCGATACGCCATTTTTATAACTGAATTGATAGTATTAGGTCTGTATCCAAGCATTTCTTCATATTCATCAGGATTTTCCATCTCACCAATTAATTTAACATCAACTCTAAGTACATATTGACTATTTTCCGGCAAAATCTGTTTTAATTGTTCCTCCCATTTCTCAAGGTCATCTTCTGCTACACCCTCTTTTGTATTCAGTATAAACATTCTTGGCTTGGCAGTTAAAAACCAGAGATTAGAAACTATTTCTTTTTCATCATCTTTAAGATCCATATCAACAACGGGTATACCCTTATTCAAGCTGTTTAAAATCTTTTCCAAAACAATTTTCTCTTCCTGAGCATCTTTTTGCCCTGCTCTAGCCAGCTTCTTGATGGATACCAATCTCTTTTCCAGACTTTCGATGTCTTTTAAAATCAACTCCGCCTGTACGATCTCAAAATCTTCAACCGGATCTACCCTATCATATACATGTACAACCTCACTGCTTGGAAATGCTCTGAGGATATACATAATTACATCTACCTCGCGGATATATGATAGAAACTGATTTCCAAGACCCTCTCCCTCAGAGGCACCCTTCACAAGCCCTGCTATATCAACAAATGTCATAGCTGAAGGCACTTTTTCTTTTGCACTAAGAAATTTACTTAATTTATCAAGTCTTTTATCGGGTATCACAATTACCCCTATGTTTTTGTCTATAGTACAGAAAGGAAAGTTTTCTGCAGGTACACTTTTTTTTGTAAGTGCATTAAATATTGTAGACTTTCCTACATTAGGCAGACCTACTATCCCAATAGAAAGAGTATGTGATTTAGTTATCATGCGCTTATATTATCACAAAATTCACACCTTGTTTACAAACATGCTATTATCTAACTATGAAAAAATTTCTGCTCACAGTACTAACCATTATACTGATCATTACACCAAATATAGTTAGAGCGTCAGGCTACGATTTTCATATCGAAAGCAATATGGAAATACAGTATAAAGACGGGAATAAATATGTAACTGTACAGATAGAATACATCAGAGAGGTTTCAAATAGTAGCTACTACTTTCCCGCTGATGGGAATAAGACATTCTCCATCCCTGATCTTTCCTCCCAAACTGATGGCCAGATAGAAGTAGAAAGAGAATTCAAAGAAGATTCTCTTTCTGTCAAAGATTCCGAAGGAAACAGTATACACTACACAATTGAAAAAGATGGAGAGGGAATAAATATAGTCGTACCTAACTATCAAAAAACTACAAAAAGCTCACCGTATAAAATATATATAACATACAACACACATGACTATATCCAAGTTATCAACGATAATATTGTCATACAAGCCCCTTCCCTATCTAAAGACACCGAATTTGAAATTCTACATGAAGAGACAAACACTAAGACAGAGATAGAGTACAATCTCGAAATTGCTGTAGATAAAGAGGTCTCTAATCTGGCTAAAATCTGGCCTGCAACATACTCTACAGATGAAAATGATAGTTCTTGCATATACACTTTCTCTTCAGAGTCTAGAATTGGACAAAATCCATATATAGAATTTGGGACATCACAGATTTTTCGTTTTGAATTGGAATATATAACACCAAAGACTGATGATGTAATCCCGGAAAGATATTCTAACGTTTTTAGCCCTCTCTCAACCAATATATTTGAAATATCTCTGCCAAGACATTTTGATGAAACCAATCAGACAGTAAAAATAGAAACTATTTCTCCAACCCTTACCCAAATAGCAAGAGATGATGAAGGGAATATAATTGCAACTTTTGAGGTTACTGCTAATAAAGAAAGTACTATTTCAATAGTAGGATACGTATGGGTAGAACAAGACTCATACAGTGACCAAAAAGACATCCCCAACCTATCTTTAGACGAATACACATCACAGATTTCAGCTGATGAAGACTTAACAAAATATTTAACAGCCACACAATACTGGGAAGTAGACGATGAGTATATACAGGAAGAAGCTGACAGCATTAAAACTGATGTAAGCTCTTTGATAGAGTTAATAAGAGCCGATTATAGATACATTAATAAACAGCTCGAATATGACCAGAGTAAAGCGGATTCCATAAATGACAGAATAGGTGCTAAACAGGCCCTGCAGGGAGATTCTGCTGTATGTATGGAGTACGCAGATGCAATGATTACAATACTCAGAGCACAGGGCATAGCAGCAAGAGCGGCTATCGGTTATACTAACCTTAAAGAAGCCCCTGAAACATCAGAATCGCAAGTAAGACATCAATGGGTACAGATATGGATACCCGACTATGGCTGGCTATCTATAGATCCCACATGGGAGAGTGAAAATATGGATATCGGTCCTAATATTCATAAACTGTTATGGGAGACCTTAAATGATAATAACCTCTCCAACACAAAAATATACTCTGCTGATTCATTAGATAATATAGATGATATAGAATTTAATATCTCTGTATTTGCAGTAGAAGAGAAGGATATAGGGGAGCTGGATAGTTTAGAAAGTTATGAAGAGATTCTCCCCATAGAAGATTTTGAAGAAGACAATAGTTTTTTAGATTGGCTGAATAAATTTATAAAAGTTAGCTCTATTGGAAGATCTATAGCAGTAGTACTTCCAATAGTTTTAGTAATAGCTTTTCTGATTTTTATAATAACAGTAACTAAAAGTGTCTTGAAAAAAGCAAAATCCAGAAAAACAAAATCATCTAATTAATTATCCATGTATTCTCTATATCAAGAATCTCCTTCCCTTGTTTTAACCTACTTTCTGCCTCGGTATAAAGAGTTGCTAAAACATCTCCCTTCTTTACTTTATCCCCAACATTTTTATACAGACAAAGTCCTGCTTTCTTAATTTGAGGCGTACCTAATGCTCTAGCTATATCAACTATCTTACGTGTATCTATTTCTTCAAGGACTCCAGATTTAGAAGATTTCACTTCACTAGTAAAACTCCCCACCTGAAGATCATCAGAATCCAAAATTTTACTTTGACCTTGAGCTTTCGCTATTTCCCAAAATTTATCCAGTGCTTTTTTACTCTCTAAAGTATTTCTTGCCAATTGTCTACCTCCGCCTCTCACAGCTTTTCCTGTTTCCTCCAAAATTATTTTAGCCATATCCAACACTACTTCTTCTAAAGCAACCGATCTATTTTCCTTCTGTTCAAGAACCTTCAAAGCCTCTTTTATTTCAAGTACCGGACCTACCCCATTACCATCAGGCCCTTTTATCTGACGTCTCATTGTAAAGCATTTAATTCCAAACTTTTTAAAAAGCTCCTTAAACTCTCTTTCTAAAAACTCTAAATCATCTGGGCGTTCTATCTTTGTATGTTTACCATAAGGGAGATCAATTAATACATATGTTACACCCATAGCTATTTTCTTAGCCACAATACTAACTAAAACTTTCTGGAATTCTTGTATTCTAAGAGATCTTTCAACATTAACAATTTCATCATCTGCTGGTGCTAAATAAAGAGATCCTCCCCATATTAAGCATGCTCCTGTTTCTTTAACAACATTTATGACCCTATCTTTGTCTACAGCCACAGGCATTACTACCTCTAAAATATCACTTGTCCCTGCAGGAGATGTAATTGCACGTGTAGATGTATTCGGACATACCAAATCATTTGCAGCCAAGATAGAAACAAGGATCGGTGTTATTCCTTTCCCCGCTGTACCTCCTATAGAATGCTTATCTACAACAACATTCTCATTATTTCTAATATTTTTAAAATCCAATATTTCACCAGAATATGCCATAGCCTTAGTCATCCAATATATTTCATCTTCACTAAAGCCGGGATTAAAAAAGGTGCTGACAAAAAAGGCAACCTCCGTTTCCCTAAGCTTTCTATCTCCAATGTCTTCCATAATCAATACTATTTCATCTTCACTCAGTTTTCCTCCCTCCATTTTCTTCTTTATGGCTTCCAATGACTTGGCAGGTTTGGGGATATCCAGAAATACCCTTCGATTTACAGGAGCAAATTTCTCATCTACAAGCTCTTCATACAATCCAATTTCCCCCTCATTAATTTTCTCATCTGTTAATATCACTTTTACATACATTTCAGTATCTCTATACCCCAAAAACGCCATATCTCCATCATTGATTCCAAGTCTTTTCGCATCTTCTTTATTAACAACTACAAAGAAATCTTTTCCTCCTTCTAAATCTAATTTTTTCGATTTTAAATATAGTCCCATATTAAGTTTTTTAATTTAAATTGTCTTTAAGTTTCTTTAAAAAACAGCCAAGGACACTCTCTCTTAACTGTATTTGCGATTTCTTCAGGTCTCAGTATCCCAAACTCGGTAACAAAGCCGGTAATTAAACCTGCGTCTATAACTTCAAAGGCAGGATTGTACATTTCCAAACCTTTGGGAGCATCTTCCCATAATTCTTTATCTTCTCTTACTTCTATCTCAATTCTATGATATGCAGAGTCATGATCAATTTTCAATAGCGGAGTAACAACATACAATGGTTTTCCCGCTTGATGTGCTGCCATAGCTATTCCCCAGCTCCCTATTTTATTTATACAGTATCCCCACATAGTAATTACATCGCAACCAATAAATACTTCAGAGACAGGTTTACTTCCTCTGCCTATGATAAAAGATTCTGCTGCACTATCAGCTATTAATGTTGTATCAATCCCTGCATCCAACAATTCTACGGCAGTTTTTCTTCCCTGATACCTGGGTCTCGTTTCTGTACATACAGCAGTAAAATCATTATCCCCTTGAGCAAGTTCTTTAATCAGGCTTACTGCAGTAGAAGAATGACAATGAGTTAAAACATGATCAACCTGTTTTAATTTGGAAATATTCAACTCAATTATTTTCCTCTTGGCATTTACGATTTCCTGCAAAAATTCATCACAAACCTTCTCTATCAACCGTTTCTCTTCTTCTACAGGAAATCTATCTATCCCTTTTTCATTAAATAGATGCTGTATATACAATACAGCATTTTGTGCGAGCGGTTCATTAGGTCTTGCATATGCCAGATATTTTCCTATACCTATAAGAGTATCTATGAACCTCTTAGGCCCCTCATACTCGAACTCAAAAGCCTTTTTCATACCCTCCAGGGTTGCTATAGCGACATTAGTTGCCCCTTGTATATTTATAGCCACAATATCTTTGTGAATTTCTTCTACTTTTTTAGGATATTTCATATTTTTCATTTCTATTTAAGTTCAAATTCTTCAAACATTTCTGGGACTTCTACCTCCAGATTCAATTCTGACTTAATGTTACTTGCAAAACCAATTGATATCTCCTTATCTCCATGGACCATAAATATCATTTTAGGAGAATGCCCAAAACTTCTCAACCAGTATCTTAAGTCTCTTTGATCAGCGTGTGCAGAAAAACTCCCTAATGTATGAACTTGCGCGTTAACTGAAATCTCTCGACCAAATATTCTGACTGTAGAAGCTCCCTCCACAAGTTTTCTACCTAAAGTCCCTTCTACCTGATAGCCTACTATAACAACGTTTGTTTTAGGATTCTCTAGATTATTCTTCAAATGATGAATTATTCTGCCTCCGGTGCACATGCCACTTCCAGCAATAATTACTACTCCATGTTTATCTATTAATCTCTTTGATTCTTCTGAAGATTCAACTATATGAAATCCTTTAAATTCAAAAGGATCATCTCCTTTCTCTAAAAGTCTTCTGGCATCTTCATCATAAAAACTGGGATACATTCTAAAAATTTCAGTAGCTTTAGATGCCATTGGGCTGTCTAAATATACTTCTAAACCCTCTAAAAGTTTATTTTCAATAAAAAGATTTATTTCATAAAGAACTTCTTGTGTTCTTTCAATTGCAAATGATGGAATTAAAACATTTCCTCCATCTTCTTTTGATTTTTTAAGTATAGAAAGAAGTTCTAACACAGTTTCATCTTTATCTTTATGTAGTCTGTTCCCATATGTTGATTCACAGATAACATAGTCAGCTTCACGAACAAAATCAGGATCCTTGATTATACGTGTCCCAGGTTGTCCTAAATCTCCTGAAAATACAAATTTTCTTTTTCTTCCCGCTTCCGTTTTAACCCAGAATTCAAACATTGCCGAGCCCAATATGTGTCCTGCATCACGCATTCTAAATTCCAGATTCTCTTTTAGTTTTACTGAATTCCCATACGGATATATTTCAAAAAATTCCATAATAGCTTCTACATCAGACTCAGAGTAGAGAGGTTTTTCAACTTCCTGGCTATCAAAATTATCATCCCTCCTTGCTCTAACCTCCCAGCGTTCGTAATCTTCCTGTTGCAGCTTGGCAGAGTCCAACAGAACTAGTTTTGCTAAATCCCTAGTAGGCTGAGTAGCTATTATCCTCCCCTTAAATCCCTGTTTAACAAGTAAGGGAAGTCTTCCACAGTGGTCATAGTGAGCATGGGTTAAAAATACATAATCTACAGAACTGGGGTCAAAAGGAAATGGTTCTCTATTTAAATTCTCGACATCAAAACCCTGAAAGGCTCCACAATCTACTAAGAATTTTACATCCCCTAAATCCACCAAATGACAAGATCCTGTAACTGTACGAGCTGCACCGCAAAACTTTATTTTCATATAGGCAGTTTTACAATATTAACTTTATATATATTACATCATCTTCCTAGCCTCTTCCAGTAAAAAGGCGGTTTCATTCTTTAAGGGATCTTCTATAACAATGTCTAAAAGTCTATTTAAAATCTCTCCCATTTTAGGCCCTCTTGGAATTCCTATCTGAGCCAAATCATCTCCTGTAATTTTTAAATCAGATATTTTCAAAGCCATATCCTGCTGAAGAACTTTCGATATATGAGCCTGCAATTGAGCAATTTCTTTAGGGTCATACTCTGATGATGGATTGGACATAGCATCAGCTAGTCTTAACTTAAAGAGATCTTCTACATTTTCTTCTCCCACTCTGCGCAGAAATCTCCTGACGGCTGAATCACTCCACTCATTTAATTTTATTCTTTCCTTCTCTTCCCCAGGCATACTTTCTGTTACATGAGGATAATAGAACATATGATTTTCAACCAATTTCTGTGCCTTTTCGGTTTCCTCTGTAGAGAATTTCAAGCGTCTCATTATCTCTCCTACCATTTCTGCTCCAACTTTGTCATGTCCATAAAAATGCCCATCTTTTGTATCTGTGTGAACTTTGCCGATATCGTGAAGCAGAGCTACCAGCTTTACACTATCTTCCGCTATATCACATGTCCTAAGAGAGTGTTCATACACATCATATTTATGGAACAATTTCTGTTCAACACCAATGGTCTCCAAAAGTTCTGGAAGAAATATTCCTAACAAACCAGTTTCTTTTAACAGGTTTATTCCTTTAGATGGTTTAGGAGAGTAAAGAAGAAGCTTCATAAATTCGTCTCTTATACGCTCCATAGAGACCATTTCTACTATAGGTATAGATTTACTGATTGCTTCAAGAGTTTCCTCCTCTATATCAAATTCTAGTTGTCCTGCCATTCTGCATGCTTTAACAGCCCTCAGACCATCTTCTTTAAATCTTTCTATTGGTGTCCCGACAGCCCTGATTAGTTTCATATTAAGATCGGTAATACCATTGAAAGGATCATATACCTGAAGAATCTGCTCTTCTTCAAACCCATTCAAATTAGCTAAAGATAGGTCTATAGCCATGGCATTGAACGTAAAATCTCTTCTTCCTAAATCCTTATCTATCTCCACTACAAACTCTACTTCACTTGGCCACCTGCCATCTACATACCCTGCTTCACTCCTAAACGTAGTAACTTCAACTTCATGAATTTCATTTTTACTATCCGGAGTTAGCGCCAGTATTGTCCCAAACCGTGCTCCTGTAGCCACAGACTTAGAGAAAATATTTATCATCTCATCCGGCAGTGCATCTGTAGCCAAATCATAATCATGCGGAATTTTCCCTAAAACAATATCCCTAACAGCACCGCCAACAAGGTAACACTCAAAACCTTCATCCACTAAAGACTTGGCGGTTTTCTGAACATAGTCCGGTATTACTGCTTGTATCTTCATAGTACCTAAAGATTATCAACTCTAGATGGTTTTAGCAATGTCAAATACTTTTCCAGTTTACTGCTGAATTGACAGGATGTTATGGGAAGAATATCTATATTTAAAAGCTCCTGCCAGTACTGCTCCTGAGTAATTTCCGGCTCTTCAGGCTCTATATATACAATCATTTCCTCTGTAGTGTATATATACGGAATCCTTTGGATACAGAAGGCTTCTACTGCCGGCTGTACCTGTGCCCCAGATATCCATTCTCCATCTATCATATTAAAAACGGTTATAGAGTCAGAAGGATAGTTATAGTTGTCCCATGATCCGCCATACATAGTACAATAGGTTTTTATATCATTTTCTTTTATCCTCATATACCCACAATTAATACTATTTCCCTCCAATGTACATGTTTTATAGACTAAAAGATCAACCTCCTGATACGGCTCTAAATCAACAGGGAAATCAATATTTCCCTTATAGTTAATCTCCACATTCTCTAGATATTCTTCCGTATTATTTCTAATATGTACAATTACTTCCGATGTATACTCACTTAAATACTCCACCTGATACTCTGTAATTTCTACAGGGGGCTTTATTGTTAACGTAGCAATAACGACACCTTTTCTAGCATCATCCCCCACATCAGAAGATATTAACCCAACACCTTCAACATCCAGATATTTCCCTTCCCTATAATGAGAATTTGTAATTGTGACCCCCTCCTCAAAACCTATATCATAGAGCATTTTAGTGGCATCTCCTCTTTCTTGTATTTGCCTGCTCATCGGAATACGTATAGTTTCAACATTAACTATATCCGGAGTATTATTATACCAATAGTAGCCGATATCTATCTCAGAATATGGAGGAAGTGCTACATACTGAAAACGGTTATATGTTCTTCTCCTATAATTATCATCTGTCAGAGAATCTATGGTATTTTGTCTGACAACTGTATATGTAGAATCCCCTTTAACCTTCTCATCATCATAACTAACCCTCTCTCCACCTATAGACCTAACTGCAAAAGATATTGTACTATAATAGCCTTCATCGATAGCAAAAACCGGCGTAGAAAATAATATTGAAAATAGTATCGAAACAATTATGATCCTTTTCATATAAACTTGCATCAGCTTATTAATACAAGTTTAAAAGGTAAAAATGAAATATGGATTAACTCAAAGATATTTCTTTGCTCTTTTTGACCTTCTCCGTTACATAGAAATTACGCTTGAAAGCACTTAGACCTAACATCATTTCTGTTTTGGCTTGAATATATGGTATAAAGCCAAAAGTCAACATATTAATTGTAATAAATACTATTTCAATAAAATCCCAGATATGTCTCCACCATTTCCACTCCTTGGGAGTACCTAAAATCTTTCTTCTATACACAATCAATGGAATATTTAACAGAGTAATAAAAGTAAATACTACACTCATAAGCTGTGCGAGATTATATGAATACGCAGTAAAATTATAGCTCGGATCAATAATTCCCATCAAACTTACACCAAATGTTAAAACAAAGACAATTGAAAGACACCATATCTGAGTTTCAAAAAGATACTGAAAGATTATTAATTTTCTCCAAAACGGAAATTTCTCATTATCCTTTGCAATTGCCGCAAATGTTATTGGTACATTAATACCTCCCCAACCCCATCTATGCTGCTGCTTATAGTAAGATACATGCGATTTCCAGTATGTCTTATTTTGTACTGCATCATTATATGTAGGCACATATACCTCCTGGCTTTTAAAAGTCCCTTTGCTTCTTACCATTGCGTTACAATAGAAAGCAGTATCATCATTAGCTATTTCCGGATCCCAGAATTTATAATCCTTAAGTGTTTTTAAATTCACAATATATGAAGAATACGAATCCCTTATATATACCTCCTCTCCCTTAAAAGGAATCACTTTCTTTTTATCCATTACCCATGCATAGAGAAGTACTAACGTCAGCATGTTTGACTGAGCTCTGATAATATGAGGAACCTCCCAGATATTGTTCTTGAAGGTATGAAGTGCTGAAGCGTAGTAATAATTATTTCCATTCTTTCCATTTTCAAAGTATTTATAAGCAACTGCCGCTAAATATTTTTTATGAGGTCTTAAATCAGAATCACATGTAACAACCATATACTCTTCTATACTCTCCCCTTTGGCTTCAATATCCTCTACATAATGTCTTGCAGCCCAATTAATGTTTGCTCCTTTAACCCCGGCTACTTCCCCTGGTATACCTGCAGGATGAATATAGTAACGCATACTCTTAAATTTCCTTCCGTATTTATCTTTTAGATATCTAAAATTCTCTTTCTGCAAATCAGCTCTCTTCTCCTCTATCGCCAAAACCACATCAATTTTATCCGCACCTACAGTACTATCAGCAAAGGCTTTGAATGATGGATCTAATATGTCTAGATTTTCTGAGTAAACAGGACATATATACACAAACTTGAGCTTTTTAAACTCTTCAGGATATTTTCTATTAATCCTCTTAACCCAATCAATACCTATTTCTCGCTTATATCTTCTATAGCCAACCATTATACCGACAACAAATTTTACTGTTCTTACACTCCAGTAAGCTACCAGAAATGCTATATATATTACAAAAGGAGTTTCCCACCTAAGAAGAGCAAATATCACTGGAAGCAGAACACATACCCACATAATTATCCCTATAGAAATTTCCCAAAACCTTCTAGCTCCCTTTCCCACATCTCTGGGATATCCCTGTGTACGATCATCAGGACTGTAAGGATTATTAAAATCAATTACTCCACCCAATCGACCGTAAAACTTCTTTGCTCTCTTATTAACTTTATAGGCAAGACTTTTTGTTTTTGGATTTCTATACAAAGCCAGAGATACATACCCAAGAAACACACCTATTACTTCTTTAATTAACGATGCCTTTCTTCCCTTCCTCTTATTATTAAACGTCGCTCCTATTTTATGTTTTAATACTCCATGAGAACAACCCAATCTAACTAGCTTTTTAACCAGCTCTGCATCCTCAAGATACTCCAGATTTTCATCAAACCCGTTAACTCTTTCAAAAGGATCTTTTTTAACAATTAAGAAGGTAGCCCAATCTGCTTTAAGAAACTTCCCCACCCTTTTATCTACAAACCACTTAAAAGAATTAAAAGCAATTTGAGTAATTTTTGATTTCAAACCATCATCTTTAACATTCATTTTAAAATAGCAGGATGCTAGATCATGATTACTTTTTAGAAACTTCCTATATATCTTGTACAGATCCTCCTCTTCTAAAAAATATGTATCTGCATCCATAAAGAAGAGAATATCTGTAGTAGCAATCTCCGCTCCACGATTCCTGCCAATCCCGGGATTTCCTACCCCATCTATTATTTTTACATTATATTCTTGAGCTATTTGTACTGTATTATCCTCTGAATTCCCATCTGCCAGAATAATTTCCTTAGGCTTCACATTTTGATCTTTAATACTTTCTAAAAGCAAAGGAAGATGTCTCTCTTCATTTTTAGCAGGTATTACTATCGATACAGGTATTACCTTTTTCTTCATATTTCTATTTAAGATTTATTTAGGATAGTATTATAGCAACAATTTGGTATATACCAAAGATATTACTCAAAATTAAGAGATCTCCATCATTGTTAAGTTAGCAGGAACGGAGAGGGTGGGATTCGAACCCACGATACAGAAAATCCTGTACAACGGTTTTCAAGACCGTCCTATTCAACCACTCTAGCACCTCTCCAAGCCCAATATTATACCCTAACCCAATCCCTCTTTCCATTTTATCCTAGTAATAATATACTAGATGTAATGTATAATCTATAATAGAAATAACAAATATGGAAAACAAGAAATATTTTAATAGTAAAATATCTAAAATAGTATTTGGCATATTAGCAGTAGTAATATTTAGTCTAGCTATATATGTAGCAAGTCCATATATAAACATAGTTATACTGGCCTTCATAGTTTCATATATACTCCAGCCTATCTATAAATTTCTAACAAAGAAATTAAAAACAAAAAAGATAAGTGCAAGTATATTATCTACCTCTCTCATTATACTCTTCACTTTAATCATAGGGGCACTTTTAATAGTTGCTGTGATAAACATAGCCTTCCTAGTACTAGAACAAGTAAGCAACCTGCAAGTGGAAAACGGTACTGCTGTTGATTATCTCAAAAATGCCCTCACATGGTTCAACAACCAAATGGGATCACTGAATATACCAGTAGAAATAACACTACAAGAAATAATTAATAATATTAAGGATCTAATATCTGCAATAGCTAATAATGTTCTGACTGCGGCATCATCAATAAGTACTTTCTCTGTTGATGCACTATTCAAGCTAACGATATTTTATGGATTAACATACACCATAGTTCCTAACTTTAATAAAATCATCAGATTTACCAAAAATTCGATTCCACTGGATGAGGAAATAACTTCACTATACATAACAAGAGCCTTAAAAACTTCAAAAGCTATGGTCTGGGGAATGCTTATTGTTTCCCTCGGACAAAGTCTAATTGCAGGACTACTCTTTTATGCACTAGGTACCCCATATCTATTCCTAATAATTCTATTGATGATGATTTTCTCATTTATTCCCCTGCTTGGAACAGGGATGATATCCATCCCTATTGCAATTATATATATACTAACAGGTCAGTTGTGGAAAGGAATTATAATAATTATTTTCCAGATAATTGTTATAGGAAACATAGATGGAATTCTAAGAGCCAAACTAATTCCCAAAGAAGCTAAAATGCCTATATTTATAAGCTTCCTAGCAATCTTTGGAGGCCTTGCTATCTGGGGTATATGGGGATTAATATATGGTCCTGTAGGCTTTATACTTCTAACAACAACTATAGAAGTAATCCAAAAATACTACATCCCCCGCATGAAAGATTCTTAGCATATGAATAATAAAACTGTCTTAATAATAATTTGGGTTTGTATCTTTATCATATTCTTCCCTGTATTTTCTACCATAGCAGAGGAACTAGATTCTACTAATTATAAAATTGTAGATATAACAACTCAAGGTGGAGGCATAACAGAAAGTACTAACTACTTAACTCTAAATACTATTGGAGAAACCATAACTGATCCAAGTCTATATTCAACTAACTATAAAACAACTGCTGATCCCGCCAGTGCTTTCAGACCTGCCGTAGCTGAAGTAAGCTGTTTTGAAACAACAACAGATGGTTACAGTAACTGTACGACAGGACCACCTGAATTAGTTGCAGGTGGTATGGTAGCAGTCTGTGGAGAGGGGGGGTGCTACAACAAAGCGAGATTTGAGATAGACACAAATGATAATCCATCAGACACTCTCTATGCTGTACAGATATCAGAAGATAATTTTTCTTCAGATATTAGATATATAGACGCTTCAACATATGAACCAGAGGAATACAGCTCTCACAACATCAATGATTTCAGAACCAAAATACAATGGGAAACAGACACATTTAATGTTCTCGGTCTAACAGAAGGAACACAATACTATTTACGCATAATTGCACTACACGGAGATTTCACACAAACAGAAGAAGGGCCGGATGCTACAGCTACTACTGCAGGAACTTCTTCCACTTTTGATATAGATATTGCAGGAACAGGAGGATACACTGACGAGACAGACCCTCCTTTTAATATTACTTTCACCGGAGATAACTCTCTTCTAGCAGGTGCAGGTGCAGTAACAGCGGATAATCTAATATGGATAGATGCAGAAACAAATGGGTTCGGAGGATTTGCAGTTGTTCAAAAAGGAGATAATGGAGGGCTATACAGCTCAACTCTCACAGCACAGATTGATTCAGTTACAGGAGATTTAGACTCTCTAAGCGAAGGTTTCGGTTTGCAAAGCTACTATATAGACTATGACACTTCAGATGGTCTTGGAGATATTTCCGCAATGACAAATTACAGTGGTAGTGGAAGCAATGTAGGAATAGTCGATACAGACTGGAACAAAATATACGATGCAGATGGCCCAATCGTTGATGGAAGAATGGCGCTTTATATAATGGCTAGAGCCTCCACAGATAAGCAAGGAGCATCCGACTACGATGAGACAATTACTTTTATTTTTGTCCCAAGATACTAAGAGGCTTGACACTATTGACAATAAATGAGTAATATAATATATCTTAATAGTAAAGACTCTAAATTTAAACATCATTTTTCAGGATAAATTCTGAAACTGCCGCAATGAAAAATATAATTAAACAACTTAGTCACTTAATAATTATTCCATTAGTAATTACGGTACTACTCCTTTTCCCAGCCTATGAGTCACAAGCCGCTACACTAAGTGCAGCCTATATGATGTTAACCAGAATGAAGGCTGGTCTTACTTCTACCGCCGCTATTGAAATGTACATAGCATTTGAAACTTCTGGTTCTGTATCAGCAGATAGTACACTAACTTTAGAATTCCCAGACGGAGATGATGGCAACTGGTGTAGAACAGCAGGAAGTGACCTAGCTGTAGCAGGAGTATCTTCCACCCCCGCAGACTCATCAGGAGATTATTCGGTCGATTCTGCTTTGCCTGCACAGGTATCTTTGGCTGCAGCATGTACACAAGGTAGTGGTGCATCCTCTGCAGATACAATAACAATAACAGATCTAGATTCATTAACCTCTGGAATTACCTATGGCGTGAAAGTATCCAATGGCTCTACGGCTAAGCTAGGTACATCATCTGCAGGACAAAAAGTCGTTACTTTAACAGTAGATGATGGTAGTGATCCTGAAACAAAATCCTTTGGAATTAATTTAGTATCCGATGATCAAGTTGCTGTTTCTGCAACTGTTGTAGATGTACAGACAGTGACCTGCTCAATCAGTTCCAATAGTGTCAACCTGGGTAATCTTTATAAAGGAGGTTCATATGTAACAGGTACTCATACAGTTACGACATCAACTTCGAGTTCTGCGGGAGGCTATTACTGGTGTGCATATGGTACAGGAGATAGCTCCACAGACGCAGGACTATACAAGTCCAGTGCTACAACATACTTAATTCAATCAACAGGTAGTGGCACTATAGATATAACAGCCCCAGGCTCAGAAGGTTTTGGAATGACAGCGTCTCAACCGACTGGTGCGACTGTTGAGTCAGATTTCAGTGACGCTTCTGCTGGAACGTTTGGTGCTCTAGATATGGGTGCATCAGGTGCTCAACTATTCCTATACCAAATAGGCGCGCAGGCTACTAGTGAAGATTCAACAATTACATACGGCGCTAGAGCAGGATCAAGTGCTGAAGCAGGCTCATATTCGGAAACTGTAACATTTGTATGTGGCGGTTACTACTAAAAAGGGTGTATAATTAACACAATATGAAAAAACTAATATACCTACCTACTATTTCTCTTCTTTTTCTCTCATTGTTTTTTATCACAGATATAAATGCCAAAGCACTATCTATAGGCACAGCTCCAACGTATGAGAAACTGCAACTTGAACCAGGAGAAATATATGAAGATAACTTCACTGTATGGAACCTCGAGACATCAACAACCACATATTATGTCAAGATAAGTAGCTTTGAACAAATCCAAAACCAAGCAGGTTCAGCGATATTTTTGACAGAAGAGGATGATGCCAAAAACCCCTACTCTGCAAGCAGCTGGATTACAGTAGAGAAAAATATATTAGAATTAATCCCTAACAGAAATGTAACAGTTGACTATACAATAACAGTACCAGAAGAACTAGCCCCAGGAGAGTACAATGCAGAGATTTATTTCTCTTCGGAAGAAGCTGAAAAACAGGAGGCAACTTCAGCATACAGCGTATTAAGTTCGGGTATTCCTATTCTTGTTATAATAGGAGATGACTACGCTGAAAGTGCTGAAATCATAGACTTTTATTCCACCAGAAAAATCTATGAAAGACCAAACTTTGTTACATTAATCACCCGCATCCGAAACTTGGGAGATACTCATATTACCCCAAAGGGTGATATTGTATTAACAAATATCCTAAATCAAGAAGTCGGAAGAATCACTTTTAATGATATGGACCAGAGTATTTTACGGGATAACAGCGGTGATTATGAAAGTGTATGGGACCTGGAAACATATATAGATGAAGGCAAGATTGCACTAGGACCAATTACTGCAGAAGCAATAATTTTATATAGAAGAAATAACCCTGGATTCTCAATATTAAGTGCAACAACAACCTTCTGGATAATTCCATGGAAGTTGATAATACTAATACTAACTGTAATAATTGTAATATATGTGGTACTCAGACTTAAGAAGAAGAAAAAGAAAAATACTAATAATAATTATCACTATCCTAGGTAGTCTCTCTTTTACGTTTCCCATACATGCTGAGACTATATCTCCTTCCCTGACCGAAGAATTTCTTACTGCAGGAGCAAATACAAGCCAGATAGTAACAATAACAAATGACAGTAATTATGATATCTATATCACTCCCCATGTTTATAAATACTACCCCCAATCTGAATATATCTCAGAGCCTGAACCTTTTGAAGAGTTTGTAAAAATGGACACTGACTATATTACAGTACCCGCCAATAACACAAAAGATATTTATTTTCAAATAACAGCGCCCTATGCCTTAGAATCAGGAACATATTACAACCTAATCATCTTTCAGCAGACTGAAAAAACAAAAACTTCAGATCCTAAAATCGGCGCTTCTGGAGCTCTCTCTCATCTTGTTAGACTATATATAGTAGAAGACTCTACTCTCACAGAAATCACAGAAGATTACGATATAGGGTTAGAAGTAGTAGAGAAAGGAATACCCTTTATAAAACCGGTGGTTATAAAATTTACTTTCTTTAATAACTCCCAATACACACTTATTCCACAAGGAGAGATCCAAGTTGTTAAAAAAAGTAAAGATAAAGAACCTGAGTATCTTAAAATAAATATAGATAGAACAAAAGTTTTTCCCGAGCAATCATTCAAACAGGAGTTTGAAGTAGAAAACTGGTATCTGGAAGATATTCTATTTGGGAAAACTGCATATTTAAAGATAGAAAATGGCCTGGATGAAAATATAAGAACTGAGGAGATAGAAATTCCTGGGTTTAAAAATGAACTTTTATATATATTAAGTGCAGCAACCGTAATAATTTTACTAATAGTTTCCCTTAGGAAAAGTTCTAGACTAAAGCAAGAATCTTCTGAGTAGTTTTAAAGCCTACTTTAGCTACATTTCTTAACTCCCCTCTTCCATATTTTTTGACAAATAAAGATCCAGATTCAATAACCTCAGATGCACCTTTGGGAAAATCAAATTCATATTTTCCCTTCATTAATTCAAACTCCTCCAAGAATATACCTCTTGCAATAATAGATGCCGCTGCTACAGCAATATCAGATTCACCCTTATGGAACTGCTCGACATTTACATTTTTCCCAAGCTCTCCTAATTCATTCAGTACCCTGTTTTTGGATGCAGAGAACTGATCTATTACCACACTACTGCAGGGAATATTTTTTGAATCTAAATCCTTCAGTGCCTGCTCTATGCACCTGCTATGCTGTTTTGCCAAAACTATAGATACATTCCCATCTTTATTAACCAGATTATTATACTCAGAAGGTTTCACTACACTAGGATAGTAGTAAGGATAATCCTTAACATGACTATACAAACTTTTAATTTTACTATCTGTGAACTTCTTAGAATCATCAAAACCTAAAATTGACAGCTTATCCGCAAACTTATTATTAACATAACAGGCGACAACTACCAGAGGACCAAAATAATCACCCTTGCCCACTTCATCTACTCCTATATGGGGCTGAATAAAATCACTCTCTTCATTTCTCTGCTTAATGTGAGATATTGATTCCGTAAAATCTTCATTACCCTGCAAAACAAGCTTTCCACTACTATATAGAATTGCTGTTGATCCTGCAGGAGAGGTAAATGCACATTTTACAAAATCATTATTAATGTCCTTATGAACCCAATCTAAAGCCTTAAATATCTCAGAGAGATTGTCTGCTTCCTTCTCATCAAGTTTTATAGTGACAGTATTTTGTGACATTTATTTCCTCTCTATAGTATATCCGTCTTTATCATCTCTAACCATATATCCTTTTGCTTCAATTTCTTCTCTCTTTTGATCAGCTAGTTCATAATTCTGGGCTTTTCTAGCCTCTATACGCTCATCTGCGAGCTTTAAAATGTCTTCTGGTATATCTTGTTTACTTTCCACTTTATCCTTTAAATCTAACCCCAGAACTCTATCAAAATCATATACAGTAGTTAATATATCCTCCGGTTTCTCATCAGATCTTATTAATTCTGACACAACAGCCAATGCTCCTGATATATTTAGATTATTATCTAATTCTTTAACAAATTTCTCTTTGTGACTTCCAAGAATTTTCCCTGCTGTATTCTCTGCCTGTCTGTATATTGCTCTGAGTCTAGAAATAAGAGAAAGTCTTGAATTCCCAGCACTCTCTAATGCTTCCCTTGTGTATTTAAGCTGTACTCGATAGTTTACAGATGCAAATAGATATCTTATATCCATAGGATCAAAGCCAAGAGACAAAGCATCTGGTAAAGACACTCCATTTCCTAAACTTTTTGATATTTTCGCATCTTCTACACCTGTTAGAAAATCATTATGTATCCAATACTTAACACACGGATGCCCGAACGCTCCAATATTTTGAGCTCTTTCATTTGGATGATGAAGAGATATATGATCTATACCCCCAGTATGAATATCAAAATACTCTCCTAATACAGATGTGGACATTGCAGAACACTCGATATGCCACCCAGGAAAGCCATCTCCCCATGGAGAATCCCAATGCATTACATGATTTTTATACTTACCTACTCTCTTCATCCACAAAACAAAATCAGCAGAATGTTTCTTTTCAGGATCCGTTCCTACTTCCTCCCTTACACCTTCCTGTTTCTCTTCTAAAGGCTGGCTGGTGAATATATTATAATTATCCAATTTGGTTACATCAAAATATATCGCTTGCGTAGTCTCATACGTATATCCATTTCCTTCAATCTTTTTAACCATTTCTATCATCTCATCAATATACTCCGTTGCTCTAGTCCATCCTTCTTCTTCCAACTTCTCTAAATCCATACCAGGATCTACTTTGTTTCCTTTGGGTGATAGGATATTTAACCTAGAAAAGTCATCTAAGACCGTTTTAATGTAGTAGTTGGCAATATTTAAAGGGTTCTTTCCTTCTTCTAAGGCCTGCTTTTCTATCTTATCGTCACCAAAATCTTCATCTTTAGACATATGTCCTACATCAGTTATATTCATTATCCTCTGCACTTTATAACCAAGATACTCCAAAGATCTATGCAAGATATCCCAATTTACATACGCCCGGATATTCCCTATATGCATCCTAAAATACACTGTGGGACCACAGTTATACATGCTTACGTTTCCCTCTTTTAAGGGCTTTATTTCAACTACATTTTTATCCAGAGTACTATACAGCTTCATACCTGACTATTTTACATTGTATTCACAACTATTTGAAGGCCTGCCCTAGGCCTGACCCTCTTCTACTCTTCAAGAATAAAGGTGTGTACAAGTTCTAAAGTATTATTATATTTATACAACAGTATTTCTTTATTTCCCATCAAAGCAGGATTTTCATATTCGAACTTAACAAAAGCGTCATTATCTTTTTCTAAAACCTCTACATATGTAGATTCCACAAAGGCTTTCTTACCATCACTATCAGAGAAATACACGGACCTAACACTACCTTTATCAATCAAATATTCAAAAGCCCAAAACTGCTTATCTCTACCCGTTAAGGAAATAGCTGGATGAATAATAATTAGATAACGATTATCTATCTTAACTAAACTGATTAATGAATCATTACTTTCCTCCTTCCACACGACATTCTCAAAAATCCACTGGCGATTATTTACCTTCACACTAAGACTTCCTATCTGCAGATTATCCCATACTTCATCATCAATAATCTCCTTCACATCAAATGTTCCTGTTACCAAAAATGATTCATTAACAAAAACTATCTCACTATATTCATTAAGAGAAATCTGTTGTATCGGCAATTTCTCATATTTATCAAAATATGTACTATCTATACAGCCGTTAGCATCCACTAAACCAATTCCATAACACTCATTTCCACTGCTTGATTTAATCCAAACACCTTTTACAATACTGGTGCCAAGAACCTCCCTGCTCTTGTATTTGGTAAAATAGTTATTACAAACAAAATAACTAAGCAGACACAATAGACAAACAAATGCAAAAGCAAACAAATACCCCTCCTGTACTAGAAATCCTCTGACTTCACTCCCCCTTTTCCTAGCAGACATAGAGCAGTCTATACAAATTAAATGCTTCTTCTCCCTTCCAAAGCCCTTTTCAGTGTCAATCTATCTGCATATTCCAAATCCGCCCCAGTAGGTAGACCCATAGCCAACCTTGTTATTACTATTCTACGCTCTTTAACCTCATTTGCAAACATGTCATTAATATAGCTGGCACTAGCTTCTCCCTCCAGGCTTGGATTTGTTGCTATAATAATTTCCAGATTTTTTCTCCCCAAATCCTTTAAAAGCTCCTTAACTCTCTTCTTGAGATCCTTAAACCTTAAGTCCTCTGCTCCTATTCCTTCTGCAGGAGATATCACTCCACCCAGAACAAAATAAAGACCGTCATAAACTGCGGAATTCTCAAAAGCTACCACATCCAAAGGCTCTTCTACCACACATATCTTGCTTTTCTTTCTCATCGGACTAGAGCATATATCACAAACCTTTTTATCTGAAACATTAAAGCACTTTTCACAAAAGGATACATTTAAATCCATATCCCTTAGAGCATCTGAAAGCTTTTCGGCATCATGGTTAGGTGATCTAAGGTAATGATAAGCCATCCTTGCAGCAGTTTTAGGCCCCACACCAGGAAGCTTGCCAAACTCGTCAATCACTTTTTCTACAGATCTCGGTAATACAGACATATCTTTTTAATTAAACATATTCTTAAGAGAATCTATATCCATGCTCTGCGCCATTTGTTTCTGAAGCTTCTTTTGATAATTCTTAAAAGCCTCCTTAAACCTTCTTTTTAAATTATTAAGTTCTTCAGGAGCAAGAATTTCTTCATCAATATCAACATCTTCAAATTCCTGTGCGGCATTCATATGGATTTTCAAAAGTTTATCTTTAGACTCACCTACTATCTTTTGCTCTCTAAGCCTACTTTGCATTTTCTTTGCTTCACTCTGCATTTTCAGAATCTCTTTAATATTAGGCATAACCAAAATTGACTAAATTAATATATGGAATATTATACAGCATAAATAGGGAGAGAATTACATCCCTTCAAATATCGCTTCTACCTCAGGGGGTATCTTACTGTTCTTAAATGATTTACTTTTCTTCGAAGGAATATTTTTAAGAACAACATTTACATCTGTTCTCATACGAGGCTTTGTTGCTTCATTAACAGTACATATGATATCAAAAGATACATAAAAAATATCTTTTAAGACTTTATCTATAGCCCCCTTGCTTTCAGAAGAATCTATCTGATCTTTGTAAAACTGAAAGGGTACCTCAATATACAGTTTGCCTTTTTCAAATTTAATAGGTTTGGATGTCCCTAAAAATGCATAAAGATGTTTATGTACAGGTTTTATTGCATTCGCTACTTTATACCAGTCTTTTTTAATATCATTAAAGCTTATACTTACGTCCGCATTCTTTTTCTTTCTCTTCTCTTTACTGAGATATTCATCTGAAATATCCTCCTCCTCTTCCTCCTCTTCTTCTTCCTCTTTATCTTCCTGATTTGTACAGAATTCAGGAATAATCATTTCTATTATTAAAGATTGATTGCTGCTTCCTTTCAGGCTCCTTTCTATATCAAGAAATGCTTTTACAAACCTTAGAATATCTTTTTGGGATACTTTTTCGAAAAACTGATATTCTAACTCTTCATTTTGTATCTTAGCCACTAAAGCCTCTCTTAAAATCTCTAATGTGTACGCTGCAAACTGCTGAAGATTAACTCCTTTTTCTTCAATGTATGCTATTAGCTTAAGAGCTTTTTTAGGATCATTATCGACTAAACCAGTCAGTAGTTGATCAACCATTTCTATATCAGGCAGACCAAGCAGAGATCTGACCTCCTCCTCTGTAATTTTCTTGTCCTTTCCACTCGCTCCGCTAAATACTACATCAAGTAGTGAAAGAGCATCTCTATAACTTCCTCTTGCATTGCTTACAAGTAATTTCATAGCGTCTTCTTCAATACTCACCCCCTCACCTTTAGCACTTCTTTCTATTACCTCTTTTATTTCATCATCCGTACCTAGTCTAAAATCATATCTTTGACATCTAGAAAGAATTGTTGGAGGAAGCTTATGAACTTCAGTAGTAGCAAGTATAAATATGACGTGCTCAGGAGGCTCTTCCAATGTTTTTAAAAGAGCATTAAACGCTTCTGTGGTAAGCATATGCACTTCATCTACAATATATACTTTATAATTGCCTTTTGTTGGAGAAAATTCTATCTTCTCCTTTAACTCCCTTATCTGATCAATCCCTCTGTTTGATGCAGCATCAATCTCTATTAGGTCTAAGAAATTACCATCAGTAATACTTTTACATATACTACATTTCCCGCAGGGATTACCGTCTTTTAAGGGCTTTTCACAGTTGATTGCTTTAGCTAAAATTCTTGCTGTACTGGTTTTACCTGTTCCTCTAGAGCCGACAAATAGATAGGCATGCGATAGCTGATTAGCTTTAACAGCATTTTTAAGGATTTTAGTAACCTGTTCCTGCCCTATCAGTTCATCAAAGTTCTGAGAACGATATTTTCGATATAATACTGACGACATATTTGATATATCTTAGACCAGTATTTTGATATATGTAAAGTGAAAATTTTGTGAACGGCTTTATAGTTTTTATATAAGCAAATATCAAGATCTCATTTTTTGCACTGCTTCATCTAACATGTATGTATACAATCCGTAACCAACAGAATTTATGACTCCTGATTGATCCCTGCCAAGTATATCTCCTGCTCCTCTTATCTCTAAATCACGATTAGAAAGGATAAATCCAGACCCCAAAAATTCTGCTTCTTTCAATGCACTCAATCTCAGAAGAGCATTCCCTATTAACTTACTAAACATAAAACAGGCATATGCTTGCCTATTTCCCCTCCCAATCCTTCCTCTAATCTGATATAGCTGGGCCAAGCCGTAGCTTGTTATATCATCGACTACTAATGTGTTTACATTAGGGATATCTAATCCATTTTCGACAATAGTAGTACACAGTAAAATGTCAATCTTTTTATTAATGAATGATGTCATAGTTTGTTCAATTTTACTGTTACTCATCTGGCCGTGTAATATTTTTACTACATTTTCAGGAAAAAGTATGTTGAGTTTAGATTTAACAGATTGTATTGTCCCTATCCTATTGTGTAGAAAAAATACTTGTCCCTTTCTATCAAGCTCCCTTTTAATTACTCTCTTCACTTCTTCCCATGAAAATTTAATAAATTCATTCTCTACATCCTTTCTACCTGTAGGCGGCGTCGCAAGTACTGAAATATCTCTAATTCCCATTAATGATAGATTAAGAGTACGAGGTATGGGAGTTGCTGTCATAGAAAGAATATTTGCATTTAATCTCATTTCTTTTAAATGCTCTTTCTGTTTAACACCAAACTTCTGCTCTTCATCTATAATCACAAGATTTAAGTGTTTAAATTTTACACTTTTAGAAAGAAGACTATGAGTACCGATAATGATATCTATCCCTCCATTTACCAAAGTCCTTAAGGTCTTCTCCTTCTCCACTTTCGATTTAAACCTGCTTAGAGAATCTACAATATATGGATACTCTTTAAACCTTTCCCTAAATACCTTCAAATGCTGTTCAACTAGTATTGTAGTTGGAGCGAGAACTACAACCTGAAACCCTGAATTAACTGCCGCAAATGCTGCTCTCATAGCTATTTCTGTTTTACCAAAACCAACATCTCCTACAAGAAGCCTATCCATTGGTATATCGCTTTGAAAATCATTGATTATATGTTTTGTTGCAAGAGTCTGATCTTCTGTATCAGTAAATTCGAACTTATCAACAAAATCTTCAAATCTATTAAGATCCTCCATGCCCGATAGTATTTTCTCTGTTTTTGCAGTATACCGAAGAGCATACAGCTGTAGAAGTTCTTTAGCTATATTTTCCGCTTGTTTTTTGGCATTTTTTGATATTCTACTCCAAACTCCGCTGTTAAGCCCTGTAAGTCTAGGCCTTTTTCTTCCTGTACTAATATATTTCGTAATCTTATCAGCCGCAGTAAAAGGAATAAGGAGTCTATCACTACCTGCATAATGAATATTTAAATATTTCTCTCCTTTCAACTCTCTCAATCCCTTAAAAATCCCTATACCGTGATCCTCATGGACAAGATAATCTCCAGGAATTATCTTTTTAAGAATTTCCAGACTGCCTTGATCTATACCAATATTTTTTCTGTGCTCTGCAAGATCAATCTCTCCTAATACTTCTAAATCTGTCAACAGAAGAAGCTTAGAAGGCTCATGTACAAATCCGCGGTTTAATTCCTTTTCAACTATACTTCCTGCCTCAAAATATTTAGTTATATACTTCCCCAGTTTGTTTCTATCCCTCTCAAACTTCTCAAAATTGCTAGTCAGATACCATATTTCATACCCCAGATTTTTATAATTTTTTAATATATCCCCTATTACACGAATATTCATACAATCATATATCCCAGGTATTTTCCTCAATCCCACATTCTCTATTTCCACCCCGCTTTCTATATCATCAACTAGATACACCACCCTATTTTTTGAAAAGATCTCTCCTCCCACAGCCCGCATAGAATGCTTAGAAAAGATATCTTTGGATTTAACCTTCACAATGCTTTTTCTATTTTCAGGTTTAACTACCTCTATACCCTCTACTTCATCACTATACAAACTGACTCTCAAAATATTAGACATACTGTACGGCCAGATGATAAGAACATCACCAAGCAGGGAAAATTCTCCCTCCGCCCATACTCTTTCTACTTTTCTATATCCTAGATCCAAGATATTTTTAATTTTTAAAATATCCCCTTCCTTAAATCGGAATGCCTCCGTCTTCTTATTCTCTACACTTTTTGATAAATATACCGAGCATTTATACAGCTTCGCCAGAATCTCTACAAAGAATTCTTCAAAATCCTCGTCTACCGCACAAAAATATTTTTGATTTCCAGATATGTTAAATCTTTTTGCTAATTTATCAAAAAGCTCTTCATTTATTGTGTCAACACTTGAACTTTGCATACAAGAGATTATAATAGATAAAGATTAACTTTGTAAGATAGCACTATGTTTCTAGCACATGCCCCTATTTCATATCTGGCAAATGAAAGTATACAGAGAAAAAAGATCGCCACATTAAAAAACTCTCAGCAGATATTTATAGCTATTCTATCTCTAATATGTGGGATTCTTCCTGATTTTGATTTTTTGATTCTAATGATATTTGATAGACCTTCATACACCCATCATGATTGTTTTACTCACACACCTATATACTGGATAGCCATATGGCTTATACTCACAGTTTTTTTAAAAATCATCTATCCCCGCCTCAATAGAAAGACCCAGCAGTATTTCTCGAAAGATTTAGTAAAAATTTCCTTAAATACCTTTTTAATTGCAGGATTATCACATTTTGCTGCAGATTTATTAGTCGGCAATATTATGATCTTTTATCCGATTACAGACACCCCTTTTACAATATTTAGATATATATTTGAGCCTAGCTACTTTACTGGATATTTTGCAAGTGTATATTTCGCTATAGAAATTGTTGTTATAGCTGTATTCTTTTTAATATTCAGCAGGAAATTCCTCAAAAAGCATACGTGGGATAACATTGTCTCATATACTTTAACTGCCTTATCCACTTTATACCTTGGATTTTCTATATTTATAAATTTCCAGACCTACAACAACAGTTTTTTAAGTGATTCTAATAAACCGTATATAGACTATGATACGGACTATGATACTTTAAGAGACACTGAGGACTGGGATATAGATAATAATGGTATAGATAATATCTTAGATGCAGACCACACGCAGGTTGTAAATAATGCAGAGGGTATAATTGGGTCGCATAAGATAACTGTTGGTGATATAGAGAGTTTTAAAGATAAAATATTACTAAAATATGGGGCATTGAATTCATACAGATTGGTATCACAAGCTTTCTATGAAAGTTTTTCTCCAATTGAACCGGTTCTTAAAAATTTCTACATGAATAATCTTGAAGAGAGGAAATATTCTGTTAATTTCAATCATCAAGAAGTTCTAAAGGATTATCTAAGCTCAAAAGATCTATTGATAGATTTTAATCTTGAAAGTAATTCAACTTTTGCGGAGGGAAAAATATTTTTCCTTATAGATAAAGATAATGAAATTATAAACATGGGTATTACACTAGAGTCTAATAACGTAGGAATTGTGCTTCCGGAAGAAGAGAACATCCAAAATCATACCCTTGATGAAATTTTAAGATTTTATAAAGACACTATATCCACTTTTCAAATACTTCGGTAAAGAGAAGCTCTTCACAAGCCTCTACACATGTAGACTTAAGTATCTCCGTTTCTTCTTTGGAAAATCTTTGGAGAACATACTCCTCGCCAGGTATTTTATTACTCTCATCTCTGTTATCTACTCCTATTCTTACTCTCCAGAAATCCGTTGTCCCAAGCTCTTTCTCTATACTTTTAACTCCGTTATGTCCTTTAGGAGATTTTCCTTTCTGAATCTTGTAATCTCCTAAACATATATCAAGATCGTCATGGAATAGAACAAACTCATCAATATCATATTTGTCATACACTCTCTTTACAGCCTCTCCTGCATTATTCATATTAGTTTGAGTCTTTTGTAGAATTACGACATCCTTATTTCCCCATTTCGCAGTAGTAATCTCTGAAAGAAGGACCCTATCATATCTAAAAGCCCTATCTGCCATAAAGCTCTCAAATCTTAAAGCCTGGTGCATAATTTTCACTGCATAATACCCAGCATTATGCCTAGTATTATGATACTTCATATCTTTATTTCCGATACCTGTTACCAATATCATTTCTATGTCTTCCTTCTTAAAATTTTATTAAGGATTTCTTCCTGTTTAATATACATTGGTTCATTTTTATAATCAAATTTATCAAATTTTTTCGTATGATCATATCCCTGCAGATGTAAAATACCATGAACTAATACTCTCACAAACTGCTCTTCGACATTCTCCCCTGCTACAGTATTAATTAAATATTTAGGGCAGACATATACCTCACCTAAAACACTTTCAGAATCTATATTAAATGATAACACATCTGTAACTTCATCCTTTTCCCTATACTTTTTGTTTAATTGCCGAATTTTTGGGGAAATTACAAAAACAATATTAATATTTTCTTTCACATTCAAAACCTTTTCAATCTCCTTTCCAATACTCTTTATATGGATATTTTTAAAAACTTTAGGCAGATTTTTAATATTAAAAAATCTTATCATGACGTAAGTCTAGAATGTACAATATTCTTAACAGTATTCCCATCTGCTTTTCCATCCAGCTCTTTCATAACCACACCCATTACTTTTCCTATATCTTTCATGCTATCTACACCCAGCTCCTTTATTTTTACATCTACAACCTTAGAAATATCCTCTTCATCCATAAGGTCAGGTAAATACTCTTTTACTACAGCTAAATCCTGTTCTTCTTTCTCGACTAAATCCTTTCTACCAGCTTTTTGAAACTGTTCTATCGAATCCTCTATCTTCCTGGCTTCCTTTCTAAGCATCTTCTCTATATCTAAATCTTTCAATTCTTCCTCTGATGCAATTTGTGCATTTTTAATTGATGCAATAAGCATTTTAAGAATCTGGCTTTTCTGATTATGGCCAGCTTTCACTGCTGTTATCATATCCTTCTTTATCTCTTCAAACAAAGGCATATCCTTAAACTATCCCAAATTATTTTGCCCTTCGTGCAGCAGTCCTTCTCCTGCGTTTCTGTTTGGCCCACTCTCTCCTTTTTTGTATGTCTAAATCAGCATCTTTAATTCTATACACTTTATCACGATATGTTTCCAAGATCTTTTCTCTCATAACTTCTCTATGAAGTCTTTTCAGAGCACTATCTATATTTTCATTAGCATGTACAATTACTGCCATTTTTACCTCTTTAATATTATTAAACGGTTGGATTATATCATACCTTATTTCCTTTTTGCCACTCTCCTTTCAAACTTTTTTATTCTTTGACTAGATATAACTTCCTTTAAAGTATAGTTAAGTTTAATAATATTGCCCCAATTCATCCCTATTAGTATCATAACTATACCTAAAGCAATTCTGGTTAACACACTATCAAATATCCCTGTCTGAGGGATCTCTTCCTCTTCTTCAAGGATATCACACTCCAGATCTATATCTTCATCCGCCGAGAAGCTATCTCCTTCTGTTGGATATGCTGTTACTGTATTTTCATAAATACCAAAAGACTCTGCAGGAACCTCTATGTAGTAAGTAAATTCCACACTCTCATCAACTGAAAAGACCTCGTCATCTCCCTCTAAGTCCCATGTAATCAACCCTGAAGCATACTCTCCCTCTTCAGATATATCATTTAAATAGGTCTCTGATACTTTCTCATCAAGTTCATCTACTACTCTATCTATACTTCCCTCCGATTCACCTACATTTTTAATTATTATACTATATGATGCTTTCGCATATACTTCATCTCCTTCGACACACTCTTTTACTGCCGTTTTAACAATAATCCAATCAGGATTTTCCTGTTCCCCAGGGCATATACACAGATCCTGGTCACAATCATCCCAAAGACAGGTATAACCTGTTGGATCACCAAGTTCACACTGCTCGCTATCTGACAGTATTCCGTCACCACAATATAGTTCATCCTCTTCACACGTACATGTTTCTTCATCGCAACTGTCCCATGTACATAAATATCCTTCCGGATCGCCTATTTCACACTGTTCTCCTTCATCTAAATTACCATCTCCACAATACGGCTCATCTTCTTCAAGACATAAACATGTACTCTGATCACAATCATCCCAAAGACATGAATATCCTGTCGGATTACCTAATTCACACTGTTCATCATCTGATAATCTACCATCACCACAATATGGACATGTACATGTTCTACTACACGTAGATTCTTCTCCATTTAAAGCTATACACTCAACAGGCTCAGAATCTGCCGGGCCCGGATCACATTCTTCTCCTTCATCTAAGTTTCCATCACCACAATATGGTTCATCTTCTTCTATCACCGTAAACGACGCAGATAGTGTACAATCATCTCCTGAATTTCCTTCAGAATCCTTCCATGTAAACGATATTGCATACTCCCCCGGCTCGGCACAGTCACTACTTAAAAACTCATAAGTTATACTTGTCCCAGAGGCTATGGCTGAAGTACTGTAGTTCGTTTTTGACCTACCATTCACTTTTACAGATATACTACTCTTACTTATACCGTCAGGATCACTAGCTAATACACTTGCTGTTATACCACTACAGCTTGTAAATGTACCGGATGGTTTCTCAAGCCAGCTAGAGCCTTCACAGATGTTTTCCTCTACTTCTTCCTCCTTGCAGTACAGTTTATACACACTCAAATTTCCGCATCCCCCGCACCATGAGTCACAAGTATCTACAACAGTGCATCCTGTTTTATCATTTGCATCTCCAGATACCCCGCATCTCACCATCCCCTCTGCTAAACAAGTAGTAGAAAAAGAGCATTGTTGAGGTTTTGTTGTACAGTAGGTACCTAAACCATATTCATGAGATTGTTTATCCCATCTAACACAGCTGCACGTCCCTTTATCAGAATCATAGTACGCGTTCAGAGGAAACTCGCACTCTTTCGTTTGTGCACATGTCCTGACAGGCCCAGAATCACAAGTATTAGCACATTTACACTGATTCGATTGTTTCCAACAGTTTGTCCCGTTATATGTCCCGGAACAGTAACATAGTCCAGAATTTGGATTTATTTTAAAATACTCACCATCACATCCATAGAAATAGTTATCTCCTGTCGAACCCATCTCACTACTCCAATAGCAACCTTTATGAATAGTTTGACACACACCACAACCGTCACCTCCTAAAGCACAAGTCCCTAAATTAAAGGGACGACTCTCTGTTGGTTGTCTGCACTCATATTCTGATTTACAGGAGTTCTTACATCCTTCACATCCTTTCGAAGCGTCAGCACAGCAACAAGATCCTGCTCCTCCTCCAGCTTCGCTTTCTTCAGGTGCTATTGTTTTCTCCTGTAATACTACCCATAACAAATAACTGCCAGAGCTAAGAAGGATAATACCAAGGATTATTAAAAGTATCGTTTTCCCCTTTTTAGTTAGCTTCATTTTCATTTAAATCTCTTCTCAAGCCTTTCTCTTCTTCTCAATATCTTTTCCTCCTTCCTTCTAGCTCTTCTTACATCTCTCCTGAATCTTCTTTTTTCAGATATACCATTAAAGAAATAGTTAATCCTGCTATACTGACTCACTAAACCACCCAAAAAGATAAAAGATACTCCTAAAGATATTCTGCCAAGGATAGTATCAAATATACCTGTTTGAGGGATCGACTCTCCCCCTGATTCTTCCTCATCTTCTCCATATTCTTCCTCATCTTCTCCATTTTGAGAAATTACAGTTTCACAATCTTCAGGACAATTATCTTCATCTTCTCCCTCGGTACATAAGTCATCACCACATACTGATTCACAATCAGCAGGACATGTTAAAGGAGTTTCACCTCCTGTACAAACGCCATCTCCACAATCTTCATCACAATCCTCCGAGCAGGTTTCGGCATTTTCATCATGTGTACAGTATCCATCACCACATTCAGCATCACAGTCATCTGGACATGTAGATGCATTTTCGCCATGTGTACAGTATCCATCACCACATTCAGCATCACAGTCATCTGGACATGTAAATGCATTTTCGCCATGTGTACAATATCCATCACCACACTCAGCAGGACAGTCTACTGGACAACTATTTGCATTTTCATCACTTGCACAAGTACCATCTCCACAACTCTTAGACCAAAGAACTTGGATTGTTTGATTTCCTGATACATTTGTAATCACCCCCGTAGCAGTATTTAATGTCCCTCCACCGCCACTTGTTCTCTTAAATCCGGCAACATAGTAACCACTTTTGCTACATGATGGCGCTGCTGCAGTATCACGATATTCTACTGTACGACTAGCCGGAGAACATGTCCCTCCGTTAGCGTCATACGTTACTGTATACGTTTTTTTCGTCCATGTCGCTTTTATGGTTAAATCACATGTGACATTTGTTACTGCACCTGTTGAAGTATTTAAACTGCCACAGGTCCCACTGCTTTTACTAAATTTCGTAAGAGTATATCCTGTTCTAGTACATGTTGGCGCCGCAGAAGTTCCTCCACTATCAACTGTACGACTGGTAGGCGAACATGTTCCTCCATTCCCACTGTATGTAACTGTATACTGCTCCAATGTAGGACAAGTTACTGATTGTAATAATAGCTCATGAGGCGGAGTAGGGTCCTTAAGAATTTGAGTCCCTACTTTAACCTGGACATCATGTTCTCCATAATAGTTCTCTGTTGTACGGAAATAGAATCCTCTATCGCCAGACCCTTTACAGTATGTCGCAATAGCAGTACTATCGCCCCTTTCTCTATCAGATGTGGTTGTGCCGACTAATTCTCCATCAACATATACACTAATTTTCTTAGAATCTCCTGTCGTACTATCACAAGCCCATCCACTTACAGCAATCCGTCCATCGGTTGTCGAATCACACCAAACATTCTCAAAAAAGCCTAGCGCCGCTGCTGCCTCACTATCTTCAGGAGCTACTGTTTCTTCCTGTAATACTCTCCATAGTATAAAACCACCACCACCCAACACCAAAACAGCCAGAATAATAAGAAGTATAGTCCTTGTTTTTTTCGTAATAACTAACGCCATTGTATATAGGCAGTAAAATAATCTCTAATACTAATAATCTATACTATTCAAATAAACTTTTCAACTCATTTATAGTAATAATATCCTTAATCATAATAAACACCACAAAAACTATTAGTATAATAAAGCTGGTATTAATAATAATAGCCTCAACCTTTGGATCTAAATCTTTCCGCAATACACTCTCTATGGCTATAATCAATACTCTACCCCCATCAAGAGCTGGTATAGGAAGAACATTCATAATTGCTAAAGACAAAGAAAGATCAGCAATTAAAGAGACGAGTGGAATCCAGCCTAAATCTTTAAAATAGTCAACCAAAAAGAACATGCCGACAGGTCCAGAAACTGATTGTGACAAGGTAGTATAATCACCTGTTTCTTTTGCTTCCTTCAAAAGAGTATTAAGAATTCTCCCAATCAGTCTTACATCATTAATAAGGTGTGAGAATCCTGCAAAAACTTTACTATTAGAGTAATCAATATATACTAAGTAATTCACACCTATGGCTATACCAATTTTCTCATCGTCTCCCACTTCTACTTTATAAACATCGCACGTATTATCTTCACTACATGCTAGAATATCTACAAGATCGTTACCTTCTATCAAGCCGGAAATATCTTCAGAGTATTCTACTCTTTGTCCATTTATCTCTTTTATATACCCCGTATCAGGCATATAGGACTGATCAGCAAGGCTCCCCTCTACTACCTCATATGGGACATCCGACTCTCTCTCTTTTACAATTTCTGCCCCTATTGGATCAAAATCAACAAATTCATATGATAATTCTATTCTCCAACCACTAAAGCCAAGCACTACAAAGTAGCATGCTATAGCAAGGAAAATATTCATCAAAATACCTGCCAACATAACAAAGATCTGTGCCAATCGGCTTTTATCCTTAAGGTTTCCTCCCTGTTTAACTTTTTTCAGCTGTTCTTTATCTACCTTTCCAGGGTCACCATCACCTAAGATATTTACAAACCCTCCCAAAGGAAGCAACCTGATACTATACACTGTTCCCTTGTACTCCTTAGAGATAATCTTAGGACCAAAACCAAGAGAAAACTCTAAAACAGAAGCATTCACTAATCTAGCTGCAAGGAAATGTCCCAGCTCATGGATAAATATTAGGACTCCAAGAATTAGTATAACCAAAACAATAGTAATAAACGTACTCATATTATAAATCCATCAGTTTAAGTGTTAGATTGTCATAAGACTTTCTTCTTTCTCGTCCTTCATTTTCTCGACTTTCTCATTATACTCCTTTACTACTTGTTCTAATGTGTCTCTCATTCTATCTGCTGAATCTTCAGATATACCATCATCTTCTAGCTTATCAACCTCCTGCATATAATCCTGTCTTACATTTCTTATAGCCACCCTTGCATCCTCAACCCTTTCCTTCATAATCTTAACATACTCTTTTCTTCTTTCCTCAGTAAGATCAGGAAGTATAACTCTTATGTGATCTCCTTCAGTTACAGCAGAAAACTCTTTATTTGCCTCTGATAGAGCCTTAGCTATATTATCAATAATAGATTTATCCCACGGTGAAATAACTACAGATTTAGCGTCTGAAACTGTTATACTAGCATAGTTTTTAATAGGTGCCTGAGTACTGTAAGCGTCTACTAAAATATCCTCAACTAACTCAGGAGTTGCCCTACCTGTTCTAATCTGTAAGAAATCTCCCTTTAGAGCCTCTACACATTTATTTAAATCTTCTTTAAATTTTTCTGTATCCATATTTCACTTTAGAATTAAAATTATATTAAATTTTACAGAAAACTCTTTAAAGTGTCTAATACTTTTTTCAACAATAATATTCGGAAAATGATATGTTAATGCTTCCCAAATTCCCAATAAAGAATTCTTTCTATCTCTAAAGGTTCACCTAGTTTGTTCATATTTCCATCTAAAAGATTTTGAATACTCTTGGATTCATCCTTAAACCATTTCTGCTCTAAAAGACAGTTTTCCTGATAATACTTCTCAAGCTTCCCTTCGACTATTTTAGATAACATGTTTTCTGATTTTCCTTCTGCCTTGGCTTCTTTTGCAAAGATATCTCTTAATTCTTTCTGCTTATTTTTCGGAATATTATCCTTGGAAACATACTGTGGTTTCATTGCAGCTACCTGTAAAGCCAATTCATGAACAAAATCTTTGAACTCTTTACTCTTTGCAACAAAATCTGTTTTACATTTGACTTCAACCAAAGATGCTAATTTCTGATCTGTTCCGTGTAGATAAGATCCAACAGCTCCATTTCCTACATTGTTCTCCTGTTCTACTTGCTCGTCCCATCCTCTATCTTTTATCAGTTTTACTGCTTTTTCAAAATCTTTTTCTGCTTCCTGCAAAGCTAACTTGCAAAGCCCAATTTTAGCACCTGTTAAATTGTGAAGTCTGCTTATAATATCACTTTTCTTATTTATATATTCCACTGCTTTATCCATATCTCCTTTTGATTTTTCCAAAGCTTCTTTACAAAGAGCCATACCAACAGATGTTTTAGCTCTTAATTTTTTAATATCTTCAACACCTACATTCATTTTTCTCTACATCTTAATTTATCTGATAGCTTTCAGTATCCCTTCTGCAGACTTTTCTCCAATCCCTTTAAGGGCCATTAGATCATTCTTATTCTTTCCACTCAGCCCTTCAATATTTTTAATACCAGCATCTTTAAGAGCTGTCTCTACCCTCTTCCCAAGATTTAATTCCTCTATGCTTGTAGCGTCCTTCCGAGCTTTAACGGCCTCAGCTGCCTTTATATCCTCTTCAATAGTCTTCTTCTTAACAACTCTGACAACACCACTGGTAGTACTACTAGAAGAAACTTTCCCTTCTCTCAAAGCTTTCATCCTTAATCGTTCCTGTTCTTCCATCATAGCTCGTCTCTCTTGTTCTGCCAAGAACCCCTCTTTTAACCTCTTTAGATTGGCTTCATGATTTACTCTTAAAGCCACTAATCCCTCTGATTTTTTACCATTTTTAATAGCTTTACCGAAAAGATCTACATACAAAGAAATACTTTTAAGTGAATCATCATTTGCTGGTATTGGGTAATCGATAAGGTCAGGATTACAGTTGGTATCTACCAATGCTACAATAGGGACATCTACAATACCAGCTTCTCTAATTGCAATATCCTCTACCTTGCTGTCAACTACAATAATTAAGGAAGGTAGTTTATCCATAAATTTAATACCCTCATATATTTTGTTCAACCTTTCAACCTCTTTACCAAGCATAAGAATCTCTTTTTTCACAAGATTATCCCCCCCTCTAGCCAGATCTTCTTCCATTTTAATAAGGTTGTTTACACTTTTTTTAATAATATCGAAATTGGTAAACAGACCGCCGGGCCATCTACGATTGATATAGAAAGCCCCAACCTCTTCTGCTTTTTTTTGAATAATTGTTGCCGCTTGACCTTTTGTCCCTACAAAAAGTATATATCCTCTATCTGATGCCTGCTCAATAGCTTTAAGCGCTTTTTCCAGCAGAGCTCTAGATTTAACTAAATCTATAATATGTACACCATTTCTCTCTTCATAGATATATTTCTTCATTTTAGGATCCCACGCACTAGTCTTATGACCAAAGTGTGATCCTGCTTTAAGAAACTCTATTAGTTCTGGTATTTGAATACCTTTGTTTTCTGTCTTGGTATTCTTTGAGACTGTAGATTTTTTACCTGCCATATTTAAACTCCTTTTCCTTTAAACATCTATCTTTCTAGTAGTTAATCCTACAAGGAAAAATGAAAGATATGTGAGATATATATAAATTAACCTTTGGATTATACACTATATATTTATACTTTTCCAACCATTTCTAGCTATAACAATGTGTTCCAACAGAGTGATACCTATTACACTCATTGCTTCGTCAAGTCTGTTTGTAAGCAGTATATCCTCCTGACTGGGGCTGCAATCCCCAGAGGGATGATTATGTGCTACTACTACATATGATGCATTATTCTCCAATGCATATGTTATTACATCTCTGGGCAGCAGCTGTGAATTATCTACTCCCCCTATTCTAATTGTCTTCTTTTCTATTAATTCAAACCTTGAATTTAAGTACAAAGCCACTATATGTTCCTGTTTAAAGTTAGCAATACCTTTGAGTAATTCATAGGCTTGTTTTGAATTCTGTATCACTACTCTTTCTTCCGAATATATCCCATAGACTCTTCTGCCAAGCTCCATACCTGCGAGTATCCGCATGGCAGTGACTGTTCCTACTCCATTTATTTTAGATAGTTCATCTAAAGTTATCTCCTCCCCCGATTTAATATCCTTTCTAACCAATCTAAGAATATTAAGGGATATACTTTTAAAGTTTTTACCTTTAATACCACTACCCACGAGTATAGAGATTAGATCATTATCAGATAGAGAATCTATACCATTTTTAAGAAATTTCTCTCTAGGGAGCATATCCCATGCTAAAAGATTTTTATGAAAAAATGATGAAATACTACTCCTTTTTCCCTTTCTTCTCTCTCTTAATATACTTACAATCAGGATATCCACTGCACCCTATAAACATCTTACCCCATTTCCCTTTTCTCTCTACCAACTGCTTCCCGCACTCAGGACATTTCTCATTCAAAAGCATAGGCAATGTAGTCTTACAATCAGGATACTTCTCACAAGCCCAGAATTTGCCATACTTACCATTCTTTAAAACCATCTTAGAACCACACTTAGGACACTTCTCAGGCTTGTAATACTTCTTTAAATCTAAAGACTCTTCTCCCCCAGAAAGATCCTTCATTCCTTTGCACTCCGGGAATCTTGAACAGCTTAAAAACTTCCCATATCTACCAATCCTAACAACCATATCACTACCGCACTCAGGACATTTTTCGTCCTTAGCTTTTCCAAGTATTACAACATCTTCCTTATCTACACTTTTATCAGCTTCGCTTATCTCTTTAACTAAAGGCTTATACTGTGAATCTATAAAAGGAACGTACTTTACCCTCCCCTCTGCTATATCATCTAGTTCCTCCTCCACCTTAGCAGTATATTCATAGTCAACCAATCTTTCAAAATGATTCCTCAGCAGATTCGTCACTATTCTCCCTACATCCGTAGGAAGTAAAGTCTTTCCATCTCTACTAACATAACCTCTTGATTGAATAGTCGAAATGATTGTCGCATATGTAGAAGGTCTTCCTATACCAAGCTTTTCGAGCATTTTAACTAAACTGGCCTCCGTATACCTAGCAGGTGGTTGTGTAAATTTTTGTTCTTTGTTAAATTTCAGTTTCTGTAATTCATCACCTTTCTTTATCTGAGATATCTGTGCTAAATCCTCCTGAGCCTTTCCTCCTCCCAGAACCTTTCTAAAACCATCAAAAAGTATCATCTCTCCACCTAAAAGGAATATATACTCAGGCTTTTTTACATCCTTCGGTGATATTTTTACAGAAAGTACTTTAGCTCGTTTAGAATTCATCTGGCTACTGACAGCCCTTCTCCAAATCAGATCATAAAGCTTGGCATGAGAAGTGCTGAATTTCTTCTGGATTTCTTCCTTTGTCACAGCAAAGTCAGTAGGTCTTATCGCTTCATGAGCCTCCTGTGCGTTTCTGCTCTTTGTTTTATAGTACTGAGGTTTTTCGGGCAGATATTTATCCTCATATTTCCCTTTGATCAAATCTCTTATCTCCTTAACAGCCTTACCACTTAAATTAGTAGAATCTGTTCTCATATATGTAATATATCCTGCTTGATAAAGAGACTGAGCAAGAGACATTGTTCTTTTTGATGTAAAACCGAATACATTATTTGCTGACTGCTGCATCTTAGATGTTGTTAATGGAGGATATGGATGTCTGCTGACTTCCTTCTCTTCTACATCCAGGACTTTATAGTCAGAATCATCTAATATTTTTTCCAATTCCTTAACTTCCTTTGCATTAGCAGGTATATATTTCTTGCCATCCTTTGTCTTTAACTGTGCTTCTAATTCATTTCCACTATCATCCTTAACTATAACAGAGAATTTCCAGTACTCTTCTGATTTAAACACTTCTCTATCTTCCTCTTTCTCTACTATCAGTCTTAAAGCTACAGACTGCACTCTTCCTGCTGACAGTCCATACCACACTTTCTTCCATATCAATTCAGACAATTTATACCCAACCAGCCGATCAAGAACCCTTCTTGATTTCTGTGCTTCAACTAAATCTTCATCTATTTCTTTTGGAGTCTTAATAGCATCCTGTACAGCATACTTAGTAATCTCGTTAAAAGTAACCCTCTTAGGTTTCTTCAGTCCTAAAGCATTTTTAACATGCCAAGCAATAGCTTCTCCCTCTCTATCGGGGTCCATTGCTAAATATACACTTCCCCCTTTAGGAAGAGCTTTTTTAAGTTCTGTTATAACTTTACTTTTCCCACGTATGGTAACAAAGTTTGGTTCATATTTTTTATCTACATCTACAGCCAAATCACTTTTAGGAAGATCAATAATATGGCCGACTGTAGCTATAACTTTGTAATCTTCCCCTAAGTACTTATTTATAGTTTTGGCCTTAGCAGGAGACTCAACAATCAACAAGTTTTTATACTTTTTCTTTTTATCTGCCATACTTGCAATTAAAATAACCTCAAAATATTAAATTGTCAAGAAATCATATAGCTGTTCTGGTAAATACAGTGGGGTTGCCCCCTGTGCGATACACATATTACAGCCCTGCAGAGATTGCTCTCCTATATTCGATGGTACAGCAAATACCTCTCTGCCACACTCAAGAGCTGAATTCATAGTTATTAACGACCCTCCTGTAACATCAGATTCAATTATAACAACAGCTGATGACACGCCAGCCAGAATTCTATTTCTCATAGGAAACATTCCTTTAATTACCTCTCTTCCAGGGGGAAATTCTGAAAGTATCAAACCTCTCTTTGCAATTTTTCTATAAAGATCTCTGTTACGTATTGGATATCCTTTATCAATTCCTCCCGCAACTATTGCTATTGTAGGAATATTTAAATCCAAACAGGTTTGATGGACTTCGGAATCAATACCTACCGCTAACCCACTGACTACTGAGATATCCAAATCTTTTAAAGGCTTTAAAACATATCTAACAGCCCACCTCCCATAGGAAGTCATTTTTCTAGTACCAACGATAGTAATCATATGATTTTTTAAGAGCTGTTGATTTCCTCCGGTAAACAGAACTAAAGGAAAGTCTGCTGTCTGTTTTAACAACTTAGGGAAAGAATCTTCGAAAGAAGAGATAACCTCTATACCCTTCTGATTTAAATACTTTTTATACCCCAAAGCCTCTTTCCCATTATTAAAAAACCGCCTATTAGAAATCCTATTCAGCACCTTTTCTCTTCCAATACCTTCTTTTGATAACTGCAGTGCAACATCGTACTTATTAAAGTTCATAATACAAAGCTTAACAGGAAAACATTAAAAAAATATGAACTACCAATTTACTGTATGACCTCTAATTCTTGCTCTTACCTTGGCATATGGATGAAAAATCGTATATTTCAACATTTCTACAGGTATATCCATAGAGTGTATATACGTAATCTTTTTTCCTCCAAGACTTGTCTTGAAATCATTTACGCCCTGCCATGGATTTTTCTTACCCTTATACCCTTCAGGAGTCATTCCCCCAAAAAGATCTAGTATTTCAATACCAAGAGATTTACACAATTTAACTGTTTCCCAAAAGAGCAAATATGTGATACGAATATTTTTCTGTCTAAAATCTATATTACTACCCGCCTGGTATACATGCATATATTTACCAAACTTTGTATTCTGCCATATGGCAATTGGTTTGTTCTTATAGTATCCTACAACAAAATATAGCATATTCTGCTTCATTTGATACTCAAATTCTTTAAGAAGTGAATCTTCAGACTTTCCTCTGTATCCTTTATACGTTTTTGTCTGTGTATAGAAGTCCTTAAATACATCAAAAGCTGATTTATCCCTAATAATTTTGATTGATATATCAGGATTTTTAAGCAGTTTATTAATATTATTCCTGGTAGAACTGCTCATATCACGTCTTAAATCCTCTTCACTTTTTGATATATCAAAATACTGTGATATCAGAGCATCTATGGGATGTATCGGTGCATAACTACATTTAAAATCCTCGCATACACCTTTGTATATTTCATCATCCAATATCAAAGGAGAAATTCTTACAAAAAAGCAGTTTTTCTCTCTAGCTATTTGAATTAATTTATTAAAAATGCTTCTATAAATTCCCTTCCTTTCATTATCACCCAGTCCGTCAATTAAGATAGGGTTATGTTTACATTCCATATATTTCCCAAAACCCTTAACACCATCAATTAGCCCTATTACCACACCAAGAAATTTCTCATTATCAAATACTAAATATCTGAAAATATCCATACCACTATCTTTAGAATAGTTAAATTTTGCAGAGCTAAGCAGAAAAGAGTAATTAGAAAGCTGTAGTACATACCTATCAAATTCTTCATCTGTAGACGGTTGTCGAAATTGTATATCCATATCTTTATTTATACCCCGAATTTATCAGCCATGACAAGATATTTTTAACATGAGGGAGAGAATCAAAACTCAGCCCCCCATCTTCAAAAAATACTACAAATGCATATTTAGGATCATCGTATGGATAGAAGCCTGTTATCCATGCGTGTGTATGTTCATACTCCCCATCTTTATTTAATGTCCCAAATTCTGCTGTCCCTGTCTTTATCGCAATTTCCTCACCTAAACTGCTAAGTATCTTTGCACTACCTAAACTACTATGTACTACAGACCACATACCCTCCCTTACGGTTTCTAAAGCTTCTCCTGATATGAAATCTTCATTTAAAAGCTCATACTCCAGTTCATGCTCCTCCCCATTTTCATCTATACTCTTTGTTACAATGTGAGGAGTATAAAGAGTCCCTCCATTCGCTATCGTAGCTATCCAATTAACCATCTGTATTGGAGTCACAAGAGTAATCCCCTGTCCCACTACTGTATTACATCCATCACCTTCGGGATACCAGATGGGATCAAGCCATGTCGCACCATGCTCTGCTAAATACTCTTTATTTTCTGGTGAAGGAAGTCTTCCAGATGTCTCACCCGGTATATCTATCTGAGTATACTCTCCTATTCCAAAAGCTTGAAGATAAGGGACAAGAGCGTCAATATCCCAGTTTCTGATTACTTCACAGAAATATATATTCGATGATCTCGCTATTGCTTGAATTAAATTTAAAGCACCGTATGCAGAATTTTGAAACTCCTGAAAGACAGCTCCATTGCTGAAAGTATATCCTCTCCTGCTTACGTATACTGTAGAGGGTGTGATAGCTTCGGAATCAAGTGCTGCAGCTGCTACTAATGTTTTAAAAGTTGATCCTGGGGGCACTTGAGCCCCTATCGACCTATTCAGCAGGGGCGTGCTTAAATCATCAAGAAGATCATTATAGCCTTCCTGTGATATTCCTCCTATAAAGTCATTGCTGTCATAGCCAGGATATGAAATCATACTCAGTATCTCCCCATTATTGATATCCTCTATTATCAAAGAGGCTCCTGTTGCACCATTTTGCGAAACAGCCTCTTCTACCATTTCATACATCTTGTTCTGAACCTCCAGATCAATACTTATATACAAACTCTTCCCGGAAACCTGAGAAGATATTGTATAGGAGGAGCCTGTAATTGAATGGCCTAAAGCATCTACTTCTGTTGCTTTCTCACCATTTTCACCAGCAAGCAACTCATCATAATGCTTCTCCAAACCGGATTTTCCTACTGTATCATTACTCGAAATATAGTTGTACTCCTCAAGATCTGCTACAGAAGCCTGCCCTACATAACCCAAAAGATGTGCAAACTGATAAGGGTATAGATAGTTTCTTTTGCTCTCATCCTCAAGAACAACCCCCTCCAATTCTTCGCTTTTCGACTTGATATTTATCGCAGTGTCATTATCAATATCTTCTGCTATTAAAATATTTGAAAAATAGGGATCCATATCATATATAGAAACAACCTTTTCATATATGCTATTGTAAACTATCTTATCTCCTTCAACACTTTTCCATTCATTCCCTAAAATATCTTCAAGGAGTATCGTTGAACTTTTTAGCTTAGCTTCATCAACTTCCATTTCATCATCTAAAAAAACATCAATATTTAAATAGACATTTACCGCAGAAACATTCTCAACAACTTTGTTGCCATCTCTATCAAAAATAATACCTCTATATGCAGACATTGACGTTATCCTAATACTATTCTCCTGAGATCTCTGAGCCATTTCATCCCCCTGTACAATCTGTAGTCTTGCTAAAGCAAAAAAAAGTCCGAGGAAAAATAGGAAAAACAAAATGAGAATATACAAAAAATTCCAAGCTGAAATCCTTTCTGATCCTTCCCTTTTCAACATCTGCATTACTAAATCTTTTCCTTTTAGAGGCCTAATTTCAGGATTGACTACATCCGGTTTTTTCAATTTTTTTTTATTAAGCTTTTTCTCAAAGTTCAATTTTTTCATAGTGAGAACTGGTCTTTGGATCTAAAATTGCTAATAACTGTATTAACTATGGACACTAAGACTGTTGCTACTACAGACCTCAATGCATCCCCCAGTAAACCTATCCATGTTAAAGTTCCCCAGACACTATCCTGTACAAGAGGACTTAATAAATCTAAAAGGATGTAAAAGATTAGAATTGAGAAGAAGTACGGTATATATGAAACTATTAACTGCTTTTTTGGCACAATCAAAAACAGTAAGTACAGGACTGAAGAGCTAACGGAAACAGATAACAAAGTTATTCCTACAGATCTATGCAGAAGTATATCTATCAAAAAAGTACACACAGAAGTTAGAACCAGCCACTTTTTCCACTCCATTTTATCCATTAACATGAAAACAACTGGTATCATTATCGAAAAAGAGATTAAGGTAACAAAAAAACTTTCAAAAGCTATGACTAAAAACAGTCCAAACATTGTAATTAAAATATTAATCAGCATGGTCAATTCTTATAAAAATGTTAACCAAATCATAATAATCTATAACAGGTGATACATACCCCTCACGTGTAGTAGCTGCAGGATCTTTAGATAATCCTACAATTGTACCAAGTATCAAATTCTCGCCAACCTCGCTATCATTAACAACCACTATATCTCCATTTTGCACACCACTATTCATATCAATATTCTCAATTTTTATACCATCAGAAGATCCACTTACTACAGCTCTGCTTAGTACCCTCTGATTAGATTCTTCAGAAGACCGTACATACACTTCTAAAAAATTGGATTTAGAAATAGGAAGTCTCACTTTAGATATATACTGACCCGTATCAATTACAATACCTACAAAAGAATTTCCCAACACCGCTACATCTCCCTTACTTACACCATCACGAAGGCCTGTATTGACTGTAATATAGTCTGTCTCAATATGATCCAAAACTTCGCTCTGCAGATATGTATAATCTTGATTACCCAAATTTAACTGCTCTTTCAAATCTTTATTTTCATCTAAAATTTCCTGATATCCTAAATTGTCAATTTCATACTGAGAGATCCTTAACTTCATTTCATTGTACTCTTCCTGAAAATCTGAGATATTTATCAATGTTGCAAAGAAGTCTTTAATATTTCGAGCAGCTGTAGATGTTGTTGTATATACAGGATCTAACATATATGTGATCCCTACTTTTAGATCAGCAAGCCATCCGATACTTCCTAAAGAAAGAAGTACCAATGAGAGGATAAAGGCTAACAGTATCGATAGCCAACTATTTTTATCTTCATTATCCTTGCTATTGTTTAAAAACATATAATACTGTTATTAAACTAATTCCTTCCAAGAAGACTGGATTTTATCAAGCAGTTCGATATGATCAAGCATCTGTGCAGTACCTCTGGCTACAGCAGATATTGGATCGTCCACTACATGCACAGGCATATTCAGTTCCTCCTGCCAGAATTTATTCAAACCTTTTATCAATGCCCCTCCTCCTGCAAGATGCAGTCCTGAAATTAACAAATCTCTTACTAATTCAGGTGGTGTATCCTCTATTGCTTCTTTAACAGCCTCTGTAATAACAGATAAGGATGACATAATAGCTTCTCTAATCTCAACACTACTTACCTTTACAGATTTAGGAAGACCATTAACAAGATCCCTGCCTTGTAAAATAACTTCCTTCTCTTCTTTTAAGGGTATAGCAGAACCTATTGCTATCTTGACATCCTCCGCAGTCCTCTCACCTATCAATATATTATATTTATCCTTAACATAGTCAATTATGTCCTGAGTCATCTCATCTCCTGCCACCTTAATTGTATTATCAACAACCATATCACCAAGAGACATTACTGCAATATCTGTAGTCCCCCCACCTACATCTACAATCATATTTCCTGAAGCTTCTTCTATAGGCAGGTTTGCACCAATAGCCGCTGCCATAGCCTCTTCTACTATATATACCTCCCTTGCTCCTGCTGTTTTACACGCATCTATTACTGCCTGCCTCTCGACTTCTGTAACAGAGGATGGAACGCCCAAAATAACCCTTGGTCTTGGAAGTTTCCAATTTTTACTAAAAACTTTATGAGTTTTCTGAATAAAGTGATGAATCATCGCTTGGGTTGTATCAAAATCAGATATTACTCCATGTCTAAGAGGTCTTATTGCAACAATATTAGCAGGAGTCCTGCCAATCATTTCCCTAGCTTCGCTTCCTACAGCCAAAATCCTCTTAGATCTCTTATCAATAGCCACAACAGAAGGCTCAGATATGATTATCCCATGACCTCTTAAATATACGATTATATTTGCTGTGCCAAGATCTATCCCTAGATCATATGTAACAAGACTCCAAATTGAATCAAACAGCTTCATATTTGTAAAATTGAAATTACTGCTATGGTGTATGATAGCACGTACAATGAAACATTTCGAGGGCAAATTGTAGCCCCAGTAATTAGAATTGGACAAATGAATTATACCATTCCCTCCTTTCGCAATCTTTTATAACATTTCATACAAACTGTTACTTTTTCAGGATTCCCATTAACTTCTAAAGAAATCTTTTTTAGATTAGGCTTAAACTTTCTATTAGTTTTAGGTGCTTTATACCTCCAGCCCTCAGAATGCTTATGTTGTATATTCTTCCCTGCTACTGTAGATTTTCCACATATGTAACAAACTTTTGACATATATTTTCTACTTAATTGATTGCTAATTCGCAAGATGATATTATCAAAAAGATTCAATTTTATCAAGATTTTTAATATATGTTTTCTGAAAATTTTACAACCTGGTTGATATTTGCAGTACCATCTATACTGATAGCTTCAACTGTACACGAATATTTTCATGCATGGACTGCTGTTAAGTTAGGAGATCCTACTCCTAAAATAAATGGAAGACTTACGCTTAACCCTCTAGCCCATATCGATCCTATTGGTGCGATCATGATGGTCTTATTTAAACTCGGATGGAGCAAGCCTGTACCTATTAATGAATGGAATTTTAAGAATAGAAAGCGTGATAAAGCACTTACTGCCCTTGCAGGACCTGTTTCCAACTTAATCCTAGCTACTTTTGCAGGATTACTATATCAATTTTTGGGAGACTATAGTCTTATAGCCTTTTTTCTCTATACATTTACCACTATAAATATCTCTTTGGCTGTTTTTAATATCCTTCCCATCCCTCCTCTGGACGGTCATAAAATAGTAGGAGGATTTCTTCCCAAAAAATGGTCGTACTGGTGGGAGGAATTAGAAAAATATTCCTGGATATTAATTCTGTTGCTTCTAATTCCCTTCTCTCCATTATCGGATATATTGTCTTCATATATAAACGCTGTATTATCATTCTTTTTAAGAGTTTTCGGTTTCCTATAACATACTATTATAAATTGCTATCCATCCCAATTTAAGCTAGAATGTACTAGTCCTGATGGGACACAGAGGTTTTATAGCTCCGTAATCAGAGCTTTAGGGATCTCGAATTGCCTATTTTCCTTGGAAGACAGGCTGAGAGAACCCACTTTACAATTAGAGCTCTATAACTCCTCTCCTCTCAGGGCTTTTTCTTTCTATACCCCTTTCTTGACTTTAAATTCATTGATATAATAGACTTGCAATTATGCCGAAGTAGCTCAGTTGGTCAGAGCAATTGTTTTGTAAACAATAGGTCAAGAGTTCGAATCTCTTCTTCGGCTCCATATAATGCAGAGGTGGCGGAGTGGTCAAACGCATCGGTCTGTAAAACCGACTCCTTCGGGATACACTGGTTCAAATCCAGTCCTCTGCACCACTAGCTGGATTAGCTCAGTTGGTTAGAGCACATTCATGGTAAGAATGAGGTCCTGAGTTCGACTCTCAGATCCAGCTCCATCAGAGATTAAATCTTTTTTAAGAAGTCTTTGAAATCATCCTCTATGTTAGAGTCTTTAAAAGAATAAGAGACGTAACTTTCCACTATTTCTTTTTTATCATCAATAACAGCGTAAGCGATAGGATCATCTTGTAACATTGCGACAAGGAAGCAAACCTTCTAATCCTCTCAAGACATTTGACCAATTCCCTATTTACCGATATAATACCCCTGATATTTCCCATCGTATTAATTTGACTCGCAGATATAATGGCAAAAGTTAAAAAGAATGTAATATTCTTAAAATGCTCTGTATGCAACAGTAGAAACTACACTATGTACAAATCAAGAAATATACAGGACAAGATTGAAAAAAACAAATATTGTCCTAAATGCAGAAAACATACTTTACACACGGAAGCAAAGATAAAACAGTAGCTCTTTTTGAATTAAGTTGAAACAGAAATTACGGGCCCATAGTTTCAACTGGTAAAACAGTGGTCTCCAAAACCATAGTTCTCTGTTCGAATCAGAGTGGGCCTGCCAGGAATATAGAAAAATGAAAAAGATTATAAATGAATTAAAGAAAACTAAATGGCCTACCAGTAAAGAACTTCTTGTACTAACAATATATACTGTAGTTCTGTGTGGTATAGTTGCTCTTGCAATTTCCGGACTCGATATCATTTTCTTTAAAATAAGAGACTGGTATATTAATAATGTAAATATATTTTAAGGCATGCCTAAAGAAACCAAAAAGACAGACAAGAAAAAATCTACTAATCCGAAAGCTAAATGGTATGTACTAAATACACGTACAGGGTACGAGAATGCCATTAAAAAAGAACTAGAACAAAGAATAAAGGCCTCAGGATTAAAAGACAAAATTATCGATATACTAGTCCCTATTCAAAAAAAGATTGTTATTAAAAAAGGAAAACAGAAAGTAGAAGAGGACAAGATATTTCCGGGATATATACTTGTCAAAATGGAGCTTGATGAAGTAACCTGGGAAATTATCAACAATATTGATGCAGTAAGAGGATTCGTAAGAACAGACAAAAAACCTAGACCACTACCCGAAAGTGAAGTTAAAGCTATCATGCAATATATGGAAGTTGAACAGCCTTCATATCAAACATCTTTTGGTGTAGGCGAAGCTGTGAAGATAACAGAGGGTGCATTTGCAGACTTTATAGGCAGCGTTCAGGAAATAGATTCAACCAAGGGTAAGATAAAAGTCTTAATTTCATTTTTGGGAAGAGAAGCTCCCGTTGAACTTGAATTTTCTCAGGTTACTAAACTTTAATATTTTATACAATTAACCGAAATGGCAAAACCAGTAAAAGCACAACTTAAAATTACAATACCAGCAGGAAGAGCGTCAATGGCTCCGCCCATCGGCCCAACTCTTGCCCCCTACGGCATTAATGGACAGGAATTCTGCAATCAGTTCAACGAAAAAACTAAAGAAGATAACGGGATACTTACACCTGTAATCTTAACAATATATGATGACAGATCGTTTACTTTTGAATTGAAAACTCCCCCTACTTCTGAGTTGATAAGAAGAAAATTGAATATTAAAAAAGGTTCTGGGATACCAAATCTTGAGAAGGTAGGAAAACTTAATAAAAAGCAGATCATGGAGATTGTTGAAGTAAAGATGCCTGATTTAAATACTAACGACCCCGGGCAAGCAGCCAAAATCATAGCTGGCACAGCAAAGCAAATGGGCGTAGAAACAGAACTTTAACTTAAAAACATATTAAACATGAAAAGAGGAAAAAGATATATAGATAGCATAAAGAAATATGATTCCTCCACGATGTATAATCTAAAGGATGGTATAGAGAAGGTGAAAGAGCTTTCATATAGCAATTTTGTGGGTTCTTTAGAGCTACATGCTGATATAGCTATACCTAAAGATAGAGATCCCAAATCCATTAAAGGTACATATACTCTTCCACATTCTACCGAGAAAACAGATGTAAAGATTGCAGTATTTTGTCCTTCAGAATTAGAAAAGGATGCTAAGAGTTCTGGAGCAGATATTGTTGGTTTAGATAAGCTTATGAAGGATATTAAAACAGGTAAGATTGATTTTGATATCGCTGTTGCTACTCCTTCAGTAATGCCACAAATTGCAGTTTTAGGTAAAGAACTGGGTCCTAAGGGTTTAATGCCTAATCCTAAGAGTGGTACGGTTACTAATAATTTAAAAGACACTATTAAAGAGTATAAAGAGGGTAAGCAGATTTTTGCTTGTGATGAGAGCGGTGTTGTACATCTAAAGATTGGCAAATTAGATATGGATACAGATAAGTTAATAGAGAATGTGGAGGTTTGTATTAAGGCTATTGAGGAGAGTTTAAACAAGCCTTATGAACAAGCTGTTAAGAAACTTTATTTAGCTCCTACAATGGGTGCTAGTGTGAGGATTGGGTATAGCAAGGAGTAAATCTTCTTGACCCTACCCTAAAAAACATATATAATCACTCCAGTTAATCGCCTAAGAAATGTAGTATAAAAATAAATCTACATGAGGTAAATATAAACGATTCAAATTAATTAAATACACATAGATATGGCAATCAGCCGAAAAAACAAGACTGAACTACTTAAGAAATACAAAGATATTCTTAAGAATAAAGAAGGATACTTCTTAGTACGTTCAGATAACATAGATACAGCTACAGTTACAGAACTCAAAAAAGAATTAAAAAATAACAACGCAAACTTTAGAGTACTGAAAAACACAATCTTTAAAATAGCTCTTCAAGACACAGAACAACCGGTAGAGATACAAAACTTCGATGGTGCTACAGCAGTAATATATTTCGATCAAGACCCTACTATACCAGCTAGGTTAATAAGAGATATACAAGAAGAAACTGAACAAATGAATGCTAAAGGTGGAGTATTTGAAGGGGAATTCTTAAGTGAAGAAAAAGTAATACAATTAGCTGAGATACCATCAAGACAAGAATTACTTGGTATGTTGGTAGGAAGTATGAGTGCTCCACTAACCGGCTTTATGAATGCTGTAACTGGTAATATTAAAGGTTTAACTGTTGCCCTAAAGGATATGTCCGAGAAAGGTTCCTAATTTTAGATACTAATATTTAATTTATATATATTTACAAAAAATGGCAGAAGAAAAAGCAAAAAAAGAAGAGAGCAAAGATCTTCCTGAATTAACAAAAGATGCTCAGAAGGTTCTGGAGATGGTTGAAAAAATGACCGTTTTAGAACTAGCAGACCTTGTTAAAACAATGGAAGAGAAATTTGGTGTAAGTGCTTCAGCACCAGTTACAGTAGCAACAGCTCCCGCAGCAGCTACAGAAGAAGTTGAAGAGAAATCTAACTTTAATATTGTATTAAAGGATGGTGGTTCTGACAAGATTGCTGTAATAAAGGTCGTTAGAGGCATTACAGAAATGGGTCTTAAAGAAGCTAAAGATATTGTAGATGGTGCTCCTCAGACTATTAAAGAGGAAGTCGCTAAAGAAGAGGCAGAGGAGATGAAGAAACAGTTAGAAGAAGCAGGTGCTACAGTAGAATTAGGGTAAGATATTCCAGGAAGAGTATGGGAAAGCCACTTTACAGAGTGGCTTTTTACTTAAAAATGTTAATTACTAATTTCTTTATATATTAAAACTCTTCCTAAGCCAGATTTAACATTAGACTTGGTTTGATCTTCCTTAAATCCTGCTTCGATTTTAAGCCCCTCTATAAGTACAATCAATTTATGTTGATAATCTGCGGGATTTACACCTAGTCTCCCTTGATCTTTGATCTCCTCGGTTTTATTATTAGCGGTAACTGTTAAAGATGGAATCCCTTTTATAGAATAAATGACTAGCAAATTCTTTGGAACCTCTTTTGCTGCATCTTCATACAGATCGTCTGGTGTAACCGTTAAATCTTCATTTTCTGACACTGGTTTGGTAATAGAAGCAAAATGTCTGAATTGTTTATCTATTGATTCTCCAATAGTACCCATCGGTTCTGGCATAGTATCCAAAATAACAATTTAATACTCTATTGTACATCAATTATGGAAAACTTCCATAAAAAAAAGTATAATCTAAACAATCTGCTCATATAGGGATAATAAATTATCAAATATTTATATATGGAATACTCTCCTTTTACAACATGGATTCTAAACAATGGAATATCTCCTCAGACATTAGAGTTGTTAATAGCAGTACCAATACTAGTTACTATTGTCAGTTTGGCAAGATATATATTTGGAAGTAAAGCATACGGTATATATGCACCGATAATACTAGCAATTGCGTACTCATATACGGGACTTAGATACGGGCTTGCCATAACCGCTATAGTTATAATCATATCCCTACTCTCCTATACTTTCCTTAAGAAGATTAGAATGCACTACCTCACGAGAATAGCTATTAACTACTGTATCCTCACTCTTACACTAATTATCTGCTTCATAATAATAAACAGATTCGGTTTAGGTCTAGAAAATATTGAAAACATCCCGCCTTTAGCTACAATATCCATCGCTGTACTGGGAGACTTCTTCACTAAGCAATATATCAAAAAATCATTAAAGGTTTCACTGCTTACCCTAGTATCAACAATAGCAATATCTGCAATAGGATGGTATGTAATTACAAGAGATGTGATTTCTACATACTTTTTCAATAATTTATGGATAATTCCCGTACTGATACTTTTCAATATATTAATAGGACAGTTTAAAGGATTGAGAATAAAGGACCTGTTTAGATTCAAATCTATAGTAAAAAACAATGGCTAGAAATAGATACTCAGACATACTGGGTCTTAATAGAAGAAATCAAGAATATATAAGACCTCACAACCCGCTATCTGCAAAAAGAATAGCGGATAATAAAATATTGACTAAAAGAGTCTTAAGAAAAGAAGGAATTAATACTCCCGAAGTTTACAAGCTAATTAGAACAAAGAGACAGTTAATGTTTCTAGACTGGGATTCTTTACCAAAAAGCTTTGTAATAAAACCAAATAAAGGAACAGGAGGAAATGGTATCATAGTTTTTTACGGCAAAAAGAAAGGGGAAAATTCATGGATTAGACCAAATGGCCAGATTATGAATCAAAGAGATATCATTCTTCACATTGAAAACATTTTAGAAGGAAGGTTTTCAATGGGATCCAAAAGAGATTTTGCAATCATGGAAGAACGTATTAAAACTGATCCCTTGCTTAAACAGTATTCATATAAAGGAGTCCCTGATATCAGAATAATTTGCTTCAATGGTATTCCAATAATGGCTATGACCCGACTTCCCACTAAAAGATCAAATGGAACTGCTAACCTACACTCTGGAGCAATATGTACAGGTATAGATATCGGTACAGGAATAACAACCTACTCTATGCATATGAGTTCTAAAAGTCTAATAAGTGATACATATGAAATAATTGATAAAACAATGGATCTGAAAGAGAATAAAATCCTCAGCGGTATTCAAATACCAGACTGGGATGAATTACTCAAGATATCACTGAAATGCCAACAGGCTACAGGATTAGGGTATATAGGTGTTGATATAGCAATTGACCGTGATAAAGGTCCGATAATTTTTGAGGTTAATGCAAGACCAGGACTTGGCATCCAAGTAGCCAATCAGGCTGGCCTTAGATGGAGGCTGGAAAAAGCTCAAGGATTAGATGTAAAAAATATAAAACATGGTATAAGACTCGGAAAAAATCTCTTTGGAGGAGAAGTTGAAGAAAGTATTGAATCTATAAGTGGAAGAAAGGTGGTAAATATAGTGGAAAAAATTAATGTTTACCATAAACCTGCCGTATCTATAAGAAAAAGGAAACAGAAAATTAAGGTAGATAAAGAAATTACAAACGCCTTTATGGATACAGGCGTACTTACCTCCCGTATATCAAGCAGTCTAGCGAATAGAATAGGCTTTGGAGATGCTATAAAATATTTTAAAAGCATAGAAATACCTCAAAATTTCAATAGTTTTAAAGAAGCCCAGGAATATATAGACGAAAAAGGTGAAAAAATTATTAAACATGAAGATATTATACGTTTAGCTAAAATTGTTGAGGATGGTAAAATAAATATCAGACCCGTTGTTAAAATAACCGTTAAAATATCTAGTGATATTAAAGATATTGAAGCTATTATCACCAACGATATAATATACCCTCTAGTAATCGGGAGGTCAGAGCTCTCTGGTTATCTAGTCGACACAACAAAAACATTTAAGTAAAAAATATAATGAAAAACTATGAACAATACTTAAAAGAAGCAGGCAATGTCCATCTTGCATACTACTTGGAGGCTGCAGATATATTAAATATAAAATACAAGATTTTAATACATGGCTTGCTTGCAGAATTTAAATATCAAAATAAACAGTGGTATATAATCAACGCGGTGACTCCACTAACCAACTCTACATCCTCAACAATAGCAAAGCGAAAATACTTAACCAATCTTGTTTTGAAAGAGAGTAACCTGCCTGTACCAGAGCAAATTTCCCTTAACAGCCCTATTGATGCTATTAAATTCTTCGATACATACAAAAAAATTGTTATTAAACCGGCCCAACAGTTAGGCGGTATAGGAATTACAATACTCCCAAATACTGAGAGTGATGTAATTGAAGCCTTTAACATAGCAAAGGAGAAGAATCATTCAAAAAGCCACATCGAGGTCCTAGGAGAAGAGTTTATACCTGGCGAAAATTACAGATTACTCATCCTGGGAAATGAAGTAATAGGAGCCGTAAGAAGAAAAGCTGCATATATCATAGGAAATGGAAAGAACACAATCAATGAACTAATAGAGACCTCCAATAGACAAAGAGAGAAAAATATTTTAGAGCCTATAAAAATTGATAATGAAGTACACTTAAGATTAACAGAGCTTAATATGACATTAGATTCTATACCCCAGCCAGGTCAGGAAATAATCCTTAGATATAGTTGCAACCTTACAGCTGGTGGTACGACACAAGAATGTATGAATGAGGTTGGTGATTATTATAAGGATCTTGCTATAAATGCTATAAGAGCTTTGGGTATGGAATTTGGGGGTGTGGACATAATAACACCTGATATAAGTACAGAGACAAAGTGTGCAATAAATGAAGTAAACTACAATCCAGGTTTGCGACTCCACTACAAAGTCAACAAAGGAGACGTTATCCAAGTCGCAGTACCAATAATGAAATACATCAGAGACAGGTATTTAAATTCATAGCCCAACATATTAAATGAAAGAAGTAAGAACTATACAAGGCCTTAATCTACAATCCCCTATTACACAGATTATAATAAATGGTATTTCTAAAAATAAAAATGTCTCAAAATTGCTGAGTTCTATAAATAATTACCATCCTATATTTTTAGAATCATATAAACTTGATTCAAACACTCTGACTATAAGCTCTAAATTACCCGCTCTATGGAGAGAATCTGCAGAAATCTTAATAGATTTATCAAACAGTAAAATAACCTATGAAAAAGCCAAAGAATACATTGTAAATACCATTATAAGAATGCAGATTAAATCAATGTCAACCATTCCTGTCCTATACAAAGCACAAAGCCTTGGATATGAAACAACATTAACAGTAGCAGACAATGAAATTATATCGGGTGTACAAGAAGGTTTTGGATATAAATGGAACAGATACTACACAGTAGGATGTGGAAAAGGCTCACAGGTAACGTGCTCTATTTCATCAACCAAAGATTCTGTATTTGGCATGAATGTTCAAAGAGACAAATGGACTACCAACAAACTTGTACAGAAACTAGGTCTTCCTCTACCAAAATGGCAGATAATTACTTCTAAAGAAGATATAGATCAGATATGGGGAGAATATAAAAAACCTCTAGTCATTAAACCTACCGGCTTGACGGGAGGACACGGCGTAACAGTGGGAATAAATACTAAAGAGGAAGCACACAAAGCTTTTAAATACGCAAAAGATGCCTGTAGTTCTAAAAGCAATAAAGGCTGGCAGACAAAAGTGATGATCCAAGAACAGGCTCAAGGCGACAAGAATGGTGCAGATTATAGACTTCTCGTTATCAATGGGGAACTAAAAGTCTGTACAAAAAGAATCCCCGCTTTTATAACAGGGGATGGTAAACATAACATAGAAGAATTAATTAATAAGACAAATGAAGATCCTAGAAGAGATATAAGCAATCCTTCTCATATATTAAAACCCATAGAGATAGATGAGCCGCTAAAAGATTTCCTAAAACAGCAAAATTTAACCCTAAAGTCAGTACTTGACAAAGATCAAAGAGTATACGTAAGAAATGTCGCAAGTATGAGCAGAGGAGGAATTACCGAGGACTACACAGATAAAGTGTCTCCTGAAATAAAAAGTATAGTTGAATCAATAGCATCAACACTTCATATATTTGTAATGGGTGCAGACATTATATGCAACGACATATCAAAACCTCTTACAAAAGAAAACGGGGCAATATTAGAGGTTAATACTATGCCTGAGTCTTACCTTAACTTTTACCCGGTAATAGGCGAAAAACAAACAGGGGCATTAGATTACTATATCCAACAACTATTAAAAGACAACGATACTCAAAGAATCGTAAGCATCGGGCAGACCACAAATGACATCCCTACTCTATTAAAGAATAAGAGGATAATAAAAGAAGACTTTAATATTGGAGTATATAGAAATAATAAAATTTTAATAAACAATTGTGAATTTAATAATAATATTGAAACATGGAAAGCTATTGAGGCATTAAAGATCAACGCTCTACTCGATACAATAATCCTAGAATATAGAGATCTCGATGAAGTTAAAGAACATGGTCTGGGCTTTGACAGAATAGACATTTTACTAATTACAAATAATATAAAGACAAATAGAGAGGCCATGAGAATATTTAGAAGGTACAAAAGAAAGGGTTACATTAAAAAGATTAAAACAATACAAAAATGAAATACTTAATAATAGACAAAGAACATAGAGTTAAAGGACCAAGAGAGGGAGTATATGCTACAGCCGTAGAAAGAATTATGTCTGAACTTGCCAATAAGAATATCCCCTATAGTTTTGCATATAATACCCAAATAGAATTTGTCCTCAAAGATGGTGAAACATCGATAAAAATTAATGGAACAGATATTACAGAATACTCTCATATTATTTTCAGAGGCCATAATCTTTACAACCCAAAGGAGTATGAAACAAAAAGATTGATAGTTGACTGGACTGATCAGTACAATAGATCAAATCGCAAAAACAAAATTCTTGTTCAAAACAGTGAAGCTATAAAATATATACCGTATTATAATAAAATTTTTACTGCTCAATTTTGTTCAACACATAATATCCCCTATTTTGATACATACTACCGTACGGATGGACAGTATAGTAAAGATAGGGATATCCTAGAGAATTATCCGTTGATAATCAAAGAATATTCTGGGATTAACAGGGTAGATAAAAAATGGGGAAAAGATATCATTAAAAAGAATGTCTATAAACTCAATTCCACAGAAGATTTAAATCAAAGACATTTAAGAGCTCAAGATCTGTCTAATTTCTTCATTCAAGAATTTAGTAATACAGCAGAAGACATCAGAGTTTTCGTAAAACTTGGAAAAGTTATAGCAGGATGGAGAAGGCAGGCTTCGAAAGGCTTCATGACTGTTAATAAAGGTATTTATAGTATGTATAACAATCCAAGCGATGAGATTAAAAAAATTGCTGAAAAGTTCGCCAAACTAACTAAAGCTGATTTTATGGCAGTTGATTTTATGTTTAAAGATAACAAACCTTATGTACAAGAAATAAGTCTACACCCCGGATTTAAAGCATACGAAACAAAAATAGAGGACGGAACCCCTATTAACATTGCAGAGGCCATAATTACAGCTTTTAGAGACTAGCCTTCTTAAAAATCTCCTCCCAAAGTTCCTTACTTGGAACTATCACAGGTTTAGGCAGTAATCCATCATCTACCCATTTAGTCATTTTCTCATCTATCTTACCTGCATAAAGCTTCTCGTACATTGTAGGGTCTTTTTCTAATATCTTTTTTACTTTTCTAAATCCTCTAAAATACACAATATCTTTAACATATATCCCTGGATAACTAGTGTCCCCTAGCCCTCGCTTAATTCTATATGTAATATCCCAAGCAAAGTACTTTAAAAATACACTAGATAGAACATTATAAAGCTGTCTAAAGGATAATTCCTCACCTAAATAAACTGCCCAGACCATACCGGCCTTACTCTTCAACCATTTGTCAGTAAGATGTCCCATGGATTCTTCATTCCAAGTAGCTAATCCTTCCTCGATATCTAAATATGAAGAAACGTTGGCATTACCTAGCGCAGGAAATCCCGTTGCGAAACCATTTAAAGATCTTAAAACATGGGTTCCCACCTCGTGTATCAAAGTTTTTTTAAGCTTAAACTCCGACTTCGTTATATTCTCATCAACCAAAATTTGCTTTCTCTTAATACCTACCTTGATTCCATTCTTTGATATATTCTTCGATGGGGCAACTGACCATCCATCCAAGCCTAAACTATCAAAAACTACATTAAAAGCTTTTTCAATCTGTTCATAATTTAATTGTCTTCCTCTATCAAGCTTCTTACTAATTTTAACATCGTACTTATCAAGCTTCCCCCTTAAGACCTTTGCAGAATTTCTAAAAAGTTTTACCGAGGGTATTCCATACTTCTTAACAGAAAGCTCTGTAACCAGGTCATTATTACCTGCACTATGCATGAGATCACTAGCAAGTTTTTTCTCTTCTATTAACTGCACATAGAAATCTGAGATTCTAGGATCTACATCAGAGATTCTCTTTAAACTGACAAGCTTTCTAAAAATGCTATTATTTCTATTCTTAACCAATCTATACTCAAAGTAAGGTTCATATGTATCAGATTCAAAAAACTTACTTTTCTCTTCTTTAAGATTGGTTGGCGTAAAGACTAGACTTATAGGTATCCTAAGTTCCTGAAGCAGCTCTGTTATCTCTGCTAAAGTCAACTCTTTTCTCCCTGTCTTAGAAAACAAATGAAACATATCTATATATTACACTAACCAATGCTCTTTTCAAACACAAAAACTCTTTTTCCCGAATTAATAAGCTCAAGAGCTATACCTGTACCTTTTGCTACACAGTATATAGGTTCATCTGCGACATGTGCAGGTACTCCTGTTGCTTTTGAGATAAGTCTGTCGAGATTTTTTAACTGTGCAGTTCCTCCACTCATAACCATACCTCTATCTATAATATCAGCCGACAATTCAGGAGGAGTCTGCTCCAGAACACTTTTAATTGATTGTATTATCTTCCTCAAAGGAACTTTCACAGCCTGCGCTATATCATTTGAGTCTATAATAATAGCTTTTGGAACCCCAGCTCCCACATCTCTACCTCTGACTTCCATCTCCAAAGGTTTAGGCATTTCTAATGCAGAACCTATTTCAAATTTGACCTTTTCAGCTGTCTGTTCACCAATTAGGATACCTTTTCTTTTTCTCATATACGCAATTATCGCGTCATTAATCGCATCTCCCGCTACTCTAAGAGAATCATATTTTACAATTCCATCTAATGAAAGCACAGCTACTTCAGAAGTCCCTCCCCCCATGTTGACTACCATATTTCCAGAAGATGTGTCTATAGGAAGATCCGCTCCTAATGCTGCCAATAAAGGCTCTGGCAGTAGTGTAATATTTTTAGCACCTGCAGAGTTGGCAGCTTTAAGCACAGCCCTCTGCTCTACAGTAGTTATACCGGCAGGAACACTAACAACAACATCGGGTTTAAAGAATCTAGCTCCACCCAAAGCCTTATCAAAAAAATACTTCAGCAGGGCTTCTGTCACCCTTGAGTCAGCTATAACTCCATTTTTTAGGGGCCTTTTGGTTATAATATTATCAGGAGTCTTCCCAATCATCTCCTTAGCCTCATTTCCTACTGCAATAACTTTGTAATTGTCAAGATCTATAGCTACCACAGTAGGCTCAACGAATAGTATCCCCTCGCCCTGCATATATACCACAGAGTTTGCTGTTCCTAGATCTATTCCTAATTTCTTTCCTATCATAAAGATATTATACCAAGTTATGATATACTAGCACTACATGAAAAAGAAATTATCAAAAAAGTTTCTTACTATCCTCACCTCTATACTCCTCACTTTCGCTGTATACACAGGAGCATTACTAATTTTCCTATACGTTCAAGGATGGAGACTTGACTTCACAGAACAAACAATTAAGAAGGTAGGTGTACTTACAGTTGAAAGCTCTCCTATCCTCGCCAGTATACATGTAGGCGATGAATATAAGGGAAAGACCAACAAGAGTATGACTTTAGATGTAGACACATATGAGGTTACAGTAAGCAAAGACGGATACTACAATTGGAGCAAAGAAGTTTCAATATTAGAAGAGAAATCAACCCCCATATATCCCTACTTAATTATGACAGATTTTACATCAGAAGAGATATACCAATCAGATCTTACTCTTGACAATTTTTGGGTTAACGAAACAAATGACCGTTTAATACTTTTACTTAAAGATGAAGATTCTCTTCAACTTTTTCAATATAACATTAACAGAGATTTTTGGGTATTAAACGCATCACCTGTAAAAATTTTAGACATTCCCATAGAAGAAAATGAAAGTGAAAACACTCCTGAAAATATAGATATTCAACTATCACCATCCGGAAAAATGGCAGTACTAACAATAACAAATGAAACCAATACTAAATATTTGATCCCGACGACCAAAAGCTCTACGTATTCAACAATTATAGAAGACCCTTTAGAATTAACTGACTTTCAAGACTATACGATAACCTGGTCAAATGATGAGGAATTTTTAATATTGGAATCAGAAAACGACGTTATCTCATATGATCTGGATCAAAAAACAAAGTATCTTCTTCTCAAGAAAACAGACTCTTTAGATACTTGGAGTACTGATCCAGAAGGATATTTTTATATATTTAAACACATAGAGACATCAGAGAAAAATATTCTGAAGTATACACTTAAGCAGTACAATATGGATGGATCAGCAGAAACAACAGTCATTTCTTCACTTTATTTTCAAAATAATACAGAGTACATAGAAAATTACAGAACTGCTGATTTTAAATTCAGTTTTTTTACAAATTCTCCTGAAAACACACAGACTATAGGAGAGATTACAAAATTTGCGGTAAATTCTGATGTCAACGGATTATATATAAAAACAACACAAGCCACTTATTGGTATGATGTCACTATCGAGAAATATATAACAATATCTACTTATCCCGCTGATTTATTAGAGTTTGCACCTGATGATCATAAAATGATAATTAAAACTCCTTCAAAATATCAGATATTTATATTTGACAAAGAAGAAGGTGACCACACAATAACTATAGGAACACATGATATTGAAAATTTAAACTTTGATCAAATAGAAAAAATAAACTGGTTATCTAATTCAGATTATATCCAATTCGAAGAAGATGAATTCATATATATATCCGATAAAGATGGTGATAACAAAACACCCCTGACTAATAACAAAAATATTTTATACTGGACTATCACCTCCTCAAGAGAGAAGCTTCTCACGTTAACAAATACCAATGAACAAGGCTTAAGTATCATCCTATATACTATACATTAAGAAGAGACTAAAAAGGACATACCCTAGTTGTATTCTCTCGAATCGCTTCCATTACAGCATAATAAGAAGACTTTCTATTATATGACTCATCGAAGAGTAAAGGTCTCGCATCAGTAAGACCATATGTAGTCCTCAACCAACTATTTGAATCTGAGACTCCCCATGTTGCAAAAGAAATACAGTCATCATTTTCCAGACATCTTGAGACTACTTCGTTATATAGATCTGCCACATCTTGATCAGAGTAACCAGCTTGATATATATCCATTTCAGTAATTAGGATCTTCACGCCAGAGTCTTGCGCTTTCCCAAAAATATATTCTAAGTCATCCAAATAACCTCCTTTAAAATGACCTCCAGAAACAGATGTTAAATGATTCTGTAATCCAAAAGCATCTATTGGTATATCCCGAGCTTTAGCATTTTTAATATACTCAAAAACTTTATCAATCCCTTCTCTATTCATTCTACCATTGTCATCGTAGCTGAAGTTATCACTGAAAACCAATAATCCATCATCTGTTACCTCTCTAGCAAAGAGAAAGGCTTTGTCAATAAACTCTTCACCCAAAACTTGATACCAGCAAAATTCTGCAAAACTCCCATCTTCTTTAAATACCTCATTAACAACATTCCAAGCAACAGCCACATCTTGAGTATATTCTATATACATACTTATTCGATCTTCCATTATTTTTAAAAGTTCTTCTCTAGACCAATCTCCACAATCACCTGTCCCAGGATTGGAAAACAACCAACTAGGAGAGTACCTATCACTCCAAATTAAGTGAAAAAAATGAACTTTAAATCCATTTTCTCTTGCGAAATCAAGCATTTGATCAAGCTTTTCAGAACTAATCTCTCCTCTAGTTGACTCAGACCATTTCCACTGATCCTGAACTTCCAGTGTCATACCTGCATACTCTTCTAAAACGATCTCCTTACATTTTGTGTTCTGTTCCGTATCTGTAGAAAAACATTTATTAAGATATATACTAACATTAAAATTCTCTTTCTTTCGGGCATACTCACTTAAAGTGCTACTTTTAGCAGGGGGAAAAATACAATCATCCTCATCTCGTGTTG
>Ga0272443_10000410_pt1 | contig 81861 bp, 71 predicted proteins | sample SSMAcet12_FD_193581 | JGI IMG/M metagenome (GOLD analysis project Ga0272443, IMG submission 193581) | Marine sediment archaeal communities from Little Sippewissett salt marsh, Falmouth, MA, United States - SSM-Acet-12 | ecosystem: Environmental > Aquatic > Marine > Wetlands > Sediment ...
AAACCCGTGCAGGGCAATCGCGCCAACCGTGGCAAAGGCTCCCTCCTCAAAGGAAACCTCATCCCCGAGCTGGACGAGGAGATTCTGCGGCACGAGGTTATACGACGCATGGACAGCAAAGCCGCCACCCGCGCATGCAACTCGATCGCCAACCTTGAAGCCCTGAAGCCCTTCCCCGACGGCGACGATCGTCCCTGCCGAGGAATAGCCAAGCGGCATCAATTGATCCAGCCGTCCCCGTACAGCGCTGAAGGTGCTTAACACTCCCTCCCGCCGGGCTTTATCCAGAACCTGACGGACGAGATCCGGCCGCGAACGCGCCTTCCCGAGCATCCCTTTTTCCGCAAAGGAAACGAGAGACCGTTCGGTTCCGACAGAAACAAGCGATGCTGCCGTCCTCACCAGCGCCGTCCCGGGCGCAGGCTGTGGAACCGGCACATCCATCACGCGTGTTTCCCCTGTCTTGATGTTCTGTACGACTTGTTTCATTGCATGCTCACTTCGGCGTGGAGTGGAGGGAGTTTTTCTCCACCCTGGATTGATGCGATTATAGCATCAGCGGCGCTGGAATCCGGCCTTGTGTCGCAACAAGGAAGTGGAGTTGACCTCTCCCGCGAGGAACGTTACACTCACCGGGCGGCGATTGCGGCAATCCATGCCCGCAGAAGGAGCTTCACCCGTGTCTGCACCCGACCCCGGCGTCACAACGCCAGAACAACCGCCATGGCGAACCTGGTTCTCTCAGGCCGTTCGCTTCGGCGCAGTGGGCGTGCTCAATACGCTGGTGGATTGGGGTCTCTATTACGCCCTTACCCGCTGGGCCGGCCTTGAGTCGCTGCCCGTTCTCGCAAAAGGCTTGTCCTATGGCGCCGGCATTCTCAACAGCTACTTCTGGAATAAATACTGGACCTTTGAGCAGCGCGACGGCAGTCTACGATCGATCATCCCCTTTGTCATCGTCAGCCTCATTGCCCTGGGTGTGAATGCAGGCGTGCTTCATCTCGGCCTGGCGGTCTTTTCCATCGGCGAATTCGCATCGCTCATCCTCGCCACCGGTGTCACCTTGCTGTGGAACTTCCTCATGTCCAAACTGGTCATCTTCCGCGCATAATCCATCAACGCATGAGTCTATCCCCCCTTCAACCTTTACAGAAATGCGCACTTGTTATAACATCATAAAGTGTTCGGCCAGGAGCGCAGCATGGACCAACCCTTGCCTTCAGTGCAGATTGATCGCAACAGCCCCATTCCCTTGTACGCCCAATTGAAAACCGTCCTGCGGGAACAGATTGAGCATGGAAGTTCCCGCCCTGGCGATCGGCTTCCCAGCGAACTCGAGCTCTGTGAGCAGTTCGACGTCAGCAGGATTGTCGTACGTCAGGCACTGGCCGAACTCACTCAGGAAGGGTACATCGTGCGGCGCCAGGGGCTCGGATCCTTCGTCGCCAAACCCAAAATCAAGGAAAGTCTGGTCCAGAAACTGACGGGGTTTTTCGATGACATGGTGGAACAGGGACTTAAGCCTCACACCGCTGTCCTCCGCCAGGAGATTACGACCGCCTCTGCCAGGGTCGCTTCTCGTCTTGACATCCCCGAGAACAGCGAAGTCATCCGCATCGATCGCGTCCGCTCCGTCGGAGATGAGCCCATCGTGTTCGTCACCACGTACCTTCCCGCTCACCTGTGCCCTGCGCTGATCGACGCCGATCTCTCCCAACAATCTCTCTACAATTTTCTGGAGAGTGAATGTGCACTTCACATGGATCGGGGACACCGCTCCATTGAGGCCGTACCGGCTGGCGCGTATGAAGCCGACCTCCTCGGAATCGAGCCGGGATCACCACTGCTTCAACTCGACAGCACCAGCTACCTGGCAGATGGGCAGGCCATTGAGTACTACCGGGCCTACCACCGTGGAGACCGGTCGCGGTTTGACGTCCAACTGGTCCGCGTCCCCGAGCACAGCACGCGAGCCAGCGAGCTTGAACGGGCCGGCATCGAGCTTCCAGCGGGAAATGCTCTCGCCGCCCGACGTCTTGACTGAAGGAGGTTTACATGGGTTCCATTCGTGTATGTATGATCGGAGCAGGTCGTGTCGCCCGTGTCCATTCACGCTCTCTCACGCATCATGTTCCGCAAGCGCAACTGACCGCCGTGGTCGATCCGCACGCAACGGCACGCACCGCACTGGGCGATGAATTTCACATCGATGCCCGCTTCGAAAGCCTGGACCAGGCCCTCGAACAGGCGCAATTTGACGCCGTTGTCATTACCACCCCGACCTACACCCATGCCGCCCTTGCTATTCAGGCGGCAGATGCCGGGAAGCACGTCTTTCTCGAAAAGCCCATGGCTCTCACGCTCGCCGAGTGTGATGCTGTTCTCGCTGCCACAACAACTGCAGGTGTCTTCCTGCAGCTGGGGTTCATGCGCCGTTTTGATCCTGAGTTCGCCGCTGCCGTCGAGCGAATCCGCGCAGGCGAAATCGGTGAGCCGATGATGATCAAATCGCTCACTCACGGCCCCGGGCTGCCGCCTGCCTGGGCACGCGACCTCGCCACGTCCAATGGCATGCTGGCCGAGGTGAACAGCCATGATTGGGATTGCACGCGCTGGCTGATGGGCTCGAACTTCGAACGCGTTTACGTGGAGGTCGCCAACCGAAAAGGCGCCACCCGGAAGGTCGAGACCCCCCATTTCTATGACAATTGCCTTGTAACCATCCGCTTTGAGAATGGGACGCTTGGCTCCATATCCGGAATCTGCCCGTGCGATTATGGCTATGATGCGCGCGTCGAGATCGTCGGCGAAAAAGGGATCATGCAGATTGGCAGCATGAATGGATCAGCGGTCATCGTCTGCACCAATCGCGACCAGGGTTTGATCACCCCGATCCATCGAACATGGCCTGATCGATTCAAGTGGGCCTATATTCATGAAATGAACCACTTCATCGATTGCATCATCCACGACCGCGAGCCTGAAGTGGGCGGCGAGGATGGCCGCTGGGCTGTTGCGGGTGTGCTGGCAGGCACAAAATCGTTCCTCGAGGAACGCCCTGTCACCCTCCATGAAGTGCTCGATCAGGCCAGTCCCTGACCCGGCTGGAGAGGCACATGCAACGAGAGCCATCTTCCGAGTTCATCACCGTTCAGGGGGCCCAATCCTCTTTGAGGAGCGGGATTGTCGACGCGCATAATCATCTCTGGATTGCCCCGCTTGACCGTGTCGCCTCCCATCTCCCGCACGTCGATGATGAAGACCTCCTCCAGTCCAACCTGGCTTCTTTCAAGGCGATCGGCGGTTCTGCCATCCTCGACGCACAACCGGGAACCGGATGCGGTCGAGACGGACGCAGACTTGAGGCGCTATCCGCAGCCACGGATGTCACGATCTTCGCCTGTACGGGCTTCCATCGCCGGCAGTATTATCCGGGAAATGCTCCTCTCTTCACGAGAAGCAGCACTGAGGTGTTTGACCATTTCACACGGGAACTCGATTCGTCCCTTGAAGAATGCAGCGATGTTCCTGTCCCGGTACGTGCGGGATACCTCAAGATCGCTGCCGCCGATTCGTTCGACGAAACGCCGACACACCTGTTGGAGGCGGCTGCGGCTGCTGCCGTCGAAACAGGAGCCCTGCTTGCCGTTCACACGGAACGCGGCGCCGCAGCCGAAGACCTTCTCGCCGCCCTTCTCAAACTTAAGGTCGACCCGGACAGGGTGATGCTCTGTCACATGGATAAGCGCCCGGATGCCGGGCTTCATCTCGAACTGGCCCGCAGCGGCGTCCTGCTCGAATACGATACGTTCCACACACCAAAGTACAATCCCGACGACAACGTCTGGCCACTCCTCCAGAGCATGCTCGAAGAAAATTACGCCGGTTCGATCGCCATCGGCACCGACATGGCATATAGCTCAACGTGGGCGTCCAGCGGAGGCAACAGCCTTGCGAACCGGCATACAGCCATCCGCTCGCAACTGCAGCAGGCAGGATGGGATGCCGAGACCATCAGCAGGCTCCAGGGCAGCAATATCCTCAACCGGTTGTCGCGAAGGTCCGGCGAGAGAAAAGGAGCAACCGCATGACTGTCAAACCCATCTCTGCCACCGTCAAGGAGTCCGGCTATCTTCCCGATGTTGATACGAACCACATCGTGCGGCGTCTATCCGCCATGAGGGGACAATTCTCCGACTCCGCTGCGTTTGAAGCCGCCCTCAATCACGAAGACCGGATCCTGTATGAGGTCTATGCCATCGAACGCCCGGAGGTCGACGGAGAACTCATCAGCGGCACCTCCATCCTTCATCCCGGGAAAATCGGGGTCGAGTACCACATGACCAAGGGGCATTTCCACAGCATCGTCGATACTGCGGAGGTGTACTACTGCCTGCAGGGAGAAGGCCTGATGGTCATGGAAACACCCGAGGGTGAGTGGGCCGTCGAAACCCTACAGCCCGGGTGCATGCTCTATGTCCCGCCGCGCTGGGCGCACCGCTCTGTCAATACAGGCCTGACAGACCTGGTTACTTTCTTCGTCTATCCCGCTCATGCAGGTCATGATTACGGGACGATCGAAACACAGGGATTTCGCAAACTCATCCTCGAACAGGACGGAGAGGTGGCCATTGTCGACAATCCCCGCTGGCTTCCACCCGGAGAGCGATAACCAATGCTAAACGAGATGCGAGTCCTCGTCACCGCACGTTCCTTCGGCCGGCACGACCCTTCCTTGCGGGAGACGTTGGAACGACAGGTCGGGGAGGTTCGCTACAACCCGACCGGACAGACACTTACAGCGGAAGAGATGGTGACTCTGCTGGCAGATTGCGACGGCTGTATCGCGGGTGTCGACGAGATTCCGGCCCATGTGCTTGAGTCTGCACCACGGCTTAAAGTTATCGCCCGCTACGGGGTCGGGGTAGATCGTATCGATCTGGACGCAGCCCGACGGCTTGGCATCATGGTGACGAATACGCCGGGAGCGAATTCCAGCTCGGTTGCCGATCTCACACTGGGCTTTATCATCTGCCTCGCCCGGGACATCCCACAAGCCCTTCAAGCTGTCCGAGCAGGCACCTGGCCCCGCATGACGGGTCTCTCCATCGAGGGAAAGACCATCGGCCTGCTGGGTTTTGGATCAATCGGACAACTGGTCGCACGCCGTCTTGCAGGGTTTGACGCACGCGTCCTGGTCACGGATCCCGATCTCGACCAGAATGCCTGTCGCGCCTGCGGCGCCATCCCATGCAGTCTGGACAAACTCCTTGCGCAATCGGATTTCCTCAGTCTTCATATTCCCGCCAATGATACAACCCGCGGGATGGTGAATGCGGAAATGTTTGAAAAGATGAAGGCAGGAGCATTCCTGATAAATACGGCACGCGGCGAACTGATCGACGAGAACGCCCTGCTCCATGCCCTCGACTCCGGTCACCTGGGCGGGGCAGCTCTGGACGTCTTCTCCGATGAACCGCCGGATCCGTCGAATCCACTGCTCCATCACCCCCGTGTAGTTGCCACACCTCATATCGCCGCACATGCGGATGGCGCGACCACCGCGATGGGACGCGCCGCCATGGAGGACTGTCTGGCCGTGCTGCGTGGAGAAGAACCGCGTCACCGTGTGGTCTGAAAGGAAACTTGCATGCTGACCAAAGACGCTGCACTTGATCGAATTCGGGAACTCGGCCTGCTTGCCGTCATTCGCGGGCCATCAGCCGAGACGACCCTGCGCATGGTGGATGCACTCGTTACGGGCGGTGTCACAGGCATTGAAATCACCTACACCACACCAAAAGCCAATTTGATTGTTCAGACCCTGTCGGAGCGTTTCGGTGACGACATCGTGCTGGGAATGGGGACCCTTACGATGCCCGAGCACGCCCGCCAGGCTGTGGATGCCGGAGCATCCTTTGTCGTCAGTCCACACTGTGCAGATGACCTGGCAGCAGCCATGACGGAGACCAATCTCCTCACCATGATGGGAGCACTGACCCCTACAGAAATTCACCGGGCGCTTATCCTCGGCGCTGATGTCGTCAAGATTTTTCCCGCCTCGCTGGCGGGGCCAGGCTACGTCAAGAGCCTTCGAGGACCTTACCCGGATCTGCCACTGATGCCCACCGGAGGCGTGACGCTCGACAATCTGCTTGAATGGTTCCGCACCGGCGTCATTGCGGTTGGAGCCGGTGGGGCACTCTGCCCATCCTCATGGGCGACGGCGGGGAGATTTGACGAGATCACTGCCCGCGCACGCGAATTCGTCCATGCCGTGGAACTTGCCAGAGCAGAAAGCTGACCACGATAAGTCGGATCAGCAGCGATGAACTGGAGGTCATGCAATGCCATCACTCCCCTATCCCGTTGTGACGAAGACACGTCCTACTTTCTATTTCGTCGGGGTCACGACTGGCAAATCGTCGATCAACAAGGTGTTCCCGCGCTGGGCGGAAGCGCTGGAACAGCCCGATGTCGTTCTCGAAGGGATTGACCACGAGCTGCACGACGATCCCGAGGCTTACAGGCAAACAGTCGCGCAGATCAAGTACGACCCACTTTCGCTTGGTGGGCTCGTCACGACGCATAAAATCGATCTCCTCGAAGCCGCACACGACATGTTCGACGTCCTCCACGAAACGGCACAACTGACCGGAGAGATCTCCTCCATCTCCAAACAGGGCCAGCAGTTGGTGGGGCATGCCATGGATCCGATTACCGCCGGGCTAAGCCTGGATGCCATCCTGGGTCATGACTATTTCAAGCGAACCAACGGGCAGGTCCTGTGCTTCGGCGCAGGGGGTTCCGGGAAGGCGATCGCCTTGCATTTCATCAAAAAACCCCGGGCTGGAGACCGCCCCGAGCGTGTCATCATCGTGAACCGGTCCATGCCGCGTCTGCAGAAACTCCAGCAGATGGTGGAATCGCTGGAGACGGACATTGCTTTTGAATACATCTGCAATGAGGATCCCGTGAAAAACGATGAGCGCATGGCCATGCTCCCGGAGGGCAGCCTGGTGATAAACGCCACCGGCATGGGCAAGGATCGCCCCGGCTCTCCCGTCACCGATTCGGGGCGCTTCCCTCGCAAAGGCATCGCCTGGGAGATTAATTATCGCGGCGAACTGGATTTCTGGCACCAGGCGATGGCCCAGAGCGCAATCCGGGAGGTTCGCGTGGAAGATGGTTGGCTCTATTTTTGCCACGGATGGACCCAGGTAATTGCAAACGTTCTGCATGTGGACATTGAACCGGTCTTCGATCGTCTTAAAGAACTCGCTGCTGATCTCCGCCCGGAACTGGTATACAAGCCCTGATCGGACCGGGAGGATCGGGATGCTCGATAATGAAGTTGCAGAGTGCACTTAGAGGAGTGAGGAGTCATCATGGGTAACGTCGAGTTTGGCTGGATTACAAATTACATCGCCCGGGGAGATGCCCGCCTGGAAACCATGCTTCCCGACAACCAGCGCATGATCGAGAAGATGCGCGGCGTCTTCTCAACCCTCTGGTTTGACGACCATTTCATGAAAGATCATGCGCCCTTGCTGGAAAGCTGGACCACGCTTTCCTACCTCGCCGGCATGTATCCGGACTTCAAGGTCGGAACCGCCGTGATGTGCCAGTCCTATCGGAACCCAGGCCTCATGGCGAAGATGATGGGTTCGCTTCAATTCATCAGCGGCGGGCGGTATATCGCAGGCATTGGGGCAGGGTGGAAAGAGGATGAATACCTGGCCTACGGGTATCCGTACCCGCCTCTATCCACTCGTTTTGAACAACTGGAAGAGACCGTGCAGATTCTCAAAGCCATGTGGTCTCAATCGCCTGCAACCTTTCAGGGAAAACACTACCACATCGAAAACGCGGAAAGCGAACCGCTTCCTGTCCCTCCTCCACCCATCCTCATTGGCGGTGGCGGGGAAAAGCGGACTCTTCGCCTTGTCGCTCAATACGCTGACTGGATGAATATCCCATTCGCCACCCCCGATATCTTCCGGCATAAACTCAACGTTCTGCGGAATCACTGCCAGGACGTCGGACGCGACTACGACGAGATTAAGAAATCAGCCTGGTTATACCTGTACATCACCCCGGACGGCGAGCAGCCGGCAGCCATCAGTGGAGACCGGTTTGTGATGCACGGCAATCCCGAACAGATCGCGGAGCAACTTAAACAATACGTCGACATCGGCATCGAGCATTTCATGCTCCGCTTCCAGGACTTCCCGTCCACAGATGGTCTGGACGCGTTCATAAAACACGTTGCACCGGCTTTCATGGCGGTATAATAGACGGTGCAGAGTAGCGCTGAAGCATGCCTTGCACACAATAATAAAGTCGAGGGATGAACTCATGGCAACAACGCCGAAGGAACTATCTGTACATCTTGAGGAAGCCATATCCGGCAAGAAACTCAATCCCATCCTTGAGCAGGGTCTGAACAGCGTCATCGCCCAACTCAGGGATGGTGTGGACACCAATGGGAATGCAGTGGATTATGCAGCCGTGCGCAAGACTGTGCTCGACCTTGCCGGCAAAGCGAAAGTCTACGGCGAAGGAATGATCTCGCGTGAATTGAAGACAGCCGCAAAAATCATCCAGGTCTTCCAATTCACTCTCTAGGCTCGGGTGCAAACAGGTATTCTCACTTGCCGTCTGGCAAAGCCGCTTTTTGGGACACTTAACTTTATATATGTCCTCTTCCATCATCGATGTATCAAGGATGGATTATTGTCTTAGCCAGTGTAGTGAATATATGAGAGGAGAGCGTATGAAGAAGGTAACGAGGACGATCCTGTTAGTATCCGCAAGTATCCTCATCATCATGACTTCCGCTTGCTCACCTGACGCAACCCCCGCACCTGCAGAACCCGTCATTGAGGAGAATGCTCCCGAGGTCGATGACGGAATAGAAGCCGAACCTGCTGAAGAAGAAAGTGACTCCACCGGAGACATGGACAGCGACCTGGCAGCCAGCCTGGTCGAAACGCGCTGCACGGAGTGCCACAGTCTTGCCACCACCACAAACGCGGCGTACGATCTGGCAGGATGGGAGGCTACGGTCGCCCGCATGATCGCAAAAGGCGCACGACTTAACGACGAAGAACGCGCACTCGTTGTTCAGTATCTGGCGGAAAATTACGGGCCCTGACCCCTGTTGATGCCATTTTGAAACCGGAGGCGCGCGATGCGCGCCTCCGCCTTTTGTATGACTCTTCAGACCTCATTCCCTGCATCAGCACCGATGGAGGCAAAGATGAAAGCCGACCATAATCGCACCTTCAGGATTACAACCTTTGCCTTACTGTACTTCGTCCAGGGCGCCGGGCTGGCCTATTTTCGCAACTTCCAGAAACCATACCTCAGTAGCCTGCAGATTGATCCAGATATTATCGGCTTGATCTCAAGCTTGCTCCTGCTTCCCTTCATCCTGAAAATCTTCATCGGCATCCTCAGCGATCGTGTCAATCTCATTGGATTGGGGCACCGGAAACCGTATATCATCCTCGGGTTGCTTCTGGCCGCCATCTCCTTCGCCGGGGCGGGGTTTGTCCTGCCTGACCAGAACCTCACGCTCTTCTCCATCCTTATCTTGCTGGGCTCTTTCAGTGTGACATTGTTTGACTCCACCACAGATGGTCTGGCTATTGATACCACGCCCAGCGATGATTACGGGAAAGTGCAGGGGATCATGGTCGGAGGACGGGCCGCGGGGATCATCCTTCTCTCTCTGCTCTTTGGCCTGCTGGTCCAGCGGTTTAACTACCGTGTTGTCTTCATCATCATCGGCGCGATGATGCTCCTCCCATTGATCCTGGTTCTCCGCATCAAGGAGCCCCCCCAGCGAGAAGAAGCCCATCGCTTCGATTGGAGCGCCTTCGGGGTCTTCACAAAACCACAAATGCTTCTCTTTGCCGCGTACGCTGTTATCTACTCGATTGCCTCCTTCGGGATCGATGGGCTGATTACCTTCTTTCTGAGCGATCACTTTGGCGCCGCGGAGACGGTCATCGGGCAGTACGGATCCTTGCGCGGTATCGGTGCTGTGTTTGGGAGCATTCTGGGGGGTCTCATCATCGATCGACTCGGGCGCCGCACATCGTCCAACGCGGCCGTCCTGCTCATCTCCGTTGGAGGAATCCTGATTGGCATTGCCTCCTCTTCCGGTATGCTGCTTATCATGGGGCTTCTGTGGGGGCTATTCTGGGCTTTTCAGGAGACCATCTTCTTCGCCCTCGCCATGGATCTCACCGATGCCCGCATCGCGGCCACAATGTTCGCCATCATGATGGCCATTTCCAATCTGGGCACGGCGGTTGGTGAAGGTTTGGCTACAGCCTTGGTGGATAATGTGGGATTTGCAGGTGTCTTTATTGGATTGTCCGTGATTAATCTTGCCTGCCTCCCCATCCTGGGCAGACTCTTCCGCCGGCTTGGCCGAGACCATACACCCGTCGCTGGAACGCCCTGAATCCCTCAGACGCACAGCAGGGGCGGCTACATCAAGCGCCCCAATCGCTCCTGTCCACACAGATTGTCATTTTCTTCGGCTGAAGAAAGTGTAATCGTTGACGTTGCGGGGTTTAAGTCAGTTCATCCAATCTGAAAGCGGCCAACTGTTTCATCCGTGGGTGCATGACAAAATACTGCCGGCCGTCATGCCCAGCCTGCGGCTGCGGAACCAGAGCCTCCTGTTCGAGCCCCACCAATGTGGACATCATGAGTTGAACCATCAACGGTTGCAGACGCCTACGAATGGCGGTGAAGTTGTCACCCTTTCGCACCTGCAATGGATGGGTTTGTAAGATGGGCCCCGTATCGACGCCTTTATCCATGAAATGACAGGTGAGTCCAATCTGCGGAGGTTTAGCTTCCGCTTCAAGCACAGCCCACTCCACGACATCCATGCCGCGGTACGGCGGAAGCAGTCCGGCATGGCAATTGAGAATACCCTTCTGAGGGATGGACAGGATGTTCTTTCGAATGAGCCCTCCACCAGAGAAGACGATTACGTCGGGGGCAATATCGCGAAGCCGCGCCTCTACGCGCGGGTGGTTGTGATCCGGCGCGACAAGAAAAGGCACACCATGCAACTTCGCCATCTTCTGAAGCGACGGGCTTGAGAGTTCTAGTTGCCGGGCAAGCGCTGCCAGAGATTCCTCTTCGTGCTCAGTCTTCCTCTCTTCGCCCAGCACCAATTTCTGCGTGATTTTTTGAACCAATCTCGGTCCATCGCGCCGTAGTTCACCACGCAGGCGTTTCCACGAGATCATACGCCGGACAACAATAACCTCAAGCTCCAGTCCCTCCGTCCGGAGGATACTTTCCGCCAGCAGTCGCGAGTACAGACTGGAATTGGTGGGAGCAAGCAGCGCAATTCTCATCGTGCGAACCTCGTAAACGCAGCTTCAACACCGGCGAGCGCAAGCAGATACCAGTCGGTCTCAGAGCAGGAAGATCGGCGCCGGACATCCTGGAAGGACCAGTCGTTCAGTTTCAGCGCAGCATTCAGGTAGCGCATGTCTGCGCGATCGACTGCGACACGGCTGAACAGGTATGCCGTCTGGCTGCGCTCAAGCAATTGTCCTTCAGGTTTTCCGTCCGGAAGTCGCCCAAGGGCCTGCCTGCGGCGGACTTCCACATGCCTCAGGAGTGTCTCCAGCCATTTATCCATCGAATCGCGGCTGTCCATATACATGGCAAGAACCACGGCGCTCGTTCCAGCATGCACACCTTTCCACCGGGCAATGCGATCGTTCTCCAGTTCCTCAATCCACTGTGCACAAGTCTCCGGCGACGGGAGCGCGGTCCGCAGGGACGCCGCCAGGGTCTCTTGCTGCGGTTCAATCAGCCCCGCTTCTCGGGCATGCGATCTGGCTTGCTGGACAACGGCATCGCCGGCAAGGTCTTGTCGCTCGTTTCGGCGAGTGAGTTCCGCATTCAAAAACGCCTGCAGCACCGCGGCAGGAACGGCATCGTCGAGCCAATCTGCTAGGAAATCCAGCAGTCGGGCGGCGAGGTTCCGCATCATGCGTCGTGCTCCACGACGCGGATGTGCGCGCTAACCCCGTCGAGGCCTACCAGGCCTTCGCCACTAATCCATAGCGAGTTGGCGTGCATCCCGCCGGAAGGTGCACTGATGACACCATACTTAAACAGCTTCATGGGGCGCCAGATGTCCTTTGGAAATGCAGCCGCCTCATGCCACGTGAACCCATCCCGGCTGACCAGGATCAGACTCTCCATGCGCTGAATAGCGGGTCCCGGTTCCACCGTTGTAAATGCGAGATACCAGCCGTCAAGCGTCGCAATGCCATACCATCCAGATCCGGGAAGCGGCATGCCGCATTCGACATGGCCATCGGCGCGTGACATCCGGCAGGCATAATTTTGCTCGAGATGGCTGTCGGTGAGCCAGGTAACATATTCCTCTGTGAAGAAAAGCCTCACTGCTCTCCAGAGTTGTCCTCCGTCACCGAACCACTCCACATGCTCAAAACGATCGTCTGTACGAATGATGTAGCACTCACCAGCGTAATCACCGACCGTCGCCCACAGAGAATCGGCGTCATACGGGTCTCGATAAATGCCATGCACATGCCGCACAGAGCCGGGGGAAAAGCGGTACGCCGTCTGGTGTTCTTTCATATCCGGCGAGAGTCTCCATATGCGCACCTCGCCGCGCTCCGGGTTCATGAAATACTCCCCGAACGTGGTCCATCCTTCCCTGTCTTCACATATGCCGCCATGAAGAACGGTGTCCCCCTGGATCCGGAACGAGGGGACCAGCTTACCTTGAGATTCGAGCGTGTACACCGTGCCATCACGGATGGCGCAAACCTTTCCGGCACTGTTCACAAACACATTGGCCTTATCCGCACGGAATGCGCGCGCGGAGAGCCGGCTGAACCCAAATGCATCGCGCGGGAATGCAAAAGGAAACGACGTTACACGTTCCCAGTCCACACCATCCGAGGAGCGAAAAAGCACGCGCCCACGGCTTCCCCACAGTGTTCCATCTGCCTCGACATGCTGCAGGATGGCAATCCGAGGTTCAATCCGGAGGAAGTCAATCGCGGGGACGGACATGGACACTTACTTCTTTCCCCGGGATACAATCTGTGCGTAGAATGCCTGGATCTCCTTCATCACAGCGGGTTGTGTTGCCCTTCTCGCAATCATCTCCCGATTATGTCTGATAGCAGCGGATCTGCTATCCACATCCCTGATGGAGTCAAGTACTGCTCTCGCCAGTCCAGAAGGATCCCCCGGGTCGACCAGGCGCCCATTCACGCCGTCATCGATCCACTCGCGTATGGAATCCAGGTCCCCGGCAATGGGGTAGCAATCACACGCCATCGCTTCAAGCAGGGTGTTTGGCGTGCCGTCGTGTTCACTGATGGACAGGGTGATCATCGCACGCTGGTAAACCATCGCCATGTCTTCCGGTTTAAGCCGGGACAGGAAATGGACGGAGTCGGTTATACCAAGCCGCTCGACCCATGCCAGCGCTTCTCTCTCCCCTGCCATCGCAGGGCAGAGGAACACAGTAGCAGGTTGTTGCTTCAGAATTTCGGGGGCTGCCTGGAAGAACGTGTCATTGCGGACGTACGCCCTGAATCCCCTGGGATTGACGATGACCGGCGCTCCCGGATCCATCGCTGCAAGCAGGGAAGCCACCTCACTGTCGCGCGCATTCTCTCCGGGTCCTGGATGGAACACCGAAGGTCGGATCCCGCCATTCCCCGGCACAACAAGAGAGGGGAGTTCCGGCCTGAAACCCCATTCCCGGGCAAGACGAAGATCGCGCTGGCAGTCCGTTTGAAGGGCATCAGCCCTCTCCAGGGTCTTGTGTGTCCACCGGCGCATCAGCGGCGAGGAGGGAGCGTGCAATGTGAAATCATTCCCCCAGATGGACACGAGCAGCGGGGCGGATGGGTCCGCAGCCGCAGCCAGCATCCCCTCATAAGGCACGCGCATCGCGTGTACCAGATCCGGCTCAACACGGAGCAGCAGCTCGTGCAATTGTGCAGCCCCCGCCGGCACCGTCAACGGCCCCGCCCAATGACGGATCGCTGCACGCAGGTTGATTGCCCGTGCCCCTCCCGCCTGTCGTCCTCCAGCAGAGGTAGACGATCGCGCTGCCCCGCTGAATGCGACAGGAACGACAACCTGTGAGGCCAGCCCGGCAATCCTCTCACAGGGAAATGTCGTGACAAGATGGACTTCCAGCCCCGCCGAGGCAAGATGAGTGATCCAGTTTAGAGCGATGGGACTGCGCCCATCAGCCACAAACAAGACTCTCATGTCGATTCTCCCGAAAGCGTCTTCATCACGTTAATAAAAGTGTCTGCCATCGCCACGATATTAAACTGCGTGACAGCAAGGTGATGAGAATGAAGTCCCATCTGCGCAAGCCGCTCCTCATCCGACAGCGCCTCGTGAAGCGCCGAAGTCAGCACCTCCAGGTCATCAGGCGTTAATAGCCATCCGTTCTCGGGGCGAACAAGATCGCGCTGGGTCCCGTCGCCTTCTGCGACCATGACGGGCAGCGCGTACGACATTGCCTCCTGAACCGCTAAACCACCTGTTCCGGGCAACACAAACAGATCCGCCCATTCATAATATGCCCTCAGCGCGTCGCCCTGCTGCGCGCCAACGAAGCGTGCTTCCGGAAAGACCTCGGCCGCCTGGTCCTCCAACCTGCTCCTGGCAGGTCCATCCCCGACAATCGTCAGCTCCAACAGCCGCGTTTGACGGGCACAGGCATGCAGCAGGAGATCGATCCGTTTCCTCGCCTGCAGTCGACCCACAAATAGAATTCTAACTGGCCGTCCCGGAAGGGGTGCTCGTTCGACAAGTGGTCCCGGAATGGGTGCCACGGCGTTATAAGCTGTGTGAACGCGCTCGGCTGGAATGCCCAGCGCCCCATATTCGGATGCGCCGGTGCTGGAGTAGGCGATGATCGCATCAAAACGCTGCAGGTACTGACGGCGCAGTTCCCGCCGCGGGGCTGAGAGCCATCCTGCGAGCGGTGGCGCGCCGAGCGCCCAGCCAATAATCGGTCGTTGACGGGCATGCATCCAGGAGATTGCCCGGCGATTGGTCAGGTAGCGCGGGTTCGCTTCCAGGATGAGAACGTCTGGATCCCAGCGGTCCAGCCAGCGGAGCATGCCGCGCTGCGCGCAGAGGTAGGCAGGGCCGGAAAGGATGTGAACATTATGGGCGTGTTCATGGAGAGCAACCGAGGGCTTCATCCCGCTCAGGATGGCTTCTTCGGAGCGCGGTTCACCACTGAACAGGGATAGTCCACCATCGCAACGTCCTGCGAGGTGGTCGAAGAAAGGCACTCGATACGACGGCAAGACTCGCTGCTGCAAGCCCACCCGACCTGTATAGGTTGGTTGTTTTCCATTCTTCATGGCATCGAACCTGTAGCAAAATCGGCACAGGTGGGAACCAGTTCACCACCCGGGAAATGGTCTCTTCCTACAACGTATGCTTTCGCAGCCTCAATCTGCTCGATGATATCACGCACGGCAGGATCGCCCAGCAAATAGCCCTGCGCATTCTCTAGTTCCAAAATTGCCTGAAGGAATGCCGCTTCCGTCTCATACGCCTGACCGGGTCCCGTTTCCAGAAACAGGGCGTACTCCTCCAGTGTCATACCCAGCGATTCGGCATAGGCTTCCGTACACACCGGATTTTGAAGCACATGTGTCACTTCGTGCATCAGATAGCCGGCGACCGCGACAATATCAACCATGCGCTCGAAACCGTACATCTCCTGGTAGAGGGTAAAGCTATCGGAAGAAAGCAGGATGTCTGACTGCTGCGCGGCACCCGCCTGATAGCGATCCAGAGCAGAACGGCGTATTGCATCCACTTCCTGGAACCGCGCTTCTGCATCAGGTACGACGGCCCGTATCCAGAAGAACGCTTCCCATAACGCCTCCAGTTCACTTTTATCAAACCCGATCAACGGTACATCAAACCCGTTAACAACCTTCGCTCGTCCATTCTCGCCCGGCTGCACAACGACCGCCCGCGCCGCTTCTGCATCCCAGAAAGCCATCACCTCGCCAGCGGCGTCGACAACATGCATGCCCTCGCTATAACCATCAAAAGGGTCGTCCAGGTAGACGAAGCGTGCAGGCTCTTCCCAGTCCACCGGTAATTGTGCCGGCAGCATCGCTGCGACGCGGTCCGGATCGCCGATGTCATTACGGACAAGCTCATCCTCGCTTCCCGACCAGATGACACTGCCGGGATCTCTCCCATCCCTGACAAAAACATCCACTCGCGCCTGCTGCGCTGCCGATGATATGCCGTTCCAGCGAACTTCCAGCAGGACCGGAATCCCGTTTGCTGTCAGCAGAGCGGCAAGCTCCTGTGCGGGGTTAAAGGCGGCTTCGAAGGCCTGCCAGAATGGCGCATACAGTTGTGGATTGCGAAAGATGTCCTCTTCGATGGGATGCGACGAAGCCGCACTGCTGGGATCTTGCCAGAGCTGTAATCCATGCCCTGCGAGATACTCCTCCAATGAATTCGGCGTTTCCGTTTCCCGTGGGGCGGTGAATGTAGGCGCAAGCCCTGCAAGCGGGGAAGCGCTGACATCAAGCGTGCTTGACTGTGCGGGTTGCACAAACGCAGTGACCGTTGGAGCAACGGATGAAGCCTGCGTACATGCTCCCATAAGCAGCGCGACGACAATAAGAATGCTTATCCAGAGATGCTGCCGGAAGAGTCCGCCTGATAAGCGCACTGGCTTTACATCCATCCAAAAGCCCGCAGGTAGCCTTCCACCATCCTCATCAGACCGAAGTGTGCTTCTGCCCGCGATCGTGCACCCTGACGGTAGCGATCCTGCTCCGCCAGCAGCGTGAGAACGGCATCGGCCAGCGATTCGGTGTCCGCAGCATCAAGATTCCAGGGATCACCGCCATAAGGCACCAGCACCCCTGCTTCCCCCTGGACCAATTCGGGAAGCGCCCCGGTGGCAAAGGCTGCAACAGGCAGGCCGCAGGCCATCGCCTCGATGACTGCATTCGGACAGGCGGGATTCAAGTCGGCGGCAAACAGGAAATGCGCAGAGCGATCCAGCGCAGGGATGCTCTCCCGTTCCACAAGGCCTGCCCAGCGAATCGGGAACGATGTCCTGCGTGTTATGTCGTCTTGAAGCACGGGATCAACTCGCCCGACGACCATCAACTCCAGTCGCCCGGGGAGGCGCTCATCTACGATCTTTCCAAGCTGAAGCGCGTGTTGAAGACCAATTTCATATCCCCCTGCGAGGTTCCCCTCGACCATCAGCATCCGCACCACGTTGCGCGGCCGGGTATCCTCCTCTGTCGGCGCATACTCCCGCAGATCGACCCCGTTATGCACGATCGATGAGGGAACCCGTGTCTTGCCATGTTTGCGTTCCCACCACGTGCGGGAAAATTCGCTCTGATACACGATGTGATCTGCATATCGAGCTCGAATGGTGCGTAAAAGTGTATTTGCCGCTTCTGCTCGAAAGAAGTGCCGCACTCCCGTCCACTGCTTCCGGTGCAGCCAATTCATGCCATCGAGGCGCTGAACGACAGGGATGCCGTGTTTTCGCGCGGCACGTAAATCTCCTAGATGACGCGTTCCGCCAATGACAAGGAGCAGATCATAGTCCAGCCGCCCGGGATCGATGCTGACGCCAATCCCGTATAAAGCAAGGCCTTGCTCCAGCTTGTGCCGGAAAGAGACCATCCCTCCAACGCCATGCGTCTGAGGGACGATACAGATGCGGCGTCCATCAAGAGACGTCATATCACTTCTCATCCCCGCGCATCCCGAGTTTTTCGGCAGGAATGCCCCCCCAGATTTCATTCTCGCCTGTCGATTGCAGGAGTACCGCATTGGCCCCAACAACCGTACCTTTGCCGATCAGAAGGACGCCCTCGCTGCAAAGCACCTTTGCACCGCTGGATAGAATCACATCATCGCTAACGTGAATCCTCTCAAACCCCGACTTCTCCGCTGGGCGATGGACATCCGCCCTTCCAAGCGTCACACCCGGATAGATTTTCACCCGGTCTCCGATGACGCTACTGCTATGGATCACGACACCGGCTCCACCATGCTCGAGAGTGACACCGTCGCCAAGGCGGACACTGCGCGGGATTTCCGTCCCGTGAAATTTCAGAAGCAGGTAAGCAAGCCGCCCGAAAAGTGGATTCTGGCACGCATACATCAGCCGCGTGAAGAAATCTCGCTGGGTCATAACTCGTTATCTCCTCTACGCACTTGCTGTGAGCAGGGCATCGACAATCCGCACGGCTGCTTTGCCGTCACCGTATGGGTTGATCGCCTGTGCCATAGCTGCGTGGGAATCCGGGTTGTCCAGAAGATCGGATACATCCGCGATGATCCGCCCGGGGTCCGTCCCGACCAGGCGGGCAGTCCCTGCTTCCAATCCCTCCGGGCGTTCCGTTACGTCCCGCATGACCAGTACCGGGGTGCCCAATGCAGGCGCCTCCTCCTGCAAACCTCCAGAATCCGTGAGAACCAGACGGGCTCGCTTGAGCAAGTGAGCCATGGGGAGGTAATCAAGAGGGGGAAGCAGGTGAAGGTTGGGGATACCTGAGAGCAATCGATGGGCTGGTTCCTGCACATTTGGGTTGAGGTGAACCGGGTAAATGAATTCGACGCCAGGATACTGCGTTGCCAGTTGATCGAGAGCGAGGAAAATCCGCTCCAACGGTTTGCCGAAATTCTCTCGCCTGTGAGCCGTTACCAGCACGATGGGTGAGTCCGCCTCAAGGATGTGAAGCAAATCGCCTTCAAAATGGCACGGAAACTCAACCACCTGTTGCAGCGCATCAATGACAGGATTCCCGGTGAGGACAATCTTGGAATCAGGAATACCCTCTTGCAGCAGGTTCTGCCGGGCTCGCCGGGTAGGAGCAAAGTGCAAATCCGCGACAGTACTGGCAACCCTCCGGTTGATCTCCTCCGGGAAAGGATTCCACTTATCGTCTGTTCGCAGGCCCGCCTCGACATGCCCTACTCGCGTGTGGTGATACGACGCGAGCAGCGCCGCGGCCATGACTGTGGTGGTATCGCCCTGCACAAGCACCCAATCCGGCCGGGCCGAGTCGAGCACCTCGCCGAGATGAGAAAACACAGCGGCAGTGAGATCGTCCAGCGACTGATCTTCCCGCATCAGGTCGAGATCATAATCCGGCACAATGCCAAACAGATCCAGTACCTGATCGAGCATTTCCCGATGTTGTGCCGTGACACACACTTGCGCGTCGATGCCTTCCCGCCGCGCCAGTTCTGCGACGACCGGCGCCATCTTGACGGCCTCCGGCCGTGTTCCAAAAATGGAAAGGACACGCAATGGGACTTCAGGCATCGTGAGACCCATCTCCCAGTCGGATGAGGTGCATCCCTGCGTCTTTCCAAGATTCTCGCTGCCACACGCCCCGCGTATCGACGACGAGTGTTCCTCTCATTCGCTCTGCTATTGCATGCGGGTCAATATCCCGGAAACGAGCATGATTCACGAGCTGGATGAGGATGTCGGCATCCTGAAGCGCGTCGTCCAGCGTCTCGGCGGGCTCTGCCTCGCCAATCCTCACATCGAGGGCGAACGGCTCAAAAGTGCGTACACTTGCTCCCCGCTGTATCAACTCCTCAACGACGGCAATCGCCGGACTTTCACGGAGATCATCGACATCAGGTTTATACGCCAACCCGAGCGCAGCGACTGTTTTGCCATGCAGATCGCCCGCGTATGTCTCCAGGCGATCGACGACCCGGGCGGGCTGGGAATCGTTGACCAGACGGGCCTGCCGGATGAGAGGCGTCTCATCCGGAGCCGCTTCAACCAGGAACCATGGATCGACGCTGATGCAGTGACCTCCGACACCCGGGCCGGGGCGCAGGATGTCCACACGCGGGTGGAGATTGGCCGTCCGGATTGCCTCCCAGATATCCACGCCGAACGTCTCTGCCAGCGTGGCGAACTCATTCGCGACGGCGATGTTCACATCGCGATACGTGTTCTCCATCAGCTTGACCATCTCCGCCGAGGTGGAATCGGTGAGGATGATGTCGCCGCGGACGAAAATGGCATACAGATCCCGGCCTGCCTCCGCCGAGGAGCGGGTCACCCCACCAATCACACGTGCGTTCTCGATGATCTCGGTCAGAATCTTTCCCGGCAGGACACGCTCGGGAGAATACGCCAGATGGAAGTCTTCACCCGCCTGCAAGCCGGACGCCTCCAGGATGGGTGCAACCAGCTTAATCGTCGTCAGCGGCGGCGACGTGGATTCGAGCACGACAAGATTGCCGGGTTGCAGATGAGAAACAATCGATTCGGCTGCGGATGTCACAGCCGTCATGTCCGCACGCTTGTCATCCAGGATGGGGGTCGGAACCGCGATGATGAACGCGTCCGCAGCTTCCGGCTCATCACTGACCTGCAGATTTCCCGAGTGAAAGGCGGCCTGAACCAATGTTCGCAAGCCCGGCTCATGGATGTGAACGCCGCCGTTCCTCAGGACGTCGACGACGTGCCGATTGACATCGACACCAACCACCTCAATCCCGTGGGTGGCAAAGGTGCTGGCTGTCGGCAACCCAATATAGCCAAGGCCGAGGACACAGATCTTTCGGAAGCGCACGTGATCGGCTCCTTTCGTATCGGCGACCTATTATCTCACAAACGTCGTTTTCCTTCGACCTGCGGCAAGGACGTGCCTCGCGGGCGAAAAGACGTGTACAATTGAACGCATCTGGCTCGTTTCCGGTACTTTCATGTAGAACCTGCCTTGATGATAGAAGGAGAAACCATGGGAGAGAACATTAAGAAACTGCGCGACATGCTTGGCGTTGTGCGCGACCTGGGGGCTGCTGCAGCCGTGCTCGGCTGGGATCAGCAGGTCAATATGCCGCCGGGCGGCGCCGAAGGCCGCGCCTTTGCCCTGGCGACCTTGAGCAAACTGTCGCATCAGAAAGCCGTCGGCGATGAAATGGGCGAAGCGATTGAAGCCGCCAAGGCGGAAGCGAAAGACCTTGATCCCGATAGCGATGACGCTCGGCTCGTGAAGAAAGCAGAACGGGACTACCTCAAAGATCGGAAAGTGCCCAACGAGTGGGTGGGCGAATTCTCGCATATCACCTCCATTGGCTATCACGTATGGGAAAAAGCGCGGGCTGAGTCCAATTTTGCCCGGTTCCAGCCCGAACTGGCGAAAATCATCGACCTGCGCCGCCAGTATGCAGACTTCTTCAAACCTTACGATCATATCTATGATCCGCTTCTGGACGATTTCGAGCCCGGGATGAAAACCGCTGAGGTCAAGAAGGTTTTCGACGAACTGCGCACGGAACAGGTCGCCCTTGTTAAAGCGACAGCAGAGAGCGGGGTGGAGATTGATGACTCCATCATTCACCAGCCGCTTGACGAGCAGGCGCAATGGGATTTCGGTGTGGAAGTCATCAAAGCCATTGGTTATGATTTCACCCGCGGCCGACAGGACAAATCGGTTCATCCGTTTACGACCGGCTTCAATCCCGGGGACGTCCGCATCACCACCCGGATCGACCCGAACTTTCTTAATCCGGCGCTGTTCGGAAGTATCCACGAATGCGGACACGCCATGTATGAGCAGGGTATCAATCCCGAGTACGCCCGCACCCCGCTTGACGGCGGTGCGTCACTCGGCTTCCATGAGTCCCAGTCACGCATGTGGGAAAACATGGTTGGCCGCAGCCGCCCGTTCTGGAATGTCTTCTACACAAATCTCCAGAAGCATTTCCCGGCGCAGTTCGGGGATGTTGCCATGGAGACGTTCTACAGGGCGATCAACAAGGTCGAGCCGTCACTTATCCGCGTGGAGGCGGATGAGGCGACGTACAACCTTCACATCATGATGCGATTCGAACTCGAGGTCGCGCTGATGGAGGGCAGCCTTGATGTCGCCGATCTTCCCGCTGCATGGAACAAAAAATCGCAGGAACTGCTGGGGATCACTCCACCAGATGACAAACTCGGTGTCCTGCAGGATGTGCACTGGTCGGGCGGCATGATTGGCTATTTCCCGACCTACGCGCTGGGCAATCTCATCGCCGCTCAGTTGTGGGAGAAAATTATCGAAGAAATGCCCGATCTGGAGGACCGGCTTGCCCAGGGCAAATTCGGCGATCTTCTGGATTGGCTGCGGACGAACGTTCACATCTACGGGGCCAAGTACCTGCCCAGTGAACTGCTGGAACGCATTACCGGGCAGACCCTGAGCGCTCATCCGTACCTGAAGTACCTTCAGAAGAAATTTGGCGACGTCTACGGTCTGTCGTAACGGACCTTATGGCAAAGGTGCTGATCGTCGACGATGACCCTGCCACAGTCGAGCTGCTGACGATGGCAGTGCAGCTTAAACGTCATCACGCCATCCCTGCCTATAACGGCATGGAAGCGCTTGACCAGCTCGACGCTGCAGAACCAGACCTCGTTCTGCTGGATCTGATGATGCCCGGGATCGACGGACTTGAGACGCTGGTCCGCATCCGTCAACACGAACGCCATCACAGCATCCCTGTGATCCTGGTCACGGCAAGCTCCGATGAAAGCCTCGATCGCAGGGTCATGGAAGCTGGAGGAAATGGTTGCTTGCGCAAACCCGTCAGCATGGATACCCTTGACGAGACCATTGCCCGCCAGCTAGACGCAGATTGAAATGCACAAGTCGGAGTCAGCGTCGGCTCCGGCTTGTGCACCGGCATCATCCCCGGAGGCAAATGGAACTGAAGCGACGTTTCCTCGCTGTGCTCCTTCTCATTCCCCTCCTCCTGTTCGCCATCAGCGGCTGTGTGCGCACGCCGGACGCTTCCCCGTTGCCCTCGGCAACAGCCACCTCTACACCCGGCGCGCCTCTTCTCAGCCCCACTGTGGACTTTCCAACGCCCACACCACCGCCATTCAACCTTGAGACGCCTGCCATCGTCATTGAACCCCCGGTTCTCATCCCGACCATCACCACAACGCCCCCGCCGGTCGGGTTGCCCGATGAAGTTCTCACCATCTTCAGCCCGGGTCCTGGCTCGCACTTGACCAGCCCCTTCACCGTGGCTGGATTTGGCGGACCAAGCGAGGATGATGTCGTGTACCTCCGCCTGATCGGTGAGGACGGCGAGACCCTCGCCAGCCGGACCGGCTACTTATTGGTGCTCACCGGGAATCCGGGACGGTTCTATGCCGAGATGGAATTCTCCGTGGACCTCGTTGCGGAGGAAGCCCGACTCGAACTCAGCATGAACAGCCCAACGACAGGAAACACCAGCCATGTTACAAGTGTCGATGTCATCCTCCTGTCGACCGGGCTCCCTCTCGTCCGCACTGCCATCCGCGGGCCCGAACGGCTCACACTGCTCTCTCCCCCATCAGAAAGCCGGATAGAGGGAAACCGTGTATTGGTAAGTGGTGTTGGTTGGGTGGAATCCGACCGGCCGTTATCCATCGAACTCAGAGATATTCGCGGTGAAGTGCTCGCCAGCACTTCGACCACATTGCTCGCGCCCGCCATCGGGGAACTGGGCACGTTTGAAGCAGAACTGACCTTTGATGTCCCCTATCCACAATGGGGGACGATCATCGTCGCAGAAACCAGCGCCAGCCGCATCGCCGGGATCATCCATCTATCAAGTGTTGATGTATGGTTGGCTCCCTGATCGATGGCCGATCTGCCGGCACGAATCTGGCACCGGTAAGAGAACCGGAATGATATAATCCCGAACTGCAATGGATATGTCACGAACGTTATCTCAATCCTCCTGGATGAAGCGTGTGCTAGCAGGCGCCGCCCTGGCGCTTGGCACGCTGATTGTGACCTGCTTGATTCTCATACTGGGCATGCGCCTGTTTTACCTCGATCGTGTCTTTCCCGGCGTGTACGCCGGTGCGCTCGATTTGGGTGGACACACTCGTGATGAGGCGGGAGCAATACTGGAAGATGCATACACCTACGCGCAGGAAGGCGTCCTGATTTTGATGGACGGGGAAGACATGGTCGTTGCCGCCCCGATGGAACTGGGCATCATTGTGGACACGCCTGCCATGGTTGAAGCAGCCTTAGCTGTAGGCCGCACCGGGAATGTGATCCATCGCATTATCGAGCAAGTGGCAACCTGGACAAGCGGGGAGGAGATCCCCACTCAGATCCTGTGGGATGAATGGATCAGTCGCACCTACCTCAACACCCTCGCCGCAAAGATTGATCAGCCCACCATCGAAGCCACCTTGCGCGTGGAAGGACTGGACGTCGTCTCCGTACCCGGGCAGACCGGACGAGAGCTTCAGATTGATACTGCTCTTGAAGCGATCCGTGTTCCGGTCAGCATGCTCCATGATGGCACCATCACGCTTCCGGTGCTGGAAGTTGAACCGCTCGTTGCAGACACCAGCGACGCCGCTGAACGGGTCCGCACGATGTTGAGTGAACCCCTTGTTCTGGAGGTGGAAGGGAACGGACCCTGGTCATTTCAACCTGAAGATCTCGCCCAGATGCTGGAATTCCCCCTTATAACGGTTGATGGAGGTGCCTACTATGATGTCGCCGTCTCATCAGAGCAGTTGAGTGCCTTCCTTGAGGACATCGCTCCGGAGCTCGAACGCGAGGCCGAAAACGCGCGCTTCCAATTCAATGATGAAACCCGCGAACTCGATCTCATCGAGCCGGCTGTCATCGCTCGTTCACTGAATGTGCCTGTCAGCATCACCGCGATTAACAACGCCCTCAATGAGGGAGACCACACCGTCACCCTTGTATTTGATACGCAAGAGCCCGCCGTCGGAGATGATGCGACTGCCGGGGAACTCGGGATTACCGAAGCCGTGAGCGTGGTGTCGACGTACTTCTCGGGCTCAAGCCGCGAGCGCATCCAGAACATCACAACAGCAGCAGGAGAATTTCATGGGCTGCTCGTCCCCCCTGGCGCGACCCTTTCGATGGCCGAAATCCTCGGCGACATCAGCCTCGACAATGGTTACGCGGAAGCGCTCATCATTTACGGCGACCGCACCATCCTCGGCGTAGGAGGAGGTGTTTGCCAGGTGAGTACGACTCTCTTCCGCGCAGCCTTCTTTGGCGGTTATCCAATCGATGAGCGTCATTCCCATGCATACAGGGTTGGCTATTATGAACAAGGCCCAGGATCACCCGGACCCGGGCTGGATGCAACGGTATTTGTCCCAACGGTGGATTTCCGCTTCACCAACGACACACCAAACTGGCTGCTTCTTGAGACCTACATCTACGGCAACCAGTTGTTGTGGAAGTTCTACTCCACATCAGACGGGCGCAGCGTGGAGTGGAGCAGCTCTACATCCGATACCATCGAAGCGCCTGAGCCCCTCTACCGCGAGAACGACGAACTCGAGGAGGGTGAAATTGAACAGGTGGATTACGAAGCCGACGGCATGACGGTCGTGGTTTATCGCACCGTGAGCCGTGACGGCGAAGTCCTTTACCAGGACACCTTCCGCACGCAATACCGTCCGTGGCGTGCGATCTATGAGTATGGACCCGGAACGGATTTACCAGAAGGCGCTAAGACGGAGTAGCCGTGCCGACAGTGCCTTGGTGGTACAATCTGGCGGGAAGGAGAACGCCATGATCAGTGAAGACTTGCTTGAGATCTTGCGCTGCCCGGCATGCGTCCAGGAGAAAGAGGGAAATCTTAAACTGGTTCAGGATACATGGTTGGTTTGCCTCGAGCCGGGATGCGGGCGGAAATATCCCATCAAGGATGATATTCCTGTCATGCTCATTGAAGAGGGAGATAAGTGGGTTTCGGTTAAGGAAGAGGATCTCCCGATTCCTCCCCCTTGATTTTAATGTCCATCATGATGAAAAAAAGGCTGTCCCCCAAGAGGACAGCCTTTTTATTCAGCAATTATCCTGTCAGCACCCAGAGCAGCCAGGTTCCAGCCATGCCCAGACCAAGCAGCACTTTTACGATGACGGCGCTGCCATAACCTATCCCGACACCCAGCATGCTTTTCAGCGCTTCCTGGGCATCCTTGCGGCGGACATACTCCACCAGAAACGCACCGATCAACAATCCGCCTGCTGCACCCGCGGGCCCGAGGAAGATCAATCCCACGGCTCCAAGCGCAAGCCCGCCGAGGCTTGCTGCCAGGGATCCGCCCCCCATCTTTGCTCCAATCCCGCTCATCCAGATCTCAGCGCCCAATGCGGCCAAACCCAGCACCGAGATGATGGAGAGGTAGAGAACCGCATGATCGCCCCATCCTGTAAGCCAGCCATATCCGACGGCAGCCCCCCAGATGAGAAGGATATCCGGCAAGAAGGGGAGAACGATTCCGGCCAAACCAATCAGCATGAGCAGACCCGTCCCAATCGCCAGTAACACTGCATTCAGGGCGCTCATCCTGTTACAGCCTCTGGCCGGATGACCTCGACGCCCCCCATCCAGGGCTGCAAAACCTCGGGGACAACCACGCTGCCATCCGCCTGCTGATAGTTCTCCAGCACGGCAATGAGCGTGCGGGGAAGTCCAAGACCAGAACCATTCAACGTGTGGAGGAAGCGCGTCGGTCGACCAGCTTCATCGCGGAAACGGGCATTCGCCCTTCGCGCCTGAAAATCACCGCAGTTTGAAATGGATGAAATTTCCAACCACTCCCCACATCCCACCGCCCAGACTTCGATGTCATATGTCTTGCGCGCGGAAAACCCGAGGTCGCCGCTGCAGAGTTCGAGTATGCGGTAGGTGAAACCAAGTTCGACACATGTCTGCTCGGCATGCTCGAGCATCCGCTGCAGTTCGGCGTCGGAATCTTCCGGCCGGCAGTACGTGTACATTTCCACTTTGTCAAACTGGTGGCCGCGTTTGATCCCGCGCACATCACGTCCGGCTGACATCTTCTCCCTGCGGAAACAGGGGGTGTACGCCGTGTAGTGCCGGGGAAGGGTCTCCCCATCCAGAATTTCATCCATGTGCAGGCCGGTCAGTGGGACCTCGGCGGTGGGCACCATCCAGAGATCTTCTTCATGATCGTGATAGAGATTGTCACGGAATTTCGGTAATTGTCCGGCTGCGAAAAGTGTGTCGCTGCGGACCATGAAGGGCGTGTATTGCTCGAGATAGCCCTGCTTTCGGTGGAGGTCCAACATCCACGCAATCAACGCCCGCTGCAGCAGCGCCCCGTTACCACTGAGGACATAGAAACGCGACCCCGTCATCTTCACGCCGCGTTCAAAATCCATGATCCCCAGGGCCGGCCCCAGGTCCCAGTGTGGCTTCGATTCGAAATCTAACTCCGGAATCTTCCCTGCCTCCTTAACGACCACATTGGCGCTTTCGTCAGGACCATCCGGCACAGATGGGTCGGGGAGATTAGGGATGCCCATCATGAGCTCGTGCAGCTTGGCTTCTGTTGCGCTCACCTGTCCATCCAGGTCATCAATCTTCGTCCCCACCTCGCGCATCGCCTTGATTCTCGCATCACGCTCGGCCGGGTCCTTCATTTTCCCGATTTCTTTCGAGACCTTATTCCGCTCGGCTTTCATTTGCTCAACCTGCGTGAGTAGCTGACGCCGGTGGGCATCGAGCGACACAAGATCATCGATGGGAGTCGCAAGTCCCCTGCGCGATAGCGCCTGTTTTATGGCTTCCGGGTCCTCGCGGATAGCCTGAATATCCAACATGGTTCACTCCTTAAACATAGACACCCCTCTTCGCAGGACGAGGGGTGATCTCGTGGTACCACCTGCATTCGCCGCCGCAGCGGCCTCACATCGCGATAACGGGCGATCCCCGGCCACCCTTACGCCGACCCATCACGCTTGTGATGGGTCAGTCCTCCGGGCGCAGTGAGCCATGAAGGCTGATGGAGGGGAAGAGCTCTAACCACTGCCGCCTCACACCAGCCGGCGGCTCTCTGAAAGCGGTTGCCGAGCCATGACGCTCCATGCGCACTTTTCAGAAACATTACTGCCATTGATTATACCGGCGGGCAAGCACCCGTCAAGACTCGCCCTGTCCCTGCAGCAGGTTGATTGACATGCACTCCATACTCCATTATGCTCACGGCAGATAGGGCAGTCGATCCTGCCATACGCTTGATCCCGGCCAGCAGAAGGATACTCGCGACTCGGGGGGCGATTTCCATGGACTTATTTGAGAAATGCACCACCTATACCACTGCACGTGAGATGGAAGCACGGGGGCTGTACCCCTACTTTCAACCGCTCGAGGACACCGAAGGAACAGAAGTCATCCTGCGCGGCAAGCGCGTCTTAATGATTGGCTCGAACAACTACCTCGGCCTGACCACCGATCCGCGCGTGCGCCAGGCAGCGATCGACGCCATTCATCGCTACGGCACCAGTTGCACCGGCTCCCGCTTCCTCAACGGCACGCTGGCGCTGCACCAGGAGCTTGAAGCGCACCTCGCAGACTTCGTCGGCAAAGAAGCTGCGCTGGTCTTCAGCACCGGCTTTCAGGTCAATCTGGGCGTCATCTCCTGTCTCGTGCAGAAAGGGGATGTCGTCATCGCAGACAAGGACGACCATGCCAGCATTGTCGATGGCTGCATGCTCGCGCGCGGCGAGATGCGCCGCTTCTCACATAACAACATGGAGCACCTCGAACGCGTCCTGAGCCGCATCAATCCCGCCGCAGGGAAACTGGTCGTCGTCGACGGCGTCTACAGCATGGGCGGCGACCTGGCTCCCCTTCCCGACATCATCCCTCTGTGCAAGCAATATGGCGCGCGTTTGATGGTGGATGATGCGCATTCCATCGGCGTGATGGGAAAGGGACGGGGCACATCGGCGCACTACGGTGTCACCGATGACGTCGACCTGATCATGGGCACCTTCAGCAAATCCTTCGCTTCGCTGGGAGGTTTTATCGCCGGCGACCGGGATGCGATTCACTACATCCAGCACCACGCCCGCTCCCTGATCTTCAGCGCATCAATCCCCGCCAGCAATGTTGCCGCCGTGATGACCGCTATCGACATCATCGAGAACGAACCCGACCGTGTGGATCGACTCTGGGCCGTGACAGAACGCATGCGCAGCGGGTTGCAGGAGATGGGGTTTAACACCGGCCCCAGCGTCACACCGGTCATCCCCATCATCATCGGAGGCATCGAAGACACCTTCACCGCCTGGAAAATGTGTATGGAAATGGGACTCTACACCAATCCCGTGATTGAGCCGGCAGTACCACCTAACGAATGCCTGCTGCGTACAAGCTACATGGCCACGCACACCGACGAGCAAATCGATCGGGCACTGTCCATCCTGGGAGACGTCGGACGCTCGCTGAACTTGATATCCTGATCCAGTTATTTGAATCGATACGCGCTCGCCTTCGGGGCGAGCGCGTTTGATTACGAATACAACCACCCCTATTCCAGAATGGTATTCAGGCGCCCCCACGGCCATCGCTCAAGTGCAGCGTCGAGCAGGCTGGGACGAATGACCAGGACGATGTTGTCATACACCCGTTCGTCCAGGATGGTCACTGCTTCCAGCAATCCCTCACCGCGCTCCAGTTCAACGGGACCCAACTCATCAAGGAAAAGCAGGTCGCAGGGAAAGCGTTCAGCCAGAAAATGATTCCCCCATCCGATGACCCTCTCGTCGAACTGCCATTTCCGGGTATACACACCTTCCGGATTGCCGCGAATCCGGTTCGCAAGCCGTCGTTGTTCCCCTGACCACACGTTGAGTAGATCAATGCCGATCTTTTCTTCGGTGCGGAAGACCGGTGGGGAGATCAATCCGCCAGTGCTGACCCCCAACTTGGTCGCCCTCTCAAGCAAAGCCAGACAGAAATTCGTCTTCCCGGATCCGAATGGGCCGGAGACGAACTGCAATCCCTCGATCATGTTCGCTGCATCCGAATGGAAAAACTGCCCGACGCAATGCGCCGGGCAGTCATTATTAGTTTAACCGGATTAGAGATCCAGGTTAGCCATTTGCTCATAGTACTTCCAGCGGCTGATGACATCTTCCTTGAGCGATTCAAGCAGTTTGTCCGCGCGCTCAGGATCTGATGCACGCAACACACGGAACCGGTTCTGCTGATACATGAAGTCTTCGACAGGCACGCTGGGGGATTTGGAGTCCAGCTGCAGCGGGTTCTTCCCTTTGTCTCGCAGCTCGGGATTGTAGCGGTACAACGGCCAGAAGCCGCTATCCACAGCAGCTTTCTGCAAATCCGTCGCCGTTGTCATGTTCACACCGTGTGCAATGCAGTGACTGTACGCGATGACAATCGCGGGGCCATCGTAGGCTTCTGCCTCGCGCAGGGCTTTGACCAGTTGATTCTGGTTTGCACCATACGCCACCTGGGCGACGTAGATGTTCCCATAGGTCATGGCGATGGCGCCCAGATCCTTCTTGGGCATGTCCTTGCCTGCCGCTGCGAACTTGGCGACCGCCGCGCGTGGTGTAGCCTTGGAAGCCTGACCGCCGGTGTTGGAGTACACCATCGTGTCCAGCAGAAGGACTTTAACGTTCTTGCCGGAAGCAAGGACGTGATCCAACCCGCCATAGCCAATGTCGTAGCCCCATCCGTCGCCGCCGACAATCCATACCGTCTTGGGCACCAGATAGTCTGCCAGGCTGAGCATGCGCTTCGCCATGGAAGTCTTTTGCTTCTCCAGATGCGCTTTGAGTTCGTCCACACGAACGCGCTGTTCTTCAATCGCCTCCTGGGTCTCGAACGTGGCTGCCTTAATCGCATCGACCAGGTCAGCCTTCCCGTTCCACTCCATTTCATTCAGCATCTCATGTGCGTATGTGGAAAGCTTGTCCATTGTCAGGCGCATGCCCATGCCGAATTCCGCGTTGTCTTCAAACAGGGAGTTGGACCATGCTGGCCCTCTGCCATCGGCGCGCGGCGTGTAGGGTGTGGTCGGGAGGTTACCGCCGTAGATGGAGGAGCAACCGGTGGCATTTGCGATCACCATGCGGTCGCCAAAGAGCTGGGTAAGCAGTTTGATGTAGGGTGTCTCGCCACAACCCGCGCAGGCGCCGGAGAACTCAAACATAGGTTTGATGAACTGCGATCCCTTGACTGTGAAGCGCTTGTAGAGGGAAGGATCCGTCTCGGGAAGCGAGAGGAAGTATTCCCACTTGGCGACTTCCTGGTCACGGATGGGTGGCTGTTCAACCATGTTGATCGCCTTGCGATCGGTTTTATTGCCTTCTTCATCCTTAGCGAAAGCCGGGCAGATGTGCACACAGGCCCCACAGCCTGTGCAGTCCTCCGGTGCAACCTGAATGGTAAAGACCTTCCCCTCCATGCCGCGTCCGGTAGCCTTGACATACCGCCATCCTTCCGGTGCGTCCCCATTGGCATAGGATTCGTCGTAAATCTTGGGGCGGATGGCGGCATGCGGGCACACCAGCGAGCACTGGTTGCACTGAATGCAGACCTCCGGATCCCACCCCGGGATTTCGAGTGCGACATTGCGCTTCTCGTATTGTGTCGTGCCTACCGGGTAGGTCCCGTCCGCAGGCAGTTTGGATACAGGGAGGTCATCGCCGCGCTTGGCAATCATCTCCGCTGTCACTTCCTGGACAAACTCCGGTGCGAAGTCGGGCACCGGCGCCTTCATGGGAATGTCGCTTGTGACCTTGGCGGGGACGTCCACTTTTGCAATTTCTTCTTTCGCCATACGGGCAGCTTTGATGTTCATCTCGACGACATTCTTGCCTTTGTCGCCGTAGGTGTCCTCCACCGCCATCTCGATCATCTTCATGGCTTTCTCTTCCGGGATGACACCGGAGATATCAAAGAACGCCGCCTGCATGATGACGTTGATCCGGCCGCCGAGACCGACAGACTTTGCAAGAGTGTAGGCATCTACCACGTAGAAGGTCGCTTCCTTCTCGATCAATGCCTTTTGCACAGGCGCCGGGAGCTGGTCCCAGACCTCATCGGCAGGATAGGGGCTGTTGAGCAGGAATGTGCCGCCCTTCTTCAAATGCTTGAGCATGTCGTACTGTTCGAGGAAGGGGAAAGCATGGCACGCCAGGAATTCTGCCTCCTGGATTTTGTACGTGCTGCGGATGGGCTCAGGGCTGAAGCGAAGGTGCGAGATGGTCATCGAGCCGGATTTCTTCGAATCGTACTCAAAATAGCCCTGGGCATAGAACTCGGTCGCCTTACCGATAATCTTGATGGAGTTCTTGTTCGCGCCGACGGTGCCGTCAGAGCCAAGTCCGTAGAACATGGCCTGGTGAACACCTTCCGGAATGGACGCGAAGCTGTTGTCCCATGGGAGGTTGGTGTGGGTGACATCATCGACGATGCCGACCGTGAAATGGTTCCTGGGCGTCTCTTGCGCGAGATTGTCGAAGACGGATTTGGCCATGCCCGGGTTGAAGACCTTGGAGCCAAGTCCATACCGTCCGCCCACAACCTTCGGCATCGAATCAACCGACATTTCACCTTCGATGACCGCCTCGCTGATTGCCCGCTGGACATCAAGATACAGCGGCTCGCCTTCCGAGCCAGGTTCTTTGGTCCGATCCAGGGCAGCAATCGCTTTAACCGTCTTCGGGAGGGCGTCGAGGAACGCTTCTCGCACAAAGGGGCGGTAGAGACGAACTTTCACCAGTCCGACCTTTTCCCCTTTTGCCACCAGTTCGTTGACCGTTTCATGCATGGTATCCGCCCCGGATCCCATCATGACGACCACGCGCTCGGCGTCGGGAGCTCCAACATAGTCGAAGAGATGGTATTCGCGCCCGACGACCTTCTTGAAACGCTCCATGACGTCTGCGACGATGCCGGGGGTCTTATCGTAATAGCTGTTGACCGTTTCCCGAGCGGCGAAAAACACATCCGGATTCTGCGCCGTGCCACGAATGGCAGGGCGGTCCGGCGAGAGGCCACGTTCGCGATGCGCGATAACGTGTTCCTCGTCGATCATCGCCTTCATTTCTTCATGGTCAAGAACGTGTATTTTCTGGATCTCATGTGAGGTCCGGAACCCATCGAAGAAATGCAGGAAGGGGATGCGCGACTCAAGGCTGGCAGCTTGAGCGATCAGCGCGAAGTCCATGACTTCCTGGACATTGCAGGAGGAGAGCATGCCCCAGCCAGCGGAGCGTGTCGCCATGACATCGCTGTGATCGCCAAAGATGGAGAGCGCCTGAGCAGCGACGGATCGCGCCGCGATATGGAATACAGTCGGCGTGAGTTCGCCCGCAATCTTGAACATATTGGGAAGCATTAGCAACAAGCCCTGCGAAGCTGTGAAGGTTGTTGTAAGCGCACCCGTTGTCAGTGCTCCATGCACTGCGCCTGCCGCGCCGCCTTCCGCTTGCATTTCGGTCACACTCGGGATGGTGCCGAAGATATTCCGCTCGCCGCGAGCCGATTTTTCGTCTGCAATTTCTCCCATCGGTGATGAAGGGGTAATGGGATAGATGGCAATGACTTCGTTCAATGCATAAGCCACATGTGCTGCAGCGGCGTTGCCGTCCATAGGCAGCACCTTCCGTTTTTCATTCTTTACCGCCATCAAGAGCTCCTTTCGCGAGATCGACAGACAACATGAAACTCGCGCCTTGAGGCGCGATGCTGCCTGGAATTCTACCTATTTTTGTCCAGTCTATTCGGCTTTGTTCTCTTATAATAGTATAAAAGATATCCGAATACAGGGGACAACCGTCACATTTCCTCTGCTTGAGTCCCACCAGTTTATCATCACTCCACTGTTACGCAAGGAGGCAACATGGCCGATTTAAGAACGACCTACATGGGCATTGACCTGGCAACCCCCGTTGTCGTTGCTGCATGTCCCATCTCCAGCATGGTTGATCGGATTGAGAAGGCAGAGGAAGCCGGTGCAGGTGCGCTTGTCATCCGCTCCCTTTTCGAAGAGCAAATCCTCATGCAGATGCAGGAATTGGAAGAGGACCTCGCAAAAGGCAGCGAAAGCTTTGCCGAGGCGCTGGATTACTTCCCCAAAATGGAATTGCATGAGGCGAAGGAACACCTCATGTGGGTTGAGAAGGCGCGCAAGGCGGTCTCAATGCCGTTGTTCGCAAGCCTGAACGCGTACTCCCCCTCTTCATGGGTTCATTATGCAAAGCAGTTGGAGGGCGCTGGCGTAAACGGTATAGAACTGAACGTTTACGCCGTAGCCGCCAATCCACATCGTACGGGAGCGGAGATTGAAGCACGTCTGTATGAAGTTCTGGAGCGTGTCAAGGCGGAGGTCAGCCTGCCCGTTGCGGTTAAACTCAGCCCCTTCTACTCCTCCGTTGCCAACGTCGCCAGCGAACTCGCAGGTCGGGGCGCAGACGGGCTGGTGTTGTTCAATCGTTTCCTGCAGCCCGATATCAATCCAGAGGATCTGAAACTCACCAATGAAATGGTCCTCAGCACTCCGGAGGAGATCCGTCTTCCGCTGCGCTGGATCGCCCTTCTCTACGGTCAGGTTGATACGGATTTTGCGCTTTCCACAGGTGTTCATTCGGGCAACGATGTTGCGAAGTCCATCCTCGCCGGCGCATCTGCTGTTCAAACTGCATCTGCATTGTTGAAGAATGGCATCCCGTTCCTCTCGACGATGCTGAGACAACTGGAGGGGTGGATGGCGGAACATAACTTCGATGTGATTGACGACTTCAAGGGATCAGCCAGTCAGCAAAATGTTGAAGATCCATTTGCCTTCGAGCGCGCGCAGTACATCAAACTCCTGCGCAAACAGTAGGTTGGTCGAAAGCCCATTTATGGCCGCGGCGTGTGCCGCGGCTATTTTCTTAAGCAAGATGGCTGGTGATCCAGTCCCCCATGATGGGATACACATAATGAAAACCCGCACGGATTTTCCGCGCCGCCCGGATGCCTGCGAACACCGCGAAGGCATAGCCGCCCGCTCCAATCAGAACCAGTATACAGCGCAGCGTTACCCACCCAGGGCCCAGTGGGCTTTCGGAACCGATCGCGAGGGATTCGAAAATACCCGAAATAACAACCAATCCATAGGCAAGCGTCAGACCCGAACTCACCAGTTGCCAGAAGAGCGCCTGCAATGCATGGTGCTGAACGTACTGGGACCATTCCCGGCTCGTCAACCAGATATGCAGCGGCACGAGGAACCCAAGAAATGGGAGGACAACCGACAGTTGCGCCAGAGCGGCTAAGAGCCTTTCATCGCTCGATGCTTGCTGAGTTGAAGCGTTCATGACTATTCCTCATATCTCTTGAACCGAGTCGCTTCCGCTTTGTGCGAAGGCATTCTACCCCGGAAGAACTTTCCACATCAAACATGCTACACTATCGTGGTGGAAGACGAAACACATCGGCGGATGCGTATTGAGCCATCAGACGCATGGGGGAAAGCCCTCCATGCTATTGCGCATTTGTTGAATCCGCAGATTTCGACGCAGGATGAATTCTTCCGGCAACTTCTCCACACATTCCAGCTTCTCAAACTGCGCGGCTTCGTCACCCTGCTATCCAGCGATGGCATGCTTTCCGTCCAGGCCCACGGTCTCAGCCATTCGCTGATCGATACCCTGCGCAGGTTCATCCATCAAGACTTCATCGGCTACCGATTCGATCCAGCAGCCGCACGCGCCTACCAGCAGGTTCTCGCAACCGGAAAGAGTCAATATGTCCGGGACCGCACCGATGCCCTGGAGGGGATGCTGCCCATCCCTTTGCCGGTTGTCGGCTCGCGCCTGCAGGGTCTCATGGGGGAAGGTCAGATCATCGTCTCGCCGCTTGGGGATGCTGGCAACGTCATCGGAACCATGACCATCATCGCCGACTGGCTCACACCCGCCGATGTCGACGATGCGGACACCTTTGCCAGGATTGTGACCGCCGCTCTCGTCAGGATTCGCGAAAAAGAATCAATGGATGCCTGCCTCCGGCGGGAGAATCTTCGCAACCAAGTCATTCATACTCTGGCGGGGGAGCACATTCTCCCGCGCGCGTTGGATCATATTCTCCACCTGACAGCGCAAACCATCCACGCTGATGCAGCTGCTATGTCCCTTCTGGATGCAACGACCGGGGATCTCCACATCCCCCACCATCAACACCTTCCCGAGTGCCTTCTCCAACAAACAATGCCGCTTGCAGATGACCCCCTCTCACGAGCCATTTCGGAGCGGAAGACCATCCTGCTGAACCCCATGCGTGCGGACAGGAAAACTCCCGCCAGATGGATCCGGGCGGGTGTAAAAGGTTTCTTGGCCATTCCCCTGCTGGCGGGTGAGGAAAAGCTCGGAGCGCTTGTCTTCTGTCTGATTGGTCACGACCGGGGGTTCTCCGACGACGAGGTGCAGCTCGCTCAATCCATTGCCAGTCTTATGAGCATCACGGTCTGGAATGAACAACTGCATTCTCGCGCACAGGAACGGGCACAGGAATCACAGGGACTCATTCAAACGGCAAAATCCATCTCGTCATCCCTCGATCAAGAGACTGTGCTGCACGAGATTGCGCAACAGGCAAAGAACCTGCTGAACGCTGATGGCAGCCGCATTCACCTCTTCACGCCGGATCGAAGCAGCTTGCGATGCGTTCTCGCTCTCGGCCCCTATGCAGATGCGTTGATGTCGCACCCCATCATGCCTGGCGAAGGCCTCACCGGTACGACAGCGATGCGCGGAGAGGCAATCCTGGTCAACGACCTGAGCAAACACCCCGAACATCTGATTATCCCCGGCATGCCCTGGGACCGAGACGAATACCTCGCCCTCGCTCCGATGAGCATCCGGCAGCAAGTCATGGGGACCATGACCGTCACCCGGACCAGCGATAAACAACGCTTCCTGCCGCAGGATCTGGAGCTGCTAAAGGCCTTTGCCGCTCATGCTGCCATCGCGCTGGAGAATGCCAATCTATACACCGAAATTGCATCGCAGGCCTCACACCTCGAATCTGAAGTAGACGCGCGCACGCGCGAACTCACCATATCCGAGAATCGCTATCGCGCCCTTGTCGAAACATCGCTCGCCGGAATCGTCCAGCTCGACATGAAAACCCAAATTACGTACGCCAATCAAGTTCTGGCGGACCTGGTCGGCGGGGATTTGGACCAGCTAATCAATCGGAAGATCGCTCAGACGAATATTCTCACCGCCGATTCGCTTGATGTGGTCCTGCAGCGCTTCCGCGAACGGATGGATGGCACCCGTCCTCCACAGGACGTCTATGAAATCGAGCTTCAACATCGAAGTGGACATCTTATCTCTGCGCTCATTGCCGTCAGCATGCTGAGGGACGGTGAAGGGAAACCGAATGGAGTTACGGCGCTCATCCTTGACATCTCCGATCGCAAGCTTCTCGAAGCCGAATTGCGAGCGGAACGAGATCGACTCGACGCCCTTCTCAACAACATCGGTGATGCCGTGGTCGTCACCGATCCCGAGGGATACATCGAATATGTAAATCCTGCCTGGGAGCGGCAAAATCAATACCAGCGGGAAGACGTCATCGGAAAGAAACCTTCCATCATCCGCAGCGGCAAACATCCTCCAGAGTTTTACCGCGAGATGTGGGACGCCATTCTTGCGGGAAGGTCCTGGCGCGGCGAAGTGGTGAACGTCCGCCGAGATGGCGAGTTATACGATACTTCCCTGATCATCACACCGATGATGTCCGATGAAGGGAAATTGATATCCATTGTCGGGGTCCAGCACGATATCAGCAGTCTGAAGGAAGTCGATCGCCTCAAAACCGAGTTCGTCTCTGACGTATCTCATGAATTGCGAACACCGCTGACAAATATCCGCCTTTACCTCGAACTCCTTTCCAGCACAGAGGATGCGGATCGGCGCGAGATGTATACCAATACCCTTTTCCGCGAAAGTGGACGCCTGGCCGTGATCATTGAGGATCTACTTGCCTTGTCCCGGCAAGATGCCGGCGCAGCGCCCTTTGCCCCTATCGATTTCAACCTCGACCAAATGCTCGCAGAATTGGTTGAGGACCGGGCACCGCTTGCGCAGCAGAGGCATCTCACTTTGAATTATGAGCCCGATCCTTCCGTGCGCAGGGCATATGGCGACCCGCAGCAACTGATCCAGGTTTTCTCAAACCTTCTGACCAACGCCATGAACTACACCCAGGAGGAGGGTCAGATCCTCATCCAAACCAGACGGGATGAGGATGATCCGGATTGGATCCAGGTCGATGTCATCGACAATGGTCTCGGGATCAAGCCGGACGAGAAGGAAAAGGTGTTCCAACGCTTCTATCGCGGCTCCGCCAGCAAACAGACCGGAGCTGACGGGACCGGGTTGGGTCTCTCCATCTGCGAAGACATCATCCGCAAGCACAACGGTCGGATCTCCGTCCACAGCGAGGGGCAGGGGAAGGGCGCAACATTTTCCGTAAGGCTTCCCTTGAGGGCGATCGACAGCCCGACCCCGTGAACCGCTCGCCCATGTTCATTTTCCATCTTGCAGTTTAGCGGGGATTCCAAGACAATACGGATCGCGGTTGATATGCTTGGAGTGTGAACATGCGGTTTGAGAGCCCCATAAACATCTACACACGCATCCGGGAGCGCTGGGATAATGACCCGCTTGCCACGCTGATCCCCCTCATTCTGTTTGCCGTCAATGCCATCCTCATGCATGCCACCTTCTTCCCGCACTTCAGTGACATCAACCCGTGGGACGAAGCTTCCTACCTGTACCGCGGCATGCTCTTCATCGAAGAAGGTGGCATCCCTGTTTTCGCCGCCAATCCGCTTGCCACCCTTTTTTACGGTCTGACCTATCTCCCCTTCCACAGTTCTCCACTCTGGATGATCCTTAGCAGCTCGCTAAGCCGCTTTGTGTTGTTTTCGTTACTCTGGCTTGCGGCCTATCATGTCGCCCGCGAAATCCGTGCATATGTACCCGTACCGGTGATGATGGGCTTGATGTTCATCACCACCCTCACCATGCGAACGATGCACTTCCCCACCGACCCCTTGTTCGCATCCTTTGCCGGATTCAGTTTTGGCTACCTTCTCCGGTATCACAACACGCACCGGCTGCCCCCTTTGTGGATGGCCTCCTTGATGATGGGCTTTGCAGCAATGGCTCGCAATGACGGGGTGGTCCTTTTTCCCATCTTGCTTGTCCTTGTCTTTATTGAATCCATCCGCGCCCGGCAGGTCCTTCCCGCGCTCCTGCGCATTCTGATCCCGTTCGTGTTGTTGATTGGTGGGTATGTGGGCCTCTACGCTATCTCAACGGGAGAGGTTGACCTGGGTACGGCTGGACGCACCTATGATGCATTCGAAGTCGGCCATCTCATCATCATGGAAGGATTGAGCGAGGGTGAACCGGTCCTTCAGGCGGCGGCTGCCGCCAGGGACATTTTCGGCACGCCGGAAGAGAACAACTATAACGTCTTTCAAGCTATTCGGCGGGCTCCTGATGTCTACCTTCAGCGGGTGATCGCTGTTCTTAAAAGCACGCCCATGGAATTTCTGATTGCTTACAGCCGATTGGCCTATCTCATGCCCCTGCTCATCCTGCGGGGATGGATCGAACTCCTGCGGCGCCGGGAGTACACCCTCGCCCTGATGTTCGCAGCATGGCCGGCGCACCTGGTGACCAGCCTCATCACCACCATCATCCGTCAAGGTCACCTGACCTTTCCCTATTACGCGGCATTTGGTCTTTCCGCAATTGGGTTGTGGGCATTGCTCGATCAGCTTTACCGGCGACCGGAACGCTGGGCCTGGCGGCTCGGATTGGGAGCCATCGTCCTCTTTGCTATTCTGGACAATCATCCAAGCACTGGAATCGTCTTCATCCTCTTATGGATGACCCTGGAAATCGTGGCCGGGTTGCAGCGGCACGAGATTGCCCTTCATTCTCCTGTTACACTTCTCGTGCTTCTTGCGTCCGGGCTCATCTTGCGAGGAAGCTACCCCCAACCCATTGTCCCCACGCTGGGCGAAGAGCCCGAAGAGCAGGCGTTAATGGTTGCATCGTCTGCCCTCGATCCCGGCGAGACCATTGCCTCCGCCTCACCCGGTTTCGCCTGGGCTGCAAGAGCAGGGTATATTGGTCTCTCGGGTCCCGATACGCCTACCGGTCGTTCTCCGCAAGGCTTCATTGAATGGCTGCAAAGCCAGCGCGTAAGGCTTGTGTATGTCGATCCGACGTTGCTGGAGCAGTCACCCAGCGTATGGGCACTGCTGCAAGCTGCACCGGAAGGCGCCTTGAGCGAACGGTATGCCAGCAGCGATGGGACCATCCGCATTCTTGACGTTGCACCTGCTAATTAGGTAAGCACCCATCCTTTGAAAGGTCGTTCAAGCATGGTGAAGGACGAAGAGAATCATCGACAGAGCCTGGCAGCCCGGCTGCGCACATCGGAACATCTTCCCGGGTTGCTGCTCTTTCTCGTCAACCTTGTCCTCCTGCTGCCGGCGCTTCTTCCTGCGCTCACTGATCTGGGTGTATGGGACCAGCCCGCATACATCGCATCGGGACAACGACTCATTGACGCTGGCATCCTGCCCGGGTTTGCAGGCAATCCTCTCACGAGTGCATTTTACGCGCTCACCTATCTTCCCTTCCGGCGTTCGCCGCTGTGGATGGTACACAGTTGCTCGCTTGGCAGGATCATCCTTTTCAGTCTGCTCTGGTTAGCCCTCTATGTGATCGGGCGCGAACTCGATGATTTGCTCCCGCCCCTTCTCCTTCCCGGGATCCTGCTTGTCACTCCGCTGGCAGCCGATGTGATGATGTTCCCCAGCGACCCGCTCTTTGCCGCTCTCGCTGGGTTGAGCTTCTGGCAATGCCTCCGCTATATCAACCGGCGGGAGCTTCGATCAATTGCCCTCGCCTCCCTGTTTCTCGCCCTCGCCGCTCTCGCTCGAAATGACGGAATCATTCTTTTCCCCATCCTGGTGGTGCTTACGCTGCTCGGCCACTGGCGTGACCCCCGCTGGAAGCAAGCCCTGCTGAGCGTCGTGCTCCCCTTCGCCATTCTCGTCGGCGGCTACATCCTTGTGTACGGTCTTGTGACAGGGAACTTCGATCCGGGCACTGCCGTTCGGACCTACGAGAATTTTGAATCCGGCCAGCAACTTGTTCTCGACGCCAGTGGTGAGATCAACAGCGTCATCGAATCCCGCATGCAGGCAAGGGAGTTCTTTGGCACACCTGAGGAAAACAACCACAATGTCTTCCGCGCCATCATGCGCAACCCGACAGAGTATTTCAAACGCGTGCGGCTCGTCCTGCCAGAGCTGCTCAAAGCGCTTCTTGACGCATATGGAAAGCGATTTTCTCCCATCCTGTTCCTCCTGGCTCTCCAGGGCATCGTCGTGGTGGCCAGGCAAAAAGATTGGCGCCGTCTCGCTCTTTTCCTGCTCTGGCCGGCGCATCTGCTGACTGGATTCATCATCACCATCTTCCGGCCGGGGCATCTCACCTTTGTCTATTTCATCGTGTATGGCCTTGCAGCGATTGGCCTTGCGCATCTCATTGATACGCCGCCGCGCTGGCGTACCCGCTACCTGTGGACCGGGATTCTTGCCAGCCTGGCAATCTACGGCCTCATGGATAACAAACTTGCCTTCTTCTATGCAGCCGTTGTCCTGCTTCTCGCATTCCTGATCATCAGCATCATGCAGTTAAAGGAAGCCAGCTATACCCGGGCTGCTGCGCTGCTCATCCTGGCTGCTGCAGGCATCATCCTGCGTCAGGGTTACCCCTCCCCTCGTTTAAGAGATATGGGGGCAAGTGAGGCTGAACAGGCGGTCATCTTCATGAGTGAGGCGCTCCCCGACAACAGCATCGTAGCCGCAGGTTCGCCGGGATATATCCAGGCCGCCCGCATGTCCTATTTCGGGCTTGCATCCACCGACACCCCCTACGAAGATCCCTCGCCAACCTTCCTTGCCTGGATGCAAGATCAAGGTGTTCAGTATCTCTTCGCGGATTACAGCCTATGGACAGAGAACCCGCGTGTCTGGGAAAAGCTGGAGCCGGCTCTCGGAGATGCACTTGTCGAGATTTTCTCCAGCAGCGAAGGAGACATCCGGATTTACGAGCTTCAACCCTGACCAGCCAACGGTCTGGTTTTTCTAAGCTCGCCTCGATGAGACCCCTGTGGAAATTCGTTCAGGCATTACGCTGCCGTGCGGCAGCGCTTTTCTCAATATGGATGGCTCCGTCGCCCCGCTCGGTGAAATAGCCAATGATCGCGGTGTATGGAAGTCCCCCTTCCATCAGTTCGGTCACGAGCGATCCCGCTGCGTCTGCCTCAACGGCAATCAACAACCCTCCCGACGTTTGTGCATCTGCAAGGATCAACTGATCCAATTCGCTCACACCCTTGTCAATTACGAGGGAGTCCCGCACGAACGCAAGATTGTCCCTTGTTCCACCCGGGATGACGCCCGCGGCGGCAAGATCGATGGCGCCGGGCAAAACAGGAACTGCCGAGCAGTCAAGGCGGGCATCCAAACCGGCACTTCGCGTCATCTCAAGCAAGTGTCCCAGAAGGCCAAAGCCGGTAACGTCGGTACAGGCATGGACAGGATAGGAGCGCATCAAGGTCGCTGCTGTTTTGTTCAACATCGCCATGCTCTGCATCGCGCGTGCGGCATCTTCAGGTTCGGTCAGATCCTGCTTGATCCCCGTTGTGAGGATGCCGGTGCCAATGGGTTTGGTGAGGACAAGCGCGTCTCCTGCCCATGCCGTGGAATTGCGGAGCACCTCATCAGGATGAGCCACACCGACAACCGCCATGCCGTACTTCGGCTCGGTATCATCAACCGTATGTCCGCCAAGAATGCTCACACCTGCCTCGGCTGCCTTGGCCTGGGCGCCGGCCAGGATGTCTTCGAGCACGGATAACGGCAAGCGGTTGGTGGGAAACCCGACGATATTCAGAGCGAAAAGGGGTTCCGCTCCCATGGCATAGATGTCGCTGAGGGAATTCGCAGCCGAAATTTCACCGAACTGGTAAGGGTCGTCCGCAATCGGTGTGAAGAAATCGACTGTCACGACCACGGCAAGATCATCCCGGAGTTTGTAGACGGCTGCGTCATCGGACGTCGAAATGTCAACCAGGATGTCGGGGTTTTCCGGCAGGGGCAGTTTCTTGAGAACTTCCTCAAGGGCTTGCGGCCGCAGCTTGCACGCACAGCCAAGGCCATGTGTGTAATGGGTCAGGCGAACCTCATCCCCGGAGGACAAGGTGGTGGTTGCTGCCGTATCCGGGTGAAAACGCCGAACCGAATCCGCAATGACGGTAGCCGCCTCTTCGACATCGGCCTCCGTCGTCATGCGCCCAACGGACAGCCGGATCGTCCCCATGGCAAATATCTCCGGGATCTGCATGGCCTCCAGAACGGGGGAGAGCTCCACACTTTCCGCATGACAGGCTGCTCCCGCCGATGCCGCCACCTTTTCCTGGATGTCTGAAAGGAGCGTATTGGCTTCGATGTTGCGGAAGCTGATGCTGAGGGTGTTCGGGAGATGGTGCTCAGGATGGCCGTTCACTTGCCAGTCCACGGTTTCGCCAAGCTCCTTCTCAAGCGCATGAAGCAGCCGGGCGCGCATGGTTGACATGTGACGCATTACGGCCGCTCCTTCTTCCCTGGCAATTCGCGCCGCCTCGCCCAGACCAACAATTTCGAGCACATTTTCTGTACCGGCCCGCCGGTCCATTTCATGGTCGGCGCCATGCAGGTATTTTGCCAGCATAACCCCGCTGCGAACATACAATGCCCCGACACCCTTTGGCGCATAGAACTTATGCCCCGCAACGGAGAGCAAATCCACACCAAGGTCTTCAACGTTCACCGGGATTTTCCCTACGGCCTGAGCCGCGTCGGTATGCATCAGCGCACCAGATCGATGCGCAATATCCACGATCTCGGCGATCGGTTGAACGGTCCCGACCTCGTTATTCGCAGTCATGATGCTGACGAGAATCGTGTCCGGACGCATGGCTTTCGCTACCTCGGCAGGATCGACTTGGCCGGTTGAATCCACAGGGACAATCGTAAGCTGGAAACCACGACGCTCCAGGTATCGGCATGGCTCAATGACAGCCGGGTGTTCAACGGCACTGATCACCAGATGTCCGCCCTGGTTCTCGCAAGCTTCAGCCACGCCGATGATGGCCATGTTGTTCGCTTCACTTCCACCACCCGTGAAGACCACATCTCCAACCGGGCAGCCGATCAGGGATGCCATATCACGCCGCGCCTGCTGCATGGCTTTCCGCGCCTCCGCACCGTACGGATGTGCACTGGAAGGATTGCCGAACATGCCATACAGGTACGGCTCCATGGCCTTTGCAACCCTCGGCTCGATGGGCGTTGTAGCGTTGTAATCAAGATAGATGGGTTTTTGCCTGTTCATCGGGCGGTCCTCCATCCAGAACTATTGCAAACGAACCACGACCATCACCCTCTTTTCGGCAGCGCGTGTCAGATCCGCAATAACGGGTGTGTCGTCCTCGTCAAGCGCAATTTCGAAATAGCGCGCAAATGAGGGTTCAGCACCCACGTACTCGCCAAGCAGCCTGGCGACTTGTTCTGGTTCCGTCACGGCCTCGGCGAACGCGGGAATCTCGTGCCCCCGGAGGACAACATTCACCGGCGCGCCGCCCTGCAGGTTCTTCCACCACGTACGCTCTTGCATGCTTGAAATCAATATGCGGCCGTTCTCCTCGACAAAATTCACAGGAAAAGCATACACCCGGCCGCTCTTCACACCCCTCACTTTCAAGACCAGTGTGTTCGCACTGAGAAGCATATGCAGCGGAGACTGCAGCAGGGTCCGCATAACAGCATTTCCAATATCCATAAGAAGGCTCATTTCAACACCTCTTCCATCTACAACTGTACTTATCGCAGGAACACATCGATGATTCTCGGAAAGACACTGCCACCTACGTTTCCGATCTGTCCACCCAGCGAGAAAGATTCTCCGGTGTGCGGAACGATTGCATCATCTCAAGCAGGTGTTGAGGGAATGGATCTGCCAGGAGAAGATGCCGGTGTTCGGTGTAAAGGAATCCCTCGGCATGCGCGTGCTCTATAAATGCCAGAAGAGGATCGTAGTATCCATTCACATTCAACACACCAACCGGTTTGCGGTGAAGGCCGATTTGCGCCCACGTCAGGATTTCAGACAATTCTTCAAGTGTTCCAAACCCACCGGGAAGTGTAATAAATCCATCGGCGAGATCGGCCATACGCGCCTTGCGGATATGCATGGATTCGACCACATGCAGTTCACTCAGGCTGGCGTGGACAAGGCTGTCGGTATTGAAAAAGGTCGGAATGACACCGATGACATAACCCCCTCTCGCCAGGGCCGCGTCGGCAAGCGCACCCATCAGCCCGGTTCCACCACCGCCAAAGACAAGACGATGCCCGCCTTCAACGAGCGCACGCCCCATTTCCGCTGCTGCGGCGAGGTAAGACGGCGAAACGGTGTCGCTTGATCCGCAATACACGCACACTGTTTTCATCATGCACATACCATCCCTGCTGTCTCTCCCCGCGCTACATCTCCAGCGCCTGGTGGATGAGAGCCGCTTGCTGCTTGAGCTCCGTTTGGGCTGCTACACGCCCGTAGCCCGGCGGGAAAACAACGCCAAAACCATCATCCGGATAACGGGGAATGACATGCAAGTGACAATGGAACACCGTCTGTCCGGCTTCCTTGCCGTTCGCCAGGAAAAAATTAAACGCCCGGCAACCCAGGTCGCTTCGCATCATCGCCAGGCCCAGCTTCCGCCCCACCTGCATCATTCTCGCCGCCGTGCCCTCATCCACATCGTAGAGGTCCACAGCATGCCGATTGGGAACAACCAACAGGTGTCCCGGGGTGAGAGGATGAATGTCCATAAAAGCGCTTACGAGTTCATCCCGGTAGACGAAGCTGCCGTCAAGCTCTCCACTCATGATCTTGCAAAAAACACATCGCATTTCAGACATGGCTGCCCTCCGGGGTCATGAATCACCGCTGCTTGCGAGGAGGTTGTATTCTATCACTTCCACTCCAATTCGCTGTCTTGACGTCCCATCGATCTGGTATGACAATGCCCCATAGCCGCATTTCGAGGTGCCATCATGCTGCATGAAACATTCCCGGCCATTATTCTTAACGCTCGTCCAGGAGCAGGGAAGAGTGAAATCCTGCATTACCTCGAAAACCTCAGCCCGAAAGAACGACTTCAACGCTTTCACATCGGTCCTGTCAAGGTCCTGGACGATTTCCCCATGTTATGGGCATGGTTCGAAGAAGACCATTTTCTTGAGACCGTGTTTCACCGTTCCCGTCTTCACACGGATTCAGAAGGATATTTCCTTTTCGAAGACCTCTGGCATCTGCTGATCCGCCGTCTCAGCCTGGAATACGAGAAAGCCCGCCGTGATCTGCCGGAGGGAACCACGTTCCTCATCGAGTTCTCTCGCGGCTCGCAGCATGGAGGCTATACCAAAGCCTACCAGCACCTGAGTGACATGGTGCTGCAGGACGCGGCCGTTCTGTATCTGCAGGTATCATATGAAGAATCATTGCGGAAGAACCGCCGCCGCTTCAACCCTGATCGACCGGACAGCATTCTCGAACACAGTCTGCCGGACGAAAAACTGGAGCGGCTGTACAAAAACGATGATTGGGAAGCGTTCACGGCAGGTGATCCTGCATGGATAACAATCCGGAACCATCGCATTCCTTACGTCGTCTTTGAAAATGAAGATGATGTGACCACGGCAGGTGGTGATCCGCTGGGGGAGCGACTTCAATCCTGCCTCGAGACATTATGGTCCGTATGGACCGCTCAACAGGCGGTATAATGTCCAGCATGCATTTGGACCACAGCAAGAATCGGGAGACATTATGAAACGGTTTGCAGCGACTCTCATCCTCGGCGTTGTCCTGATCGGTATTCTTGTACCGGTTGGCGCACAGGCACAAGACAGTGCTGTCCGCCTGACGCTTTTCTACAGCCCCACATGCAGTTACTGCCACTACGTCATCACCGAATTCCTCCCGCCGCTCATGGATCAGGAGAATTCGAGTGTTTCCTGGGTCTACCTCCCCAGCGAGGAAACCGGAGCAGAAAACCTGCCGCCGATTGTCGGGGCTCTTGGTGATCGTTTGCAGGTTCTTTACATCAACACCGCCAGCTCAGTGGGAAGCACACTCTACCACAATGCCATCGATTACTACGCCATCCCCGATGAACGGCTCGGCGTTCCCACCATGATCATCGATGATACCGTGCTGGTGGGTGCCCTGGAAATTCCAGACCAGATGCCGGTGATTATGGAGGATGGGTTTGCCTCCGGCGGGATCGATTGGCCGGCGATCCCCGACCTCGACAGCGCAATTCCTCTCCTGGTAGTCATGCCGGACACAGAAACGGAAAACACGGAGGAGGGCGATCCCACAACCGGGGCATCTCCCACCGAATCACAGTCCGGAGAAGATTCTGCACCAGTTGACTTTGAAGAGATCCGACCTACCGTCATGGACCGGATCATGGAAGACCCGCTCGGGAACTCCATCTCCATCGCCGTACTGATTGGATTAATTGCGAGCTTCTTCCTGATGCTGTACCGCGTCCTCACCACGAAGCCAACCAGGGCGCCACTCCGTGCCGGATGGATCATCCCCGTCATCGCAATCATCGGCATAGGGGTCGCCGGTTACCTGACCTTTGTGGAGACCACGGGAGCCACGGCCGTCTGCGGCCCCGTTGGCGATTGCAATACCGTCAACCAGAGCGACTATGCCATGCTGTTTGGCGTCATCCCGGTAGGCGGCTTCGGTCTGTTCGGCTACATTGCCATCATCCTGGCATGGCTGGTCGGACGGATGAACTTCGGATGGTTTACACACCTCGCTAACGCGGGCATCTTTGGTATGGCCCTATTCGGGAACGTCTTCTCCATCTACCTGACGTTTCTTGAACCGTTTGTGATCGGTGCAACGTGTGCTTGGTGTCTCAGTTCAGCCATCATGATTACGCTCATCGCCTGGCTCACCTGGCCGGTGGGGGTCAATGCATTCCACAAATTCCGCGAGGAACTTGATTTCTAACCGGCTTCTCATACCCGACAGAGAACAGGGCTGCCGCATGGCAGCCCTGTTTAGTTCTTCCGTCCAGCCAGGTCAAGCCACGCACCACCAATTCTTCCCTTCCTGAAGACCAAGCTGATTTAAGTGAGCCCGGATCTTTGGTCTTGCCCCCCTTGATCCCACGGCGGACAGCACAAAAGCATTGCCCTCGCGCGCCAAGAATTCCCGAAGAGCTTCTGGCGCATAAATCGGTATCCCGCGCCGCGTTCGACCGATCTTGCCTGGATCCACATCAATGAAAGCAATGATCTTCGCACCCTCCCTGATCAGATGTTTCGAGAGACGTTTCCCCATTTGCCCCGAACCCCATACGATGACGGCATCGCTGTCCTGCAGCGGACCCTCACAAAGGTAATGCGCCTTCGCCTTGAGAAAGGCTTCCACGGCATAGCGGGAATCGGTACGCGTCAAACGAGCAGGGTGTTCACGCCAATAGAGCAGCACCTCCGGCACTTTCTGCATCCTCGCCCCTGCGAGGTGCATACGCAGCCAGAGATCATAGTCCTCCGGCCAGCCGTAATCCTGGTACCCATCCACGTTCTCAAGCCATTCCCTGCGCATCATCACAGAGGGGTGTGCCAGGGGGCTTTCAATAAAGATTTCGCGCGCCAGGTCCTCAGTCTCGACAAGACTGTTCAACCATGCAATGTAAATGCGAAAGCCCTTGCGTAAATGCTCTTTGGGAAAGCCCTCCACGAGAGATGCGGTCAAGGCAATGTCCGGGTGCTCATCCAGAAATTGAGCCTGCTTCTCCATTCGCTCAAGATGGGAGCGGTCATCCGCATCCATGCGCGCAATGTACCCGGAGCGGCAAGCTTTCCAGCCCGCATTCAAGGCTGGAATGATGCCCGCGTGTTCGCGCGCAAGCACGCGGATGCGAGAATCCTTCCGAGCCCAATCCTGCAGCATTGAGAGGGTCTCATCCGTCGATCCGTCGTCGACAGCAACAATCTCGATATCCCTCAGCGTCTGGTCAACAAGGGAGCGCATGCATTCATCCAGCGTGTCCTCGACGTTGTAACACGGCATGAGAACGGAGACGCGCGGCGTGACTGTGCTATCATGTTCCGAAGAGACTGCTATCGAACCGAGGTTCACCATGTTGACAACTCTCTCACTTGAAATGATATTCCAGAACGTGGTCGCATTTCTGCCGCGCCTTGCACTATCCCTGTTAATCCTGTTTCTATCCTACCTGCTTTCGAAAGGCGCTGCCAGATTCGTCCGCCAATCACTCAAAAAGCGAGAGCGTGACCCCGAACTCATCATCCTGCTTGCCATGATTGCGCGGTGGGGGGTACTCGGATTCGGCATCGTACTGGCCATCGAGCAGCTTGCCCCGGGACAGCTCTCGAGCCTGGTCGCCGGTTTGGGCATCGCTGGCTTTACCGTGGGATTTGCCCTGCAGGACGTCGCCAAGAATTTCATCGCCGGCATCATCATCCTCCTGCAGCAGCCCTTCGACATCGGTGACGGCATCGAGGTCAACGGTTACGGAGGGAAGGTGCTGGATATCCGCCTGCGCGCGACGGAGATGATGACCTGGGATGGGCGTCACGTCATCATTCCCAACAGCGAGATTTATGCCAGCCCGATCGTCAACTTCACGCGAGCGACGCGCCGTCGTCTTGAAATTACCGCCGGCGTCGCATACGAATCCGACCTCGACATGGTCGCGAGAACAGCCCTAGAGACCATTCGTCTGGTTGACGGTGTGCTGGATGATCCCGAACCCGCCATCACTTTCTCCAGCCTGGGCGACTTTGCGGTCAACTTCACCTTGCATTACTGGATTGATACCGCCCAGACGGGTTACTTCACTGCCGTCGACGCGGGTATCCGTCTCATCAAGGCTCGATTCGAAGAAGCCGGGATCGACATGCCCTTCCCCACGCAGAGCATCCACCTGCAGCAGCCGACAGCACAGCGCTGAATCAAAACAAGGTTCCTGCACGGAACCTTGTTTCATCACGAGGATTCGGAAGTCGTCTTAGAGAAACTGCTCGGAAAAATGGCAGGCTGCAAAGTGCTCCGGTTCAACTTCCCGCAGAATCGGTTCCTCCTGTGAACAGATGGGCTTTGCCATCGGACAGCGCGGATGAAATCGGCATCCCGGCGGGGGGTCAATCGGATCCGGTATTTCTCCCTCCGGCATCGGCTGCGTCCGCCGCTCATGAGGATTGGGAACAGGGACTGCAGCCAGCAACGCCTGTGTGTAGGGGTGCAACGGTTTCGCGTATAGCGTACGGATAGGTGCCGTCTCGACCATCTTACCCAGATAGAGGATGCCAATCCGGTCGCAGATATATTTGGCGGTTGCGAGGTCATGCGTGATGAACAAGTAGGTCAGGTTAAACTCGTCGCGCAGATCGTTCATCAACGCCAGCAGTTGCGCTCGCACACTGACATCCGCCATCGCAATGGGCTCATCCGCCAGAACAAGCTCGGGTCTGGTAATCAGGGCTCGAGCAATGACCACACGCTGACGCTGTCCGCCCGAAATTTGATGTGGGAACTTATTGAAGAAATACCGGGCCGGGAACAGGCCGACTTTCTCCATGATTTCCATAATCTGGTCTCGATGGGTATCTGACTGCTCCGGATAGTGAATCCGCAGGCCGTGCCCGATGGTATGACCGAGAGACATGCGGGGATTTAATGAAGCCATCGGATCCTGAAAGATGACCTGCATCCGGCGCCGTTCTTTTCGCAGCTCCTCGGGGCCAAGTCGGGCGAGATCACGGCCGTCAAACAGAATCTCCCCGGCGGTCGGATCTTCCAGGCGGACAATCAGGCGACCGGTTGTCGTCTTTCCGCTGCCGCTCTCGCCGGCAAGACCAAACACTTCCCCCCGCCGGATGGAGAGAGAAACCCCGTCCACGGCCCGCACATAGTTCTGGCGTCCTGCAAGGATTCGATCGAGGAACGTCTTATGAATCGGGTACCATTTCTTCAGGTCTCTGACTTCAACCAGGTGGGGCGATTCCTGCACGTGGTCTGTCATGATGACACCTTCTTGGATGCCTGCGACTTCACGGCGTCCTGATCGAACAACCAGCAATGCACAAGATGACCAGATCCCACGTCGATCATGTCCGGTTCTCGCTCCGTACAGATGGTCATGGCCATCGGACAGCGCGGGTGGAACCGGCATCCTGAGGGTGGATGCGTGAGGTTGGGAGGTTCGCCAGGCATCTTATAGAGTTCTTCCTGCTCATCCAGCTTGATGTTCGGGACTGATTTCAGCAAACCCTGCGTATAAGGGTGGCTGGGATGGTCAAAAATCTCATACACCGTCCCGATCTCCGCAATGCGCCCTGCATACATCACCGCCACGCGATCTGCCAACTCGGCGACAAGGGCGATGTTGTGCGTGATGACAATCATCGCCAGCCCAAACTCCTCGCGAACTTCTCGCAATTGATCCAGAAGATTGGCTTCTACAATCACATCTAGAGAGGTCGTCGCCTCATCGGCGATGATGAGGTTGGCATTCAGCACCAGCCCCAGGCCGATCATAATCCGCTGCCGCATGCCGCCGGATAATTGATGGGGATACGCACGCAAGCGCTGTGCCTGGATACCCAGGCGCTCAACCAGCACGCGCGCACGTTCCAGCGCCTCCTCCTTGGAGGTGTCAGGCTCATGCACCTCGATAGCCTCAACAATGTGTTCATCCACCCGCTGCACAGGGTTGAGTGATGTCATTGGATCCTGAAACATCATGCTCGCGCGCCTTCCCCGGAAATCTCGTAACGCGTGTAAATCCAGATTGAGCAAGTCTGTTCCACCTTCGTACAGCACTTCACCTTCAATGCGCGCGCTTGAAGGGAGCATGCGCAGCAGCGCCTTTCCGAGCGTACTCTTTCCGCATCCGCTCTCGCCTACGAGGCCAAGAATCTCACCTTTATGGACGTCGAACGAGATGCCGTCGATGGCGCTCACATGACCCAGGCGTGTTCGGTAAGCGACATGCAGGTCGCGTACCTGTAAGAGTGTGTGTGCATCCATCTCATAACTCCGATAAGCGTGGGTTGAGAATCTCGGAGAGGCTCTCTCCCAGCATGCTGAACGCCAGCGTGACGATACTCACCATCGCGCCCGGAAACGTGATTAACCACCAGGCACGACGCAGATAATCCTGTCCCCGCGCGAGGTCGATGCCCCAGTCAGGGGTATCGGGCGGCAAACCCAACCCGAGAAAGCTCAAGCCAGCCTCGGTTAGAATGGCGTCCGCGACATTGACCGAGAAAATAATTACAACGGACGGAATGACATTCGGGAAAATGTACTCCCATAAAACCGACCAGGCTTTCGCTCCGAGACTGCGGGCTGCTTCCACATACAATTCCTGTTTGACAGCGAGCGTCTGCCCGCGCACGATGCGGAAATAGGTCGGCACATACAACACGGCAATCGCCACGATGATGTTACCGATTCCCGGACCCAGGACCGCAGCGATGGAAATGGCAAGGATCAAACCCGGAAACGAATACAGGCTGTCCATCAACAGGGTGAGAACTCGATCCGGCCACCCCCCCACAAAACCACTGATCAGGCCAAGCGGGACGCCGAGCAAGACGGCGAACACAGCGGAGCTCAAGCCGACAATGATGGCGATGCGCGTTCCCCAGATGATCCGGCTGAAGATGTCCTGCCCGATCTGGTTCGTCCCGAGAACAAAACCACTGTCCCCGGCCGGTCGGAGCAATGTCGCCACTTCAAACTCCGGATAATCGCCAGCGACCTCTTCATAGATATCTGGCTCGACCACGAAGGCATCGATATCCTCCGCCCGCAGCGCTTCCAGACCCTGCTCCAGCAATTCAAAACGCACCGGCCGGGGTTGATAACGCACATCCATACCGGCGGCTTGATCCTCCTCCGTAATCCGGTCAGTCACCTCCCGCAGCGCCTGGCTGGCGGGACTGCCAATGACAAAACCAATGCGGTTGGAGGATGTCGCCACCTGGCGAATGTCCGTCACGGCGGCATCGATCGGCGCGACGAGAACATATTCTGCCGGCGGCTCGCCCGGTGCCAGGAGGGAGGGACCTACCTCTGCACGCGGATCGTGCGGTGCGAACCATTGCGGGAAAACTCCCACAGTGATGATGAAAAGCAGCAGGACAGCGCTAATGGCAACAAACCACCAGTCTCCGCCGAACCAGCGCCTCGCCAGGAAGATTCGTCGCACAAATCCAACCTGATCCAGGTCAAGCTGCCATTGAGGAACCTCGAGAGTCCCTTCCTGTTTTTCGTCACTCATTGATTTACTCCCACGGCTCCTGCTTAATAGCGGATGCGGGGATCCACAAACGCATACAGGATGTCGACAAAGACGCTGATGATGCCAACAAACAGCGCAAACACGGCGATGGTGGCCTGTACAGCGGTGTAATCACGGAGCTCAATCCGGTCCACCAGGTACCGTCCCATCCCGGGCCACGAAAAGGTGGTCTCCGTCAGCACCGCGCCTGCCAGCAGCAGTGCAAACTGCAAACCAATCAGGGTCAGGATCGGGATGAACGTGTTGCGGAGGGCATGCCGGTAAACCAGACGCCGCTCGGGAATGCCGCGCGCACGCCCGGCAATGATGAAATCGGACTGGAGCATCTCAATCATGTTGACACGCGTAAGCCGCACAAAGGGTCCTGTCAGCACCAGGCCAAGCGTGATGACGGGTAGAACGAGGTGCGACAGGGCAGAACGAAGCGCCGGCCAGTTCTGGGTCAGGACAGCATCGATCAAGTAAAAGTTGGTGCGCGATTCGAAGTTGGTCAACAAAAGGGTATCCATCCGGCCAGAGAGAGGAAGGATGGGAAATCGGACAGCGAAAAGGATTTGAAATACAAGGCCCATAAAGAAAACGGGAATCGCATAAACGAAAACGCTCAGGAGTCGAATGATGTAGTCAGCGGGCTCCTTGCGATGTTTGGCGGCGTAAGCGCCGCTGAAGATGCCTACAAGCGATGTAAACAACATCGCCGGTATGGCCAATTCCATTGTGGCAGGTAATTTTTCTGCCAGTTCCTCCCGTATCGGGCGCTCTCCCTGTGTGAGCGCGTTGCCGAAATCCAGGGTGATCATACTTCGCAGAAAATCGAAATACTGCTCGTGCAGGGGGCGGTCCAATCCAAGCCGTGCGCTGAGCGCAGCGGCCTGTTCCTCGCTGACTTTCGGGCCCAGCTGTGAGCGGATCGGATCGCCGGGCAGAACGCGCATCACGAAGAAGACCATGGTCACGAGGATGAGCACCATCGGGATGGTTAGGAGCAGGCGTGTGATGATGAAATTTCGAAAGGATGAGGACATGCCATGCCTCCTGATAATGAGGAGCAGGGGCGGTGAGTAACTCGCCCCTGCTCCAGTTCCTACAGTGGAACGAGTTTCAGCTATTCAGCCGGCACCATGTAGGTCATATTGAAGACCAGATAGCGCAGGGCCGGGGCAGCGATGGTTTCAACGGTAACCCCATCGACATCCATCAGCCGGACAGCTTCAACGGGCCCAAGCGTTCGCCATGCGACATCGATCTCACCCGTCTCCACCGCGTTGCTCATGGTGGTGGGATCGGCGAAGTAGCGGACGATCACGTTCGGGATGATGGGTGCATCGTCACCGAAGTAGTACGGGTTGGCTTCCAGCACCATCTGCTCGCCTGGTACATAGGATACCATTCGATACGGTCCAATCCCATCCAGAATCTCGGGGAATTGAAGAATCTCATCCGCCGGGAAAATGTTGGGGCTGACCGGCACCAACGGCGCTGTCGCAGAAAGCGCGGGGAAGAACCCGAATGTCGCCTTCAGGTGATAGACGACGGTGTAGTCATCCAATGCTTCCACTGACTCGATGTAGAGCTGCATCAGACCTGACACCTGGCCTTCCAGCGTGTTGAGGCGCTCCCAGGAATCGACATAGGTCTGCGCCGTGACCGGCGTGCCGTCCGCAAACACGAGGTTGTCACGCAGGGTGAACGTGTAGCTCAAGCCGTCCTCGCTGACGGTCGGGAAATCCACAGCCGCACCGGGTACAAGTGTCGACGTGCCAGGGGCATAGCTCAGCAGGGCGGCACCGGTGTTCTTGATGATTTCCCAGTCATGGGTTGCATACGCGTCATTTGCATCAAGGCTGTTTACCTCATCCGTGGTGCCGATGATGATGGTATCGGTGCTGCCCGATGCCGGGGTCGCATCATCGCTGAAGCTCAAGACATTGTAGTTGAACTCAAACGACGCTCCGATCGCGACGCCTTCCACGCCGTCACGATAGGTGACAAATTCCGGCTCCCAGAACAACGGGAGGGTCGGAACCTCGGTGGCATACAGCTCACCGATTTGCTCGTACAGCGCGGTGCGTTCCGCATCATCCGAGGAAGAAGCGGCAGCCAGCAAGAGGGCATCCATCTCCTCATTGCAGTAGTTCACGCCGTTGTCAGGCGACTGCAGACAGGACGAGAATGGAGAGAGCCAGTTTTCGGGGTCAGCAAAGTCCGGGAACCAGCCCAGGACAAACACAGGAAGTTCGCCAGCGACAAAGCTGTCCACATATTCCGCCCAGTTCTGGCTGAGCAGATTGACGGTGATCAGCCCGGTCTCCTCAAGCTGCTCCTTCATGACCTGCATGACGTCAGCCGTCGTGGTCCCATAGTGCTCCGGCGGGTACCAGAGATCCAGCACAAAGGGATCATCCTCGGTGTAGCCAAGGTCCGTGAGGATTTCAATCGCCATGTCCAGATCGCGTGTGCCGTAGTAGTCCAGGAACGGCTCGGTGGCGTAAGGATAGCCAATGGGGACCATGTGGTAAGCGGGAATGTTGCGCCCCTCAAACACCCGGTCCACGATGTCTTCGCGGTCGATAGCTGCGGCAATAGCCTGCTTGAGTTCTGCAGACCAGAACGGCACCATCTCGACCTCAGTCTCGGCTTCGCCTTCACCTTCCTCTTCCGCTTCGCCGACAGTATCGCCCTCTTCAGCAACGGGCTCCTCTGCGACAGGCGTTTCAGCGGCGCTGGTGCAGGAGGCAAGGACCATACTTGCCACCATAAGCAGGCTTACAATGAGATAGAAATATCGGCGTTTCATACTCTTCTCCTCCGATAATAACGACTCCCGATGGAAGTCAGCGAATCCAAACGATGTTCTCCGCGCCTCCTTTCCACGATGTGCTGCTGAAACGTGAACCCCTGTAAGGCCGAACAGCGGGTCCGGCCAAATTGATCCTGCGATCTTATCATACTTTCATATGATGATTCAAGGATAAAAGGATTACAGGGATCGCCCTGGTTACCATATTTACCGGAGATTACAGGGGAAGGTTCATCCAGGCCAGTCAACCTCGCGTGACCATGTGATGCAGTCATGTTGGTCGCCCCGGGTGGTTGCGGTTGGGGCCGCATCTTCATACAATCCCCATCATCCACACTCTTGGAGGAAAGCATGAAGCGCTTCCCATACGGCAAGACCTTTCTGGTTGGATTCGGTTTCTTTGGAATCAGCATCATCTGGCCGCTTTTCAACAGCCTTATCCCACCCATGCTTGAGGACCTGGGGCTTTCTGCCGTGGTGGTGGGGTTCATCCTCACCTGGGACAACATCATTAATATGTTTCTGCAGCCCTGGGTTGGCGCACGGTCTGACCGCACGCAAACTCGCATTGGACGCCGCAAACCCTGGTTGATCGCCGGTGCGCCTGCTGCAGCACTGTTCTTCATGCTGGTCCCCTTCGTGAGGGATAATTTCGTCCTGATTGCCTTCGCCATTCTCGGGACCAACCTTGGCATGGCGCTGTTTCGATCACCAACGATTGCCTATCTTGGAGATCTTTTTGACGCGGAGGACCGCAGCAAGGCCAATGGTGTGATCAACCTGATGGGAGGTCTCGGGGGCGCCATTGCTCTCTTTGGCGGGGGTATGCTCTACAAACTCAGTGTGCCGCTCCCCTTCATCGTCGGCGCAGGCATCCTCCTGATTGCCATTGCCATTGTTGTGCTGGTCGTGCAGGAGCCGGAAACCATCGAACTGCACAAGGATGCGGAACAAACCGGTGTGGTAGCGAGCCTCGTAGCGGTCTTCACCGGTGAAAACCGCAATCTTGTCAACATCCTCGTCGCCATCTTCGCCTGGTTTGTGGGATGGAATGCGATGGAAGCGTTCTTCACCATCTACGCCCGCAGCCAATTGGGAATCGATGTCGGCAGCGGCACGCAGATGCTGACGGCGTTCGCGGCGACACTGATCCTCTTTTCCATTCCCAGCGGGCTGATCGCCACACGTATCGGCCGGAAACCCACCATTCTCATCGGCCTGGTTGGCATGTCAGCCGGATTGATCGCAGGGTGGTTCATCACCAACCCCACGCTTCTCCTTGTTCTTCTTGGGATCATGGGGGCGTTCTGGGCATGCGTCAACATCAACTCGCTGCCCATGGTCTATGACCTCGGTGGAGACGCAAGCATCGGTTCGCTGACCGGCCTGTATTATTTCGCCTCATCCACCGCGGCCATAACTGGCCCGATCCTCGCCGGCTGGTTGATTGACGTTCTGGGGCATACGTCCATCTGGGGTTTCAGTGTGGCATTTATGCTATTGGCCATGGTGGCCATGCAGCGAATCCGCAAGGACACAGACGCGGCTGTACTCTAGTCTCCCGGAATCGATACCGTCTCCGGGCTGATCACAAGGTCATCCTCGAGCACGGCGTGCTTGGGGATGACGACAATTCCATCGCGGATGGCAAAGTTGTCTTTCTCATACTCCACGCCAAGCGGGAAAGGCTGTATCGTGACGTTGGGGCCAATGCGGGCGTTCTTGTCGATGATAGCCCCCTCGATGGTGCAGTCCTTCCCGATTCCGATGGGAGGGCCCCCATCACCGTGGGTGCGAGCCTCGTCATCGTAATAATCGCTGCCCAGCATAACCGTGTCCGAGATCCGCACGCCCTCGGCGATGACAGAACGCAGTCCAATCATCGAATTGCGGATTTCCACGCCATCGACAATGCATCCATCTGCTAGCAGCACCCGATCCAGGACAACATCATTGACACGCGAACCGGGCAAAAAGCGAGGGCGCGTATAGACGGGATGTCTGGGGTGATGAAAGTGAAAGGGCGGGTCAGGCTGCGCCAGGGCAAGGTTTGCATTGTAAAAGGACCGGATGGTCCCTATGTCCTCCCAGTAGCCACTAAACGCGTATCCGAACACTCTGTGGGTATGAATCGCCGCAGGGATGACATCTCCGCCAAAATCATCATGCTGTGAATCCAGCAGTTTCGCCAGGGTTTCTGTCCGGAAACAATAGATGCCCATGGACCCCATGAAGGGACGCTCGTTATCACCCGGCAGCGCAAACCGGTCCAGAACAGCAGGGTCCTTGGGTTTCTCAGCGAACTCCTCAATCGATCCATCCGCTCCCATCTTCAGAATGCCAAACCGGGGGGCATCCTCTCTGGATACCGGCTGGACAGCCACGGTCACATCCGCCTTGTTCTGCTTGTGGTGGGCGATGAGCTTCGACAGATCCATGCGATAAAGATGGTCACCGGAGAGGATGATCACATGCTTCGCACCGGTCACTTGGATTTCATAAAGTTGTTTGCGCACGGCATCCGCCGTCCCCTGATACCAATCCGCACTTTGAAACGTCTGACCGGCGGCAAGGATCTGGACCCATCCGGTATGGAAATAGTCAAAATGATAGGTCTGGGAGATGTGACGATGGAGTGAGACGGAGTTGAACTGGGTGAGAACAGCCACGCGGTTCACACCAGAGTTCAGGCAATTGCTCAGCGGGATGTCGATCAAACGGTACTTTCCGCCGATCGGGACGGCGGGTTTTGCCCGGAGCTTCGTCAACGGCCATAGTCTAGACCCACGCCCACCACCCAAAATCAAACCGAGGACATCGCTCGTTGCCATCCAGCAACCTCCAGGAGGATATCAATCCGAACATCTTTAACATACACCAACCAGGAGGGGAGAAAAAGCGGGCAGGGAGTGAATTGTGGACAAGAACGCTTCAACAGCCTCAGACTGCTCTGTGGATAACTCAGGGGAAACCTGTGGATAACCTGTCAGAACAGTGGATAAACCGGGGTCACCCTGTCGATAGAAGTTGGAAAACTGCGCCCCAGAAGAGAAGGCTGATCAGGACGGACGCAAACCAGAGAAGATACGCCATCACACGCGTCTCTTCCTGCCGGTAGAAAAGGATGCCTCCCAGTGTATTTCCGATCCAGCTCAAGCCGCTAATCAGGGGCAGGAGAAGCAGACGTGTCGGCGGCGCAAGTGTGCTGACGACACCCGAGGATGAGAAACCGAAAGCCACTTCACCCGGCAAATACGGAATACGGACAGCGAGAAATCCCATCAGGAGAAATGTTGATAGAAGCCCTGTGATGAGTGAAGCGCCAGCCAACCGGTCCTGGAGAATACGCCCGGTAAGGAAAGAAGGACGGAATGAGGTGGACTCCATCCTGTTGAGAGAACCCATGCGCGTTGCGTCAATGAATGCCTGGTTGAATGCTTCAGGGTCTGGCGGTGATATGGCAATGAAACGGTCACCCACCCGCAGCAAGACCAGCCCATCCGAGTCCGATGTCGCAAAGAATTCCACCGAGCCTTTGCCCGGGATGTCCCGCCGACCCACCATGCATCCCGGCCACCAGAATCCGACATCCGGTGTGAGATGACGAGCAACTTCTTCCGCCCGGTACAATCCGGCAATCGCCTCGATCGGAAGCTGCTCGCGCGCCAGCCCCCACTCCAGGTAGAATGCATCGCGGTCGAGTTGATAGCGCGCGGTCATCAATCCGAAGATTCGGTACACGATGAAGATGGCGATAGGTGCCATCACAACCGGCAGACCAACCCATACAACCAGCAACGCAGTGACCGGAGACCTGGAAAGCTGAATCAACCCCGTCACGGCAACCATGATGACGGCGATCAGGAAACTCAAGCCTAGCGCCAGTCCCCGGCGTCGGTCCGGCAAGATCGTCATAGGGTGATTATACGCGAGAACCCGCCTTTCTCCCCACTTGGCTTCCTGTTGTACCCCTTAATACAAAGACTGCCGCAAATGCGGCAGTCTTACGTACCACGCTCATGCATCAGCCAGGGTCATGCCTCGCGGAATTCGCCTTCCACGACATCATCGCCTTCGTCCGGCTGGTCCCCCTCGGGGGTTCCAGCTCCGTTGGTCCCACCCTCAGCGCTTTGCTGTGCGTAGAGCTGCTGACTGAGGGCATAACTGGCCTGCTTGACTTCTTCGGTGAGGCGCTTGATTTCCTGCATGTCATCGCCCTTGATCGCCTCACGCAGCTTGTTGACGCTCTCTTCGATCTTGGAGCGGTCATCGGCCGGGACTTTGTCGCCCAACTCTCGCATGGCTTTTTCTGCCTGATAGGCGAGGGAGTCACCCTCGTTGCGGGCTTCAATCAACTCCCGGACCTTCTGGTCATCGGCCTCATACCGCTTGGCCTCATCGACCATCCGCTCCACATCATCCTTCGCAAGGTTGGTGGAGGCGGTGATGGTCACACGCTGTTCCTTCCCCGTCGCCTTGTCTTTGGCTGTCACGTTCAGGATTCCGTTTGCGTCAATGTCGAACGTGACTTCGATCTGGGGCATGCCTCGCGGCGCTGGCGGGATGCCATCTAGCCGGAAGCGTCCAAGGGTCATGTTATCCTGCGCCCGCGGTCGTTCTCCTTGTAGCACGTGGATGTCCACCGCCGTCTGGCTGTCCTCCGCTGTTGAGAACACCTCTTTCTTGGCGATGGGGATGGTGGTGTTGCGCTCAATCATCGTGGTCATCACGCCGCCAAGGGTTTCAATGCCCAGTGAAAGGGGTGTGACATCCAGCAGCAAGACGTCCTTGACCTCGCCGCCGAGTACGCCGCCCTGAATGGCTGCGCCAACGGCTACCACCTCATCCGGATTGACGCCCTTGTGCGGCTCTTTCCCGGTCATGCTGCGCACGAGTTCCTGCACCATCGGCATGCGTGTCGCGCCACCGACAAGGACAACCTCGTCCACATCATCCATCTTCACACCGGCGTCCTTGAGCACCGCCTCGAACGGGCCCTTGATGCGTTGAACAAGGTCCTCGGAAAGCTGCTCAAATTTCGCTCGCGTCAGCTTGACGACAAGGTGCTTCGGCCCGCTGGCATCGGCTGTGACGAATGGGAGGTTGATCTCACTCTCGGTCACTGTTGAGAGCTCAATCTTGGCTTTCTCGGCTGCCTCCCGCAATCGCTGAAGCGCCTGCCGGTCTTCCCGCAGATTGATGCCCTGGTCCTTCTTGAACTCATCGGCGACATAGTTCAGGATGACCTGATCCCAATCATCTCCGCCGAGATGGGTATCACCGTTGGTCGCCTTCACTTCGACCACGCCATCGCCGACCTCCAGCAAGCTCACATCAAAGGTGCCGCCGCCGAGGTCAAAGACCAAGATGGTCTCGTTTTCAGCCCTGTCCAGCCCGTATGCCAGCGCTGCAGCCGTCGGCTCGTTGATGATGCGCATGACCTCGAGACCGGCGATCTTGCCGGCATCTTTTGTCGCCTGGCGCTGTGAGTCGTTGAAGTACGCCGGAACGGTGATCACGGCTTTCGTCACCGTTTCCCCAAGATAGGCTTCTGCATCCTTCTTAAGCTTTCCCAGCACCATCGCTGAGATTTCCTGTGGTGTATACACCTTATCGGTCACAGGGATCTTCACACGCGCATCCCCGCTGGGGCCTTCCACCACCTGGTAGGGAACCATCTCCCGTTCCTGAACAACCTCGTCGTAGCGTCGTCCCATGAAGCGCTTGATGGAATACACGGTGTTCTCCGAGTTGATGACCGCCTGGCGTTTTGCCGTCTGCCCGACCATGCGCTCCCCGTTCTTGGAAAACGCGACAACAGACGGGCACAACCGTCCACCTTCCGATGTGTTGATCACGGTCGGGTCACCACCCTCCATAACCGCGACGACACTGTTGGTGGTTCCCAGGTCAATTCCAATGATTTTCGACATGGATCGTTACCTCACTGTTCGTATTTCGTCCCCATCATCTTATCGTCCCTCTACAAGAAAAACGTTAACAAGATGACGCCAAAACCCGAGCCCTCCTCCATCCACATTGCGCTACAATGCTCTCAAGGAGAGAGAAGGCCATGACGCTTTCAGCCCTGCGCAAAGAGAAGGACGAGTTCTTCCGGATGGATCCATACAGCCCTCTGACGGATGATCAGAAGGAAACATTCACAGGATTGAACTACTTCCCTGAGGATGATTCACTGCGCTTCAAAGTCGATGTGGAACGATTCCCCGAGGAAGACCTGCTCCAGCTTCAAACCAACACCGGCGAGGTCCGCACCGTCGAACGTTTCGGTCGTTTTACCTTCGAGGTGAATGGAGAACCCGCTTCGTTAACCATCTATTCCAGTATGGGGTCCTATTTCCTCCCGTTTGCGGACTCACAGGCAGGTGATGAAACGTACGGTGCCGGACGATACCTTGAACCCGAAGAACAGCCTGATGGCCGTTTTCTTATTGACTTCAATCTCGCCTACAACCCCTACTGCGCCTATAACAACCGCTGGACCTGCCCGCTCACCCCTGCTGAAAACCGACTCGCCGTCCCCATACGGGCAGGTGAAAAAAACGTTCACCCCTCCTCGCATTAGTCCGTCCGTGCGCTGGCTGCCTCACGCGGGGTTCGAATGGCAAATCGCCGTCGATACGATCGCACACCGATAAGAAGGAACAGTTGCATAAGTGCAAGACTGATGGTCGAGAATTGATCGAAATAGAAAACGAGGAAATCGACAACCGTCAGGGCGAGCAGCAGCGCGTAGAATGCAATCATGCTTCCAGCCCAATCCATCCCGGCGAACAACATGATGGATGCGATTGCGAGGAGGGAACCCACCGTTCCTTCCAGAATGGTCCGCACGACGAACCAGAGAAAGCCCGCCTCAGAGGAAACCGTACTGTATGCGAGCAGCGTCCGCAGCAAACCTTCCATCCGTGTCGGATCATCCAGAGCTTGCAGCAGTTGGATGAAGTGAAACAGGGGAAATACTGCGACCAGGAGCAATCCAACTGCAAGCGAATAGCGTAATCTTGTATACGTGAAAACCTCGCGCATCCTCCTGCGAGAGTTCTCTGCAAAGCGCTGCCAGAATCCGGGGGGAGCCTGAACATCCTCGACGGCGTCAGAATGCAGAAACGTCAACAACGCATCTGCCAGCAAGACCCCTGCCTGGTCGTTCCCGTTTTCAGCCGCATGGCGCAAACGTTCCTCGAGTTCAAGTCGTTCTTCTTCCTGCAGATCACGATCGAGAATTTCTTCGATCGAATCCAGCGCCTGGTAAAGCGAACTCCGGGGATCGCTCCGCCCCGGTCGGCGCACATTCAGATAGACGATGACCGTCAACAGAAAGAATGCGTAGACGATGGGGGCGGCAGCAGGATAGAAGTAATCATTGCTCTGTGTAATGAATTTTCCAACTTCATCGATAAACAGACCCACGCCCAGACCGGCCAGAAGCGCTCCGGCTGTGTAGGCCCAGCGGTTTGCGAAAATAAGCGGCAGCAGCGCGGCACCAAAAAGAAGCAGACCGCCCCAGAGGACGTGCGCAATGTGGAGTTCACCGCCCCCCAACTGGGGATAACCGGTCAATTCCAGAAAAAGCCGCGTACCCGCAACCGAGCCGGCAAACGCGAGCAACGTCAGCAGGAGGTATCGTCGTGCCCCCTCCCGACGAACCGGCTTCCGGATTTTTCCAAGTAGAGGATCGAGACTCATCATGCAGTGCCTGTTATGAAATAGATACCTGTCAAAACAATGCCTGTCAGAAGCATCACGGCGAAGGATCGTACGACCACGCGTCGAAGGAGCTTTGACCCAAGTGTCCACGCCAGCACGCCCTTGGTCAATGTATTCATCAAAATCGCAAGCATGATGGAGAGTACGGCTGTCTGTTCACCCAACTGTCCCGATGCTGCAAGCTCAGAAATGCTTAACGTGATGGAGTCAACATCGGTCAATCCGGTCAGGGCGCTTGCCACAAAGACACCGGCGCTACCGAAGAATTCATTCGCCGCCCGCACCGCAATCAACACCACTGCGAAGATCAGTCCGAACCCGACAGCCGTGCTCAACCGCAAGGGGTTCGATAGGGATGTGACCTCTGAATCGTCCGTCGAGAAGCCGCGCGTACGCCACCACAGGATGGCGACCGTGACCAGTCCCGCAAGGAACATCCCCCCGACCGGGAGAAACAGCGGGGAAAGCAATGCGCCATTCACGATCGCCACTTCGATCATCACACGCGGGAACATGATGCAGGATGCCAGCAAGATTCCCTGGGCAAGAATATGCGAGACTTCCTCACCCTGTTTGCTCCTGCCAGCAAAACTCACCGTCGTGGCTGTGCTGCTGACAAGTCCTCCGAGAAGTCCGGTCAGCCCGATCCCCTTCCTGGCGCCAAGCACCTTCATAAGGACATAGCCAGAGAAGCTGATACCGGATACCAGCACCACCAGGAGCCAGAGCTGATATGGGTTGATGACCGAATACGGCCCCAGTCCTTGATTGGGAAGCAGCGGAAGGATAACCGCCGTGATCAATGCAAACTGAAGTGTCGCCTGGAGATCGTCCGAACTCATCTGTCGGGCAAGACCATGTAACCGCGGTTTGAGTGCCAGGATCAGAGCCGTCACCACACCAATGGCGCCGGCAAGATTGCTCTCGCCCCAGACAATCATGGCACCGAGTAAAGGCACCATCATGGCTGCAACTTCCGTCGTGATGCCCTCATCAACGCCGCGCAGGGCATTGCCGATGGTGCCGGCCCATACCAGCATAATGACTCCGACATACGCGCCGATGAAAAGGAGGATTCCGTAGCGGTCGCTGTAGTATGCTGCGCTCGCCCCCAGCAAACCCAGCAGGGCAAAGGTGCGGATGCCTCCAAATTCCCGATGATCGGTTCGCTGTTGGATGAACTCTCTCTCCAACCCGATCAGCGCGCCGAGAAGAAGGGCAGCACCAAACCGCCACCATGGTTCGAGGTTAATCAGATTATCCATGGTCGTGTATTCGCCTCCTTCACCCTGGCGTCAGGGCAAGTTCCGGACGACCAAAGATGGAACAGCCCCGCTTTCGGGCGGGGCTGTCTCCGTGTTCTAAGCCTGTGCGTCGCTTTCAGACAACTTACGATACCTGCGCGTGGACAGCCACTTGCTGATCTCCGCTACGATGGACGGGATGAGCAGGAGTGGGAGCAAGACCTCCCAGTGAACAAACGTCAATGGGACTGTCCCGAAAATCGGCTGAAGGAAGGGAACATAGACAACTGCCAGGAGCAGAAGGAGAGATGTAAGGACAGCGATAAACATAGTCGGGTTGGAGAAGAATCCAATCTTCAACAGGGGGTAATGTTCCGATCGGGCCGTGAACGCCCGCAGAAGTTCGGAAAAGGACAGGGTGACAAACGCCATGGTGCTGGCCATCTCAGGAGTCTCGCCGCCATGCCATCCATAGAAGAACGCCGCCAGGGTCACCGCAGTAATCGCGACGGTCTGTGCAGCAATCTGCCACTGCATACGACGATTGATGATGGGTTCTTCCGGCGGGCGCGGAGGGCGCTCCATTGTGTCCGGATCGCCTTTCTCCATGCCCAGCGCCAGCGCAGGTGCACCATCCGTGATCAAGTTCAACCAGAGAAGCTGGATGGCGTTGAGAGGTGAAGGCAACCGCATCAAGATGGCGATGAAGATGGAAAGGATCTCGGCAAGGTTACAGGAGAGCAGGTAGAACACAAATTTGCGGATGTTGGAGTAAATCACACGACCCTGTTCGACAGCCGATACGATGCTGGCGAAGTTGTCATCCGTGAGCACCATGTCCGCCGTCTCTTTTGCCACATCCGTACCGGTGATGCCCATGGCTACGCCGATGTCGGCACGTTTGAGGGCAGGCGCATCGTTGACGCCATCGCCCGTCATGGCCACAACCTCACCATTCTTCTTTAGCGCATCGACGATGCGCACCTTGTGTTCGGGAGAGACGCGGGCAAACACATCCACGTTTTTTACCTCGCGTTGCAAGGTTTCGTCATCCATGTCGACGAGCTGTGCCCCGGTCATCACACTATGCCCGCTCCGGAGCAAGCCGATGCTCTCGGCAATGGCGCGCGCGGTATCGGGATAGTCGCCCGTAATCATGACAGAACGGATCCCGGCTAGACGCGCTTTTTCAATCGCAGGTGCAGCCGCAGCGCGCGGCGGGTCAATCATGCCCATCAAGCCAATGAAGGTAAGATCGTGCTCGACCGTCTCCGGTGTGGCATTGTCGGGGACATCCTCTTCAACACGATAGGCAACCCCCAGCACCCGCAATGCATCCTGGGCCATTTTTTCATTCGCGTCCAGGATGGCTGCCCGGAGTTCATCCGTCAGCGGCACAGCGGTATCATCCATCTGCTGGATGTGCGTGCACAGATCCAGGACGATATCCGGAGCTCCTTTGATGGCCGCAAATTCCCAGTTGACTTTGTCGCCGTCATCGAACGGGCTGGCATCCAGCGCGTCCGGGTCCTTAATCTTATGGACTGTCGTCATGCGCTTCCGAACCGAATCGAACGGAATCTCATCGATGCGCGGATAAGCCATCTCCAACTCATCACGTTCCGCACCCGCCTTGGATGCCGCCACGAGAAATGCGGCTTCCGTGGGGTCCCCTACCACACGGCGTTCCATCTCGCCCTGTTCATCGCTGCGAGTCTCAAACTGGGCGTCGTTTGCCAGCGCGCCGATCCAGAGTGCGGTCTTGACGGCCGGCAATTGCTTCAAATCGACCTTCTCGCCATCCTGCAGGAAATCCCCATCCGGTTCGTACCCGTTGCCAGTGACTTCCAATTCGATGCCATCGACCCACATGCGGGTGATGGTCATCTGGTTCTGTGTAAGCGTGCCGGTTTTATCCGAGCAGATAACAGTCGTCGAACCAAGTGTCTCGACCGATGCCAGTCGGCGAATGAGCGCATGGCGCTTAATCATCTCCTGCATGCCAAGCGCAAGGGTAATGGTGACAACCGCAGCCAGCCCCTCCGGCACGGCAGCTACAGCCAGACTCACCGCCACGATGAACATTTCCAGCGCCGGTGTTCCTTCCAGCCAGCCGACACCAAAGACCACCGCGCAGACACCCAGTGCAGCAAAACCGAGCAGCTTGCCCAGTTGATCGAGCCGTACCTGAAGTGGTGTCGGTTCCTCGTGAACGGCCTGCAGCATGGCTGCAATCATCCCAATCTGTGTGTACATGCCGGTGCTGACCACAATGCCGCGGCCGCGGCCATAGGCAACCAGCGTGCCGCTGAAGGCTGTATTGCGTCGATCACCGAGCGGGACTTCCTGCGTGAGGACGGCGCGCGCATCCTTTTCGACCGGCACGGATTCCCCGGTCAGTGCAGCTTCTTCAATGCGAAGGTTGGCCGTTTCAATCAGGCGCAAATCCGCAGGCACATAGTTCCCTGCCTCCAGCAAGACCAGATCGCCAGGAACCAGTTCGCGTGCTGGAACGGACATATGCTTTCCATCGCGAATGATATTGGCTTCCGGCGCGGCCAGTCTCCGCAGAGCGGCGAGTGCTTCCTCCGCGCGTCCTTCCTGCACGACGCCGAGAATGGCGTTGAGGATGACTATGGCCAGGATTGCCCCCGCCTCGAGGAAATCTCCAAGAAGAGCGGAGATCAGAGCAGCCGCGATCAGCACAAGGACAATCGTGTCCTTGAATTGATCGATCAGCATCTCCATCCTGGTCCGGCGCGGTGCTTCCTTTAATTCATTCGGACCACAGGTCTCCAAGCGCTCCGCAGCCTGTGACCTGTTGATGCCCTCCGTTGGCGATGTTTCCAGTGCCGCAAAGACCTCTGACGTTGAGAGGGCATGCCATACCTTTTCCCCATTCGAAACGATCGGGGCTTGTCCTGATTCCTGTACGCAGTTTTCGTTTTCCAATGTCATCTCTCCATACGGCTCATGCTCGTCATACCGCCCGCGGATTATAGCATGGGCGGTCTAATTCGTGTCTGACACCTGGCTGTCTACTTCTCTGACGAAGCTGTTCGGAGGATGGAGAAGTACACAGATTAATCACGCATTGTGCTGCGGAACCGGATAGAGTCTCCCAGCAGGAGAGAACAAAGTATGCTGTCCACGAACTTCCCCATCACCTGCGGGAGATCCTTCGATGGTGATTGTTCGGTTCAACACAAAGCCCTGTGATGGCATCACTTTAAAGTGAAAACGCCATCCGGCACACCCGAGATGGCGCTCACCTACCGCCGTAGTACCGGTCCCATTACCGGCCCAAACCAGCTCAATCTTCACAAACTCACTGCACGCCGGGTAGTTCGGAAGCAGTCCGCGTGATGGATCAGACGTTCAACTCTTCCAGCTCTCCACTTGTCATGAAAATGACACGCTCAGCGATGTTGGTGACACGATCTCCGATACGTTCAAGATTATGCCCTGAGAAAAGCAGATACAGGATCGCGGCTGCTGATTCGGGGTTGGCAGCCATCAAGGCGAGGTATTCCCTGAACAAGGCCTGATAATGGCTATCAATGGCATCATCCATCGTCGCGACGCGATAGGCAAGATGGGGGTCCTCATTCTCGTATGCCTCCATCCCGCGCTGCAGCATCGTTCGTACCCGCACCGCCATCTGGAGCAATTCGGAATCGGATTTGATCTCGAGTGGCTTCTCCATGCGCAGCACAGTCTTGGCGATGCCGGCAGCATGATCACCCATGCGCTCCAAATCACCCACAATCGTCATGGCAGCAACAATGCTGCGGAGGTCCCCGGCTGCGGGTTGCTGCGTTGCAATGAGTTCGAGACAGAGCTCCTCGACGCCAAAGCGCACTTCGTTCAAGAATTGGTCATCATGAACGATGCGCTCGGCAAGAATCTTGTCATTCTCCTGAAGCGCTTGCATCGAGCGATCCATTGCCTGTATGACAAGCGTGCCAAATCGAAGAAGATCCTGTTTGATTTGTTTCAACTGCACATCAAGAGCGACCCGCACAACGGGGTCTTTGCCGTCCATCATCATTCGGCTATCTCTCCTTTAAGCCCTGATACCTTCTTCGGGGCCAGGCCAGCGGTCAGCCATGTGGCTAATTCATCCGGCAGTCCGGCTCCTGTGACGGCATCAATAGCTGCATCTACATCGTATGTCACCCGGCGAATCTCGATATCGGTCCGCAGCCCACGGGAGAACACGGCGTAACTCGCTTGTGGATTGCCATCCCGCGGCATGCCGACAGAGCCGGGATTCACAAACCAGGTCCCATCCACACGTCGAACCAGGGGCAGATGCGTGTGCCCCATGAAAACCACATCGCTGTCAGCAAGACGCGCCATTGCCTGGAAGGTAGCCAACGGCAGGTCGGGATACAGATACTCATCCATTCGACGCGGACTCCCGTGGACGAACACCATGCTCATCATGCGGTGTCTTTCACGTCGACTGATGGGAAGCGACTGCAGATACGTTTTACCTTCCATGGATGTTTCGCGGCGTGTCCAGCCAAGTGTCAGGCGGTCAAGCCTGTCCTCGTCATCCGTGCGTGACAGCGTCCCGCTTTGACGCATATCGTATCCGACAGCCTCATCATAGTTCCCCATGACCGTATGAATGCGATTCTCCTGAACGAACGCGACGACCTCATTGGGATAAGCGCCATACCCCACCAGATCGCCGAGGCAATACACGTTATCCACATTCAAGCGAGATACATCCTCCCACACCGCCTGAAGGGCATGCAGATTTGCATGAATATCAGATAGGACTGCTATCCGCATGACGCTCTATCTCCAAGATTACCCGAATCGACCCGTGATATAGTCTTCCGTAATTTTCTCTTGGGGCCGCGTGAAAATCTGGCTGGTTTCACCAAACTCGACCAGGTAGCCTGCCCGTTCCTCATTCATGTTGAAAAAGGCTGTGAAATCCGAGACGCGCGCCGCCTGCTGCATGTTGTGCGTCACAATCACAATCGTGTAGTTTTCCTTCAGTTCGCGTATCAATTCCTCGATGCGCAATGTCGAAATGGGATCGAGGGCCGAAGCAGGCTCATCCATCAGGATGACATCGGGCTCGACCGCCAATGCTCGCGCAATACATAAGCGCTGCTGTTGGCCACCTGATAGCGCCAGACCTGATTTCTTCAGATCGTCTTTGACCTCATCCCACAAAGCCGCTTTCCGCAAGCTGGTTTCGACGATCTCATCGAGAACATGCTTGTCACGCAGTCCATGCATGCGTGGTCCATAGGCCACATTGTCATAGATGGTTTTCGGAAAGGGATTGGGGCGCTGAAAGACCATGCCAATCTGTTTGCGCAGCTCGACCACATCCACATCAAATAGATTTTCTCCGTCCATGTAGATTTTTCCGTCCACGCTGACATTGGGGATAAGATCATTCATGCGGTTGAAGGAGCGTAGAAATGTACTCTTCCCACATCCAGAAGGTCCGATCACGGCTGTAATGTGATGTTTCGGGATGTCCACACACACATCGCTCAATGCCTGGAAGTCTCCATAATGCAGGTTATAGTCTTCTACTCGAAGCATGACACCATTCTGTTCCATACCTTACCTCCCCTGGCTTCGCGCAGTCAGGCGCCGCGACAGGATATTGATCGTCAGATTGAGAACCACGATGGTTATGATCAGAATCGCAGCGGTGCCCATCGCCTTGTCAAAAGCACGTGTTTCAGATGCCAGGGAGTACACGTGCAGAGCCATGGAGCGTCCTGCCGATAGCAGATTGCGTGGTAGCCGATAGCTGCCACCGAGCGTTACCCAGAAGATGGCTGTTTCAGCGACAATCCGGCCGACGCTGAGCACAATTCCGGTCACGATACCGGGCAGCGCAGCCGGAATGATTACGTTGACTATTGTCTGCCATTTCGTCGCCCCCAGACCGAGGCTGGCTTCGCGATAAGATCGCGGCACAGCCAGCAGCGCTTCTTCAGTCGTCCGGATGATGACCGGAAGGATCATGCAGGCCCCGCTCAATCCCGCCGAGAGAAGAGAAAACTTCAGTTTGAGCGCGGAGACAAACAACGCGAACCCGAACAAGCCGAAGATAATTGACGGCACCCCCGCCAGGATCTCCACACCGGAGCGAGCGATTCGAACGATCCGACGGACCAGGGGACTTTCCAGTTGTGACTCACCGGCGTATTCCACGAGGTAAATTGCCGATCCTACGCCCAGCGGCGTGGCAATCGCCACGGTCAGTGCGACCAGGTAAAGCGTGGTCACAATGGTTGTGGACATCCCTCCCTCGCCGGAGACACCGCCTGCAGGTCGAGTCGTAAGGAACTCAAGGTCAATCACCGGCAAGCCCTGGCTCATCACATAGCCGACAATCCAGACCAGCATTGCCACCGCAGCAAGCCCTCCCAGCCAGATCAACCCGAACGCGATTCGCTGCTGGATCTTTCGCTTTCGAAGGCTCGCGGGAAAGGTAATCTCCTGATCCTGAATGGCTGTCGACACTGCATCGATACTAGTCATGCCTTCCTCTCTCTCATGAGATAGCGGGCTAATGAGTTGACCAGCATAATCATCAGGAAGAGCAGCAGTCCCGTGAAAAAGAGTGCACTGCGATGTGCTCCGGCCGCATAGTTGATTTCCACGGCAACGTTTCCCGTCAATGTCCTTGCGGTATCCAGGAACAGCGTAAGTGGATTGCTGGTGAGCGGTTCAGGGAAGGCAATGGAATTGCCAATGACCATGATCATCGCCATCGTTTCTCCGAGGGCGCGTCCGATTCCAAGAATGACCGCAGCGATCAACCCTGACCGGGCCGCCGGGAGAGTCACATTCCAGATGGTCTGCCAGTGCGTCGTGCCCATGGCCAACGATCCCTCTTTGTAGCTCTTTGGAACCGCGCGAATGGCATCTTCGGCAATATTGGTGACGGTGGGAATGATCATCACCGCCAGGACAATGGATGCGTTCAGCAATCCAAAGCCGTTGTTTCCGGGCACGTCAATCTCGCGGATTAACGGGGCCAGCACCACCATGCCAAACAGGCCATAGACAACCGAAGGGATGCCGGCCAGCAACTCGATCGCAGGACGAACGACCTCGCGCACACTGTGCGGAGCGACCTCTGCCAGCAGAATGGCCGTGCCAATCGAAAGCGGCACGCCGAGAAGGACAGCTCCGAAAGTACTCAGGATGGACCCGGCAATCATCGGCAGCAGGCCATACTGGCCCACCTCTCCGATGATGGAACCTGGACGCCAGATGGTGCCCAAGAGCATGTTGTCGAGGCCAATCTCTTCGACCGACTCCCACGCCTCTTCCATTGTGAAGAAGATGATCATGAATACGATGATGATGGCGCTCATCGCAATCCCGAACAGCAGGTAACGAACCATGTTGTCTACAAACTCACGCTGTCCTGCACTGACATCAAATTCGGAACCTGTCTTCATGAGCCCAAACAAGGACAAAGCAGGAATAGCGCCCCGTGTAACCAGGTGAATCAGGGACGCGACTAGCGAGTTCGCAATTTCACCGAGGCTGAGAATGCTTTCACCAGCGAAGATGGTGCTGAACAGCGTGAAGATTTCCTGAACGAAAATGAACATCAGTGCGATGACAAGCAGCATCACGAAGGTGATTCGTGCCCAGTCCTTCCGGTTCCATATCCCCCACGCCATCACTATGAGAAGGGAATCCACTATCCCGATGGACAACCAGGTCTGCACGGAACCGTCTGCAAACTCCTCCAACGGAATGCGATTCAGCACACCCAGACCGAACAACACAACGGCCAGAATGACCAGGGTTGCTGCAGCGATTACAAGGAAGATGGGACGTGAACCACCAGCTCGCGTAGTGGCTTGCCGGATTTTTTCATCTAAACCCATATCAATGCCAGCTCCTTACATGCAACGAGGGAGGGCATTGGAAAGACCGATGCCCTCCCGGCATTTCAGGTTGATCCGGTGGCTATTGAACCGGAATGTAATCCTCAGCAACGATGGCCTGACCATCAGCGCCCAGGATGTAGTCCAGGAACGCCTTCGCCAGCTCGCCAGGATCACCATTGGTGAGCATGTTCAGCGGGCGGAAGATCGGATAGGATCCGTTGGACACGTTTGCGACGGTTGGCTCAACGCCATCGATCGGAACACCGTTGACCTCGTCACTCAGGAAGCCAAACGAGAGGAAACCGATCGAGTCAGGTGTGGTGGAAACGGTCGTCAGAACCTGGCCGTTCGATTGCTGCAGCAGGGCGTCCTCACTGATCGGTGCAAGCGCATCTTCGCCGTTCTCATCCTCGTACTCCATCACGAGTTCTTCAAACGCTGCCCGGGTACCGGAGCCTTCCTCGCGGGAGACAACCACGATAGCTGCATCGGGACCGCCAACTTCACTGAAATTGGTAATCTCGCCAGAGAAAATCCCCCGGACCTGCTCTGCACTCAATGTGGGAATGACCGTGTCAGGATGGGTCACAATCGCGATGCCGTCATAGGCAATCGTGTAGACCTGCAGTTCGGGGAATTCCTCGAACTCCGATTCCTTCACATTGCGGGAAGCATTGCCGATGTCCACGGTGCCTTCGCCCGCGGAGGTGACACCAACGCTGGAGCCACCACCCTGGATCTCGATCACCACATCGGTGTACATGTCCATGAACGCATCTGCCAGCACTTCAGCCAGCGGCTGAACTGTGGTTGAACCTGCAAGCTGGATCTGACCAGAGAGGGTCATCTCTTCTTCGGCAGATTCTTCGGCCGCCGACTCATCAGAGCCGGTAACCGGGATGTAATCCTCAGCAACCAGGTCCTGACCATCAGCGCCCAGGATGTAGTCCAGGAACGCCTTCGCAAGCTCGCCAGGATCACCATTGGTGAGCATGTTGAGCGGGCGATAGATCGGGTAGGATCCGTTGGACACGTTTGCAACGGTTGGTGCGACGCCATCGATGGCAACGCCGTTGACCTCATCGCTCAGAAAGCCAAATGAGAGGAAACCGATTGAGTCAGGTGTGGTGGAAACAGTCGTCAGAACTTGGCCATTCGATTGCTGTAGAATAGCGCTTTCGGCAATTGCCGCCACTGCATCTTCACCACTCTCGTCTTCGTACTCCATCACGAGTTCTTCGAACGCAGCCCGTGTACCGGAGCCTTCCTCGCGGGAGACAACCACGATGGCTGCATCGGGGCCGCCAACTTCACTGAAATTGGTAATCTCGCCAGAGAAAATTGCCCTGACTTGATCCACGCTAAGTGTGGGGATTTCTGTGTCGGGATGCGTCACAATCGCGATGCCGTCATAGGCAATCGTGTAGACCTGCAGTTCGGGGAATTCCTCGAACTCCGATTCCTTCACATTGCGGGAAGCATTGCCGATGTCCACGGTGCCTTCACCCGCGGAGGTGACACCAACGCTGGAACCACCGCCCTGGATTTCGATCACCACATCGGGATACATCGCCATGAACGCATCTGCCAGCACCTCAGCCAGCGGCTGAACCGTGGTTGAGCCTGCAATCTGCAGTTGTCCGCTAAGTGCGGCCGGCTCTTCAGCTGCGGGGGTTTCCGCGGCTGTGCTGCACGCCGTCAGTGCTGCAACCAGCAACAAGCTCACAATCAAAAAACGACTCGTCGACTTCATACTTCTTCTTCCTCCTTGGGAAATCGTAATACGTCAAGGTGTAGCATACGTGCCCGTACTTAACGACAGGTTTAGAGATCATTAAGTTTTGTTAATGCATAGGAGGAGAAGCAAGGAAAACGGGGTCGGGCGCTCTACATCAACCCGACTGGATGACTTGATTTCCTTGCCCCGCTCGAAGGGGAAAGGGCTACGATCCAAAGATCGTGTGGGGCAGGATCAACTGCCGATGTTGCTGCTCTTCGTTACCCACTCGCCGACGCCAGGATTCCATCGACATCATTTTCTGTTGCTCACCGATGTTAGCGTCCGGCGCCAGCTGCCATGCAGCGAAGAACTCTTGCTGGCCATGCAGCGGATCCATTTTCACAACCAAACGCAGATCCATCATTTCCATATGCACTCGTCGCCTTCGTCGATTCATCCAAGCAAACCATACCGTCCATAGGTTAAGTCCCTGTCAAGTACGCTTTAACCGCAGTTAATATGTCTGGGAAATCGAAGAGAGGGATCAGGCGATGAGGAACTTGAGATAAAAGATGGCACCATGCTCCGGCGTGATGCGGTTCTCAGCCCAGATGCTTCCACCGTGCGCGAGCATGATATGCCGTGCGATGGCAAGTCCAAGGCCAGTGCCAGGGGTCTGTCGTGCCCGATCACCGCGAAAGAAGCGCTCGAAGATGCGATCCAGTTCGTCTGGGGGAATGCCAGGCCCCTCATCCGATATGGAGAGAATCACGTGTTCCCCAGATTCGTCCAGTGCGGCTCTGGCGATGATTGCTCCCCCTGTCGGACTGAACTTATAAGCATTGTGAAGAACATTCTGAATCGCCCGCACCGATTGCCGTTGTGATGCGAGAATTCCCCTGTCATCGGGGATATCCAGCGTCAGGGAGATTTCCTTTCGCTTCGCCTGAGCTACCAGATGCGACCAGGCTTGCTCCACCAGACTGCGCAGGGGTAACGGCACAAGACGAACAACCTGTTTTCCGGATTCGATTGCTGCCAGATCGAGCATCTCCTGCGTGATGGTTTCCAGCAAATCGACTTCACCAGAGGCTTTCGCTGTTAGATCTCGCATCACCTCGGTTCTTTCTCCAGCCGGGCTGCGCAGCGTGTCCAGAATGAGACGAAGAGATGTGAGCGGAGTCCGCAGCTCATGCGACAGGTTGGACACCATATCCTGGCGAGAGCGGCTAAGGCGCTGCACTTCCGATTCATCATCCATTGCCAGCGCCACTCCACCGTCGAATCGCAGCCCATGCACACGGAAAACTCTCTCCCCGATACGCACAAGCCGAACAAGCCGTTCATTGTGCTTCATCTCCAGCGCATCCTCAACGAGTTGTTCCAACTCCACGTTGCGCGTGTAGCGAATCAGCGTCACCTCTCCATCGAGTTCACCAAATATCTGGCGGCATTGATGGTTCGCGGAGAGGATGCGCTTTTCTTCATCGATGATCAAGATGGAATCATCCGCCGAATCGGCTGCGGCTTGCAACTGCGCAACGCGCTGTTCAATCTCGCGCAGCCTGTCCTGCAGCATTTCGACAGCCTTGCGACTGGATACCCGGTCCCGGAATCGGGCAACCGATTCCAGACGCCACAGGATCGCAAAGAACAATGCGAGGATCGAAGGGAGAAGAAGCCAGATGGTATCCATCATCCTTCGAAACGATACCCCACTCCCCGGACCGTCAGGATATACTCCGGATTCGAGGGATCATCTTCGATCTTCTGACGCAGCCATCGGATATGCACATCGACTGTACGGGTATCGCCGACATAGTTATCCCCCCAGACTCGTGTCAGCAGCAAATCGCGCGAGAGTGCAGCATTCTTGTTGTGCATCAATGTTGCCAGAAGATCAAATTCCCGGGGGGATAGCTGGATCTCTTCAGTCTTCCGATATGCGCGCCTTGCCAGCAGGTTAAGGCGCAAATCGGCTGCGGTCAGTTCCGGCGGAGCGCCTGTCCTTTGCCCGCGCCGCAGCGCTGCGCGTATACGCGCCAGCAATTCTCCCAGCGAGAACGGCTTGACAATGTAATCATCGGCACCCATCTCCAGCCCGACAATCTTATCTGTCTCTGTGCCCCTTGCCGTGAGAAGAATAATGGGAACCTCTCTGTCCCGCCGCAGCATACGACAGACCGTGAGGCCATCCAGCTTGGGAAGCATGACGTCGAGAAGCACCAGATCAGGGTTCTCCTCCCGTGCCTTTTCCAGGGCCTCTTCCCCATCCTCCGCGACGAGCACCAGATATCCTTCCTCGCTCAGATTGAAGGCCAGCGTCTCACGGAGAGTTGTTTCATCTTCCACAATTAAAATCGATTTCATTCTTCCATCTCACCTGTGTCTTCATTGATCATTTCTTGCAGCAGCGCATCCGGCCGATCAGTATAGTAATGATACACAGACTCGCCGTTCTGATGATATCCAGCAGCGAGTGCTGCATCGACTTCCCGCCCCTGATTGAGTGCGACATCCAGATTTCGATCGGAAAATGGATAGCCTAGCAACGTCAGATTAGCATAGGGCATCCAGCGAGAAGAATGCACGATAATCAGCCCGGGCTCGAGTTCTGGATCCCGAAACCGATCGATGGTTTCCCGGGTAATCCCATACAGGTTCACCAACCCGGTCAATCGGGACGGAAGGTACCATACCACATTCCCGGACACCAGCAGGACAAACAGACCGATGATTCCCAATCTGGCCAGGGCCGGTCGAGAGCTGGTTCCTGCGCGACGCAGGAGCCAGTCGATGCCTGCTGCACTGACAACGGCCAAGCCAGGAAGTCCTTCGAAATAATACCGGGGACCAAGAAGCCAGGCTCCCGTCCAATAGCCAAGATACAGCAGGACAAGCGCCGGGAAGACCGCAAAAGCGAACCAGGCAGCTGGCTTTCGGCGAAGCGCCCAGAAACCTGCAGGGAGAAAGAGCCAGGAGAGATACGGCCAGCCGAATAAATCATGCGTACCGGTCATCAAACTGAAGCTGGTATTGGCCCAGCCGACAGCGAGAGTGTGTCCACTTTCCAGCGGGCCATGCTCAGGGCCAAACCCCAGACGATCGTATGCCCACCACAGCGTGTATCCATCCTGAAGAGGATCGCCAGTCAACGCCGCCTGCCATACAAACAGCAAAGCACCAATTCCCGCCGCGATGAATCCGATCAACAAGATGTGCTTTCGCTGTCGATCCGTCCCGCGGCACAGGAGAAAGAGACCATGCAGGAACGCCGGCAGGGCGACGGCAATGGCTGTCCACGGTCGGGTGATTCCCAGTAAACCCATGCTGCTTCCCCCGACCACGGCGAGCAAACCTTCCGGCACCGAAGGGGTGTCGGCAAGAATGAAGAGGTCAAGCCAGGCATGCAAAAAAACCAATGACAGGAACAGGGTAAACATATGGGCAAGCAGCGTGCTGGACTGCATGAGAAAGATCGGTGAAAGAACCGACAGACCTGCAGCAATTAACCCGACGCGAGAAGAAGCGAGTTTCTGCCCCAGGCGATAGATCAACCATACCGAGAGGCTACTCAACACCGCCTGCACCATCCACGGAGCGCCCACTCTGGCCCCGATGGAAAGCGCACCCGGCCAGCCAGGCGGGTATTTCCCGAAACGCTGTCCCTGGGCATCAATCACAAACGGGATCATGAAGGAGGAAGCAAACGCCGGAGTGGGAAGGCTGATGCGTCCATCGGCCATGATTTCTGCCTGCCACAGCAGTGCATATTCATCTTCCAGATGTGGAATACGATCAAATACACAGAACGAGAGAACTGCCGAAGCGGCGAAGGCTATCAACGCAAGCGCAAGAGCCAGGTGGTCCGCGCTGCGCTTGTTCATCCGGCTTCTCCGGTCACACGCCGGTATGCATCCAGCGCTGCCTGGTGAAGGAGCCCGTTTGAAACAAGTACCCCGGTATTTGCAGCGAGCCGTTTCCCCTGCGTGAAATCCAGCGGCTCGCCATGCAGGTCCGTTACACAGCCGCCTGCTTCCTCGACGATGAGTGCGCCAGCGGCATGATCCCAGATGCACTCGGCTCCGGGCGGCCTGCCGGTAGACGTCAGCCTGTAAAGCAGATCGCTTGCGCCACCGGAAAGCATCGCATACTTCGCCTGGCTGTCCATGGGTAGGGTCTCCACATTCGTCCCAAGAGTATCCAGCAGCGCATCAAGCAAATCCTGGTTGAGATGGGATGGTTCAAATGAGTGAGTAATACGGGCTTTGCGGGCATCCGACTGCGTGGAGACGTGAAGGCGACGCCATTCTTTCCCGCTGGACGGACGGATCCAGGATCCCTCGCCGCGCGCAGCCACGAGCAGACTGCCTCCGATGTCCCGGTCAGGTTGTAGCTGTTGATTCAGATGCGGGCATCCCAACGCGCTCATGACCACGTCCCCGTTCTCCACGCGTGCCAGCGCGACGACGTACTGACCCCCACGGACAAAGCCTTTCGTACCGTCAATCGGATCCATGACCCAGAAGCGCTCCCCTGGTTCGGATGCGCCGCGGTCGATCCACGCGCACAGCTTTTCCGCATCAACCTCCGGAAGGACCTGCTTGACAACAGAAAGGATGGCTGCAAGCGTATGCGCATTCTCCGGAAGGCGGAGGGCTGCGCTGCTTTCTTCCGCAACAAGGACATCACCATCGTTGTGCTTCGCGAGCAGCGCTGCTGTTACTGCCTGTACGGCGAAGTCGGCAACCGTCACGGGAGATGCATCATGTTTGACGAGTGTGTCCCAATCACCGCTCGCTTCAAGCCGGGAACTGAGCCTCATGCCTGTCGTCACGGCCTGGAGAAGAAACTGGATGTCGGGGCTGTCGGAAATCACCAGGATATCCTTTCATCACCAGCACTCAAGAACAAAGCAAGCACGTCGTGCATTGTATGCCTGAACCATGTTCCTTTTCAACCAGGGAAGCCCAGAGGACAGAGCAATGCGTACCCGATATGCGCCTGTCAACCGTGTCGTTTTCGCCGGGGCAGATACCGGGGTGTATGGTCGAAATAGGCCCCCGCGGCAGGAATTCTGTTGCGGAGTTCCCACTCTTCCAGTTCCGAAAGAGCCAGTGACAGGGGAATCCAGAGCAGGCTCCACATCCATGCGCCAGGACTTCCCTGGACCAGCGCGGCGCCAACGCCGACGACGAGGACGCCAGCATCCATTGGGCGTCGAATTCGGGCATACAGACCCTTGCTGATCAGTGTGCTGCGCGGTGTGACCAGAAAGGCACCCGGACCCATCTCCATCAAGCCAAGCAGCGTAACCAGCGCACCGGCGATGATCATGACCTGCCCCAACAACATCCATGTGCCCGTTTCCCCGGGGATCCGTTGTGGACCCAGAATCATCGCCCAGTAAAACGACAGGCCCAGGAAACTGGCTGCCGTGAGCGCGAACACATTTGCCAGCCACCACAAGCGCATGTCGAGGATGGCCGCCGCCCGGCGGATAAAAATCGCCATGAGCCGTGCCGTCACGGCTGCAAGGAGAGGAACCAGAAACGGCGAACTGGAAAAATCGAAGAGCATGTCGAGTCCTATCGAACAAGAAGGTACAGGATTGTTCCTACAATGCCGATGGCTGCTACCGCGCTGAAGGATAATCCGGCAATCAGGACAAGCGTAGCTGCCTGCTCTCTCACCTGAACACCAGCCGCAGAGGCTTCATTTGCCTCGCCCTGATCCTCGTATACCCGTGCCGGCTTCTTCAGGAACAGGATGGCCAGCACAACCAGTGCAAATAGCACCGCCGGCGCAAACATCATCGTACTACGAACAAATTCATCGAAGGGGATGCGGGCTACGATGGATGCGAAAGTATCCGGCTTGAAGTAGTACGCGCCAAGTGCGACAGCCGTGAAGGCAAGGGCAGTCAGCGCGACAATGAGCGTTCCAAAAACCATAACGTTCGTGAATCGATTAATCCCACCTCCTGGCTTCTCCACCACAGCCTCATCATCGGACCGGACAAGGAACAGATAAATCAACAGGAGGAAGACGAGAAGGAACAACATCGGCGGCATGAAGGGGATCAGCTTACGGATATACGATGTACCGGGCAAGGGCTCGATCAAGCGCTCCAGGCGGGTGGGGGAAACAAAGGATAATCCCCACAGGGCGGTGGAAAGGAACAACGCGGGCGCAGACGGCGCCAGCATCACCCATGCGGTCAGACGACCGCGCGAAGGTGCGGATACCGGACGTTCTTTTTCCCCGGCTTCGACTTTCCCGCTGTCGATGGCATACAGGAAAGCCAGAACCACCACCGCAAACAGGGTGGCCGGCGCAAACACCAGCGCCGTTCGCAAGAACGTCTCGCCGGGCAGCTTCGCAAGCAGCGAGCCAAATCGCACCGGCGCGATGTAAAACATGGCCAGGGCAGCAATGGAAAGCAGCAACATGGGCACGGACGGAACCAGGACCAACGTCGCAAGCCAGTTGGTAGGTCCACCCGTCCCTTTCGACTTCGACCCCGGAATGGGGGCTTCAGGTAAGTGTGTTGACATGTTCCCTTCTCTCATCCGGCAGCGATCGTTCGCTCCTACGGGAGGAGAACCACCGGCACACTCGCAACATGGCCGATGCCATCAAACACCGGCAATGGATCCATCAGAACCAGTCGCCCCGGCTGCCGTTCGGCCACGGAGAATGTCAATTCCACCCGGAAGTCCCCTGGCTGCCCCATCTCGGGAGCGGCGATGGTGAGAATTTCTTCCGCAAGAACGTTCCCCGCCGCGTCCAGCAGCGAGAGCAGGAGCGTACCCTCAAAGCTGGCGATCCCCCGACCGGTCACCACCAGGCGCCCACCCGGAATGTCACTTCCCGGCGCAGGAGAAAGGATCACAAGCCGCTCCTCCTCATGGTCCAGCGTGGTGAGCTGCTCCGGCCCCTGCGCGCTCAGAATGACACCTACTGAATTGAGATGCTCGATACCTCCATCACGGGCGCTGACAGAGAATACCTGCAGCAGCGCACTTGTATCCGCCT